>Ga0315900_10006563_pt1 | contig 15561 bp, 7 predicted proteins | sample LakEriMetagenome_FD_203521 | JGI IMG/M metagenome (GOLD analysis project Ga0315900, IMG submission 203521) | Freshwater fungal communities from buoy surface, Lake Erie, Ohio, United States - Buoy 12 MA114 | ecosystem: Environmental > Aquatic > Freshwater > Lake > Lake biofilm | place: USA: Lake...
ACAATGGTTTATTAATTTTAATCGTCATTCCAACGTCATGTCATACACCTATTGCACATAAAGTGATGAAAGTCTTATATTTGGTCAACATTTAGGTAATAAGTCATCAATCAGCAAAAACTGCTTGGGCTTGTTGCTATTGTTTATTTACACAACTATTGAATAACCTTACAAACACCAACCGCATGAACCGATTCAACTCCACTCCTCGGGCAATGTTCAGAGCAATAGCATTGATGCTCTTTGCATTGTTCCTCATGCACACGGATGCACAATCACAGGCTGTTTTACAGACTGAATCGTTCGAAAGCACCATCTTTCCGGCTCCGGGCTGGAGACAGGTGAAAGGCACGCCCAACGTGCTCTCCGTTTGGAGCCGTCAGGCCCAAGCCACATCATCTTTTCCGACGGCGACAGCCCTGGCAGGTGGTGGATCACAGATCATGATGCTGAATTCGGATGCTGCAGGAACTCCGTCGAATCCCGATGTGGCCCTGATGATCAGTAAGCCATTCGACTTCAGTAACAACGGCGGAGTGAATCCGGAGTTCAAGTTCAACATTTTCAGGGACAATATCAGCACAGTAGCATCGGATGTGGTAAAGGTGTATATAAACACAACACCAACCATGACCGGCGCGTTGCTGTTGACCAACGCATCTGGTACCACTCAGATTTCACGGTATCACAACTCTTTTCCTGCGGTAACCGCCAACACCTGGCAGCAGATCACCTATTCCCTCCCGGCGGCTACATACAATCAGAAAAAATACTACTTCATCATTGAAGGTATTTGTACAGGTGGCGCTAACCTGTATCTGGATTTGTTTACGACAAACACTTTTCCTTCTGCGAGTAATGCTGGTGACGTAAGTTTTGACATGTTCACACAGAACGCGATTTCTGTCGGTCCGAACACCACCAACAACATGATTGTAGGTGTGCGCTGCATTATGGGTGGTACATCCGGTAATGGTGTAGTGAATGGTGCTTCCTCTAATGCTGTGAAGCTTGATTCACTTCTGTTGAACACCACGGGAACCACCAACGTAAACGATATCCAGAATGCCAAAATCTGGTACACGGGTGGATCAAACCTGTTCAGCACCGGCTACATCAGTCCCTTCCCCGTTACAGCAGGATCCGATGATTACCCCACCGCACAATACGGCACAACCATTGCTGTTCCCGCAACCAACCTCGACTTCACCAATGGAGCTACTTCCTGTTTTTATCTTGAATACGATACCACGTATTTCTGGCTGACCTATGACGTAAAACCTACAGGAGTAGGTGGCAATAACCTTGATGCAGACTTCCGTGGGGCTTCTGTTGGTGGTCCAGCCGGGCAATGTCCTTCCCCCATCAATTCCACAACGTCAATCACACCCGGCGTGTTTACACTCACCGGTGCGTGTCAAATTGATTTACCGTATTGTGTTCCTACCTATACCGTAGGAACTGCATGGGCTAACTACACCAATAACGACTATATTCAGTCGGTAGTCCTGGTGGGTGTAGCTCCAACATCCATCAATACCAACTTCGGCGCTTCCAATAACAACGCAGGATTACCTGCCGGTTTGGGTTGTTATCCGAACTGCGACTTTACCGCGCATCCGCCCGATTATCAACTCTGGCCAGCTGTAGCAGGTCGAACCGTTGTGCTTATTCAAGGAAGTAGTTATTCCATTACAGTGCAGGCCGGAACCTGGTACTCCAGTAACTACATCCAGGCCTGGATCGATTTCAACAAGAACGGATTTTTTGAGCCTATTGAAGCGCTATTTCAAACCAACCCAGCCGCTAATATTTTTTTGCCGAACCTAGCTGCCAATGCAACCGCTACGTACAACTTCACGGTGCCCGCAGGCTCCTTCGTAGGGCCGACCCGTTTACGTGTGCGTGAGGTCTATGCCAACTCGAATCCCGATCCCTGTCTGAACTACACCTACGGTGAGACTGAGGATTTCTCAATCATCATTTCGCCGAACTGCCCCGCTAGCTACAAATTGTGGCTTGGTAACAACCGCAACTGGCACGATCCGGTGAACTGGTGTGGCGGCGTACCAACGATTTTGGACTCAGCTGTGGTTGATAAGGCCCAGGTTCCAGGTGCATCCGGTCGTGCGTATTTCCCTCCAACGATCTTGAGCCAGGGTAACCCTACCAATCAGGCCAATGCGAAGAGTCTTTGGATTTCGGCGGCCGACAGTTTGATTGTTGATGCTCCCCTTCCTGCATCTCCAGCTTTGAAGGTGGCTACCAACATCATCAACAACGGACGAATCGAAGTGATTGGCGGACTTGGAGCTACTTCAAGTGCAGTTACCTATAGCAATGGTACCTTGCAAAATGCCCTGTATTCACCGTTCCGTTCCAATGCTTCCGATTCGCGCATGCAGATTATTTATACTGCTGCCGAACTCGCTGCTCAGGGCCTCATCGCTGGTGACCAGATTACTGCTATCCGATGTTCAACAGTAACAAAGTTCAGTACCAGTGCTTTCCAAAACTACACCATCGGATATGCACTGATTCCAGCTGCAACCACCCAGCACATATCCAACGTGCCGCAAGCGGCCGCACTTACCACGGTATTCGGGCCTACAGCTTACACCACCGTACTTGGATTGAACACCTTCACCCTCACAGCTCCGATGGTGTGGGATGGTACCAGCAACCTGTTGGTTCAGTTCTGTTACGACAATGCAGCGAAGAACGGAACAGCTGCAGATGCTATTTACATCACGCAAACCGATGGTGGCGGACGTAAGTCGGTGCTTCTCCTCACCACCTCTATCGACAACTCCGGTTCCGGATGCAGTTTGACGCCCGGTGCAGATATTATCGACAACCTCTTTGCAAGCTACGGTTCTTACCGCCCCAACTTCACCTTTGTACTCAACCGCGTGTATGGTAAGCCACAGATCACGGTCCAGAAGGATTGGATCAACAACGGAAGTTTTGTACCGTCCAGCAGCCGCGTACTCATGGATTCTACAGTTAACCAGATCTTGGGCGGTTCACAACCCAGTACGTTCCACGAGCTGCAAATCAACAAAGGAGCTTCAGCACAAAACGTAACCATGCAGCGTGCCGTGACGGTTCAGGATACCCTTCTATTGAACCAGGGAAGTCTTATCATGAATGGCAATACGTTGTCAATCACCAACCCTGCCCCTTCGACGGGAACGCACACCAACTTTGCCGCCATCAATGGGCCCATCACCAGGACAAACGGGTTTATCATCAGTGAATCTCCAGGTTCTTTCTCCAGCACGTCAACAACCGTGGGTTCGTTTGTGAAATGGACGGTTGGTACCACACAAGGCTGGCGGGTTATTCCCTTCGGTGATAATGCAGCTACTCCGGTGCTTATTCCACTCACCTTCCTGCACAACTCTGGTGATTTGGGTACCTTTAGTGTAGCTACCTACCGCGCTACGGCCAACAATCCATTCCCGCCGACTGTATCTCACTTGAACATTTTTAGTTCAACGGCCAATAATGCCACTAACACTGTGGATCGTTTCTGGGTGACTGAAAAAACCGGCTCGAATCCCAATACCAGTATTTCATTCCGCTGGTCGGATGCTGAAAACTCCGGTGCCAGCGCACTCAATCCTCCCCGCGCTCAACCTTGGCGCTACACTACCACAGCGCCGGGATCAGAAGCTTGGTTAAGGATTACCAACACTTCTCCTACAGCACCAGTTGGATCAATATTGGGCACTTCGGTTTCATACACGCAAGTAACACCCTACATTGCTGCGGGTGTGGCCGATTCTGTGCGTGTTCAAAACTGGGACTGGCCCATTATTCCTGCAGGTCCAGCCCCTCATTTTGCTCCTGCCGGTCCTATTGGAAATTTTGTTCCTTGGGCTATTGCGAATAATAACACGCCTCTCCCTGTTGAACTCTTGAGTTTCAACGCAGACGTGGTGAAGAACAAAGTGCGTCTGTCTTGGATTACGGCCAGTGAAATCAACAACGATTACTTCACGGTTGAACGCACCGATCCTTCCGATATGGACAACTTCGATTTCATCGCCAAGGTGAATTCGTACATGAACAACAGCACCATGATGCTCAGCTACGAGGCTTGGGACAACAACCCTCTCCCCGGACTGCAGTATTACCGCCTGAAGCAAACCGATCTTGACGGTCAGTATTCGTATTCCGATCTGGTTGCAGTTGATTTTGCCCGTAAGGGTGCCGGATTCGAAATCCTGAATGTATTCGGTACTGCCGAGCAAAACGGCGAGTTCCAAGTTGAGTTCGTGTACGATAGCGAACTGCCTCTCACGGCAGTTGTTACCGACGCCTCCGGGCGAGTGGTGCTCCGCCAGGACAACCTGAATGCCAGCCCCGGAATCAATCGTCTCGGCTTCGGTCAAGCCTTGCCACGAGGCATTTATTTCATCCTGCTCCAGAATCAGGAGAAGGCTGTAAACCGCAAGTTCTTCTACTGAGAACCTTCGTTCTAACGAGAAAGGCCCCGGATTTTCCGGGGCCTTTTTTTATGCGTTTGTAATCGGATACAATCGTCTGCTGCTGGCCTTAGCGAATTGCCAATAGCGAACATTGTGCTCCAATGAGCACCATTCATTCTTCTCCTGTCGGTGATTACACTGTGAAAGAATCACCGCCTTCACGACTCGTTAAAACCCATTCTGCAACCCTGTTGGGGGTTGATGCTGTGCCGGTCGACCTTGAGGTGCATGCAGCACAGGGTCAACCGAAAACATTCTGGTCAGGTCTGCCCGATAATGCGGTGCGCGAAAGCCAGTCGCGGATTGAAGCGGCGCTCAAGGTGAATGGGTATCGCTGGCCGGGTATGCGCATGGTCATCAATCTGGCGCCTGCCGATATCCGTAAAGAAGGCTCCGGATATGATTTGCCAATCGCTTTGGCCATTCTCGGTGCTTCCGGACAAATACCATCCTCCCCCTTCTCAGAGTACATGATCATGGGCGAATTGTCGCTCGATGGACATCTACTGCCGGTACGAGGTGTATTGCCAGTCGCTATTCAAGCTCGTAAGGCAGGCTTCCGGGGTATTCTTGTTCCCCGTGCCAATGAAACGGAGGCCTCCGTGGTAGAAGGACTCGCAACGTACGGGATGGAATCACTACGCAGCGTGGTTGACTTTTTCTGCAACCCTGTCAAGCCCGCTCCGGTTACACCGCAGCTACAGAACAGCCCGAACGAGGTATCCAGACTTGAGCTCGATTTTGCAGATGTACGGGGACAGTTGGGAGTTAAACGTGCACTCGAAGTGGCAGCTGCCGGCGGTCACAATGTGATTCTGATCGGTCCGCCCGGGGCAGGTAAAACCATGCTGGCCCGCCGCATGCCGGGAATCCTTCCTGTTCTGAGTCCGGTTGAAGCACTTGAAACGACCAAAATACACTCCGTTGCCGGAAAGCTTGGAAGGGGAAGTGGTCTCGTGCGGATGCGTCCATTCAGAAGTCCTCACCACACCATTTCTGATGTTGCACTCGTAGGCGGGGGCGGCATACCCAACCCGGGTGAAATTTCACTTGCGCACAATGGAGTCTTGTTTTTAGACGAATTACCCGAATTCAAGAGAACCGTTCTGGAAGTGATGCGTCAGCCGCTCGAAGATCGCAAGGTGACCATTTCGCGTGCACGTTTTGCCGTTGAGTATCCGGCCAATTTTATGCTGTTGGCCAGCATGAATCCCTGCCCGTGTGGATATCTCAATCATCCCGAAAAGGATTGCTCCTGTGCGCCGGGAGTTGTTGAACGATACCTGCAGCGTATATCCGGACCGCTGTTGGATCGGATCGATTTGCATGTGGAGGTGGTTCCCGTTCCGTTCCGGGAATTGGCTTCACCGGAAGCCTCCGAATCAAGTGCAGATGTGCGAACCCGTGTCATGGATGCTCGGCGCATACAGCATGCCCGCTTTTCGGGCGAAGAAGGTGTGTACTGCAATGCGCTGATGTCCGGAAGGCTTTTAAGGACCCATTGTGCAATCGATGCGAACGGACAGCAACTGCTACGAACAGTGATGGAAAAACTCGACTTGAGCGCCAGAGCGCACGATCGGATCCTGAAGGTGGCGCGAACCATTGCCGATTTGGCCGGTTCTCCACGGATTGCCAACGAACACCTGGCTGAAGCCATCAATTACCGAAGCATGGATCGCTCAGGTTGGGGGAATAAGCGGTAGCCTATCTCCAAATCCGATAAACTCAATAACACAATCAGGTAAATGTTAAGCCACTCGAATCCAATCATACGCTTTGCATGTTGAATATCCAATGGGCCATTGAAGTGAATATCCGGATCAAAAGGGTGTTTACGCGCATGCGTGAAGTCCTTTTGCAGTACAAGGATGTCCTATTGATCCTGGAGCAAATCGAAAGGCAGACCTCAGGTCAGCAAAGTGACATCCAACTCGTCTTTGAAACCATCAGGTATCTCATTGCACAACCGAAGCCAAACAGTCTCCGCAAACGTGCTGGTTACCATTCGGTCAAAGAAACCCCATCGCGACATCTCTGATTACTTCCAACCCTTGCGACAGGTCGATTAACCTTCCAGCATGGCCCCATGGCAACTCTTGAATTTTTTTCCGGAGCCGCAGGGGCAGGGCTCGTTCCGTCCAACCTTCATATCATTGCGAACCGGTTCATGGCGTACAGGTGGTGGAGGGCCCTGTTCAGGACGGTTTTCAGTCTTACCACCTTGTGGAAATTCTTCGTGGGTGGCCTTCAACTTGCTCATGTCACTTCGTGGCTGTTCAGCCTGACGCACCTGCTGAGGTTGTTCAATCGCAATACGACCTTTAAACAGGAAGGACAGTGTGTTGCGGTTCACTTCGTCAACCATTTTCTTGAACAATTCGAAGGACTCGAATTTGTAAATCAGCAACGGGTCCTTCTGTTCATACACCGCATTTTGAACGCTCTGCTTCAAGTCATCCATTTCACGCAAGTGTTCCTTCCAAGCATCGTCAATAAGAGCCAGCGTCACTCCGCGTTCAAAGGCGCGAATCAATTCAAGGCCGCCTGTTTCATATGATTTCCGTAGGGGAGCGATGATTTGCATCCCTCGGATCCCATCAGTAAAGGGAACCACAATATTCTCAAATTGCTGCCCTTGCTGTTCGAACACTTGCTTTACCACAGGGAAAGCCCCATCGGCAACCGTACGTGTTTTCTGTTTGTAGTGCGTGTCGAGTGCATTGAAACAGTCGGTGGCGAGCACTTCGGTTTTGGAGCCAAGGAATTCCTCCTGCGTTAAAGGACTTTCTACTGCGAAGGTGCGAATCAAGTCAAGATTGAATTCTTCAAAATCGCGGGTTTCCTGATGCTGTACGACCAGTTGCTCGGACATGTCATACAACATGTTCTGCAAGTCGAGCGCGAGTCGTTCTCCATACAGGGCATGCCTTCTCTTTTTGTAAATGACTTCTCGCTGAGCATTCATCACGTCGTCGTATTCGAGGAGCCGCTTCCGTGTACCGAAATGGTTTTCCTCCACCTTGCGCTGCGCACGCTCGATACTGCGTGTAATCATGCTGTGCTGGATAACTTCACCTTCCTTCAGACCCATACGGTCCATTAGGCTGGCGATCCGTTCGGAACCGAACAGGCGCATGAGGTTGTCTTCAAGTGATACGAAGAACTGAGATGATCCAGGGTCGCCTTGACGACCGGAACGTCCCCGCAGCTGACGGTCGACACGCCGTGACTCGTGCCGCTCAGTACCGATGATGGCAAGTCCTCCTGCCTCTTTGACGCCGGGCCCCAACTTGATGTCGGTACCGCGACCAGCCATGTTGGTGGCAATCGTTACAGCGCCGCGTTGTCCGGCCTGTGCTACGATTTCGGCTTCGCGTTGGTGTTGCTTCGCGTTAAGTACATTGTGTGTGACACTGCGCTGCTTCAGCATTCTGCTCAGCAGTTCGGAAATTTCGACTGATGTTGTTCCAACGAGTACCGGTCTGCCGGCCTGGGTCAGTTTTTGAATTTCATCAATAACAGCATTGAACTTCTCGCGGACTGTCTTGTACACCAGGTCCTCTTCATCTTTCCGCTGGATTTTTCGGTGGGTTGGAATCACAACCACATCCAGTTTGTAGATTTCCCAGAATTCCCCTGCTTCCGTTTCGGCTGTTCCGGTCATGCCGGCCAGCTTGTGATACATCCTAAAGTAATTCTGAAGCGTGATGGTGGCGTACGTTTGAGTCGCAGCCTCAACCTTCACATTCTCTTTCGCCTCAATGGCTTGGTGAAGTCCATCCGAGTATCTTCTGCCTTCCAGCACACGGCCGGTCTGCTCATCAACAATCTTGATTTTACTTTCCTGTATGATGTATTCCACATCTTTCTCATACAGGGTGTAGGCACGCAACAATTGGTTGATTGTGTGGATGCGTTCACCTTTGATCGAGAAGTCGCGGAGTAGTTCGTCTTTTTTCGACGCTTTTTCCTCAGCACTCGATCCACTGCGTTCAATGTCGGCCATCACCGAACCGACATCGGGCAATTCAAAGAAATGGGGATCGGAAACGTTGTTCGAAATGAGATCGATGCCCTTTTCTGTCAATTCGATGCTGTGATTGCGCTCATCGATGATGAAAAACAACTCTGGATCCACTTTCTCGCGCATCAAACGGCCCTGTTCGGCCAGGTATTGGTTTTCGGTTTTCTGAAGAAGGGTTTTTACACCAGGCTCACTCAGAAATTTGATCAGTGCCCTGTGCTTGGGCATTCCACGGTGTGCCCGAAGCAAGGCAAGTCCTGTCTCATCCTGCTTGTCTTTGTTTTCGATGTTTTTCTTGGCATCGGAAATCAAAGTGTTGACGTAGTTGCGCTGCGCATTGACGAGCAATTCAACCTTAGGCTTTAGGGCATGGAATTCCTGGTCGTGACCTTTGGGTGTTGGCCCGGAGATGATGAGGGGCGTTCTGGCATCATCAATCAACACCGAATCTACTTCGTCCACAATTGCGTAGTGGTGTTCACGCTGTACCATGTCTTCCGGACTCCGCGCCATGTTATCGCGCAAGTAGTCGAATCCGAATTCGTTGTTGGTCCCGTAGGTGATGTCGGCGAGATAGGCCCTTCTGCGCTCGGGTGAGTTGGGGGCATGTTTATCGATGCAGTCGACGCTAAGGCCCAGAAATTCGAAAATCGGACCGTTCCATTCGGAGTCGCGTTTTGCGAGGTAATCGTTGACGGTAACTACGTGCACTCCGCGTCCAGCCAGCGCGTTAAGATAAATCGGTAGGGTGCCAACCAAGGTTTTTCCTTCTCCGGTTGCCATTTCCGCAATTTTTCCTTGATGAAGTACTGTACCTCCAATGAGCTGTACATCATAATGCAACATGTCCCAGGTGACTTCATTTCCTGCTGCATTCCAGGACTTCTTGTAGGTAGCCTGTTCTCCGTTGATGACCACATGGTTCTTTCGTGCGGCAATGGACCGGTCGTGCTCCTCTGCAATCAGACTTTGGTCTCCTACTTCTTTGAAACGCCTGGCGGCTTCTTTTACAACTGCAAATGCCTCGGGTAACAATTCGAGTAAAACAGTTTCTATTTGGGCATTGCGTTCCTTCTTGAGGGTATCGACCTGGGAGAAAATCTGTTCTTTTTCCTGTAGATCCATGTCTGGATCCGATTCGGCTTGTGCATTTAGCTGAGCCATTTGATCCTCTGTTTCGGCGATGGCTTCGTTGATGCGCTTGCGAAACGCATGCGTCATTCCACGCAATTCATCATTTGACAGCGTATGCAAACTGGCATATACAGAGTTGATCTTCTCCGCATAGGGGCCAATCTCCTTCAGGTCGCGGTCGGCCTTGCTGCCCACCATGGAACGGATCAGTTTATTGACAAAATCGAGCATAATCAATGGGATTCAGGGCTGCAAAGGTACTGTTTATTGGGCAGTTTGCCCTTGTGGAGCCTGCTTCTGTCTGTCGCTTAAATACTTGCTATTCAGGCTGGTAATACCGTCCATTCTGCTGGTGTACAGCATTTTTCCGTTTCAATCCATTGTTACGCTCAACGTGGCGCTGGACAATTTTACTTGACTCATATTGGTCACGGCCATACCTTTGATAGAAAGCCATTTTAGGGAATGAATTTTGATTCTGATGATTTCTTTTTGGGTTCTCTGGGAGAAGAGGATGGTGTGAGACGCGAAGCCTTGCGCGATATTGAGCGCGAGCGTGCCCGTATTACAGCGATGCCCTTGATGCGTAAGGCCAGATCGATATACCAATTGATTAACGCCTTGGTGGGTACATTTCCCGAGCGTGACGATTTGGCTTCGCACTACCGAGAAATCATGCTGGGTGATGCAGGATTCATTGCGGCACGCATTGCGGCTGCAGAGGGGACTTCACTTTACACCATGCGCATGGAAAATGCTGTACAGATCAAGATTTCCGCGCGTAACATCATCTCCCAGTCGGCAGGTTTGCGTATGCTCGGTTTTTGTGACGAGAGTTATGTTCGGTTGCTGCGTGAAGAAATGGACGAGTTCAGGTACTTATTCGTTGCCTGGGTAGCTGGCTTCGACCGTAGCACTGATATTCGCGACGACTGGGGATTGTTTTATTAAAAAGCCCACTTAGAGGTTCAGCTTACGCAGGCTTGGTGAAAGCCGTGAAGTGATGATCACAGAGGCGATGGTAATGATTCCTCCGCCAACGACCGATGGGACCAATCCGAAAAGTTTTGCAGCGAGCCCCGATTCAAATGCCCCGATTTCATTTGAGGAGCCGACAAACAAACTGTTGACAGCCGAAACCCTGCCGCGCATTTCGTCAGGCGTATGGGATTGAAGAATCGTACTACGGATGATGACACTGACGTTATCAAACATACCCGACATGACTAGCAAGGCCATGGAAAGCCAAAATGCCTCTGAAAGGGCGAAACCTATCATGCAACATCCGAAACCGGCGATACACCACATCATTAGTATACCCGCCTTCTTGGCTGGTGGTCTGAACGCGAGATAAAGCCCCATCATTACAGCACCAAGTGCCGGTGCCGCGCGCAGATACCCCAATCCTTCAGGGCCGCAATGCAACACTTCATCTGCAAATGCTGGCAGAAGTGCAACCGCTCCGCCGAACAATACCGCAACAAGATCCAACGTAACAGCTGAGAGCAGGAGTTTGTGTCCGAAGAAAAAGCGGAGTCCACTCTCTAGTGATTCCATGACACTTTCCGCCTTCGATGAGCGTTCTGTTTTTCTGCCGTTCATTGCCATGTATGACAACAGAGCAAGGCCTATCAACAGGCAAACCAAAATCATGGTGTGGCCAGCGCCAATCCAGGCATAGCACAATCCACCCACGGCGGGTCCACTAACTGCTCCAATCTGCCACAGGCTGCTGTTCCAAACTGAGCCGTTCACATAGTGCGTGGAGGGCAATAGTTTTCCCCAAAGAGCCGATTGTGCTGGAACGAAAAGTCCGCGTGCCAACCCGATGACAAAAATTAGCATGTATGCAGGCCAGGCACTAAGTAAAGCACTGCCTCCCAAGATGAAATACACGAATGCCAGCGATGCCGTTAACATCAATGTGCTACTCGCCAGCATGATCATCCGTCTGTCGAAACGGTCGGCCAGGATACCGCTTGGTAAGGCAAGGCCCAGCGCAGGTATCGCCTCGCTAAGTCCAATCAGGCCCAGTGAAAGTGGATCCTTGGTTTGCTGGTAAATCAACCAAGCAGCTACGGTCGCCTGCATTTGCAATGCGACGGTGAGCAGAAATTTTCCTGCAAGAAAAAACCGGAAGTCCCGGTGCCGGAGTGCTGCGTAGGGATCCTGTTTGGGTATTTCCACCGGACAAAACTAATCCTTTCAGGGTGGCTTGCACTCCACCGGCGCATTTAGCCGGCTCCGTCCGTATCTTTGAAGCATGGCTGAAATCAGGCGCAAAAGCCAAAGTTCCAAATTGAACATTTTCGTAGTAGAAGATGATGCCTGGTATCGGGAGTTGTTGACGCATCACCTGAGCCTTAATCCCGATAATTCAGTTCGTGGATTCGAATCGGCTTCTGAGGTCCTCTTAGCACTGGAGCAAGAAACACCGGATGCTATCACAATCGATTACCGCCTACCCGATCTAGACGGGCAACAACTGATCAAGAGGATCAAAGCATTGGCCTCGGATTCGGCCTTGATTGTGATTTCGGGTCAGGAAGATGTGCATACGGCCTTGGAACTGTTACGGCAGGGTGTGTATGATTACTTGGTTAAAAATGAAGAAACGCGCGAACGCTTGTGGAATGCCATCAACAATGTCCGAACACAAGTCGTGCTCCGTTCTGAACTTGAACAGCTTAGAAGTCAGGTAAACTCGCAATATGAGTTCAAGAATCTGATCATTGGAAATTGTGAGTCCATCAAATCGGTTTACCATCTGATTGCTAAGGCGGCTGCTACTTCAATCAATGTATCACTGAGTGGCGAAACGGGTACAGGTAAAGAGCTTGTGGCGCGTGCCATTCACTACAATTCCTCGCGATCTGCACATCCGTTTGTAGCCGTAAACCTTGCTGCCATACCGGTTGATCTTGTTGAGAGTGAATTGTTCGGTCATGAAAAAGGTTCCTTCACCGGAGCTTCGCAGTCACGTACGGGTCGCTTCGAGGAGGCGGATGGTGGCACATTGTTTTTAGATGAGATTGCCGATGTGCCGCTTGCCATTCAGGTTAAATTGTTACGTGCCATTCAGGAACGAGAGGTCGTTAGACTTGGTTCCAGTCAACGAAGAACTGTCGATGTGCGCGTGATTACCGCATCACACAAGGAGTTATCGACCGAGGTGAAACACGGCAGGTTCCGTGAAGATTTATTCTACAGGTTGCTCGGACTCCCGATTCACCTGCCGGCTCTGAAAGATCGTGGAAATGATAAGCTCTTACTCGCAAAGCATTTTCTGGATCAGTTTGCTCACAGCAACAAACTCGGCAAAAAACAATTCAGTTCGGAAGCAAAAGAAAAACTGATGCAATACCGGTATCCGGGAAATGTAAGGGAACTAAAGGCAGTTGTTGAACTTGCAGCCGTCATGTCAGATAGCGACCGCATTGAGGCATCAGAAATCTCTTTTACAGCATCCAGAACCCCCGAGGATTTACTGGATCAGGATTTGACCTTGCGCGAGTATGAACGAATCATTGTTCGTCATTACCTCGACCGTTTCGATCACAATGTCATCGAGGCGGCCAGCCGGCTAGATATAGGTAAGTCGACCATTTATAAAATGATCAAAGACGGTGAGATTTGATTCGTGATGGAATTGCCCGGAAAACTTGAATTCTATCGGGGTGTCCTTGAGAACCTTCAGGGAGATGTGGTCGTACTTGATACGGAAGGGCGATATGTTTATTTGAACCAATTCGCCATAAAAGACAACCAGATCCGTGAGTGGATGATTGGGAAAACAGTGTTTGATTATTGTGAGTTGAAGGGTCGACCCCCGCAAGTTGCACAAGCCAGAAATGCATACCTCCAACGGGCCATTGCCGAGCGCAGGATGTTCGAATGGGAGGAGTGTCTGGAAACCGACTCCGGTGAGATCAGGTATTACTCACGCCGTTTATTTCCTGTAATCTCTCAGGTAGGGGAAATCGATTACCTGATCGGCCACGGAATTGATATTACAGCGCTTCGAAACAAGGAGCAACAACTGAGCGAGAGCGAACGACGATTGAATGAGGCTCAATTGCTGAGCCGAACCGGTAGTTATCGTTTATCATTCAATACCGGCCAAATTGAATGGTCCGTGGGAATGTTCGCCATATTCGGTGTCGATCAAAGCCGAAAACCGGATTTGGACTTGTTTTACACGCTACTGCATCCGGAGGATAAACCATCGGTAGAGGAGACATTCGCCTTAATGAAGCCGGAAAATCCTCCATGGGCAATACGGTATCGCATTATTCTTCCATCCGGTGAAGTAAGGCACATAGAGGCACATTCAAAAATCGTCATAGATTCCGAAACCAATACTCCGGTCCTTATCGGGAGTTGTCAGGACGTGACAGAACGTGAGATTCTATTGGCCAGTCTGCGTCAGAAGGAGGCTGAATTGCAGGAGTCTGTCAAAACCAAAGAGGCTTTTTTAGCCAATATCAGTCATGAGTTAAGAACACCACTCAATGGCATCCTCGGAATCATTCGACTACTCAGGAAGACTCAGCTCAATGGAATTCAACGCGAGTATATCGAAGTGATGAATGAAGCGGCTGGTAACTTGCTGGTGATTATCAACGACTTGCTTGATTTCGCACGTTGGCAAAGTGGCGAATATTCATTTGAGGAGTCGGTTTTTGATCCATTTAAAGTCGCCGATAGTAGCCTTCAACTACAGGTTTTTCGTGCTCAGGAAAAGGGATTATCCATAAAACATCTCTGGGAGGGACATGAGCCTGCGCCTCTCGTTTTGGGTGATCCGCATCGACTCAGTCAGATTTTACTGAATCTGCTGAGTAATGCAGTCAAGTTTACCGAAAAAGGAAGCGTTGTGCTAAAACAATCTGTTTTGGTTGATGGTCCGGATTCGGTTTTGATGCAATTCAGCGTTACAGATACCGGAATCGGCATTCCAGCGCACATGCACAATCGGATTTTTGAGAGTTTCACACAAGTGAATACGTCTGAATTCGGAAATGGTGGTCTTGGGCTCGGACTTGCTATCAGCAAGAGTCTGGTTGAAAAGCAAGGTGGAAGTATCCGTGTTGATAGCTCACCGGATAAAGGCAGTACTTTCATATTCGAGTTGCGTTATCCCAAAGCCGGAAATCGAACAGATCGTGCAAGTAAATCCTTCACGAGCGCTACCGATCCATCAACAATTCGTGTACTTGTAGTCGATGACAACAAAGTGAACCTGTTTGTTACAGAGGCCATGCTGAAAGGCTGGCACATGCAGGTTAAAACAGCAATGTCTGGTCAAGAGGCCATTGATATATTCCAGCAATCCGATTTTGATATTATTTTAATGGATATTCAAATGCCCGGTATGGATGGTATTGAAACGACAAGGCATATTCGATCATTGGCTGATTTAAAAAAAAGCCAGATTCCGATTCTGGCAGTCACGGCGAATACTTCACGGATTATGCGTAGGAAATGCATAGCAGGCGGAATGAATGATTGCCTGGTGAAACCATTCAAGGAAGATAGCCTGTTCAGGAAAATGATATCCTGCGTGAATCCCGGAGGGAAAGCTGGCGTTAGTCGACCCGCCAGGCGGGTTCCCTCAGAAATCAAAAGCAGACCAATTTCAAGCCCACTTTACGAATTGTCGGGTTTGACATACGATGTGGACTCCAATCGGGATTTTATCTTACGGATGCTGGAGATATTTAACGAAACTGTACCCTCGACTGTTGATGCCATGTTAGGTCAATACGCCGCCGGCGACCTGAAATCGGTATCAGAGTTGGCACACAAAATCAGACCAACGCTGGATGGTTCAGGAATAATATCGTTAAAGGAAACGATTCGGAATATTGAATACTTCAAGGAGCGTAAGCGAACCAACGAGGA
>Ga0315900_10006564_pt1 | contig 15560 bp, 11 predicted proteins | sample LakEriMetagenome_FD_203521 | JGI IMG/M metagenome (GOLD analysis project Ga0315900, IMG submission 203521) | Freshwater fungal communities from buoy surface, Lake Erie, Ohio, United States - Buoy 12 MA114 | ecosystem: Environmental > Aquatic > Freshwater > Lake > Lake biofilm | place: USA: Lake...
AGGTGACGATCCCGACCGGCCAGAAGGTGACCTTCATCGACACCCCCGGCCACGCCGCCTTCACCGCCATGCGCGCCCGTGGCGCGTCCGTGACGGATATGGTGGTGCTGGTGGTGGCGGCCGATGATGGCGTGATGCCGCAGACGATCGAGGCGATCAACCACGCCAAGGCGGCCGGCGTGCCGATCATCGTGGCGATCAACAAGATCGACAAACCCGGCGTGCGCCCCGAGCGCGTGAAGCAGGAACTCCTGCAGCACGAGATCGTGGTGGAAAGCCTGGGCGGCGAGACGCAGGAGATCGAGGTCTCCGCGACGCAGAAGCTCAACCTCGACAAGCTGCTCGAAGGCATCACGCTGCAGGCCGAAATCCTCGACCTGCGCGCGAACCCCGACCGCGCTGCCGAGGGCACCGTGATCGAGAGCAAGCTCGACCGCGGCCGCGGCCCCGTTGCGACCATCCTGGTCCAGAAGGGCACGCTGCGGCAGGGCGATATCGTCGTGGCCGGCGCCGAATGGGGCCGGGTGCGCGCGATGCTCGACGACAAGGGCCGGCAGCTCAAGGAAGCCCCGCCTTCCCTACCGGTGGAAATCCTCGGCCTGTCGGGCGTGCCCACGGCCGGCGAGAACTTCATCGCGGTGAAGGACGAAGCCCAGGCGCGCGAAATCAGCGAATTCCGTCAGCGCAAGCTGCGGGAGAAGCAGGTCGCGGCGATCGGCGCGGGCCGCGGCACGCTCACCGACATGCTCGCACGCATCCAGGCGGGCGAGCAGAAGGAAGTGGCCGTGGTCTGCAAGGCCGATGTGCAGGGCAGCGCCGAGGCGATCGGCGTGACGCTCGGCAAGCTCGGCAATGACGAGGTGCGGGTGCGTATCCTGCACTCCGGCGTCGGCCAGATCACCGAAAGCGACATCCAGCTCGCCAAGGCGACCAACGCCGTTATCGTCGCCTTCAACGTCCGCGCCACCACCCAGGCGCGCGAGATGGCGAACCGCGACGGTGTGGAGATCCGCTACTACTCCATCATCTACGAGGTTGCCGACGACATCGAGAAGCTGGTCCTGGGCAAGCTTGCCCCGGTGCAGCGTGAGAAGTTCCTCGGCTACGCGCAGATCCTGCAGGTCTTCGAGGTCAAGCGCATCGGCAATGTCGCCGGCTGCCGCATCACCGAAGGCGTGGTCCGCCGCGGCTGCGGCGTGCGCCTGCTGCGCGATGGCGTGGTCATCCATCAGGGCGAGCTCAGCACGCTGCGCCGCTTTAAGGATGACGTGAAGGAAGTGGCGAACGGCTACGAGTGCGGCATGTCCTTCGCGAACTACAACGACATCCGCGTGGACGACCAGATCGAGTGCTACGAGACCGAGACGGTCGCCGGCACGCTCTGAGTTTACGCCGAACCGACGAAGGGGGCGCGGCGGGCAACGCCGCGCCCTCTTTTCTTTGAAGGAGCCGCATCATGGCCCGCAAGAACGAAAAGCCCGAGCGCGACACCCACGCCGCGCCGCGCCCGAAGCCCAACAAGGTCCGCGCCGGTGAGGCGCCCAGCCAGCGCATGCTGCGCGTGGCCGAGGAAGTGCGCCACGCGCTCTCCGCCGTCTTCATGCGCGAGGAATTCCACGACCCCGCGCTCGCGAAGCTTCACGTCACCGTCACCGAGGTCCGCGCCTCGCCCGACCTCAAGCACATGACGGCCTTCGTCAGCGGGCTGGGCAAGGACCTGACCAAGGAGCAGTTCGCGGGGCTGCGGCGCGTGACACCCTTCCTGCGCGCGCAGGTCTCCAAGTCGGTGCGGCTGAAATTCGCGCCCGACCTGCATTTCCAGCCCGACACCGCACTCGACTACGCCATGCACATCAGCAAGGTCATGCAGCGGCCCGAGGTTCTCCAGGACCTCACGCCGCCGGCGCCGAAAACCCAGGATTCCGACGAACCGTGAACGCGCCCAATCGCCACCGCCACCAACGCAAGAAGCCCAAGGGCAAGCCGCTCGATGGCTGGCTGATCGTGGACAAGCCCTCGGGCATCGGCTCGACCGATGTCGTCAACAAGGTAAAGCGCGCCTTCGATGCGCAGAAGGCGGGGCATGGTGGCACGCTCGACCCGCTGGCGACGGGGCTGCTACCGATCGCCTTCGGGGCGGCCACCAAGACCGTTCCCTATGTGATGGACGGCACCAAGACCTATCACTTCACGCTGAAATTCGGCGAGGCGCGCGACACGGACGACGCTGATGGCGCAGTGGTCGAAACCTCCGACATCCGCCCCTCCGATGCGCAGATCGAGGCCGCCCTGCCCGCCTTCCGTGGCGACATCATGCAGGTGCCGCCCGCCTATTCCGCCATCAAGATCGGCGGTGAGCGCGCCTATGACCTCGCGCGCGAGGGCCAGGTGGTGGAGATCGCCCCCCGCCCCGCGCGGATCGACCGCTTCGACATGATCGCCCGGCCCGACGCCGATACCGCGACCTTCCATGTCGAGTCCGGCAAGGGCGTGTATATGCGCTCCCTGGCGCGCGACATCGCGCGGGCCTGCGGCACGGTGGGCCACATCACCGCCCTGCGGCGCCTCCGCGTGGGGCCTTTCCACGAAATCCATGCGATTCCGCTGGACAGGCTGCTCGGAACAGGCGACACACCGCCCCCTTCCCCGGACCTCCTTCTTCCGGTGACGACCGCGCTGGCCGACATCCCGGCACTGGCCGTCTCCGAAGAGGAAGCCATGCGGCTCACCCAGGGCCAGGCGCTGAGCCTGGTGGACCTGATGGGCCGCATTCCGGACGCGGCAGACCCCAATGGGGGCCTGATCCGCGCCATGGCGGGGGAGCGCCTGCTCGGTCTCTGCAGGCTCGCGGAGGGGTGGATGCAGCCCGAAAGGCTGATCCAACTCGGTCGCGGCGACGGGGATGGAGGGGTGTTTTATGAACCCCCAATTGGAGAAGCATGATGTCGAGTGAAGTCGATCGCCGCGCGGCGATCATCAAGGAATTCGCCCTCAAGCAGGGCGACACGGGCAGCCCCGAAGTGCAGGTCGCGCTGATCAGCGACCGGATCACGCACCTGACCGGTCACCTCAAGGCGCATCCGAAGGATTTCCACAGCCGGCGTGGCCTGCTGGTGCTGGTCGGCCAGCGCCGTGGCCTGCTCGACTATGTGAAGCGCAAGGATCAGAAGCGCTACGAGAGCCTGATTTCCCGCCTGGGCATCCGGCGCTAAGCAGCTCCCGCCCGGCTTGCCGGGCGATTCTACTTTGTCCCGGTGCTCCCGAACCCGCCCGCACCGCGGGTGGTTTCGGGTAGCGCGGTGACTTCGCGCCAGGTCGCGCGCACCACGGGTGCCAGCACCGCCTGCGCGATGCGCATGCCGCGCTCGACCGTGAAGGGCTCGCTGCCCGCATTCATCACGATGACCTGCAACTCACCGCGATAATCCTCATCCACCGTGCCCGGCGTGTTCGGCATGGTGATCCCGTGCTTGAGCGCGAGGCCCGAACGCGGGCGCACCTGCAACTCATGGTCGGCCGGCAGGGCGATGCACAGCCCCGTGGGCACCAGCGCACGCCCGCCCGGCGGGATCGTCAGCGGCGCCGAGACCGCCGCCAGCAGATCCATCCCCGCTGCCCCCGGCGTGGCGTAGGCGGGCAAGGCCAGGCCCTCGGCATGGGGCAGGCGGGTGACAAGAATCTCTGGCATCAGGCCAAATGCTCCGCAATTCGCGCGGCGAGGCGCCGGGCGACGTCTTCCTTGGGCATCCGCGGCCAATCCTCGACGCCCGCGGCCGTGACCAGATGCACGGCGTTCTCCGCCCCGCCCATCACATCGCCCGAGACGTCATTCGCCACGATCCAGTCGCAGCCCTTGCGCGCGCGCTTGGCGGTGGCGTTCGCCAACACCTGCTCAGTCTCGGCGGCGAAGCCGATGACCAAGCGCGGGCGCTGGGTCGGATGCTGCGCGACGTTCGCGAGGATGTCGGGGTTGAGCGCGAGGCGGATCTCGGGCGGCGGTGCGCCGGGTTCCTTCTTGATCTTCTGGGTCGGCGCGGCCTCGGGCCGGAAATCGGCGACGGCGGCGCAGAACACCGCTGCCTCGGCCGGCAGCGCGGCCTCGACCGCCGCCAGCATGTCCCGCGCACTCTCGACTCGGCGCAGCGTCACGCCCGGCGGGTCGGACACCGAAACCGGGCCGCTGACCAGCGTGACGCGCGCCCCAAGCGCGGCCAGCGCCGCCGCGATGGCATGGCCCTGCCGGCCACTGCTGCGATTGGCGATGTAGCGTACCGGGTCGATCGCTTCCTGCGTCGGCCCGCTGGTGACGATCACATGCCGCCCCGCCAAAGGCCCTTGGGCCATCAGCGCGTTGATCGTGGCGAGGATGGTGGCCGGCTCCGCCAGCCGTCCCGGCCCGCTCTCGGGCTCGGCCATCGGGCCGTCCTCGGGCCCGACCACAGCCACCCCGCGCGCGCGCAGCCGGCGCAGGTTTTCGACCGTCGCAGGGTGCGCCCACATCGCCGGGTTCATGGCCGGCGCCACCAGCACCGGCGCCCGCGTGGCGAGCAGCACCGTCGCGGCCAGGTCATCGGCCTGCCCGTTCGCCATGCGCGCCAGGAGGTTCGCCGAAGCAGGCGCCACCACCACCAAATCGGGCGAGCGGGCGAGACGGATATGGCCGATCTCGGCCTCCGCCGCCCAAAGATCATCATGCACCCGCGCGCCGGAGATCCCGGCCAGCGCCTCCTTGGTCACGAAGCGTGCCCCACCCGCGGTCAGGATCGGCGTGACCTCCGCGCCCTGCTTGCGCAGCAGGCGGATCAGTTCCAGCGCCTTGTAGGCGGCCACACTGCCCGAGATGACCAGCAATACCTTCATGGTCCCCGCCATTCGATGCTGAGCGCAGCCGCCTCCGTGCCCACCCATTGCTCGGCGCGCAGCGGCGCTCCGGTGGCGGCATCGAACCAGAAACGGTTGGTGAAGGCGACCTCGCGGCCCGTGCAACGCTCCTGCACCAGCAGCACGCCGACGGTGGCCTCGCCTTGCAGGGTGCAATCCAGCGCGAGGCCGAAGACCATCGACTCCGCCTCCCGCCCCGCGCCCTGCAGGTCCACGCTGCGGCGCGCATTGGCCTGACGCCCCGCGAGGGCGCGCGGATCCTCAAGCGGGTCGGGACTGTCGAGGCGCATAGCGGTAAGCATCTGGCCGAAGCCAGCCGTGCCGACGATGCGCGCACCTTCCGTCGCAAGCGCCACATTGTTCTCGCCCCGCCAGAGCTGGCGGCTGCCGCTTTGCTGCACGGGGACCAGCACGGCGACCTGTCGCCCCTGGCCCACCAGCAGCGCCGGCCCCTGGACCGGGATGGCCGCGGGCGCCGGGGCGGGGCGGCGCAGCAGATCGGCAGCGGGCGTATCGCCGCAGCCCGCGAGCAGCAGCAGCGCAAGACCCGCGGCCCAGCGCCTCATGCCGGGGCGGGCCTCGGGCCGCGCCACTGCCAAACGAGCAACAGGCCTCCCAGCGCCAGCCCAACCCAATGCGGGTGCGGCACGAGTCCCGGGGCCAGCGCTTCCAGCGAGGCAGGGAAGATCATCAGCACGCCGGCCACAACCATCAGCGCACGCTCCCACACCGCGAGTGCACGCGCCACATAGCCCTGGCAAGCAGCCGCCAGCACAGCCAGACCCACGGTCGCCAGCAGGATCTGCCAGGCCACATCCCACCAAGTCATCGAGCCCTCGAGATTGAGCAGCAGCCCCACCCCTTCGGGATCGGTGACGAAGACGAAGGGCAGCACGAAGGCCGGCAGCGTGTACTTCCACGCCTGCAGCGTCGTCCGGTACGGCCCCGCGCCGGTGATGGCACTCGCCGCGAAGGGGCTGAGCGCGGTGGGGGGCGAGACCTCGCTCAGCACTGCGTAGTAGAAGACGAACATATGCGCCGCGTAGTCCGGCACGCCGAGCTTCATCAGCGCGGGGGCGGCGACCACGGCGCAGATGATGTAGCTGGCCGTCACCGGCACCGCCAAACCCACCACCCAGACGATCAGCGCCGTGTAGATCGCCGTGATCACCAGCGAGCCACCCGCCGCCTGGATGGCGATGTCAGAGAATTTCAGCCCGAGGCCCGTCAGCGTGATGACGCCGACGATGATGCCCGCCGCCGCGCAGGTCGCTGCGATGCCGACCGACTGCACCGCGCCGCTCGCCAGCGCGTCGATCAGCTTGCGCGGCGTCAGCGCACTCTCCCGCCGCAAATAGGAGAGCAGGATGGCCACCGCCATGGCGTAGAGCACGCTCAGCGTCGCGGAGTAGCCCATCGCCATGAAGCCGACGATCGCGACCAGGGTCGAGAAGTGATACCCGCCCTGGCGCAGCAGCTTGCCGACCGGATCGACCTGCATCGGCACCGGCGGGGGCAGGTTCGGGTTGGCGGCACGCGCCGCCTCGATCCGCCGCTGGTCGAGTTCGACCATGAACAGCAGCGAGCCATAGTAGAGAACCGTCGGCACGATCGCCATGACGATGACGTCGAGATAGCCGATCTTGAGATATTCCGAGATGAGGAAGGCGGCCGCGCCCATCACCGGCGGCGAGAGGATCGCCCCCAGCCCGCCGGCCGCGAGCAAGCCCCCCGCATCATCCGCGCGATAGCCCACCTGGCGCATCATCGGCCAGGCGACGGTGCCTAGCGTCACCGTGGTCGCCACGCCCGAGCCGGACGGACCACCCAGCAGGAAGCTCGACAGCACCACGGTGCGCCCCGCGCTCGAAGGCTTGCCGCCGGTGAGGCTGAAGGAGAAATCGACGAAAAACTTGCCCGCGCCCGTCGCCTGCAGGATCGAGCCGTAGATGGTGAACAGCACGATCAGCGTGGCCGAGACATCGATCGCCGTGCCGAAGATGCCCTCCAACGTGATGGTGATGTGCGGGATCAGTCGATCCATGTCGTAGCCCTGGTGCCGCCAGGGCGGGGCCAGGTGATTGCCGAAGAAGCCGTAGAGCAGGAAGGCGATGGCCACCGCCGGCATGATCCAGCCCGTGGAGCGGCGCGTGACCTCCAGCACCAGGGCGATCAGCATCCACCCCACCACGATGTCCATCGGCTCGGGGAAGATGTAGCGGTCCTGCAGGTCGTCGCCGCCGCTGATCAGATACCAGATGCAGTAGATGCCAGCGGCGATCAGCGCCCAGTCCCAGATCATCACGCGATGCCGGAACCGCCCCGCCACGGGGAACAACGCAAACCCCAACACCATCGCGAAGCCGACATGCACGTAGCGCAACGTCGTGGTGGGCACGATGTCCCAGGCGGCCCAGAGATGGAACAGACTCATCGCGAGCGCCACGGCCACGGCGGCATGACCCAACAGGCCGGTGAGGCGATTCTGCGCGCCCTCCTCCTGCTCGATCAGCGCCTCGACCTTCGCGGCCGTCGCGGCATCGAGGGAGCCCTCGGGCACCTCGGGCGGGAGCGCGCGTGAGGTGGTCATGGGCAGTGCGAGGGGCGCTGCCCCTCGCGCACCCCGCAAAGGGTCAGTGGACCCTTTGAACCCATGCGTTCATGCGCGGAGAGGGAGGGGCCAAAGTGCCCCTCCCTCTCCGCGCAGTGAAGGGAGTCCAGAGGGCCCACCGGCTCTCTGGTGGGGGTTGGACGCATGCGGCCAACGGGGGCAAAGCCCTCTGCAAGGCCCATCAGCCTCACGCGAGTGTCGCGCCCGCGGTGCGCCAGAAGGCTTCGGCCGCCGGGTGCCAGGGGATGCCGGCGGCGGCCGTCTTCTGCGCGGCGAGGGTGAAGTTGCGGGCCTCGGCGTGCACGCGCGCCCAGTCCTCACGGTTCTCCCAGGTGATGCGCAGGATATTGCTTACCATCTCGGCGCTCATGTCCTCCCGCACCGCGAGGATATTGGCGACCGAGAGCTGGGCGTTGTCGGTCCGCTGGCCGGGGTAGGTGCCGGCGGGGATGATCTCGGGGAAGTAGACGGGCCCGTTCTCGGCCACGATGCGCTGGTGCAGGTCGGCGTGGTCCACCAGGTGGATGGTGGTGCCCGGCGTGGCGGCGAGGTCCGTGATCGCGGAGGTCGGCACGCCGGAGACGAAGAAGTAGGCGTCGAGCTTGCCGTCCTTGATCGCGTTGGTGCTCTCGGCGGGCGAGAGGCGCTCGCGGGCGCGGAAGTCGCGCTCGCGGTCCAGACCGGCGGCGGCGATGACGCGGAAGGCGAAGAGTTCGGTGGCCGAGCCGGGCGCGCCCGTGGAAACCCGCTTCCCACGCAGGTCGGCGATGGAACGGATGCCCGTGGCGGCGGTCGTCACCACCTGCATGCGGTTAGTGTAGAGCACGGCGATGGCGCGCGCCGGCACGGTGCGGCCGCGGAACGGCCCGGCGCCGCGCAGCGCATCCACCGCCGCGTCCACCTGGCCGAACAGCATGCCCACGCGCCCGGCGCCGAGCAGCTGGAAATTCGCCACCGACCCGCCGGTGACCTCGACGGTCGCGGACATGCCGGGGATGCCACGGGAGAGGTAGTTCGCGAGCGCGCCGCCAAGCGGGTAGTACACGCCGCCCGTGGTGCCGGTTGCGATCGCCATCTGGGTCGTCGCCTGCGCCCGCAACGTGGTAGGCGCGGCAAGCAGCGCGGCGCCGACGCCCAGGGCGCGACGGCTGAGAATCGTCGTCATGTGCAGTGACCTCCCGTGTTCTTGGACGTTGGGAGGAATACAGGCCTGCCGCCCCCGGCGGAAGGGCCTGCCGGCGCCATGGCGATTGACCTGGGTCAAGGCAGCGGCGCGCAGAGACGCCTAACCTTCCGGCACTGTCGAAACCAAGCGTGAGGGAGCCACACAATGACCAATCTCCGAGCCCGCGACCTGATGACCGCCGATGTCGTCACTGTCCCGCCCGAAACGCCCGTCATCGCCATGGCGCGGCTGCTGTCAGAGCGCGGCATCTCCGCCGTGCCGGTGGTGGACGCGACGGGCAGCGTGCTCGGCGTCGTCACCGAGGCCGACCTGATCCGTCGCCTGGCCGGCGAGGTGGACAAGCCCGCCTCCTGGCTCGGTAGCCTGTTCAGCAGCCAGGCCCGCGATGCCGAGACCTATGCCCGCACCCATGGCGTGACGGCGCGCGACATCATGACCGAGAGCGTGGTCAGCGTTGCCCCCGACATGCTGGCCTCCGAGGTCGCGCACATGATGGAGGAACAGGCGATCCGCCGCGTGCTGGTGATCGAGGACGGGCGCCTGCGCGGCCTGGTCTCGCGTGCCGACCTGCTGCGCGCGCTGGTGACCCCGGTGCAGGAGCCCAGCGCACTGTCGGATGACCGCATCCGCAAGGCGGTGCTGGCAGCGATGAAGAAGGAGCCCTGGGCGGACACCTTCTACACGATGGTCAATGTCACCGATGGCGTGGTGGAGTATCACGGCTTCGCCCGCTCGGCGGCGGTGCAGCGCGGCTTGCGCGTGCTGGCCGAGAACGTACCAGGCGTGAAGGGCGTGGTGGACAGCACCCAGCCGATGCCGACCTACCTCTACGCCACGGTGTGAGGGGCGCTACTTCCTCTCCCGCACCGTCAGCAGGATGGCGGCGCCGAGGCTGAGGAAGACCAGCACCGTCGCCATGCCCAGGCGCTGGCTGCCCGTCGTGGTGGTGACCAGCGCCAGCACGGCGGGGCCGAGGAAACCGGTGATCCGGCCCGACAGCGCGAAGAGCCCGAAATGCGCCGCCATCTCGGCGGGCGGGGCCAGCTTGGCCATGAAGCTGCGGCTCGCCGCCTGGGCCGGGCCGAAGAACAGGCCGAGCGACAGGGCGAGGATCCAGAACCACATCTCCTCGGTCGCCATCAGCAGCCCTGCGCCTAGCACGATCATCGCCACCAGCGCGAGCAACACCATGCGCCGCGCGCCCACACGATCCTCGATCATCGCGAAGCCCGCCGCCCCCGCGCCGGCGGTGACGTTCATGGCGATGCCGAAGATCAGGATCTTGTCGATGCCCATGCCGAAGACGCCCGCGGCGTAGATCGCGCCAAAGGCGAAGAGCGTGTTCAGCCCATCGGTGTAGAACAGCCGCGCGAGGATGAAGCGCGCAAGGTCCGGGTTGCGTGGCAGGGCCTTCACCACCGCGATGATCTCCGCGAGGCCACGCGTGACCGCGAGCCCCCAGCCCGGCCGCTCGCCCGGCGGATCGGGGAGTACGACAAGCACCGGCCAGCCGAAGACCAGCAGCCACAGCGCCACCAGCAGCGCCGTGGCCCGCACATGCTCGGCCTCGCCGCGATCGAGCCCGAACAGGGCCGGGTTGGGCTGGACAAGCAGCACGAGGCAAAGTGCCAGGCAGACCAGCCCACCCGCATAGCCCAAGCCCCAACCGAAGCCAGAGACACGGCCGATCTCGGCGGGCTTCGCCACCTCCGGCAGCATCGAGTTGTAGAACACCGTGGCGAGTTCGAAGGCGATGGTGGCGAGTGCGACGCAGGTCAGCGCGTAGAGGGCGAAAGCGGGGTCAGGCTTGGCGAACCAGATCATAGCGGTGAAGCCGGCGGTCAGCACCGTGGCGAGGCCGAGCATGAACCGCCGCCGCCCCCCCGCATCCGCCACCGCGCCCAGGAAGGGCGAGAACAGCGCGATGCACAGCCCCGCCGCCGATTGCATCCAGCCCCATTGCGCCTGGCCGGTTGCTGGATCGGCGGCGATTCCTTGCGCGAAATAGGCGGCGATGACGAAGGTCGAGACGACGGTCGGAAAGCTGCTATTCGCCCAATCATAGAGCGCCCAGGCCCAGGCGCGTTTGTTCATGACAGGGCCATCAGGCTGCGCAGCGCGACCCCGATGGCCACCAACCCGCCTTCCGCCGCGGCGTCGCGGGCCAGCAGTGCGACCGCCTCGGCGGGCGGCGCATGGCCAGCTAGCCGCGCGCGGGCAAGGCGTGCCTGCAAGGCGGCGAGGCTCGCCAGCGCCTCGGCCTTCGCGCGCGCCGTGAGCAGCGTGGTCGCGGGCGCGACCTCGGCAGCAGCGCGCAGGGCCTCCAGCGCATAGGCCTCACCCGTTGCAGCCCAGGCGGCGGCGGCGATGTCAGGCGCGACGCCAGCCTCGGCCGCGAGGCGCACCATGGCTGGCGCAGCGGCCAAGCGCGTGGCACCGGCGGCGAGCACCGCCGCCCCAGCCGGCAGCCCGGCCGCGATTAGGGTCTGCGCCGCCGGGCCGGGGGCCGCGACCTCGGCCGCCAGCAGCGCGGCGATGCCCGGGGCGAGGGCGGCCAGCGCTTCCTCCAGCGGCGCCTCGGGCAGCAGCAGTAGGTCGCGCGCCGCCCCTTCCTGCAACCGCCGCAGCGCGAGCAACGCGTCGAGCCTTGTTGCCGCCGGGGCAGGCGCGGCATCGATCGCCGCCGCCGCTGCTTCCAGCCCGAAGACGCTGGCGGCGAGCCATGCGGCGCGCGCCACCGCAGCGCCCGAGCCGGCCGCACCGGCAAGCCGCGCCAGGGCGGCGACGCCGAGTTGGTTGGCCACGCCGTTGACAAGGCTCATCGCCACCAATTCGCGCCGCAGCCGATGCTGCGCGATCTGCGCGGCGAAGCGGCTGCGCAGGGCGGAGGGGAAGTAGGCGACCAGCAGGGGCGCAAGGGCGGTAGCCGCGGGCAATTCGCTCGCCTCCACCGCCTCCGTCAGCCACAGTTTTCCGAAGGGCAGCAGGGCGGCGAGTTCAGGACGCGTCAGCCCCTCACCCGCCGCGGCGCGGGCGCGCAGCCCGGCGGCATCGGGCAGGCCGGCGACGGCACGATCGAGCAGCCCCTCGCGCTCCAGCCGCTCGATCAGGGCGGCATGGGCGGCGAGGTCGGCGGGCGCGTGCAGCGCCTCCAGCGAGATCGCCAGCGACTGCGCATGGTTGTCGGCGAGCACGAGGCGGCCGACCTCCTCGGTCATCTCGGCGAGCAGCGAATCACGCTGCTGGCGGGTCAGCGCACCGTCCCGCTCAGCGGCGGCGAGCAGGATCTTGATGTTCACCTCATGGTCGGAGGTCGAGACACCGGCGGAATTGTCCAGCGCATCGGTGTTGAGCCGCACGCCGCCACGCCCCGCCTCGATCCGCCCGGCCTGGGTCATGCCGAGATTGGCGCCCTCGCCCACGATGCGCGCGCGCAGTTCACGCCCATCGATGCGGATCGCATCATTGGCGCGATCGCCAGCCTCGGCATTGGTTTCGGTGCTGGCTTTCACATAGGTGCCGATGCCGCCGAAATACAACAGATCCACCGGCAGCTTGAGGATGGCGCGCAGAATCACGGCCGGCTCGGCGCGTTCCTCGGCGATGCCGAGCAGCGCGCGCGCTTCCTCGCTCAGCGGCAAGGTCTTGGCGTTGCGCGGCAGCACCGCCCCACCCTTGGAGAGCAGCCGCGCCTCGTAATTCGCCCAGCTCGACCGCGGCAGCGCGAAGAGCCGCGCGCGTTCCGCATGCGAAACCGCCGGATCCGGATCGGGGTCGAGGAAGATGTGGCGATGATCGAAGGCCGCGACGAGCCGCGTCTGCTGCGACAGCAACAGTCCATTGCCGAAGACGTCGCCGCTCATGTCGCCCACGCCCGCGCAGGTGAAGGGTGCCTCCTGCACCCCCGCACCGCGCAACTCCTGGAAATGGCGATCGATCATCACCCAAGCACCGCGCGCGGTGATGGCCATGCCCTTGTGGTCGTAGCCCGCGGAACCGCCGGAGGCGAAGGCATCGCCGAGCCAGAAACCGTATTCGGCGGAGAGGCCATTGGCGATGTCGCTGAAGCTCGCCGTGCCCTTGTCGGCGGCCGCGACGATATAGGGGTCGGCGCTGTCGCGCGGCACCACGTTCGGCGGCGTCACCACCGAACCGTCCTCGGCGAAATTGTCGGTAAGGTCGAGCATGCCGCGGATCAGCGTACGGTAGACGGCGATGCCTTCCTCCATGAAGGCGGCGCGTTCCGTGGGCGGGTGCTTGAGGATGAAGCCGCCCTTCGCCCCGGTCGGGACGATCACCACGTTCTTCAGGCGCTGTGCCTTCATCAGGCCAAGGATCTCGGTGCGGAAATCCTCGCGCCGGTCGGACCAGCGGATCCCCCCCCGCGCGACGGGGCCGGCGCGCAGGTGGCAGCCCTCCATGCGCGGCGAATGCACGAAGATCTCGCGATAGGGGCGCGGCGCAGGCATGTCGCCAGCCAGCGCGCTGTCGAGCTTGAAGGAGAGGTACGGCTTCGCCTGATACCAGTTGGTGCGCAGCATCGCATCCAGCACGGTGCGCAGGCGCGAGAGGATACGATCCTCATCCGGGTTGGCCACGCTTTCCAGCAGCATGCGCCAGGCCTCGTCGAGCCTGGTCTCGTCGCGATCGGTGATGGCCGGGTCGAAGCGCAGATGGAACAGCTCCATCAGCAGTCGCGCCGCCTGCGGATTGGCGGCGAGCGCAGCCTCCACGCTTTCCTGCGCGAAAGGAAAGCCGACCTGCTTCAGCCAGCGATACATGGCGCGCAGCTGCCAACAATCCTTCCAGGAAAGCCCCGCGCGCAGCACCAGCCGGTTGAATCCATCGGCTTCGATATCGCCGGCGAGCAGCGCGTGCAGCGCGCCGGTGAGGTCGGGGATGACATCCTCGGCGCAATCGGCGCGCGCCTCCAGGCGATAGACATGCAGCACCACCACCGGTCCGCCAAGCGGGTCCAGCCGATAGGGCACTTCCTCGATTGCGCGCAGGTCGAGGCTTTCGAACAGCGGCAGCGCATCAGCAAGCGGCAGCGGCCCGCCAGGATTGGCAAGGCGCAGCATGAGGCTGCGCGCATCCGCTCCGGGCGGGCGGGAGAGTGCGGCCTTCGCCCTTCCGCCCTGCGTCAATTCCTGCGCAAGGAAGATGTCGGCCAGCGCCTGCTCGGCGCTCTCCGATTGCCGATAGGCGGGCGGGAAGGCGTCTCGCCAGCGGGCGAGCGCACGCGCGCCATCGGCCTCGCCGCGTTCCTTCGTCAGCGCCTCTTCCAGCCTTTCGCCGAAGCCACGCGCGGCCTGGGCCATGGCGGCTTCCAGCGTCGCATCATCGACCGTCGGCACCTGCCCGGGCACCGTGCCGATCACGTAGTGCACGCGCGCCAGCGCCCCATCGCCGAGCAGCGTGTAGAAGGCCGAAAGCCGGCCCTGGAAGGCGCGCGCCAGCAGCCCGCCAATGCGCGCGCGCAGCGCCGTGTCGAACTGGTCGCGCGGCAGCCAGGCGATGGCGGAGACGAAACGCTCGAAAGGATCGCGGCGCAGCAGCAGCGCACTACGCGGGCGGATCGACAGATCCAGCGCCAGTCGGCAGCCTTCGAGGATGGCTGCCTCAGGCGCCTGGAACAACTCGTCGCGCGGCCAGGTGTCGATGATGTTGCGCAGCGCGCGGCCGTCATGGCTGTCCGGGTCCACGCCCGCCAGGGCGAGCACGCGCAGCACCTTCTCCCGTAGCAGGGGGATGGCGCGGGGGTTGCGATTGTAGGCTTCCGCCGCAAAGAGCCCGAGGAACAGGCGCACGCCAGCCAATTGCCCCTGCGCATCGAGGATGCGCGTGATCACCACATCGGCGTGCTGCGGGCGATGCACCGTGGCGCGCATATTCGCCTTGGCCACCGTCACCGCCGCGAAGCCACTCAGCGCTGCGCGCACCGCCTCGGGCAGGCGCGGCAGGTCGCGCAGCGCGTCGAAGACAGGCAGATCGACATCTCGCAGTAGGCCAAGATTCTCCTCAGTCACCACACGCACCTCGCCCGCGGCGATCTCGAGGCGCCGGTGCCCGAGCAGCACGAAATTCTCGCCCGCGAGCCAGTGCAGGAAGTCCCGCGCGCTCGCCTCCGAGGTCTCCGCCCCGGCCTGGTCGAGCGCGGCGAGCATGGGGCGGAAATCGCTCACCGCCCGTCGTACATCGGCCATGGCGCGCGTGAGCGCGGCCTCCACCGCCGACCATTCCTGCTCGTCGGCCGCCGGCGCCGGGCCGCCCGTGCCGGGCAGGGCGGCGCCACCGATGCCGATGGCGATGCGCATGATGCTCTCGGGCGCGCCATCCCCAAGCGCGACGAGGCGACCTGCCTCGTCGCGCGTCACCGGCATGACGGGGTGCAGGAACTGCTTCACCGCGCGACCGCGCACGGCAAGCGCAGCCAGGGCGCTGTCCACAAGGAAGGGCATGTCGTCGGTGACGATCTCGGCCACTGCCATCGCACCTCGCCCCGGGCCAGGGGGCAGCACGCGCAGCCGCGTCTCGCCAGGGCGGCGGGAATGGGCGAAGCCGAACAGGCTGGAGGCCGCCTCGGCCAGGGTCTCGGGGGCGGTGGCGGCGAGTTCGGCACTGGGCACGGCGCCGTGCAGGGCGCGCAGGAAATCGGCGGCCAGGGGCGGCAAGGCGGGGGCGAGGCGCGCCAGCGCCGCCTCGGCGGCGCGGAACAGCTCGGCGCGCACGCCATCGGCCGGGCTCGGTGCTTGCGTCATGGCGGTCTCCTTTTGCGGCAGGGTGCGGGCAGAGGGGGGCGCGCTGCAAGCACCGGCTGCACGGGCGGCATTTCTGCTGCTAGGCTTCGCGCATGATCGCCGACCTCGCCGCCCTGCTCGC
>Ga0315900_10006565_pt1 | contig 15556 bp, 20 predicted proteins | sample LakEriMetagenome_FD_203521 | JGI IMG/M metagenome (GOLD analysis project Ga0315900, IMG submission 203521) | Freshwater fungal communities from buoy surface, Lake Erie, Ohio, United States - Buoy 12 MA114 | ecosystem: Environmental > Aquatic > Freshwater > Lake > Lake biofilm | place: USA: Lake...
GCCCAGGCAGCGCCGGAAGAAAACCGCCGTTTCCTGCATCGCGGCATTGCCGGCCGTGGTTTTGAACGCCGCTTCGTGCTGGCCGATCACATTGTGGTGAGCGGTGCCAAGCTTGAGAACGGGCTGTTGCACATCGCGCTTCGCCATGAAGTGCCGGAAGCGCTAAAGCCGCGGCAGATCCCGGTACAGGCCAGCCGCCCGGCTGCGCTGATGGAAGCGCCTGCCCAGGCTGCTTGAGCCTGAACTAAGGCCCTCACCCGGCAACGGGTGGGGTTCACTCCTTCTTGAAAAACGCCTCCGCCGCCAAGCGCTGCGCATCGCGCGCACCAATCGCTGCCTCGGCCCGGCTGATTTCGGTCTGCAACGCCTCGATATATTCCCTCAGTTGCGCCACATCCCAGCCGTCAAAGACCATGGGTTGGAAGCGCGGCGCGCGCCGGGGGCGGTCTTCTTCCTCGATCGGGGCCATTTTTTCTCCTTCTGGGCGCGGGCGGGTTTTGACCCTGGCCGCGCCTCTCTCTATAGGAACCGCAACAAGGCGGGGGTTGCTCTCGCCCGCCCGCCCCCTTGAGGTTATGCCATGAACCAGCCCTTGATGCCCAAGGCCACCGCCGTGTGGCTGATTGACAAGACCGCGCTCACTTTTGACCAGATCGCCGATTTCGTCGCCATGCACCCGCTTGAAATCCAGGCCATCGCCGATGGCGAGGTGGCGCAGGGGATCATCGGCTATGACCCGATCTCCAATGGTCAATTGACGCGCGAAGAAATCCAACGCTGTGAAGCGGATAGCGAAGCGCGGCTGCAAATGGCCCGTCAGGTCAGCCATTTGCCGAAATCCAAGGCCAAGGGCGGGCGCTATACGCCTGTTTCCAAGCGCAATGACCGGCCGGATGCGATTGCCTGGCTGCTCCGCAATTTCCCGCAGGTGTCGGAAGCCACCATTGTGAGGCTGCTTGGCACCACCAAGGAAACCATCGCCAAAGTGCGCGACAAGACCCATTGGAACAGCGCGAATATCAAGCCGCGCGATCCCGTGATCCTCGGCCTTTGCACGCAGGGCGAGCTTAATGCTGCCGTCGGCGCGCTCGCCGCTGTGGAAGCGCAGGCCGCAGAGGGCGCTGCGGGCTGAGGTTTAATGCGGCTGACTAACGCGCAGCCGCTCCATCTCCTCCTTCAGCCGCAGCTTTTCGCGCTTTAGTCGGGCAAGGGTTTCGGCGTCTGGCCTCGGTCGCTGGTCTTCCGCAAAAATCTGCGCCTCAAGCGCAGCGTGACGGTTATTGAGGGAAGCGATCCGGGCATCCAAACGCATACCGAGGCATCCTTTGCTGTGATGCCGCCCGGGCGGTTGGCCCTGTCCCGGGCAGCCAGAGCATGCTACTCCAAACCGCCCTTAAAAAGCATCAAGAGATTTCACCCTGGCCCCGCGATGATCGCTGACCGAGAAGCCCTGCTCCGCCGCCTGCATGAACTCCGAACCGAGCATCGGGATTTGGATACCGTGATCGCGCGGCTTGATGCCGGGCCGGTGGATCAATTGCAGTTGCAGCGGCTGAAAAAGCGCAAGCTGAAGCTGAAGGACGAAATCTCCTGGCTCGATAGCCAGCTTTTGCCCGATATCATCGCCTGAGGGGGCTGGATATGGCCGTTACAACGCTTGTTGGCGTGATCATGGGTAGCCGTTCGGATTGGGAAACGCTGCGCCATACTGCTGAAACCCTTGAAAAACTGGGCATCGCGCATGAAACCCGCGTGGTTTCCGCGCATCGTACGCCAGAACGCCTATTTGATTACGCGAAGCAAGCGGCAGGGCGGGGGCTTAAGGTCATCATCGCGGGCGCCGGGGGTGCGGCGCATCTGCCCGGCATGGCCGCCTCCATGACGCATCTACCCGTGCTGGGCGTGCCGGTACAAAGCGCGGCTCTCGCCGGGGTGGATAGCCTTCTGTCCATTGTGCAAATGCCGGCCGGTGTGCCGGTGGGCACACTCGCCATCGGGCGAGCGGGGGCGGTGAATGCGGCGTTGCTCGCCGGATCAATCCTGGCCTTGGAAGATGCAGCGCTGGCAGAGCGCCTGATCGCCTGGCGCGCGGCGCAGACCGAAAGCGTGCCGGAGAGCCCGGTATGACCCCTCTGCCGCCCGGCGCCATGCTGGGCATTCTGGGCGGCGGGCAGCTTGGGCGCATGTCTGCCATGGCGGCGGCGCGGCTTGGCTATCGCTGCCATATCTATGCCCCTGGCGCTGATGAGCCCGGCATGCAGGTGGCCGCCGCCCGCACCGTGGCTGCCTATGAAGACCATGAGGCTTTGGCCCGCTTCGCCGATCAGGTGGATGTTGTCACCTTCGAATTTGAAAATGTCCCGGCCGAGACAGTGGAAATCCTCGCCCGGCGCGTGACCTGCCGGCCCGGCGAAAGGGCGCTTGGCATTTGTCAGGATCGCCTGCAGGAAAAGGCGTTTCTGGAAGGCATCGGCGTGCCCGTCGCCCCCTGGCGCGCGGTGCGCACGGAAGCCGAATTGGACGCGGCGGTGGCAGAGCTTGGCCTGCCTGCCGTCCTGAAAACCACCAGGCTTGGCTATGATGGGCGCGGCCAGGCGGTGCTGCGGCACCCGGATGATCTGGCTTCCGCCTGGGCAAGATTGGCGCCTCGGCCATTGATCCTGGAAGGCTTTGTGCCCTTCACGCTGGAGCTTTCCGCGATTGCGGCACGCGGGGCGGATGGGGCGCTGGCCGTCTTTGCCGCGACCGAAAACGCGCATCGCCATCATATCCTCGATATCAGCTATGCGCCGGCGCGCGTGGCGCCTGCGATTGCTGCGGCGGCGCGGGATCATGTCGCGGCAGTGGCACGCGGGCTTGATCTGGTCGGGCTGGTGGCACTGGAGATGTTCCTGCTGCCCGATGGCCGGCTGATCGGCAATGAAATAGCGCCTAGGCCGCATAATTCCGGGCATTGGACCATGGATGCCTGCATGGCTTCGCAGTTTGAGCAGCATGTCCGCGCCGTGGTCGGACTGCCCTTGGGTGTGCCGGATCGGCACCATGATGCAGTAATGCGCAATCTGATCGGCCCGGAAGGCATGGCGGCTTGGCCAGCGTTGCAAGGGCAGGCCGGCATTACGCCGCATCTTTATGGCAAGGCGGAAGCCCGGCCCGGGCGGAAAATGGGCCATGCCAACCGGCTTTTGCCGCTGGGCGCGCTGGCCGGGATGGATGATGCGGCCGCGCTTGGCCCTCTGGCAGCCATTGCAGCGTAAAAATCATGAGCATCGGCGCGCTATGGTCTTCTTTTGTTGAGAAACTATCGGTAGATTGCGTTTTATGATCATCGCCCGCCCCGCCCTTGGCATGCTGCCGGTTGCCGCCCTGATCATTGGGCTTGGTGCGGCTACGTCGGCGCGCGCCCAATTCATCGAAGGGCCCTATATCGCCGGCGCGATCGGCATGAATTACCTCGATGATGCCAAGTTTCGCCTGGATAACAGCCTGAACCAGGGCATGACGGCGCTCGGCCAGCCCAATGGCGGGCAGCTTGGTTTTGATTTTGGCGGCGTCGGTCTACTCAGCCTTGGCTGGGGTTTCAGCAATGGCATCCGGCTGGAAATTGAAGGCAGCTTCCGCAGCAATGAGGTGGATAGCGCCAATGGCGCCGCTGGCTTGGCCACGCCCGGCGGGCATGGCGGGCGGCAGGATAGCTATGGGCTGATGGGCAATGCGCTGGTGGATCTGGTGAGGATCGGCCCCTTCCTGCCCTATGTCGGGATTGGCGCGGGGTATCTTGTCACCAGCTTCAATGACCTGAATGGCCGGCCCGGCAATGGCAGCTTGCGGCTGCGCGGTGATGATACAGGCGGTGCCTTTGCGCTGCAGGGCATAGTGGGCATTGGCTTTGCGATTGACCAGGTGCCGGGGCTGACGTTGACGGCTGAGTATCGTTATCTGGAAAGCCTGGGGCCGAGCATCCCGGTCAGCTACGTGAATGCTTCGGGCGCCACAGTGCTGTCCGGCAAGGCGGATACGGAAAGCCGCAACCAATCCTTCCTGCTTGGGCTGCGCTATGCCTTTAATGCGCCGGGTGTTGCACCCGCCGCCGTGGCTGCACCCGTAGCGGTGCGGAGCTTCCTGATTTTCTTTGATTGGAACCGCGCTGATCTGACCGCCCGCGCGCGCCAGATTATCGGTGAAGCAGCGGAAGCGGCCCGCGCACAGCCTGCGCGCATTGAATTGGCAGGCCATGCGGATCGCACCGGCACGCCACAATATAATCAGGCGCTGTCGCGCCGCCGCGCGGAAACTGTCGCGGAAGAACTGATCAGGCGCGGCATTGCGCGCCAGGATATCAGCATCACCGCCTTGGGTGAAACGCAGCCCTTGGTTGCAACGGCAGATGGCGTGCGCGAACCGCAAAACAGGCGCGTGGAAATTATCCTGAAATAATCGCGGGTTTCGGTGAGGCCATCCGTAGCTGCCGAAGCACCATCGCGCCAGCCACCGCAAGCCCGCCTAGCGTGCCAATCACCCCTGCCGCATTGAGCGCAAAATTTTGCCCGAAGGCAGCCGGCAAGGGCCCCGCCAGCGCATAACCAAGGGCGCCAAGCGCTACCCCAAGCGCCGCCCCACCAAGCACCTGCGCGCGATAGGAATCCGTGAGCAAGCGGATCGCCGCAGCCGGGCAGACCAGCATCGCCACCACCAGAATGCTGCCCACCGCTTCAAAAGCTGCGACTGCCGCCGCAGCCACCATCAAATTCAGCGCCAATTCCAAACCACGTGCCGGCAGACCAATCGCGGCAGCGTAATCGGGGTCAAAACAAAGCAAATGCAAAGGCCGCCAGAGCAGCGCGACCAGCCCCGCCAGCACCACCGCCACCGCCGCCAGCAGAAATAATTGGCGCGGCAAGGCGGCCAGCGCCACCGGGTTAAGCAGCGATGCAAAACCCTGCGCTTCCAGCCAGACCACGCTTTCCAATTGACCGAACAAGACACAATCAAGATCAAGATCAACGCTGCGCGCGCCGGTTGCTTCCATCAGCATCAGGCCGAGCGCGAAGAAGCTGGTGAATACCGCGCCCGTGGCTGCGCCTGATTCCAACCGCGCCACGCGCCGCACCAGGCCAATCAGGAATACCGCCAAAAGTGCGGCCGCCAACGCGCCCAGCAGCATGGGCAAGCCCGCCCGCGCGCCAGTGATCGCGAAGCCCGCAATGATGCCAGGCAGCACCGCATGGGATAGCGCATCACCCAAAAGACTATCACGCCTCAGCAACAAAAAAGAACCGAGCAGACCACAACTCCCGCAGGCGAGAATCGCGGCAAGCAGCGCTGGCAGATCGAGCCTGAAGAAATCCTCCGTTGTCACGTTTTTGAACCCAGAGCATGCGGCGAGGCCGGCAAGGAGGAAGGCTCCGCCAACAACCGTGTCGCCATGTCTGCCGGCAGACCATGTTCCACCAGATCCGCCAGGCGATCCGCGCCCGCGATATCGGTCGCGCCAAGGCCCAGCAGATGCAGTTCCACCGCGCGATGGGCGCGTACGGCGCGCCGTGCGACAGCGGCGCCGCGCGGGGTCAGGTGAATTTCCCGATCCGCCCGCGCCACCAGCCCGCGCAGCGCAAGCCATAGCGCCAGGCGCGACGCATAAGTTTCAGTCCAGCCGCGTGCCGCCGCCAAGGCCGCAATCGGCGTCCAGCGATCCCCTGCCGTGCCAGGGCCGGCGCCGGCGGCTTCCTGCGCTTCCCATGCGGCACGCAGGAAATGCGATTCGGTTGCAGCAATGCGCCGATGCGCGCGGCGCCAGGCTTCCGGCAGTAAGCCTCGTTCCGGTGCCAGAAGCAGCGCCAGCGTGAAGAAGATCGCCCCCGCCAGCACCACCGCCGCGCCCGTTGGCCATTCCGGTTCAAAGGCTGAAGCCGCCGCGCCCAAAGCCCCTGCCAGCGCGCCGAGCAGCGCCGAGACCAGCAGCAACACCGGCAGCCGATGCGTAAGCAAGCGCGCCGTCGCCGCCGGCAAAATCAGCAGCGCTACCACCAGCACCAGCCCCACCGCCTGCAAGCCCGCCACCGCGACAATCACAATCAGCCCGAGCAGCGCCAGATCCGTGCGCGCGACCGAAAGCCCCATGACGCGCGCATAGTCAGGGTCAAAACACGCGGCGCGCAGGCGTTGGAACAGCACCAGGCAGATCAGCACGCAGAAGCCCGCAATGCCGCCAGCCCAAAGCGCATCTTCCGCGCGCATCGCCGCCGCTTGCCCCAGGATGAATTTGCCAAGCCCCGCCTGTGCCGCCTGCGGCATGGTCTGCACATGCGACAGCAGGGCGACGCCGAGAGCATAAAAGCTCGACAACACAATCGCGATGGCGGCGTCTTCGCGAATGCGTCCGCCGCGCGTCAGCGTTTGCACCGCGAGCACGCCCAGCACGCCCGCCACCAGCGCCCCCGCCAGCAAGGGCGGCAGCGCGCGCGGATTGCCGCCAAGTGTAGCGACGATCATCGCAGTCAGTACCACACCGGGCAAAGCGGCATGGCCAACCGCATCGGCCATCAGCGCGCGCCCGCGCAGCAACGCGAAAGCGCCGACCGTGCCGCAAGCAAGCCCTAGCAGCGCACAACCCGCCAGCACCACCAGCGTGTTATAGCCAAAGATCACTGCAAGCCGCCTTCCGCGACGGCCTGTTCCAGCACATTCAGCCGCCCGCCATAGGCGCGCGCAATCGCATCCGGTGTGAAAGCGGATTTCACAGCGCCGGCGGCGACCGCGCGGCCATTCAGCAGCAATACCTGATCGAAATAGGCCGGCACCGTTGAAAGATCATGATGCACGGCAATCACGCTGCGCCCTGTTGCTACCACGCGGCGCAGCACGGCGATGATGGCCTGTTCCGTTGCCGCATCAACCGCGGCGAAGGGTTCATCCATCAGGTACAGGTCAGCATCCTGCGCCAGCGCACGCGCCAAAAACACGCGCTGCTGTTGCCCGCCCGACAAACGCCCGATTTGCCGATCAGCCAGATCAGCCAACCCCACCTGATCCAGCGCGCCGCGCGCTGCATCGCGTTCAGCCTTCGGCACGCGGCCCCACCAGCGCATACGCGGATAGCGCGACATGCAAACGACATCGAGCGCGGTTGCCGGAAAATCCCAATCCACCGAAGCGCGTTGCGGCAGATAGCCAACGCGGTTGCGCACCTCATCCAAGCTGCGACCAAAAAACCGCGCCTCACCGGCGATACTCGGGATCAGGCCAAGTGCTGCGCGCAGCAGCGTGGATTTGCCCGCGCCATTTGGTCCTACGATCGCGGTCAGCCCCGGTACCGCCTGCCAGGCGATGTCCCAAAGCACCGTCTTGTCGCCATAAGCGACGGTCAGGTGCGTAATCGCAAGCGGCGCTGGCGTTGTCGTGTTTTGGCTCATGAAGTGCTGAGCCTGCCAAGCATGCCGCGTGCCGGCGCCTCGCCACCCAAGGCGCGGGCAATGGTGGTGAAGTTGTGGTCCAGCATGCCGTGATAGGTGCCCTCATAAGTGCCGGGCTTGCCCATGGAATCGGAAAACAGCGTGCCGCCCAAGGCCACACGCTGGCCGCGCGCGCCGGCCCCTTCAATCAGCGCCCGCACGGCACGATCGGGGACCGAGCTTTCGGCGAAGACCGCCGGGATGCGCCTTTCAACCAGGCCGCGCACCAGCGCTTCGATTCGCGCCAAATTGGCTTCCGATTCGGTGGAAAGCCCCTGGATGCTGTCCACCTCCAGCCCATAACGCGCGGCGAAATAGCCGAAAGCATCATGCGCCGTGACCAGCAGGCGCTGGCGAGGTGGAATGCTCGCCATCACCCGCGCGCCATATTCATGCAGGGCGGCAAGCCGGGTGCGCAGCGCGGCGAGGTTGGCTGCAAAGACGCTGGCTTGATCGGGGATCAGGCGGGAAAGCCCGTCGGAAATACTGCCCGCGGCCTCGGCCCACAAAACCGGGTCCATCCAGACATGCGGGTCGGCCGCGTCCGGATATTCCGGATTGGCGCGCAGTTTTGAGCGCGGCAGGCTTTCAGCCACCAACACCACCGGCTTGCCATTGGCGGCAGCGCGCGCCAGCACATCACCCATGCGGCCTTCCAGGCGATGACCATTCGCAAACAGGATATCGGCGCCGAGCAGCCGGGCGATATCGGCGCGCGTCGGGCGGAACAGATGCGGGTCCACCCCCTCATTGATTAGGGTTTCCGCCCGGATGCCGCCCCCGCCAATGTCGCGGACCAGATCGCCCACCATGCCAACGGTCGAAAGCGCACGCGGCGGGGGGCGGGTCTGCCCGCGGGCCGGCAGCGGGGTCAGCGCAAAAAGCCCGAGGCCAAGAACCCGGCGTGTAATGGCTGAACACCTGTTCACTTCTGCATATATTCCTTGTTTTTCAGATACTTATTCTGTGGATTATCTTGGCCCTGCGGCCCCCGCCGTCAAGCCCTTTTATGGGTGTGGCCTTGCCTAACCCAAGGCCTCGGCGCCATGTTGCGCCTGGAACAGGGGCGATGATCCCATGCGCGGGCGCTTTCGGATTGGCGATGATATGGTCGTGGAATTGGCCGAAATCTTTCGGCTGATGAGCGACCCGACGCGCCTCAAGATCATCCTGGCCTGCCGCGACGCGCCGGCGGCGGTGAATGAAATGGCCGAGAAGCTCGGTATTTCCGCCTCCCTCGTTTCGCATCATTTGCGGCTGTTGCGCGCGGCGCGATTGTTACAAGCGGATCGGCGCGGGCGGCAGGTGTTCTACGTGGTGGGTGATGAGCATATCCGGTCCATGCTGGCCGATATGGTTGACCACATCAGTGAGGAAGAAGCGGCCGAGGGCGATGCCTGAAGCGGTGGGTGGCGGTTTATACCGCTTTTCTGCATTACCGCCCTTGTGCGGTGCGGGAGCGCCGATTATGGTCCGGCCTCAATCGGGACTCTGGGGCCTAGGCCCCTGGTAAATCGAAGGTTAATGTCTTGAAACGGCGTGATTTTCACGACCGATAAGGGATGGGTTGATGAAGGTTTTCATGGCAAAGTGCCGCGCATTCGGCCTTGTTCGGCTTATGGCCGGCGTGGCCGCTTTGGCGATGGGTTTGGTACTGGCGGTACCTGCCCTGGCAGAGAGCATGGTTGGTGCGCCGGCCCCTTGGGGCATGGGCTTGCAGCCTTCCGGCGGGGTGATCAAGGAACGCATCTCGTCCTTCAACAGCATGGTCTTTTGGATCATTACGGTGATCACTATTTTCGTGCTGTTGCTGCTGGCTTATTGCGTGTGGCGCTTCCGCGAAGAACGCAACCCGGTCCCGTCCACGACCAGCCATCACACGGGCTTGGAAATCGCCTGGACCGTGATCCCGGTGTTGATCCTGTTGGTGATTGCCATCCCGTCCTTCCGCTTGCTCTATTTCCAGGATCGCGCGGTGGATGCGGATATGACGATCACCGTGCAGGGCCGTCAGTGGTATTGGAACTACACCTATGCGGACCATGGGAACTTCACCTTCGACAGCTACCCGATCCAGGAAGCCGATCTGAAGCCGGGCCAGATTTTCAAGCTTTCGGTTGATAACGAACTGGTGATCCCGGTTGGGGCCAGTATCCGCGTGCTGACCACGGGGCATGATGTGATCCATTCCTTCTTTGTGCCGGCGCTTGGTGTCCAGAAATACACCATCCCGGGTCGTACGCTTGAAACCTGGATGCGCGCGGATCGCCCCGGTATTTTCTACGGGCAGTGCAATCAGATTTGCGGCACGAATCACTGGTTCATGCCGATTGCCGTGCGCGCCGTGCCGCGCGCCGAATTCGACACCTGGGTTGCCGATGCGCAAAAGCGCTTTGCCCAGGCTGATGGTAGCGCGCCGGTAATTGCCGCCGCGCCCGCTTCTCAGGATTCACTTCAGATCGCGGAGGCCCGCCGGTAAGGCGCGGCTCAGGGAAGAAAAACATGGCAAACCCTTCGTACGCCCATCACGACGATCATCACGATCACAAGCCGGGCTTCGTGTCCCGCTGGTTCTTTTCCACGAACCACAAGGATATCGGCACGCTCTACATCATCTTCTCGCTGGTTGCGGCGGTGGTGGGGATTGGCATTTCGCTCCTGATGCGCCTGGAACTCATGTATCCTGGCATGCAGATTTTCTCTGATGGCCAGATGTGGAATGCCTATATTTCGGCCCATGGCCTGATCATGGTGTTCTTTGTGGTCATGCCGGCGCTGATTGGCGGCTTCGGCAATTGGTTCGTGCCGATCATGATCGGGGCGCCGGATATGGCCTTCCCGCGCATGAACAACATCTCCTTCTGGTTGCTGGTACCGGCCTTCTTGCTGCTGGCGGCAAGCCTTTTCGTGGGTGAGGGTCCCGGCGCGGGCTGGACGATCTATCCGCCGCTCTCGGACAGCACCTTCCATTCCAGCCCCGCGATGGATTTGGCGCTGTTTTCGCTGCATTTGGCGGGCGCTTCGTCCATTATGGGTGCAGCCAACTTCATCACCACCATTTTCAACATGCGCGCCCCTGGCATGACGCTGCACCGGATGCCGCTGTTCGTTTGGTCCATGCTGGTTACGGCCTTCCTGCTGCTGCTGGCGGTGCCGGTGCTGGCGGGTGCGATCACCATGCTGATCACGGACCGCAATTTCGGCACGGCCTTCTTCCGCCCTGAAGGCGGCGGTGACCCGGTGCTGTTCCAGCATCTGTTCTGGTTCTTCGGCCACCCGGAAGTCTACATCATGATTTTGCCGGGCTTCGGCATCATCAGCCATGTGATTTCCACCTTCAGCCGCAAGCCCGTGTTCGGTTACCTGGGCATGGCTTACGCGATGGTGGCGATTGGCTTTGTCGGCTTCCTTGTCTGGGCGCACCACATGTACACATCCGGCATGGATGTGGACACGCGCGCCTACTTCATGGCGGCCACGATGGTGATCGCGGTGCCGACTGGCGTGAAAATCTTCTCCTGGATCGCGACCATGTGGGGCGGTTCGATGAAGCTTGATACGCCGATGCTGTTCGCCATTGGCTTCATCTTCCTGTTCACTGTGGGTGGTGTGACTGGCGTTGTCCTGGCCAATGCGGGCATCGATCAGGTGCTGCACAACACCTATTACGTGGTGGCACACTTCCATTACGTGCTGTCGCTCGGTGCGGTGTTCTCGATCTATGCGGGCTTCTATTACTGGATTGGCAAGATGTGCGGCCGGCAATATCCGGAAGCGCTTGGCAAGCTCCATTTCTGGATGACCTTTGTGGGCGTGAACCTGACCTTCTTCCCGATGCATTTCTCGGGCAACCAGGGCATGCCGCGCCGCTATCCGGATTATCCTGAAGCCTTCTGGGGGTGGAATTTTGTTGCCTCCATCGGCTCACTCATCTCGGTGGCGTCCTTCCTGTTCTTCTTCTACATCGTGTGGGTGACGCTTCGTTCGGGCGCCAAGGCTGCTGCCAATCCATGGGGTGAAGGTGCAACCACGTTGGAATGGCAAGTGCCTTCGCCGCCGCCCTTCCACACTTTTGAGGAACTTCCTCGTATGCGCTAAGGCGCTGCAATGGACGGTATGACGATGAGCGATTCGGTCATCGAAAACGGCAAGGGGGGCACAGCCCCCCTTCCTGTTTCCTACAATATCTCAGAAGTGAGCGATTGGGTTGCGCTGCTGAAGCCGCGTGTCATGTCGCTTGTGGTGTTCAGCGCCGTGGCGGGGCTTTTGGTGGCACCGGGGAATTTGCACCCGGTGCTGGCAGTGATCGCCATTCTCTGCATCGCGGTGGCCGCCGGTGCCTCGGGCGCCATCAATATGTGGTATGATCGCGATATTGATGCGGTGATGCGGCGCACGTCGCGCCGGCCCATCCCCGCCGGGCGCATTACGCCGGAGGCCGCGCTTGCCTTTGGCATTCTGCTGGGTGTTGGGTCTGTTGTGGTGATGGCTTTCGCCACCAATTACCTGGCCGCTGCCGTGCTGGCCTTCTCCATCCTGTTTTACGTGGTGGTCTACACCATGTGGCTGAAGCGCCGTACGTCTCAGAACATTGTTATTGGCGGTGCCGCGGGCGCTTTTCCGCCGCTGATCGGCTGGGCCGCGGTGACGGGCGACATCACGCTGGTGCCGATTATTCTTTTCGCCATCATCTTCATCTGGACGCCGCCGCATTTCTGGGCGCTGTCGCTTTGGGCGCATGAGGATTACGCCAAGGCCGGCGTACCCATGCTGCCAGTGACCGCCGGCGCGCGCGAAACCCGCAAACAAATCCTGGTCTATACGCTGGCGCTGGCGCCGCTTGGCATGGCGCCCTGGCTGATCGGCTTTTCTGGCCCGGTCTATGGCGGGATTGCCGCACTGCTGGGTTTGAATTTCATCCGCCACGCGGTCGCCGTATTGCGGGAGCCGCAGGATGAGACGGGCCGCAGCCTGGAAGGCGACAAGGCGGCCAAGAAATGCTTCCGCTTTTCGCTGACCTATCTTTTCGCGCTTTTCGCCGTGTTAGCCGCTGAAAAACTGATCCTGTCGCCATGACCCCGGAAGAACGTGCCATTTTCGAAAAACGTCGGCGCGGGCGCAATATTGCACTGATGCTGCTATTGGTCGGGCTTTCGGTGCTGTTCTATTTCATCGGCATCGCGCGCCTACTGCGGTCTTGAGCAGCGGCGCGGCGCTTCCCAGATGAAGGTCATGGATCAGGAAGCACAAAAGACAGTTCTCGCCCGGCGCAATCGCCGCACCGGCTTGGCTGCGGCAGGGGTTGTGACCTTCATGGTTGGGCTTTCTTTCGCAGCCGTGCCGCTTTACGATCTGTTCTGCCGTGTGACCGGCTTTGGTGGCACCACGCAGCGCAGCGCAGCAGCGCCCGGCGCGGCTGGTGATCGTCAGATCACCATCCGCTTCAACGCGACCACGCACCCCAATCTGCCCTGGCGCTTCATCCCAGAACAGCCAAGCGTGACGCTCCGCCTTGGTGAAGAAGGTCTCGCCTTCTATTCTGCGGCGAATCGCTCTGATGCGCCGGTAACGGGCGTTTCGACCTATAATGTCACGCCAGAGAAGGTCGGGCGCTATTTCCACAAAATCGCCTGCTTCTGCTTTGATGAACAAACGCTGACGCCCGGTGAGCGTGTAGATATGCCGGTTACTTTCTGGGTGGACCCCAAAATCGCCGAAGATCCCAGCACGCGCGACATTACCACCATCACGCTTTCCTATAGCTTCTTCCGTACCATCGAAGATGCAAAAAAGGCCGGCGCATTGGCCAATGCGGGACCACATGTCGGGCGGGCCGGCACAAGGCAGAATTGATTGACGGGTAAACCCTGTTTTCATGCCTGATGGGCTTGATTTCGGGGGCAGTTTCAGGATTGATGCGGGCGTCCGGTTCGGGCACTAAGCCCGTTCCAGAGGAAGGCACCAGGACTGAAAATGGCAAGCACATCTCACGCGCAGGCAACCACGGCGGAGGGCGAAGCGCCGCCGCTGCATAAGCACCCGTATCACTTGGTTGATCCGTCACCCTGGCCGCTGGTGGGGTCCTTTGCTGGTGGCGCACTGGTGCTGGGCATTATTCTTTGGGCGCATTACGGCAGTCGCTCTATCTTCTTTATCGGCCTAGCTGGCATTCTGGCCACCATGTTCTTCTGGTGGCGCGATGTGGTGAAGGAAAGCCGTACGCCTGGCCTGCATACGCCGATTGTGCGCATCGGGCTGCGTTATGGGATGACATTATTCATCGCGTCCGAAGTCATGTTCTTCGTGGCCTTCTTCTGGGCCTATTTCCATTTCGCGCTGTTCCCGGTGCATGTTTCGGGCGCTGAAGTGGCGATGTGGCCGCCCAAGGGCACGCTCACCTTCGATCCTTTCGATCTGCCCTTCCTGAACACCATGATCCTGCTGCTGTCGGGCTGTACCGTGACCTGGGCGCATCATGCCTTGCTGAACAATGATCAGAAGGGACTGATCCGGGGCCTGACGCTGACGGTTTTGCTTGGCGTGATCTTCACCGCCTTGCAGGTTTGGGAATACACCTTGGCACCTTTCCAGTTTTACAATGGTGGCATTTATTCCTCGACCTTCTTCCTCGCAACGGGCTTTCATGGCTTCCATGTGATCGTCGGCACGACCTTCCTGTTTGTCTGCCTGATACGCGCCATGAAAGGCCATTTCACGCCGGAGAAGCATTTCGGCTTTGAAGCGGCTGCCTGGTATTGGCATTTCGTGGATGTGGTCTGGCTGTTCCTGTTTGTTTGCATCTATTGGTGGGGAGCGGGCGAAATCGCGCATCACTGAAGTTTGGCAGGCACCGCCCGTGGAGACGCATGGCGGCGCCGGCCTGCTGAAATCAGCCCTTCTTGGCCGCTGCCCACAATGTGGGCGCGGCCATGTTTTTGCGGGGCTCTTGGATATCCGCCCGGCCTGCACCGAATGTGGTCTTGATTTTTCCGCCCATGATGCGGGGGATGGACCCGCCGTGGCAGGTATTTTCCTGATCGGCGCCATTGCGGTTGTGTTGGCGCTTTGGGTGGATCGGCGGTTTGAACCTAATCTTTGGGTGCATGCGCTGATCTGGCCCGCGGTGGTGCTGCCGCTATCTCTGATCGTGATGCGCTTCGCCAAGGCCATGTTGCTTGGCTTGCAATGGCGCCACCGCAGCACGACTTGAAATTGTGATGTCTTCTCGCCGGATGCTTTGGCCCGCTTTAGCGGGGCTGCCTGTTCTGATCATCCTGCTGGGGCTTGGCACTTGGCAGGCGCAGCGGTTGGTGTGGAAGACCGATTTGCTCGCGCGTATTGCCGCCGCCGAGGCCGCGCCGCCCGCGCCTTTCACCGACTCGCCGCTGCCCTACGCGAAGCTTGAGGCTGTGGGGCGTTTCGACCATGCTCGTGAAGCACTATTGGGTGTGGAAATTCGCGCGAATAGGATGGGCGCGCGGCTGATCGTCCCCTTCCTGCGCGATTCCGGGCCACCCCTATTAGTGGATCGCGGTTGGGTCCCCGTGGAGGGGCTGGCCGGTCTGCCGCGGCCCGAGGGGACACAAAGCATCACCGGCTATATCCGCTTCGGTGAGGCCGCTGGGCGCTTCGCCGCCCAGGATGATGTGGCGGGGCGGCGCTTTTATCACTTCGATCCTGCTGCCATTGGCGCGGCCTTGGGCCTGCCTGGCATTGCACCCTATGCAATGGTACTGCTCGGCCAGCCGGGAAGCCTGCCAGAGCCAGCACAGACCCTGCCGCGGCCGCGCAACAATCATCTTGGCTATGCCATCACCTGGTATGGGCTGGCGCTATCCCTGATTGGCGTTTTCGCGGCCTATGCCTGGCGTCAGCGGAAGGTCAAAAGGTAGGCGGAGTGACTGCGGCTTAGAAACGTGAAGCTTGCCCGTACTCCGCAGCGTGTGCCTTGGTTTGCTACTTCGACCCTTTCCAGGCCTGACCGCCGACAATCAAGCTGAGAGAGCAGCGACAATCAGGATGAGAAAGCGCCATTGGGGGCGGACCGTAGGGAGGGCGTAGCCCGACCGGAGGGCTGCCCCCAATGGCGCTGGGCTTTTTTAAGG
>Ga0315900_10006566_pt1 | contig 15553 bp, 14 predicted proteins | sample LakEriMetagenome_FD_203521 | JGI IMG/M metagenome (GOLD analysis project Ga0315900, IMG submission 203521) | Freshwater fungal communities from buoy surface, Lake Erie, Ohio, United States - Buoy 12 MA114 | ecosystem: Environmental > Aquatic > Freshwater > Lake > Lake biofilm | place: USA: Lake...
CACGTCGGCCTGCATGCGCAGGTCGGTTGCGAACCCCCACATCGGAAAGTCCTGCTTAATGGGATCCACATCGATATGCGCCCACCACGTGCCCGGCTCGGGCCGAACAAACCGCGGCAGCCACGGCACATCGATATCGACCAGCAATCCCACATCGGCACCCGGCAGAACCGCTGCCGGATCAAACCCCGCAAAGCATGGAGACCCCCGCGAGATGCCCAGCGAACTTGGCATGTAATCAACGACGCGAATCCCGCACAGGCGGGCAAGATCTTCAATCGCTGCGACCGCCTCGGGTCGACGCCCTGCATAAGAGGTGATCAGGATGGGGCGATCCGCCACCAGCAGCCGGTTGGCAATCAGTGCGGCGCGCGCCTCGTCCACCCCACCCAGCCGAGCCGGGCCGTACCGAACTGCATCGAATTGCTGATCCGCCGGCACCGCCGGCGACTCTGCCAGGACTTCGCGCGGGAGCGTCATGTAGACCGGTCCAGGCGGATCGGAGTGCATCACGCTGTGCGCCCGGCGTAGCGCCTCGCGAGCGACGACCGCAGTAGGCAGGTTGTATTCCCACTTCACGTAGGGGCGGACCAGGCTGCCAATATCAAACGGATCTTGAATGAAGTGCACATAGTTGTCTCGCGAGCCGGGAAGCTCGCCGCGCAGCGTGTAGGGCGCCTTGCCCGCCATCAATAAGGCCGGCAGACGGGCCCGCTGAAGGTTGTGCGCGCCCATCGCTGAATTGGCGGTTCCGGAGTCAACATGTACCAGCACCCCCTGACCCTGCCCAGTCACTGCGGCGTAGCCTGCCGCCATGTGAACCGCGACGTTCTCATGGGGACACAGAAACACCTCGGGCAGTGCTCGGCCGGCTACCCGAAAGCGCTCCATTTCCTCAATCAGGCTCACATGGTCGGTCCCCATGTTTGCGAACAGACAACGGACACCCAGATCGGTCAGGCCCTTTAGAAAATGGGCGGCGCCAGTTTCAGCGGCTCCCGCCTGCGAAGGCTCAACGGGCGAGGCTGATTGAAGGGCGGAGGCAGCGGGAGAACTCGGGGCGTTCAAGGGGACTCTCCGAACGAATATCGCATGGAGCGCGACTCTAGCGCTTCCACGCCAGCTTGGCGAGATGATCCAAAAATTTGACAGACGAGCGGGCCATCAAGGACAGTCACACCCCTGCTCAACCTCGCCTCGAATTGCCGTTGCCGCTGTGCTCAGCCACGCCGTCTCATCCCCAACTGTGCCTCCCTCGCTTCGCGACTTGTTCGCCATCGATCCAGGCGTCATTTTTCTGAATCACGGTTCATTCGGAGCCTGCCCACGGGAGGTTCTCGAGGCACAGTGGCAATGGCAACTTGAGATGGAGCGCAATCCGGTCGAGTTTCTGGGACGGCGCTCGGCGGATCTCCTCTTTCGCGCACGCACGGCCCTGGCAACCGAGCTTGGCGCACGCCCCGAAAATCTGGTGTTCATCCCGAATTCCACAACTGGCGTCAATGTCGTTGCGCAGTCGCTCACGCTCGAACCGGGCGATGAGGTACTTGCCACCAATCTTGAATACGGCGCTTGTGATGCAACCTGGCAGCGCGTTTGCGAAAAACAAGGGGCCCACTACCGGCACGTGACCATTCCGTTGCCCTTTGAAAGCCATGGTGTGGTTGAGCGGATCATGGCTGCGGTTACCCCACGTACACGCTTGATCTTCGCCAGCCACATCACCTCCACCACAGCGCTGATCCTGCCAGTTGCCGAGCTCTGCGCGGCGGCGCGCGCGCGGGGCATTCTCACTTTGATCGATGGCGCCCATGCGCCAGGTCAGATTCCGTTATCGCTCGATTCGATCGGCGCCGACTTCTACGTGGGCAACTGCCACAAGTGGCTATGCGCCCCGAAGGGCTCCGGGTTTCTGGTTGCAGCAGCTGATCAGCAAGATCGACTCGACGCATCGGTGATCAGCTGGGGCTACGCCGAGCACAGTGGCGGCCACAGCGGCTTTGACGCCTATCTCGGCAACACCGCGTTCGAACGGAAAATGCAGTGGCAGGGCACCCGCGATCTGTCCGCGTGGCTCGCCGTGCCAGACGCGATTGAATTTCTGAAGCGTCACGGATGGTCCGAGGTGAGACGCCGCTGCCATCAACTGGCATCACAGGCGCTTAAGGAGATCGCGGGGCAGCACGGCTTATCGCCTATTGCTCGCGACAATGACTGGGCGCAGATGGTGGCGATTCCCGTCCCCGCTACGGACCCAGAGCTTCTACGCCAGCGGCTGTTCAATGAACACCGCATTGAGATTCCTGTGACCACGCATGCGGACGCCGTGTTCGTGCGGCTATCGGTGCAGGGGTATAACACTGAGGAAGATATTTCCCGACTGGTCGAGGCGCTTGTTTAATCGGCCTCTCTCGCCCTCGGCAGCAGCCATTGCTTCATAACTTTGCTATCCATGAACGAATCACCTCAACGGTTTCAGCCAGTTTTTCGGGCTGACCCGCGAGGTAATGTGTGGCGCCTTTCAGAAGGTGACGCTGCATGCGCGCGGCGCCGGCCACAGCCCACACGTCGTTCATGGACGGGACCACCGAAGCATCCGCACTATGTTCGATCGACAGTACCGGAACTGACGTTTTCGCAAGATTCGTTGGACCATCCGCCTGACTGCATCGCGCCCATTGGCTGAGATAGGCAGTTAGCGTTGTGTAGCGGCCGATGTTATTCGCGCCATAGTTGAGCTGCCGGGGGTCGCCCCAGATCGAACCCGAGGGCCGATCGTTCGGGTCGATACTTGGATCAAGGTGCCGAGGGTCAGCGCCTGTTCTGTAGATGACAAAGGCCATGTCGCGAACGCCATGCGGCATTGCGCGCACTTGCGCGAGGCGAATTTTCGCCCAGGTCTCGAGCCGATCGTTACGGTCGATCTGCGCTTTTCTGTAGCGAGTCAGCCAATCCGGCCTGAACGGGGGCCCGTTGGCGGGCTCAAACATGTTCAGTTCCGCCAAAGCCGAGAACGGATCCGTCTCATCGATAACGGAAGGATCGAGCCATTCTGCAAAAAGCCTGGAACGTCCAGGATGTGCGGCAGTGAGCACGATGCCCTCAACGGGAGGAAGGTCCGATGCAGTCAACCCGGTTGGATCTCCTGCCGGGGTTTGTAGCGCGGTGAGCTTTTCTGCCTGAGCCTGATAGAAAGCGCTGAGCGCCGCTCCCCCCGAATTACCGATTAGAACAATCTTGTCGTAGCCACGACTGCGCAGCAGCTTAACCCCCGCGCCCAGATCCTGAATCACACGCTCCATGATCAACTGCGAGTCGTTATTCAGGTAACGTGAATTGAGCCCCACCGCAGTCACGCCAGCGTTTGCAAGCGGCTCGAGCAGATAGTGTCCGATGAAGTTGCTGGCCGGGTGCATGATGATGGCGGCCGACCGACTCCCAGCCGCCGGGACCATCGCGCCGTAAATTCGCGGCCACAGCTGCGCAATGCCGGACTGCGACTCCATCGCGAGGCCAGGCTTCACATCGACCACCAGTAACTCTTTCATGAGGGAAAATCCGCTGGGATGTTTTGAAGGCCCGATGCCAGCTCGGGTATATATTCGAATCGGATGCAGCATGCCAGGAGAGTTCCTTGAGCGTCGAGTTCGTTTCTTATTTCGACTATGTTCAGTACCCACCCGTCTTACCTCAGCTTCAGCAGGGCCTTGACACCACCCGACACCCGGTCACCATCGTAGGCGGTGGCCCGATAGGCTTCGCCCTGGCGCTGGGACTCGCCCGTTATGGCATCAGATCGGTCATTCTCGAAGCCGACAGCAGCGTTTGTGTAGGCAGTCGTGCCGGATGTGTGACATCGCGAACGCTCGAAATCTTCGAGCAGCTTGGAGTTGCCGCCTCCGTCATGCGCCAGGGCCTCCCCTGGTCCGAAGGCTGGAGCTACTTTCGTGACGCTCAAATACTGAAATTAGAGATTCCTCAAGACCCTCTGGCGGCCTATCCGCGCCTGGTCAATATTCAGCAGTGCTACGTTGAGCAGTTTCTGCTCGATGAGATCAGTAAGTCTCCCGATCTCATCGACGTCCGGTGGCAAAGCAGCGTCGCGGGGGTTAGGTCGACTGAAGATACGGTCGAGCTTGATGTGCAGACCCCGATCGGCAACTACCGGCTTCGCAGCGATTGGGTCGTCGCAGCCGACGGCGCGCACAGCATCGTCCGCAAGTCGATCGGTGCACGGTTCGTCGGCACCCGCTACGACGGAAGCTACGTCATCGTGGACATCAAAATGGCCAGCAAGCTCAAGGAGGGGCGACGAGCCTGGTTCGACCCGCCCTCCAACCCTGGCGCCACGCTTCTGATGCATAAGCACCGTGACGATCTCTGGCGATTTGACTACCAGCTGCGCGAGGACGAAGACCCGGAAGAGGCGATCCGGCCCGAAAACGTACTCGCCCGAGTCAGAAGCCACCTTGAATTCATCGGCGAAGCCGCCGACTGGAAGCCTGTCTGGATCAGCATGTACAAGGCGAGTTGCCTGACGTTGGAGCAGTATCGATACGGGCGCGTACTGCTCGCCGGTGACGCTGCGCATCTCGTTCCAATTTTTGGCGTACGCGGCATGAACTCGGGCATTGACGACACTCACAACCTCGCCTGGAAACTGGCCTTCGTCATCAAGGCGCTGGCCGGTCCGAAGCTGCTTGACTCCTATAGCGCCGAGCGGGTTTTTGCCACCCGAGAGAACATGCGGCACGCCTCAAAGAGCGCCGAGTTCATGGCGCCGCCAACCAGAGCCTTTGCGCTGATGCGTCAAGCCGCCCTGGGGCTCGCGGTCAAGCATTCGTGGGTGCGCAGCCTGGTCGACCCTCGGCAAAGTACCGCAATAGGATTCCCTCGCTCGCCGCTCAACGTTTATTCGCAGGAATCAGAGTTCGAGCGCGGCCCTGCCCCAGGGGAAAACCTGCCTGATCTTGCGCTCCCGGGCAATCGCCATCTTTCGTCTGCGTTGGGTCCGCACTTTACTGCGATTGTCTTTGATGACCCATCGGCCTCGAAGCGCGAAGTTCCAGCCATCAGTGCGCCGATAAAACTGCTTTCCATCGCCAACACCGATGAGGCGTCCCATCGATTTGACGCCAAACCCGGCACGACATATCTGGTAAGACCCGATGGGCACCTGCTCGCACGGTGGCGCAGCTTCAACCCATCAGCCATCACAACAGCTGTCACCACCTGCTGCAACGGAGGACTGACGTGAGCCTTTCAGCACAGGATCTCGAGAACATTTACACCGACCTCTGCTACCGGATGTCAGAGCGGGGCGATGAAGCGACCCCGGAAATCCTGGCCCGGCTGGTCCTGACGCTCATGAACCAGATCGACGAGCCCGAGCGCCTGCGGCGGGCGATCGACGAGGCGCTGGACGGTTACCCTTGCGTCCGACGGATTGAACGGCCGGTCTGATCTGACTGGTGCTCGCGATCGTTGGGCGATACCCCAGCGCAAGTGAGACCTGCTGAGCGGCAGCCATCACCCACGGCGCCAGCACGCGAAGCCGCGCAGGGCCCAGCCGCTCGACTGGGCCCGACACCCCGATTGCGGCGACTGCCGCTCCCGAACCATCAAAGATTGGTGCGGCGATTCCACCCACGCTTGACCGCCACTCGCCCCGATTGACCGCAAAGCCGCTGCTCCGGATCTTGTCCAGTTCGCGTGCAAGGGCGACGCGGCTGGTAAGGGTTCGGGGCGTATACGAGGCAAGCTTTCCTGTCAGATCGGCCAGCAGGCTCGAGTTGGTAAACGCCAGCATCGCCTTACCGGTGGCCACGCAATAAGCCGGCGCACGTCCTCCCACCTGAGAGTAGGCCCGAACAGGTTGCGGGCTGTCGATCTTATCCAGGTAAATCACGTCGGCACCATCGAGAATTGAAAGATGGATGGTTTCGCCAGACATGTCGGCCAGGGAGGTCAGTTGCACGCGTGCCACCGCCACCACATCCAGTCGCTCACTGATCCGGACTCCGAGTTCCCAAACTTTGAGAGTGCACTCATAACGACCTGAGAGGGCCTGTTGCCGGATGTACCCACGCGATGACAAGGTTTTCAGAATTCGAAACACATTACTTTTCTGCAGGCCCAATTCACGTGCAAGTTCCGAAACGCCGCGGGGCTGTGGGCTTGCGGCGAGAGTTTCCAATAAAACCAGCCCCTTATTGAGGGTTGTCAGTTGTGCGGTCATCAATTACGATCCCGTCAGATCAAATACAGACACACCGTTGCGAATATCAGAACATATCTTTTCATCGTCCACAAGAACACGCTCATCAGCTTCTTCGCCATCCCAGCCGGCACGAAACCAACCCGTTCAATCTGCCCCAGGCTTTAGGCTTCACCATGACCCGCCTTCGAATCGAGAATATCGGCGAGCTCTTCACTGGCGATCTGGGTTCGCCTGTTAGCAGCGGACGCTCCCTCGATGTCGCCGATGGCGTGATCGCCGCCATTGGAACCCCCCAAACCGGCAGCTACGATGCGGTGATCGATGCTCGTGATGGCGCAGTGATGCCCGGGCTTATCGACGGACATGTGCATCCGGTATTCGGAGAATGGACCCCGACCCAGGACGCGCTTAACTGGATCGGCAATTATCTGCATGGCGGTACGACCACCATGGTCTCCGCGGGCGAACTGCATGTACCAGGGCTCGACTACTCCAACCTCAGCCCGGAACTCGTCACATCACTCGCTGTCGTCACTGCGGCCACAACGGGTCGTGTTCGCTGGAGCGGCGTAAAAGTGCACGCAGGCACCTGCCTGCTGGTTCCCGGTATGAGCGAAGTCCACTTTGACCGCCTGGCGGAAGCGGGCGCACGCCTGGTTAAATTCATTTTCTTTCCGCTGAACGATCGCCGTGACGAAGCACTCCGCTACACCCAATGGTGTCGAGAGCGCGGCATGCGTGTAAAGGTTCATACAGGGGGTGTTTCGCGCTCGGGGCTTAGCCAGATTTGCGGTTTCGAAACACTCGCCTGGCTGCAGCCCGATGTCGCTGCCCACGTCAGCGGTGGCCCGATACCGATGCCCGATGATGACCTGGATCGGCTAGTCGACCATACCAGCTTCGCACTCGAGATCTGTTCATCGGGAAACGACCGCTCAACGCTGCGCGTGGTCAGGCGCCTCACAGAGCGAGGCGCACTTCACCGCTTGACGCTGGGCACGGATACCCCTGGCGGCACTGGCGTTATCCCCCGCGGGATGTTCCGCCAGATTCTGTATCTCAGCGGCGTGTGCGGCCTGGAGCCTGGCGTTGCCATCGCCTGCGCAACTGGCAACACAGCGCGGGCGCACGGTCTAGAAGCCGGAATCATCGCCCCCGGTCGGCCCGCCGATCTGCTGGTGCTCGGGCGGATAGAGGGCTCAAGCGGCCCGCGGTTTTCCGATGCCATCGCACATGGAGACTTTCCCGGCATCAGCCATGTCCTGATCGATGGGGAAGTCTTGGTGTCAGGTCGCAGTCGGCAAACGCCGCCGCCTCAGCGACCCGCGCTCATGTCGTGCTGCAACACCGGTCTGTTCTCTGCCCTGAGCAGCCCAGGTCACAATCGCGAAGGGCATTGAGGCCCTACCGGAAGGAGACTGCCGTGCTGGTGCTGTCCGAACACGATGTCAACCGGGCGCTACCTATAAGCGACTGCATTGACGCGCTCGAACAGATGTTTATCGGTCTTGCCCGCGGAGAGTTTTTTCAACCGCTAAGGGTTCGGGCTAATCCTGGGACCGGGCCTAATTGGATGACGCTCATGCCATCGGCCCGCCTGGCAGCGCCCAGGCTCTGGGCACTCAAGCAGATGGTGGTCACACCCACGAACACCCAGAACGGGCTAGATCCGATCCAGGGCGTGGTGCTCCTTCATGACGGCGATGACGGGCGCCTGCTTGCAGTCGTCAACGCCCCTGCCCTCACTGCCATCCGAACCGCCGCGGTTTCAGCGCTTGCTACACGTCTGCTTGCGCGTGCCGACTCGGCTCGGGTCGCGATCATCGGCGCGGGCGTGCAGGCGAAGGCCCATGTGGCGGCCATGAAGCATCTGTACCCCAAGGCCAGCTTTCGGATCTGGAGCCGGAACCGAAACAATGCGGTTTCGCTTGCCAACGAAAGCGGGGCGACCGTGGCTGACACCATCACAGCGGCCGCGCAGGGCGCCGACATCCTGTGTACGGTCACCGCATCCGCCACGCCAGTTATCTCCCGCGCAATGGTTGCACCAGGCTGCCACATCAACGCAGTCGGCTCTAGCGCCGCCAACGCCAGGGAAATTGATGCGCAAACTGTGGCCGATGCCAGTCTGTTTGTCGACCGACGTGAATCAACACTGTCCGAGTCTGGCGATTATCTCGGCGCGCTAGCCGAGGGCGCGATCAGCGGCCCGGAGCATATTCAAGCTGAGCTCGCGGATATCCTTCTGGGTAATCATCACGGACGCTCATCTTCCTCAGAAATCACGCTGTTTAAATCGCTAGGCCTCGCAATCGAAGATCTCATCGCGGCGGAACTCGCGGTTCAAAGTGCGGCCAAACTTGGTATAGGAACTCGCTGTCCATGGTAAACGCCGCCAATTCCAAGGTAACCCAATTCGATCAGGCGCTCACTGATCAGCATCTGGTCGCGATGTGGCGGGTGCTGCGCGGCATGCTGCCGCCTGAACCCAAACCCAGCGCCCAGCCTTACAAGTGGTCGCACAGCGGATGGCATCCAGCGCTTCTGACAGCGGGAGAACTCGTCACGGCAGAGCAGGCTGAGCGGCGTGTGCTGTTACTTGAAAACCCCGCCTTTGCCGGTGAAATGCGAATTGCCGCCACACTGCACGCTGGACTGCAGATGCTGCTGCCCGGGGAGTCTGCGCAGCCCCATCGCCACAGCCAGGCTGCGCTGCGGTTCGTCCTGGAGGGCGACGGCGCGGTCACATCCATCAACGGGGAGGCGCAGATCATGCGGCGGGGCGATCTGGTGCTGACGCCTGCATTCAGCTGGCACGAACATCATAATCCCTCCCCGCAGCCAATGGTCTGGCTTGATGGACTTGATCTACCCATGGCGCGACTGCTGGGGTGCACGTTCGCTCAGTTTTCGCCATCGCACCCCGATCCGTTCAACGGGAGCACCACTGCCACCGCCACGGCTGCGTTCGGTGCAGCGCTGATGCCAGAACAATCGGTTGATCATGCCAAGCCTGTCGGGGCGCTTTCCTATCCCTACACAGCAGCGCTGGCCGCACTCGAGAAACTGGCGAGCAGCAGCCCAATGGACCCAATTCACGGATTCAGGCTGCATTACGCTCATCCGATAACACGCGGCCACATCATGCCCACGCTCGCCGCATACCTCCAGAAGCTTCCAGCTGATTTCCGCGGTCACCGCTATCAGAGCACTGAAAGCTTCGTTTATTGTGCGCTCGAGGGTAGCGGTGTCACACGAGTAACGCACGCGGACGGAAGCGACCAGAGCATTGCCTGGCAGCCAGGCGATCTGTTCGTGATTCCAGGCTGGCTGGCGCATCATCATGAAAGCCGGCGCGAGTCGGTCCTGTTTGCTTTTTCCGACGCAGCCAGCCAACAGAATCTGGGCCTTTGGCGCGAGCGCAAAATCTGATCAGAACATCACCAACAGGAGGCGACAAATGAGCACGATCACTCGCTGGACAATGGGGGCGGCAATCGGGATCAGCCTTATCAGCGCCGCCGCCGCGCAGACCACGCTGAACTTCTCAAACTGGATTTCGCCGCAGGCGCCGTTTATAAAAGACGCCGTGATGGTGTGGGCCAAGCAGGTCGAGGACAGCACCGCAGGGCGCGTCAAAATCCGACTGCTGCCGAAAGCCGTCACAAGCCCGCCCCAGCACTTCGATGCCGTTCGTGATGGCTTGGCGGACGTCACGTTTTTCGTACACGGTTACACGCCCGGGCGTTTCGTCGTCACCAACATCGCAGAGTTGCCCTTTTTGGGCGATAACGCGGTGTCAGTGGCGGTCGCCTACAACCGCGTATTCGAGCAAATGCTGCACAAGGCGGATGAGCACCAGGGGGTTCGGGTTCTTTCGGTCTTCACCCACGGACCCGGCGCGTTGTTCATGGGGAAAAAATCCGTTCAACGCGTTGAGGATCTTGCCGGCTTGAAAATTCGCACGAGTGGTGGGGTGGTCAATGATGTGGGTCGCGCGCTGGGGGTAAGTGGCATGCTCAAGCCTGCGACAGAAGTCTATGAAATGTTCAAGAGCGGGGTCGCCGATGGAGCGTTCTTCTCAAAGCAATCAATTCTGACTTTCAAGATGGAAACCCTGGTCAAGCAGGCGGTGCTCGTTCCAGGGGGACTGTTCAACACCAGTTTTTCGCTTCTCATCAACCCGGCACGCTTCAATGCGTTATCGGCTGAAGATCAGAAAATTCTGATCTCACTTTCGGGCGAATCGTTTGCGCGACTCGCCGGGCGTTCGTTCCAGGACTCCGATGAAAAAGCCATCGAACTTATGCGCAACAACAAGGCTGAAATCATGACGACCTCGCCTGCCATGACCGAGCAGATTCGAAAGCTCACGGAGCCCGTCGTCGAAAATTGGATCAAGCAGGCGTCGGCCAAAGGCTTTGACGGACGCGCCGCTATTGAGGCAATGCGCGCTGAAGTGGCCAAAGTCAAGCCGTGACAACCGCCTCCCAAAACCCGTCGGCGGGACGGGTTGTACAGGGGGTACTCGACTGGGCCGCCGCCTCGCTGATGTTCCTCCTGATGGCGATGACCTGCGTGGATGTTGCAGGGCGATATTTCTTCAATCGCCCGCTGCCGGGCGGACTGGAACTGACTGAAATCACGATGGTGCTCCTGGTGTTTGCAGGGCTGCCGATCGTGACCACCGCCCGGGAACATGTCACGGTCGATATCGTGCCGCTGATCCGGAATCGCTGGCTGCAGCGCGTTCATCTGCTGATGGCTGATCTGATCGGCGTCATCTGTCTGTCTGCACTCGCCTGGCAACTTGGGCTGCGTGCGATCCGGATGGCTGCGGTTGGCGACGTAACCTCTCAGCTGCGGATTCCCCTGGGGATCATGGTCTGGATTCTTGCGGGGCTAAGCGCCCTCGCAGCGATCGCGCTGCTGCTGCGCGCACTATTTCCCAGCTGGTCAATCAGCTCGGGCAGACCTGCCTCGGATCACTGATGGAAAACGCCCTTATTGCCTTTGCAGTTGTGCTCGCGCTGATCTTTGCGAGAGTACCGCTGGTCTTCGCCATGTCCGTCACCGGGTTTGGCGGTCTGGCGCTCGAGCTTGGCATGCGTCCCGCGCTGGCTGCAATTTCAAACACCGTCATCGAAGCGGGCATGTCGTACTCGCTGTCAGTGCTTCCTCTCTTCGTCCTGATGGGAAACTTCGCGACTCGCGCCAAGCTGTCCGAAGAACTCTATGCCGCCTCCTATGCTTTCATTGGTCACTGGCGAGGCGGCCTGGCATCAGCCACAGTGCTTGCCTGTGGCGGGTTTGGCGCCATTTGCGGGTCAAGCATCGCCACAGCAGCCACCATGGCTAAGGTAGCCATGCCTTCGATGCGCAGGTTCGGCTATTCCGACTCGCTCGCAACAGGCGCCATTGCGGCCGGCGGCACACTGGGCATACTGATCCCGCCCAGCGTCATCATGATCATCTATGGCATCCTGACCGAAACCAGCATAGGCGCTTTATTCGCAGCGGGGATCGTACCGGGCATGGTAGCCCTCGCCTGCTACCTAGCGGCGGTGCGGCTGAGCACGATGATCGATCCGAAAGCTGGTCCGCCCGGGCCGCGTATGAGCTGGGCGGATCGGCTGAGAACCCTTCGATCAGTTTGGGGGGTAATCCTGCTTTTTGCGATCGTGATGGGCGGCATGTACGGGGGCGTGTTTACACCAACCGAAGCGGCTGGCGTTGGCGCAGGTGGCGCGTTTCTCTTTGCGCTGGCTCGTCGCGCACTGACCTTCCGCACCACGGTGGAGGTACTGGTGGAAAGCGCCAGAACCACCACGATGATGTTTGCGATTCTGATTGGCGCCCTGATGTTCGCCACCTACATCAACTACACCGGTATGCCAGAGGCTTTGCAGCAGATGGTTTCGCAGGCCGGCACAGCGCCTCTGACAGTCCTGCTGGCGATCATGGGCATCTATCTGATTCTGGGCTGCGTTCTGGAAAGCATTTCCATGGTGCTCCTGACAGTCCCCGTGTTCTTTCCCCTGGTAACGCATCTGGGCTATGACCCGGTATGGTTTGGAATTCTCGTGGTGTGCGTCGTGGAGATCAGCCTTATCACACCGCCGGTTGGATTGAATGTTTACGTACTGAACAGCGTTCTTCCCGATGTATCGCTTCGAACCATATTCCGTGGGGTAATGCCGTTTGTCATAGGCGATATTGTTCGCCTTGCACTGCTGATCGCGTTCCCTGCCATCACGCTTTTCCTGCCCAATCTGCTTTTTAAGTGAAACCCGCTTTTCTCCGGAGATTTTGATGCGTATCTGCCGATTCAATGCCACACAGCTTGGTCTGGTTGAAGGAGACCAGGTCGCCGACGTCACTGCTGCTTTGTCCATAATCCCGCCACAAACCTACCCTCTGCCCACTCACGATCTATTCATTGAACATCTGCCAGCGATTCGGGCCAGGATCGCAGAGTTGGCGCCTACCGCCCGCCGTTATCCGCTTGCCTCTATCAAGCTGGAGTCGCCAGTCGCCAATCCGGGCAAGATCATCAATGCGCCAGTCAATTACCAGGCCCATATCGACGAAGCCCAGAAAGATAGCGTTCTCGCGCAGGGCATTGCTGGACGAAAAACTAATTTCATCGGTGATTGGGGCCTCTTTCTGAAAGCCAACAGTGCGCTCACCGGCTGCGGCAGCGAAATGCTGCTGCGAATGCCCGATCGGCGAAGCGATCATGAGGTGGAACTCGCCCTGGTAATCGGGAAGACCGCGCGCTCGGTGAAGCGGGAGGACGCGCTCAGCTACGTCGCAGGCTATTCGATTGGTCTGGATATGAGCCTGCGAGGCCCGGAAGATAGAAGCTTCAGAAAATCGCCGGACACCTATGCAGTACTTGGCCCCTGGCTGGTGACAGCCGATGAAATCCCGGACCCGAGCAACCTCGGGCTCGAGATTTCGGTGAACGGCGAACTGCGACAGCGCTCCAACACCAGGCTGCTGGTATTCGACGTTCCAAAGCTCATCGAGTACGCATCGGCCTGGTACACGCTGCACCCAGGTGACATCCTGCTTACCGGTACGCCAGAGGGTGTCGGCCCCGTCAAGCCCGGTGATGTCATCCACGCCGCCATTGAAAAGGTCGGCTCTTTCCAAATGCGCGCAGCGCCGGAGTACGTTGCATGACTTCGTCGCTCCTGCCCATCCTCATCGCAGGGGGTGGCATAGGAGGACTTGCAGCAGCACTTGCCATCGCTCGTGCCGGCATGCCTGTCGTGGTCCTTGAGCAGGCGCCGGCCTTTGCTGAAATTGGCGGGGGTATTCAGCTTGCGCCCAACGCGTTGCGTGTGCTCAATCGACTCGGCGTTCTTGAAGCGGTCACGGCGAAAGCGGTATTCGTTGATCAGGCAGTGATGATCGACGCTCTGACCGGCACAGAAATTACTCGGATCGAGCTCGGTGAACAGTTCGTTGCGCGCTATGGCCACCGTTATCTCGTCGTGCACCGTCAAGATCTGCTCGAGGCGCTCCTCGCGGAATGCCGCAACACTTACGGAATTGACCTTCGTGTGAACGCTCGCATCGAGTCATTTGGGCAGCGTGACGATCGAGTCAGTGTCAAGTGCCGCGACGGCAAGCTTCTTGAAGGCCACGCGCTGATTGGCGCCGACGGGCTGTGGTCCGTCGTACGGGCTCAGATGTTTGCAGATGGGGCACCCCGTTTCTCGGGGCATATCTGCTATCGGGGCGTCGTACCCATGGACCAGATCCCTGATCGGAGCTATGGCAACGCCATGGCGCTCTGGGTCGGTCCGAATGTTCATCTTGTGCAATATCCGATCCGCAACGGCGAACTGATGAACAATGTTGCCGTGATCGTAAGCCAGGAGTATCGGCGCGGCGAGCCAAACTACGGCGGATGGAATGAGGTGGAAACCTTATTCGCCACGGTTCATCCCAAGGTGCAGGCGATGCTGGCATTCATCGATCGCGGCCAGCGCTGGCTGCTCCATGACCGCGACCCTATCCCTAACTGGTCCATCGGCAGAGCTACCCTGCTTGGCGACGCTGCGCACCCAACGTTGCAGAACATGGCCCAAGGCGCGTGTATGGCGCTCGAGGATGCGGTTGAGCTGGCTGATCAGGTAGCCCGGCATCCGAACCATCCAGAGTCAGCGTTTGTCGCTTACCAGCAGGCTCGCTACATCCGAACTGCGCGCGTTCAGCTCAGTGCCCGCTTCGTAGCCCAGATGGTACATCTCGGAGGTGGCGCCAGAGACGTACGCAATGCCGTACTTTCGACGCGCGACCCCACCAGTACGTTTGAACTCGACTGGTTGTACAGACAAGCGTAGTCTCGGGGCCCCTAGCGAACCGCGATCGCCTCTACCTCAACCAGGAACTTCGGATGCGCAAGCGCCGATACGACCAGCAGCGTTGAGGCGGGGCGATGCTCGCCAAGATGCCGCGCACGGATCTTGGCAAATGCGGCAAAGTCTTCAGCACGCGTAATGAATGACATGATCTTGACGACGTTCGACATGCTCATGCCAGCGTCTTTCAAGATAGCGTGAACATTGCCCCACACCAGTTCGGCCTGTTCTTCCAGCGAATCGGGAATGACGCCTGCCCGATCGATAGCCACCTGCCCCGAGATGAACAGCATGTTCTCGGGGCGATGCACCAGAACGCCGTGGCTGTAGGTGCCGTTGGGCTGGGGTATGGATGCGGGATTGACTGACTGCATAAGAAATCTCCATGCTCGAAAACACTAAACACTGCCGTCGTAACGGGCTTCAATTCTTCGTACCAGCAGCTGCTTACGGTCTTCGGGTAAGGCGCTGTTACGCAATATCCGGTCAAGCAACTCGGCACTGGCTTTCTGCATCATCGCATCAACATAGTCTGCGACCGACACACGATCGGGGTGAGGATTGAGTATTCGAATCGGGTCCCCGGCGCCAATGTCACCGGGCTCCTCCACCGACAGATACAGCCCGGTCATGGCCTCGTTCAGCATGAATCGGGCAGCATCAGCGCGCCCTGCCCTGGCCGCAAACTTATAGCAAGGCAGTCTGGGCGAACGGACCACGAGGCGTGCAGACCCAATTTCAACGACATCGCCAATACACAAGGTGCGCTCGGATACGCCTTCAGTGGTGAGGTTCTCGCCAAAGAATGCAGGCGAGAGCGCGGCGCGATCGAGAAAGCCTGCCCACCTCGGATAGTGCTCGGAAGGCACCAGGCATACCGCTTTGTTCACACCACCATGCACTGCGCGATCGGCCTGTTGATCGCCTTCAAGGCCTTGCGCTGAGACCTTGACCCGGC
>Ga0315900_10006567_pt1 | contig 15552 bp, 12 predicted proteins | sample LakEriMetagenome_FD_203521 | JGI IMG/M metagenome (GOLD analysis project Ga0315900, IMG submission 203521) | Freshwater fungal communities from buoy surface, Lake Erie, Ohio, United States - Buoy 12 MA114 | ecosystem: Environmental > Aquatic > Freshwater > Lake > Lake biofilm | place: USA: Lake...
ATCTGCGACGACGACGGGCGCGAACTGCCCGCCGGCGAGGACGGTCTGGTCTACTTCGAGCGCGACATCGTCGCCTTCGAGTACCACAACGCGCCCGAGGCGAGCGCCGCGGCTCGCCACCCGGTGCACGCCACCTGGAGCACCGTCGGCGACATCGGTCATGTCGACGACGACGGCTACCTGTACCTGACCGATCGCAGCGCCTTCATGATCATCTCGGGCGGGGTCAACATCTACCCGCAGGCAATCGAGAACGCCTTCGTGATGCATCCGGCGGTCGCCGACGTCGCGGTGATCGGCGTGCCCGACCCCGAGATGGGCGAGTCGGTCAAGGCGATCATCGAGCCGGCGGCGGGCGTGATCCCCGATGAGGCGCTGCGCGAGGAGCTGCTCGCGTTCGTGCGCGATCGGGTGGCGCGCTACATGGTGCCGCGCTCGATCGACTTCATCGACGCGATGCCGCGGCTGCCCACCGGCAAGCTCTACAAGCGGCTGCTCAAGCAGCGCTACGCAGGGCCCCGCCCGGCGGCCTGAGGCCGGCACCCGGGCGGCCCTGGCCGCTGGTGTAAGCTAGCCCGATGATCGGACGCCTCGCCGGAACCCTGCTGCAGAAGACGCCACCGTCGGTGCTCCTCGACGTCGCGGGTGTCGGCTACGAGATCGACGTGCCGATGAGCACCTTCTACGACCTCCCCTCCGAAGGGGCGGCCGTGGTGCTGCTGATCCACCCGGTGGTGCGCGAGGACGCTCACCTGCTGTTCGGCTTCCTGCGTCCCGCCGAGCGCGACGCCTTCCGCGAACTGCTGCGCATCAGCGGCGTGGGGCCGCGGATCGCGCTCGCGGTGCTCTCCGGCCTTTCGGTCGCCGAACTCGCGCAGGCGGTCGCGCTGCAGGAAAGCGCACGCCTCACCCGCGTGCCCGGCATCGGACGCAAGACCGCAGAGCGCCTGCTTCTGGAGCTCAAGGGCCGGATCGCGCCGGCCATGCCGTTGGCCGGTGCCGGCGGCGCCGCCGCCGAGGGCGGAACCCTCGATGCCGATGTCCTTCGTGCGCTGCTCGCGCTCGGCTACTCCGAACGCGAGGCCGGCGCCGCGGTGCGCCAGCTGCCCGCGGGTACCGGGGTGTCCGAGGGCATTCGCCAGGCGCTGCGCCTGCTCGCCAGGCCATGATCGAGCACGATCGCCTGATCGCGCCCACCGCGGCCTCGCCCGCCGAGGAGACCGTCGAGCGCGCGCTGCGCCCGCGCAGGCTGCACGACTACGTCGGCCAGCAGCGGGTGCGCGAGCAGCTCGAGATCTTCATCGCGGCAGCCCGCGGCCGCGGCGAGCCGCTCGACCACCTGCTGCTGTTCGGCCCGCCCGGCCTTGGCAAGACCACCCTCGCCCATATCGTCGCCGAGGAGATGGGCGTGCGGCTGCGCCAGACCTCGGGGCCGGTGCTCGAGCGCGCCGGCGATCTCGCGGCGCTGCTCACCAACCTCGAGAAGAACGACGTGCTCTTCATCGACGAGATCCACCGGCTCTCGCCGGTCGTCGAGGAGATCCTGTACCCGGCGCTCGAGGACTACCAGATCGACATCATGATCGGCGAGGGTCCGGCGGCCCGCTCGATCAAGCTCGACATCCAGCCCTTCACGCTGGTGGGCGCCACCACCCGCGCAGGCATGCTCACCAATCCGCTGCGCGACCGCTTCGGCATCGTCGCGCGGCTCGAGTTCTACACGCCCGAGGAACTCACCTCGATCGTGGCCCGATCGGCGCGGCTGCTGGAGGCCGAGCTCGACGCCGAGGGCGCCGCCGAGATCGCCCGGCGCTCGCGGGGCACCCCGCGCATCGCCAACCGGCTGCTGCGCCGCGTGCGCGACTACGCCCAGGTCAAGACCGGCGGACGCATCGACCGCGCCACCGCCGACGCCGCACTGCGGATGCTCGACGTCGATGCCGCCGGTCTCGACCTGATGGACCGCAAGCTGCTGCAGGCGGTGCTCGAGCGCTTCGATGGGGGGCCGGTAGGCGTCGACAACCTCGCCGCGGCCATCGGCGAGGAGCGCGAGACCATCGAGGACGTGCTCGAGCCCTACCTGATCCAGCAGGGCTACCTGCAGCGCACGCCGCGTGGCCGGATGGCCACGCACAGTGCGTGGCGCCACTTCGGTCTGACGCACCGCGCCCCGGGGCCGGCATTTCCCCCGGCCGCCACGCCCGACCTCTGGGATCGCGGCGCCAACGACCCACCCGCGGTGCGCTGAGCCCCGCTCCGCGTCAGCGCGCCTTCGCCGATGCTCCGCCCCGACCACGACGAGTTCGTCGAACGTCTCGTCCAGGCGACGCCCAGGCTGTGGGCTACGCGACTGTTCGTCGGCCTGAACCTGCTGGTCTGGCTCCTCAATCTCGCCACCGGCGTGTCGCCGATCTCGCCGGCGCCACGCGAACTGCTCGCCTGGGGCGGCAACTTCCTGCCGGCCACCGTCGAGCAGCCCTGGCGACTGTTCACCAGCACGCTGCTGCATGGCGGCATCGTCCACCTCGGCTTCAACCTGTGGGCACTCTGGGACACCGGGCGCATCGCCGAACGCTTCTTCGGCAACACGCAATTCCTGCTGATCTACCTGTTCTCCGGCATCGCCGGCTCGCTCGCCAGCCTGTTCTTCGCGGCCAGCCAGTCGGTGTCGGTGGGCGCCTCGGGGGCCATCTTCGGCGTGGTCGGCGCCCTGCTCTCGGCGCTGCTCACCGGACATCGCAAGCTGCCGCGCGCGCTGGTGGTAGCGATGCGCGGCTCGATGATCTTCTTCCTCGGCTACTCGCTCGTGATGGGCATGCTCTCCAGCCACATCGACAACGCGGCGCACCTCGGTGGCCTGATCACCGGCTTCGCGATGGCCACCGTGATGGTCGAGCGCTTCGACTGGGAGACCTGGCGCCGCAGCGGGCTGCAGCGGGCGGCGCTCGCAGTGGGTGGCGCGGCGCTCGCGCTGATCGCGCTGTGGTCGATGGTGCCGCGCTGAGCCTCCATGAAGCTGCCAGCGCGCCTGGCGGCAGGCCCGTAACAGGATGCAAGCGCAAGGCGCCGGCGGCGGGGCACTTGCTAGAATCGTGCCGTGCAACCCGGCCAGCGCCCCCCCCCCGATCCCGCCTGCGAGCCGCCCGTCGTCCACGAGTCGCGAGTTCGCGTCTACTACGAAGACACCGACGCCGGCGGCATCGTCTACCACGCCAACTGGCTGCGCTACTTCGAGCGTGCCCGCACCGACTGGCTGCGCGCGCTCGGGGTCGTTCACCGCGAGCTCGCAGCCGCCGACGGCGTGCAACTGGTGGTGCGCGACCTGAGCATCGACTACCGACGCCCGGCGCGCCTCGACGATGAGCTGCGGATCGACGTTCGCCTGCTCGCGGCCCGTCCGGCCCGCCTGCAGCTGCGCCAGTGCGCCCGCTCGCTCGCCACCGACGACATCCTCGTGCAGGCCGAACTCACCGTCGCGGCCGTCGGGGTACAGGGGCTGCGGCCGGCAGGCATGCCGCGCTGGCTGCTGCAGCGCCTGCGCGCGCCTTCGTCGCGACCGCCAACGCCAGCCGCGGGGCCGTCCGCGCGGGTCCACACCCTCATCAACCGCCCAGAGCATCCATGAAGACCGACATGACGATCCTGTCGCTGGTGCTCAACGCCAGCATCCTGGTGCAGGCGGTCATGCTGCTGCTGGTGCTGATCTCGGTGGCCTCCTGGGCGACCATCTTCCGAAAGGGCTTCCATATCCGTCGCTCCCGCGGCGAAACCGAGCGCTTCGAGGCCGACTTCTGGCGTGATCGCGACATCGGCGCGGTCTACCAGCAGGCGCGCGACGCGCGGGGCCGGCTCGGCCCGCTCGCGCGAATCTTCGAATCCGGCATGGCCGAGTTCCTGAAGACACGCCAGCAGAAGCCCGGCGACGTCCAGGCCATGCTCGATGGCGCCCGCCGCTCGATGCGCGCCTCCTATCAGCGCGAGATGGACCACCTCGAGGCCGGCCTCGCCTTTCTCGCATCGGCCGGATCGGTCAGTCCCTACATCGGCCTGTTCGGCACGGTCTGGGGGATCATGAACGCCTTTCGCGGCCTGGCCAACGTGCAGCAGGCCACACTGGCCGCGGTCGCGCCGGGCATCGCCGAGGCGCTGGTGGCCACCGCGATCGGCTTGTTCGCCGCGATTCCCGCCGTGGTGGCCTATAACCGGTTCAGCCACGACATCGACCGGCTCTCCACCCGCTTCGACACTTTCGTCGACGAGTTCATGAACATCCTGCAGCGGCAGGCACGGTAGCGCGACACATGCCCGCCCTCGACAACCGCGGCCGCGCCGGCCGATCCCGCCGGATGGTGGCCGAGATCAACGTCGTCCCCTACATCGATGTGATGCTGGTGCTGCTGGTGATCTTCATGGTCACCGCGCCGATGCTGCCGCCCGGTTCGATCGACCTGCCCAGCGCCGGACGCAGCCAGGCCCGCACCGAAAGCTACATCGAGGCGCGGCTCCTCAAGGGCGGTCGCATCACGCTCGCCACCGTCAATGCCGGCGAGTCGCTGCGCGCCGAAGCCACGTTGCGCGACGTGATCGCCCAGGCGCGCCGTCTGGGTGCCGGCGCGCCCGCCGCCAGGGCACCAGGCGCCGCGCGACCCGCGTCGCCCGCCCCGGGTGCGAGTGGCCCTGCCGGCATGCCCGTGGTCATCAGCGCCGACCGGGATCTGCCCTACGGCGAGGTGGTCGCGTTGCTCGACCTGCTGCAGCGCGATGGCATCCGCGCCGCGCTGATGGTCAAGCCCGCGCCCTGACTCATTCATGCGAAGACGAGCCCTGCCCGCCCCGAGGCCCCGTCGATGACAGCCCACACCGCGCACCCGCCTGGCGCCCCCCCGGCCGAGAAGGTCGGTGCCATCGGTCTGGCGCTCGCGATGCACCTGCTGCTTGCGGCGCTGCTGCTGGTGGGGCTGCGGTGGCAGAGCCACGCGCCGGTGGCGGTGCAGGCCGAGCTCTGGGTGCCGCCACCCGCACCCGCGCCGGTGATCACTGCCCCCTTGCCGCCGGGACCACGACCGATCGACAAGCCGCTGCCTGCGCCGGTGCGCACCGAGCCGGTGCCGCCGAAGGCCGACATCGCGATCGAGGCCCAGCGCCGGGAGCGCGAGCAGAAGGCCGCCCGCGAACAGGCCGCCCGCGAACAGGCCGAGCGCGAGCGTCAGGCGCGCGAGGAGCAGGCCCGGCGGCGCGCCGAGGCGCAGGAGCAGGCGCGCCGCAAGGCGCAGGCCCAGGAACAGGCGCGCCAGGAAGCGGCGGCACGCCGCGAGGCCGAGGCGCGCAAGGCACAGGCGGCGGCTGAAGCTCGGGCTCACGAGGAAGCTCAGGCCCGAGAGCGCAGTCGCGACGAATACCTGAAGCGCACGCTCGAACAGGCAAGCCGGCCCGGTCCCGCGGCCGGCGCCGCGGTCGGCGCCGAGGCGGGTGGCGCGCAGGGCGCCGCGCTCGGCAGCTGGGGCGCGAAGGTTTCCTCGCAGATCCGCGCCAGCACCGTGTTCGCGATACCGCCCGACCTTCGCGGCAATCCCAAAGCCGAGTTCGCCCTCACCGTGATGCCCGACGGCAGCATCGGCAGCTTGCGACTCACCCGCTCCAGCGGCGTGCCGGCCTGGGACCAGGCCGCGGAGCGCGCGATCCGCCGCGCCGATCCCCTGCCGAGGCCTCCGCCCGGCACCCCGCGCGAGATCGCGATCGCGCACGGCCCGCGCGACGAATGAGCCCGAGACGCCCGATGTTGCGCCATCGCGCGGCCACCCCTTCCCGCTCGCTATAATCGTCCGATGTCGCCGACCGATCCGATCGCGTCCTCGCCGGTCGCCTCGCGCGCCGCCCCGCCGGGTTCCGGCGTCGACCCACGACGCAGGGCGCTCGCCCGCGCGGCCATGGCCGCCGGTGCCCTTGGCTGGCGGACGCCGGCAAGCGCCCAGCCAGTCCAGATCGACGTTCGCGGCGTAGGCGCTACCGTCTACCCGGTCGCGGTGCCGCGCTTCGCGACCGACGGCCGGATCGCCACCGATCTCACCGAGGTCATTCGCAGCGACCTCCAGCGCAGCGGCACCTTCCGTCTCGTCGAGATGCCAGGGGTGCTGGCCGACACCGCCACGCCCGACTTCCCCGGGCTGCGCGGCCGCGGGGCCGATACCGTGCTGGGCGGCACGGTCACGCGCCTCGCCGACGGCCGCCACGATGTCCGCTTCCGGCTTCACGATGTCGTCAACGGCCGGCTGCTCGGTGGCGAGGCCTTCGTCGCACTCGAGACCGACCTGCGCTACGCGGCGCATCGCATCGCCGACTGGATCCACCAGAAGATCGTCGGCGAGCGCGGCATCTTCACCACCCGCATCGTCTACGTGTCGAGGCAGGCATCGCGCTGGCGCCTCAATGTCGCCGACTGGGACGGCGAGAACGTCGCCTCGCCGCTGGCTTCGGGCGAACCGGTGATGTCGCCCTGCTGGTCGCCCGAGGGCTCGCGGCTGGCCTACGTGTCCTTCGAGTCGGGCAAGCCGGTGGTGTACGTGCACACGCTGGCCACCGGACAGCGCCGTGTCGTGGCCGACTTCCGCGGCAGCAACAGTGCGCCGGCCTGGTCCCCCGACGGCCGCCTGCTCGCCGTCTCGCTGACCCGCGAGGGGCTCTCGCAGGTCTTCCTGCTGAACGCCGACGGCAGCGGCTCCCCCCGACGCCTGACCACGTCGCCTGGCATCGACACCGAACCCGCCTTCTCGCCCGATGGCCGGGGGCTCTACTTCAGCTCCGACCGCGGCGGCTCGCCCCAGATCTACCGCATGCCCATCGAAGGCGGCGAGCCCGCGCGCGTGACCTTCAACGGCAGCTACAACGTGTCGGCGAGGCCAAGCCCGGATGGTCGCTCGCTCGCCTTTATCACCCGGCGCGAGGGGCGCTACCTCGTCGCACTGCGCGACCTGGCTGCCGGCACCGAGCAGCTGCTCTCGGATGGCGGACGCGAGGAATCCCCGAGCTTCGCCCCCAACGGCCGGTGGGTGATGTTCGCCACGCAGTCGGGCGGCCGCGACGCGCTGATGGCCGTCACCCTCGACGGCCGCGTCAAGCACCGCCTGGGATCGCCGCAGGGCGATATCCGCGAACCCAGCTGGGGCCCCTTCAGTTCCTGACCCGATCCCGGGCAACCCTCCACGGAGACCTCCGATGAGAAAGCCGCTGCACCTGATTGCCTTCACCCTGGGACTCGGCGTCCTGGGTGCCTGCTCCAGCGTCAAGCTCGACGAGAACCCCTCCGGGGCACCGATCGACAATCGCAGCGCGACGGCGGCGGCTACGGCAGCGCCCGCGGCCAGCTCCGCCGACACGGCCGCCGCGCCCGGGCCGCGCAATGTCGCGCCGGTCGAGGTCGCGCGCAAGGATCCGCTTGATGACCCGGCCGGTGCGCTGGCACGGCGCAGCGTGTACTTCGATTTCGACCAGTTCGTGATCAAGGATGAGTACAAGGCCACCATCGAGGCGCACGCGCGCTACCTGATCGCCAACCGCAACCGGCGCGTCGTCATCCAGGGCAACACCGACGAACGTGGCAGCCGCGAGTACAACCTCGCGCTCGGCCAGAAGCGCTCTGAAGCCGTTCGCAAGGCGCTGGTGGCCCTCGGCGTCCCCGACGCCCAGCTCGAGGCAGTCAGCTTCGGCGAGGAGAAGCCCAAGGCCACCGGCGGAAGCGATGCCGCCATGGCCGAGAACCGCCGCGCCGACCTGGCCTACCAGTGATGCCCGCCCCTCGGCTCGCCGGCAGGCCGCTGGCCGCCATCCCGATCGGACTGGCACTGCTGCTGGGCGCCGCGCCGGCGCGGGCCCTGTTCGGCGACGACGAGGCCCGACGGGCGATCATCGAGCTGCGCGCCCGCATCGAGCTGCAGGGTCGCGAAAGCAGTGCCCGCATCGCCGAGCTCGGCGGCCGCATCGACGCACTGACCCAGCGCCTCGATCGCATCGATCAATCCTCCCGGGGTCAACTCGAGCTGAGCAACCAGCTCGAGCTGCTGCGCCAGGAGGTCGCCCGGCTGCGGGGCCAGCTCGAGGTCAAGAGCAACGAACTCGCCACTCAGAGCCGGGAACTCGCGGCGGAGCTCGCGAAGACCCAGGTCAGTCAGCGCAACCAGTTCAGCGAGATCGATCAGCGGGTGCGCAGCTTCGAGCCGGTCAGCGTCAGCTTCGAGGGCCGCAACATCACGGTCGACCCCGAGGAGCGTCGGCTCTACGAGGGAGGGCTTGCGGCGCTGCGCGATGGCGAGTTCGCGAGCGCGGTGGGCGCCTTCGGCAGCCTGCGCCAGCGCTGGCCGGCGAGCCCCTACGCGGCCAACGCGCTCTACTGGAGCGGCAGCGCGCAGTTCGCCATGAAGGACTACAAGAGCGCGCTCGCCAGCCTGCAGCGCTTCGTTGCGCGCCATCCGGACAACCCGCGCGTGCCCGATGCCCTGCTCGCGGCCGGGCTGTGTCAACTCGAGCTCGGCGACAAGCGCGCGGCTCGCAAGATACTCGAAACCGTGGTCGAGAAACATCCGTCGACCCCCGCCGCGACCCAGGCCACCGAGCGCCTGAACGGGCTTCGCTGAACTCGCCCGCCGCGACGGCGGCGGACTCCCGCCACACCTCGCTCGCCTCACCGGACATTTCGCAATATGCAGGAACCCGATCTCGCCGGCATTCATGCCACTGTCGTCTCGGCCACCTTTGCGGTGTCCCTGGTGCTCGGCACCCTGATGCAGCGCAGCCACTTCTGCACCATGGGCGCGATCGCCGACATCGTCAACATGGGCGACTGGACCCGCATGCGAATGTGGCTGTGCGCGATTGGCGTCGCGATCCTGGGCACGCAGACGCTCGGCTGGGCCGGCCTGGTCGACCCCGGGCGCAGCTTCTACGCAGCCCCCTCGATGCCGCTGCTGTCGCACCTGGTCGGCGGCCTGATGTTCGGCTTCGGGATGGTGCTGGCCTCGGGCTGCGGCAGCAAGACGCTGCTCAGGGTGGGCGGCGGTTCCCTGAAGAGCCTGGTGGTGTTCGTCGTGATGGGCGTGTTCGCCTACATGACCATGCGCGGCATCTTCGCGATGGCGAGGGTCGGCGTCCTCGATCCGGTAGCCGTCGGCTTCGCGAACGGCCAGGATCTCCCGCGGCTGGTCGCCGGCGCCGATCCGGCAAGCGTCGCCCCCTGGCGGCTCGGGCTGGGCCTGCTCGTCGGTGGCGCACTGATCCTGTTCGCGCTGCTCGATCGCGAGTTCCGTCGTCCCGAGACTCTGATTGCGGCGGTCGGCGTCGGCGCGGCGGTGGTTGCGGTCTGGGCCATCAGCGGTGTGCTCGGCTACGTCGCGGAGGCACCCGACACGCTCGAGGAAAAGTTCGTCGGCACCAGTTCCGGCCGCCTGGAGTCGCTGAGCTTCGTCGCCCCGGTCGCGTACACGCTCGAGCTGTTCATGCTCTGGAGCGACAAGAGCCGGGTGCTGACGCTGGGCATCGCCGCGGTTCTCGGCCTGGTCGTCGGCTCCTTCATGCATGCGGTCATCAGCCGACAGTTCCGCTGGGAGGGCTTCCAGGGCACCGAGGACACCGCGAATCATCTGGTGGGTGCCGCCCTGATGGGCGTGGGCGGCGTGACCGCCGTGGGCTGCACCGTCGGACAGGGCCTCTCGGGTGTCTCCACGCTCGCGATCGGATCCTTCGTGTCGCTGGCGGCCATCGTGGCGGGCGGCTGGGCGGCACTGCGCTACCAGACCTGGCGAGTCGAGCAGACCATTTGACGCGCGCTCGCGCGGTTCGTATACTCTTTGGCTCTTCGGGTCGTTAGCTCAGCTGGTAGAGCAGCGGACTTTTAATCCGTTGGTCGCTGGTTCGAATCCAGCACGGCCTACCAAGATCAGGGGCCAGCCCATTCGGGCTGGCCCTTTTGCATTGGGGACTCAGCCGCGAGTCCGATCGCCCTCGGCATGCCGACTTGCCTGCCGCGCCGATTCGGCGTTGCAGGGCCGCCATCACCGGAACACAATCGCACCCGTTGCCTGGGTGGTCGTCATGGTCTTGTACCCGGGCGCGACATCGCACGACTGCGCCGAGGACACCAGGATGCCCGACCGCCTAGAAAACGACGACACCGCCGCGACCGGTACCCCACTCGGCACGCTCTCGGGCACGGTCACGCAGAGCGGTCTCGACATCGATGCCGGCGACCCCGACTGGTTCCGTTTCACGCTGGCTGCGCCCGGAGGGCTGGCCGACTCGATCGCGATCCAGTTCACGCACACTGCCGGCGACCTCGATCTCGGGCTCTTCGATGCCACCGGAACGTCGCGCCTGCGAAGCTCCGAAGGGGTCGGTAACCTCGAGCGCATCAGCCTGACGGGGTTGCCGGCCGGCAGCTACGCCGCCCAGGTCTACGGGTTCCTGGGAGTCGGCAATCCTGCCTACAGCTTCACGGCAAGCGTGACCCCCTTGGCCACGGGCCTGCGTGATCGCTTCGAGGACAACGACACCGCGGCCACAGCCACCGCACTCGGCACGATCGCGGGCACCGTGACGCAAGCGGGTCTCAGCATCGAGACGGCCGATGCCGACTGGTTCCGGCTCAGCCTCGCCGGCACCGGGCGTCAGGGCGATGTGCTTTCGATCGCCTTCACCCACACGGCTGGCGATCTCGACCTCGCCCTCTACGACGCCACCGGCACGACGCGCCTGGCGGTTTCCGAGGGCGTGGGCAACAGCGAAACCATCGGCCTCGCGGGCCTGGGAGCCGGTACCTACGTCGCCCGGGTCTACGGCTACAACGGCGCGGCCAACGCCGCCTACAGCCTCACGGCCAATGTCGCGGCAGCGGTACCGTCGGCCGGCGATCGATTCGAGAACAACGACACCGCCGGAACGGCTTCGCTGCTGGGCGTGCTGAGCGGCACGACACGCGAGCGCGATCTGAGCATCGAGCCGAACGACCCCGACTGGTTCCGCTTCGTGCTGGGCAGCAGCGGACGCGCGGGCGACGCGGTCTCGATCGCCTTCAGCCATTCGCAAGGCGATCTCGACCTCGCCCTGTTCGACAGCACAGGCAGCTCCCGGATCGGCGTCTCCCAGGGGGTGGGCGATACCGAACAGATCAGCCTGGCCGGCCTTGCGCCCGGCAGCTATCTGGCGAGGGTCTACGGATTCCAAGGCGCGGGCAATCCCGCCTACGAACTGAGCACGAGCGTCGCCCCGACCGCGAGCGCCGTCACCGGCGACCGCCGGGAGAATGACGACACGGCGCAAACAGCAACCGCGCTGGGCATCGTCGCGGGAAGTGTCGTCGAGGAGAATCTCAACATCACCGCTGCCGACCCGGACTGGTTCAGCTTCACGCTGCCAGCACCCGGTCGCAGCGGAGACGCGGTGTCCATCAGCTTCAATCACTCGGCCGGCGACCTCGACCTCGCGCTCTACGACGCGACCGGCGCGAACCGGCTTGGCCGCTCCCAGGGTGTGGGCAACAGCGAGTCGATCAGCCTGGCCGGCCTGGCTGCGGGAACTTACCTCGCGCAGGTCTACGGCTACGAGCGGGCGAGCAACCCGGCCTACAACCTGACGATCAGCGCGGCACCCGCCGTGGCCGCGGGCGACCGGTACGAGAACAACGACGCTGCAGTAACTGCGACCGATCTGCGGGTGATCACCGGCACGCTCACCGAATCGAATCTCAGCATCGAGACGGCCGACCCCGACTGGTTCCGCTTCACCCTTTCAGCCACCGGCCGCAGCGGCGATGCCGCCACCATCGCCTTCAATCATGCGCTCGGCGATCTCGACCTCGCGCTTTTCGACGGGTCGGGATCCACCCGCCTGGCGCTCGCCAACGGGGTGGGCAACACCGAGGCGATCTCGCTGGCTGGCCTGGGAGCCGGAACCTACCTGCTGCAGGTCCTTGGTTATCTGGGCGCGAGCAACCCCGCGTATTCGCTGTCGCTCAGTGCGACCCCCGCGCAGACCAGCGACGATCGCTTCGAGGACAACGACGATCCGGGCGCTGCAACCGACCTGCGCACGATCACCGACAACCTCACGCAGACCGGCCTGAGCATCGGTACGACCGACGCCGACTGGTTCCGCTTCACGCTTGCTGCTCCAGGGGGCCCGAGCGACCACCTTTCCATCGCCTTCAGCCACGCTGCGGGAGACCTCGATCTCGACCTCTTCGATGCCGGCGGCGCGGTCCGCCTCGCCCAATCGGCCGGAACGGGCAACGCCGAGCGGATCGATCTTTCGGGCCTGCCCGCCGGCACCTATCTGGCCCGGGTCTACGGTTATGAAGGCGTCAGCAATCCCGCCTATGCGCTGACCATCAACGCGATTCCCAGCAACGGGCTGGCACCCGATCGCTGGGAATCCAACGATGCGCGCGCGCAGGCGACCCCGATCCGCGAAGCCGCGCAGTCGATAAGCCAGGCGACCCTCACGGCGGGCGACCAGGACTGGTTCGCCTTCTCGCTGCCGGCCGCCGGTGCACTCGGCGATCGGGTTACTCTGAGCGGCGCCGCCCCGGGCACGGTACTCGAGATTCTCGATGCAACATCGGTGCTCGCGCGAGGCGCGGCCGACGCCGGTGGTGCGGCCACCGCCAGCCTCTCGGGTCTGGCTGCCGGCGCCTATTTCGCGCGCGTGGCCGGCGCGACGGCGAGCGCCGAGACACGCTACGACCTCGAGCTGCGCGCGCTCGGCACGAGCACCGGCGGCGGCGCCACGACCGGCGCCAGCACCACCGGAACCACCCCCGACTGGCGCATCCTTGTCTTCATCAACGGCGACAACAACCTCGAAAGCGCCGCCGTCGACGACGTCAACGAGATGGAGGCCGCGCGCTTCGGTACGGGCATCGGCGTCGGTGTGCAGATCGATCGCATCGGGGGCTACGACAGCAGCAACGGCAACTGGACCGACACCCGCCGCGGCATCATCGCCCCCGACGGCAGCACCACCACCATCGGCAGCTCGCTGACCTCGATCGGCGAAACCGACATGGGCTCCGGGCAGGCGCTCACCAGCTTCCTGAACTGGGGCGCCACCAACCTCCCGGGCGGCCGTACCGCGCTGATCGTGTGGAACCACGGCGCCGGCCCGCTGGGCGGGGTCAGCTACGACGATTCGCAGAACCACAGCTACCTCGGCAATCGCGAGATCGTCGACGCGATCGCGGCGAGCAGTCTCGGACGGGTCGACCTGCTGGGCTTCGATGCCTGCCTGATGGCCTCGATCGAACTCGCCAGCGAGGCTGCCGGGATCGCCACGCACCTGGTGGCCGCCGAGCGCACCGAGCCTGGCGACGGCTGGGACTACACCGCGTTCCTCGACGCACTGGCTGCAGCACCCAACCGGGATGCCGCCACCCTCGCCACGGCGATCGTCGACAGCTATGGCAGCTTCTATGGTGGCCAGCAGCCGCTTTCCTCCGTCCTGCTGTCGCAGGTCGGTGGCATCGAGCAGGCGATCGATGGCTTCGTGAGCGTGATGCGGGGAGCCTCCGCGGCCGACTGGAGCGCGGCTCAGTCGGCGCGTACGCGCGCGGCCGGTGCCGACAGCGGCTACGAGGTCTACGTCGACATCGTCAGCTTCATGAGCAACCTTCAGGTGGCCAGCAGCACGCCGGCCGTCGACGCCGCCGCGCAGGCGGTGATCGACGCGGTCTCGCGGGCGGTGCAGCGCACCGCCGGCCCCGCCGATCTTCACGGCGTCACCGCGGTCTTCCCTCGCAGCGCGGGCGAACTCGCGGCGATGAGCTACAGCGCTTCGCAGCACCGATTCCTGGCCAATACCACCTGGGACGATTTCCTCGGCCTCTACGTGAACCAGGTTCGCTCCGGTGCGCCGGTCACCCGGGAGGCCACCTCCGGAACCCGCGCACCGCTGAGCGCCGCCGAAGACTTCGCGGAGTCGCTCGATCTCACCGCGAGCGCGCGAAGCTTCACCAACGACAGCGCCCAGACGGCACTCGACCTGGGCCGGGTCAACCAGAGCGACTATCGGGTCGCCGGCCTGAACATCGGATCGGGCGCCGATATCGACTGGTTCCGCTTCACGCTGCCCGCCGGTACCGGGCTGCAGCCGTCCTTGCGAGTGGATGTCGCCGACCCGGCCTCGGGTGTCACGGTACGCCTGCTCGACAGCAGCCAGAGTGTGGTTGCGCAGGCCTCCACTAGCGCGGGCACGCTGAGCCTGCCCTCGCTCGTTGCGGGCGCAACCTACCTGCTCGAGGTGCGCGCCTCGGCCGGCGCCGCCAGCGCTCCCGCCTACGAGTTGCGCATCGACGGCTACGGCGCCGTCGGGCAGCCTGCCGCGGCAGCCGACCTCGGCGATATCGCCGGCAACAACAACAGCCAGGGCAAGGCGCTGCTGCTTGGCAACACCAGTCAGCTCGCGCGCCTGGGCGAACTGCGCAACCTCAGCCTCGATGCCGCGGATGCGGCGAGCGGTGCCACCGGTGGCGACTGGTTCCGGGTGCCGGCGATGCGTGTCACCGAATCGAATGCCAATCGGGTGTCGATCACCGAGGCGATCGGCGCCGGCATCGACCTGAACCTGCGCGTCGTCGATGCCACCGGCGCGGTGATCGCGCAGGCAGTCGGCGGCCATGCCACCGAGACCCTGCGCTTCGCGCCGCAGACCGGCGACATCTGGATCCAGGTGTTTTCGGGCAACGGCGTCGCGGCCAGCCGCTACAGTCTGCGCATCGATCATGTGGATGGCGAAGGCCGGTCGATCGACGGCACCGACGCCGACGACACGCTGACCGGCACCGATGGCGACGACACGATCACGGCTGGCGGCGGCAACGACCTGATCACCGGCGGTCTCGGCAACGACCAGATCATCGGCGGCGACGGCATCGACACCGCCGCCTACCTGTACCCCCGCGAGAACTACACGATCGCCCGCACCGCGGCTGGTACCGCCACGGTGAGCTACAGCGGCCCGCTGATCGCGGTCTACCCGTCTCCGCCCACCGAGGCGACCGACTCGCTGACCGGCATCGAGCACCTGCGATTCACCGACGGCGCAATCGCCCTCGATCTCGCCGGCGGCGCGGGCACCGCGGCCAAGGTGCTCGGCGCGGTGTTCGGCCCCGCGGCCCTGGCCAACCGAACGCTCACCGGCATCGGCATCCACCTCGTCGATACCCTGGGCTACAGCCTCGCGCAGCTGATGGAACTCGCCATCATCGTCGCACTTGGCCCGAGCCCGAGTCACGGTCAGCTCGTCGACCTGTTCTACACCAACCTTGTCGGACAGCCCCCCGACGCGGCAACGCGGGCGGGCCTCGTCGGCATGCTCGACCAGGGCGCCTTTCCCTCGGCCACCGCCTTCGGCGTCGCCGTGGCGGAGCTCGACCTCAACAAGGCCAACGTCGGCCTCATCGGGCAGACGGCCACGGGACTCGAGTACGCGCCTTTCCTCGTCGACTGAGGCTGGAGCCGCCAGCCCCTGCCCCTGCCCCCGCCAAAGCTCAGGCTCAGGGTCGCCGGGTCGCGA
>Ga0315900_10006568_pt1 | contig 15551 bp, 10 predicted proteins | sample LakEriMetagenome_FD_203521 | JGI IMG/M metagenome (GOLD analysis project Ga0315900, IMG submission 203521) | Freshwater fungal communities from buoy surface, Lake Erie, Ohio, United States - Buoy 12 MA114 | ecosystem: Environmental > Aquatic > Freshwater > Lake > Lake biofilm | place: USA: Lake...
TCACCTGGTTCACCTGGTCGTACGGGGGGGTGAGCAGGTCGAAGTCGAGCACGTACATGATCACCGAGTACACCACCTGCTTCAGCACCGACCTGTCCATCACGTTGCCGGGCAGGTCGTTGTAAAGGAAGCCCAGCTGCCGCTTGCCCTGCACGAAGAAGTGCCCCTCCTTGTTCAGGAACAGGCGGCTCACCAGGTAGCCCAGGTCGCGCTCGCGGTTGTACTTGAACGAGTCGCTGAGGAAGTTGTAGATGTTGATCACCCCGAAGTAGCCGCGCAGCTCGTCCTCCTCCAGGTAGCTGGTCTTCCACAGGCTGTTGCTCTGGTCCAGCTTGAACACGTTGGTGTGCATGTGGAAGATGATGGTGTCACCCGCCACCTTCAGCTCGCACGCCGCCTCGCCCTTGTCGCGGTACTGCACGTTCACGCGCTTGTCGCGCTGGATCATCTCGTGCTCCAGGTCGTCGGCCACCTCCTGCACAATCTCCTTCAGCTCGCTGAAGAGCGCGATGGTGCGGTGGTATACGTCCTGCTTCATCCCGCTCTTCACCTGCAGCATCCGCAGGATCAGCTCGCGGGGGTCGGCGGAGGCCGCCTCGGGGGCTTGCTTCTTGCTCATGTCAGTAGGCGCGCGCGAAGAGCACGCGTTGCTTGCTCGGCCTGCCGGTCACCATGCAGGCGCCCGGCGTGGTGTCGCCTTCCAGGGGGATGCACCGGATGGTGGCCTTGGTCTCCTCCTTCACGCGCTCCTCGGTCGCGGCCGTGCCGTCCCAGTGCGCCAGGATGAAGCCGCCTTCCTCGATGGCGACCTTGAACTCGTCGTACGTGTCCACCGCGCGGGTGTACCGCTCACGCATGGCCAGCGCCTTCTGGTACAGGTTGTCCTGGATGGCCTCCAGCAGGTGTTCGACCTTCTCGGCGATGTCCGTGGCTTGCATCACCTGCTTCTCCAGCGTGTCGCGGCGGGCCACCTCCACGGTGCCGTTCTCCATGTCGCGCGGGCCAACGGCGATGCGCACGGGGTAGCCCTTGAACTCGTACTCGGCGAACTTCCACCCGGGCTTCTTCTTGTCGTCGTCGTCGAACTTCACGGTGATGCCCTTGGCGCGGAGGCCATCGAGCATCGGCCGAACGTAAGCGCGCAGGGCGTTCAGCTGCTCCTCGTTCTTGGCGATGGGCACGATGGCCACCTGCACGGGCGCCAGCTTCGGAGGCAGCACCAGGCCGTTGTCGTCGCTGTGGGTCATGATGAGGGCGCCCATCAGGCGGGTGCTCACGCCCCAGCTCGTGGCCCAGACGTGCTCCTGCCGGTTCTCCTTGTTCGTGAACACAACGTCGAAGGCCTTGGCGAAGTTCTGCCCCAGGAAGTGCGAGGTGCCGGCCTGCAGGGCCTTGCCGTCCTGCATCATGGCCTCGATGCAATAGGTGTCCTCCGCACCGGCGAAGCGCTCACTGGCGGTCTTCACGCCCTTGATCACGGGCATCGCCAGCCACTCCTCGGCGAAGCGGGCGTACACGTCCAGCATGCGCAGGGTCTCCTCCACGGCTTCCTCCTTGGTGGCGTGGGCCGTGTGGCCCTCCTGCCACAGGAACTCGGCCGTGCGCAGGAACAGGCGCGTGCGCATCTCCCACCGCACCACGTTGGCCCACTGGTTGATGAGCAGCGGCAGGTCGCGGTAGCTCTTGATCCAGCCGCGGTAGGTGTTCCAGATGATGGTCTCGCTGGTGGGGCGTACGATGAGCTCCTCCTCCAGCTTCGCCTCGGGATCGACCACCACGCCATGCTCGGGGTCGCTCTTCAGGCGGTAGTGCGTCACCACGGCGCATTCCTTGGCGAAGCCCTCCACGTGGCTGGCCTCCTTGGCCAGGTAGCTCTTGGGGATGAAGAGCGGGAAGTACGCGTTCACGTGCCCGGTGTCCTTGAACATGCCGTCCAGGGCCCGCTGCATCTTCTCCCAGATGGCGTAGCCGTGGGGCTTGATCACCATGCAGCCGCGCACGTCGCTGTGCTCGGCCATGTCGGCCTTGAGCACCAGGTCGTTGTACCATTGCGCGTAGTCCGCTGCCCGTTTCGTCAACTGATCGCTCATCGCCCGCCGTTCGTGGTATTATTTTTGTTCTGTACGAAGGGCGCAAAGTAAGGAACGAACCAGGCGGCCTGCGCGTTATCCTTCCAACCCCATCGCACCATGAGAACGACCATCCCTCTCCTTGGTCTGGCCCTGATGGCCTCCTCCTGCGGCAGCATGCAGCCCACCACCCAGGTGCGCGATGATGTGTACGACATCCCCGACCGCCGCCCGGTGATGGCCGCCGCAACACCCACGCAGATCTCCGAGGCGGGCCCCGACGATTATTACGACCCCGCCGACAGCGGCAACTACGACCTGGCCCGCTTCGAGGACCGCGACTACAACGACATCACCTACAACGACCCGCAGTGGTACAACTACGGCCGCTTCGGCTTCAACGTGGGCATGGGCATGTGGGGACCCACCATGGGCATGGGGATGGGCATGGGCTATGGCATGCCCATGGGCTATGATCCGTTCTGGGGAGGCTCCGCCTGGGGCAACCCGTACTGGGGCAACAGCTGGATGAGCGGCTATGGAGCCTGGGGCTACCCCTACAACGGTTGGAACATGGGCATGGGGATGGGCTGGGGACAGCCTATGCCCGGCTGGGGCGGCATGGGCTGGGGCTATCCCTACTACCCCGGCCTCTACCCCTTCGGTCCCCCGTGCTGTTATTACCCCGGCTGGGGCGCCTGGGGCTCGAACACCGTGGTGGCGCACCGGCCCTCGTGGACCGGCGGTGGCGCGGGCGGCAGCACCCCCGTGGTGAGCCCCACCCCCCGCCGCACCAGCGCGAACTCCCTCTATCCACCTCCCGCGCGCCCTTCGCAGAACGGCCAGGTGCGGCCTGCTCCTGCGGGCTCACGCCCGGCAGCACGCCCCGCTCAGTCCCCACAGCGGGTAAAGGACAACGGCTCCAACCGCGGCAATGGCGTGTCCCGGGACCCCTCCGGCGGTTCGCGCGGTGGCAGCCTGAACGGCGGGTCACGGCCCGCGCCCAGCAGCCCCGGCGGTGGCGGCTCGCGTCCTTCCACCGGTGGCCGACGCTGAGCCAAGGCCCATGCCCATCCTCAACCTTCGCTGGCCGGCCGCGGTGCTCGCGGGCGTCCTGGCCCTCCACCTCGCCGCCCAGAACGAGGAGGACGCCCTGCGCTACTCCTGGCTGCTGCCCGGCGGCACCGCACGCGGCTGGGGCCTCGGCAGCGCCATGGGAGCCGTGGGCGCCGACCCCGGGGCCGCCTCCCTCAACCCCGCCGGCTTCGGCCTGTACAACACCTCCGAGTTCTCCCTCACCCCCGGCCTCTCGGTGACCACCGCCGAGAACACCCACTACGGCACCGCGGCCTCCGCCACCAACACCCGCGCCTACGTGAACAACTTCGCCCTGGTGCTGTGCTACCCGGGCAAGACAACCAGCAACTGGAAGGCCACCCAGTTCGGCGTGAGCTTCGACCGCGAGGCCAGCTTCCACGCGCAACGCCAGGCCACCGGCGCCAGCGTGAACAGCACCATCCTGCAGCAGTTCGCCAACGAGGCCCGGGGCACCCTGCCCGGCGACCTCTACGGCAATTTCCCCTTCACCAGCGGCCTCGCGTGGGACACCTATGGCATCGACCCCGCCACCGGCGATTCGCTCAACACCAGCTACATGCCCGCCATCCCCTTCGGCAGCGACGTGCGGCAGACCCAGGTGATCGACAGCTACGGACGGCTGCAGACCACCAGCCTTTTCTTCGCCGCCAACTGGATGGACCGCCTCTACCTGGGCGCCTCGGTGGGGCTGGTGGGCGTGCGCTTCGAGCGCACCACCACGCACACCGAGACCAGCCTGACGGACACGGTGGACCTTGCCGACCTCACCTACACGGAGGACCTGATCACCAGCGGTGGTGGGGTGGACGTGAAGGTGGGCGTGATCGGCCGGGTGACCGACCGCCTGCGCCTGGGCTTCTCCTTCCACAGCCCCAAGTGGCTCACCTTGGACGATGCGTTCCGCACGCAGATGATCACCCGCTTCCGCACACCCGACGGCCAGGGCAACACCGGCTACGAGGCCGCCTCGCCCGATGGGATCTTCCGCTACAACGTGAACACCCCGTGGAACCTGGTGGCCAGCGCGGCCTACATCGCCGGTGGCAACGGGCTGGTGAGCGTGGACTACGGGTACACCGACTTCACCTCCATGCGGCTGCGGGGTGACAACACCGTGCCCGACAGCTACGACTTCGCCGCCGAGAACAACGCCATCCGCGATTCCTTCCGGGGGGCGCACAGCGTGCGCGTGGGCACCGAGTGGCGCATGGGCACCTGGTACATGCGCGGCGGCTGGGGCTGGTGGCAGGACCCCTACGCCGATGGCGACCTGCGGCAGGGCACCGGCTACAAGCGCTACACCGTGGGCGGCGGCTACCGCACGGACCACCTGAGCATCGACCTGGCGCTCGTGTACGGCACGCGTACCGCGAACCGGTTCCTCTACGACCCGGCCCTGGTGAACGCCACGAACGAGGTGATCACCGACGTGCAGAGCCTGGTGACCATCGCCTACCGACCCTGACCCCGGAGGGGAAAAGGAAAGGCCCGGTCGCTGACCGGGCCTTCGTGTCACGTTCGATCGGGGATCACTTCTCGCCCTGCACGCGCTCCACCACGTAGTCGTCCACCAGGATGCGGCCGCAGTGCTCGCACACGATGATCTTCTTGTGGCTGCTGATGTCCAGCTGGCGCTGGGGCGGGATGGCGTTGAAGCAGCCACCGCAGGAACCGCGCTTCACCGGCACCACGGCCAGGCCGTTGCGCGCGTTGCTGCGGATGCGGTGGTAGGCGCTCAGCAGGCGCTCCTCGATGTGCTTGGCCGCCGCATCGCTCTTCTTCTGCAGGTCCTTCTCCTCCTTCTCGGTCTCGGCGATGATGTCGTCCAGCTCCTTCTTCTTGTGGTCCAGGTCCTTCTTGCGCTCCTTGAAGTTCGCGGCGGTCTCATCCACCACGCCCTTCTTCGCGTCGATCACGGCCTTGGTCTCCTTGATGCGCTTCTCGGCGAGCTGGATCTCCAGGTTCTGGAACTCAACCTCCTTGCTCAGGCTGTCGTACTCGCGGTTGTTCCGCACCTTGCCCTGCTGGGCCTCGTACTTCTTGATGGTCGCCTTCGCGTCCTTGATGAAGTTCTGCTTGTCGGTGACGTTGCGCTCCAGCTCGGCCATCTCGTCCTGAAGCTTGTTCAGGCGCGTCTCCAGGCCGGCCACCTCGTCCTCCAGGTCCTGCACCTCCAGGGGCAGCTCGCCGCGCTGGGTGCGGATGCGGTCCACCTGCGAGTCGATGTGCTGCAGGCGGAAGAGCTCCACCAGTCTCTCGGCAATGGTGATCTCGGCCTTGCCAGCGGCCGTGCTCGCCTTCGCGGTGGTCTTCTCCTCCTTCGCCGGTGCCTTGGTCTCGGTCTTCGCCATCGTGGTGCGCCGTAGCGCGGTTTTCGGTTAGTCGTCCTGGTGGCCTTCGTGCTGCCGGGTGGCACGCGGGGCGAAGGCGCGGGTCAGGAAACGAGGATGGGGTTGGTGACGGTTTCCGTCAAATGGACCGCAAAAGTAGGGAAATTCTCCGTTAACCTCCGCTGGATCAGGTCCATGGTGAACCGCTCGCTCTCGAAGTGCCCGATGTCGGCGATCACCAGCCGCCCGTCGGCCTCGAAGAACTGGTGGTACTTCACGTCGCCGGTGATGAAGGCGTCGGCCCCGGCGGCCATGGCCCGGCCGATGAGGAAGGCCCCCGAGCCCCCGCACACCGCCACCCGCTTCACCGGCCGGCCGCGCAGGGCCGTGTGGCGCACCACCGGCGCCCCGAACACCCGCTTCACCCGGGCCAGGAAGGCCTCTTCCGCCTCAGGCTCTGGCAGTTCCCCCACCGCCCCCGACCCGATGCCTTGGTGGGCATTGAGCAGCGGCACCAGGTCGTAGGCCACCTCCTCGTAGGGGTGCGCCGCCTGCATGGCCGCCACGATGGCCCGCTCCAGCGGGGCGTGGTAGATGACCTCGATGCGGGTCTCGGCCTCGGTGTGCCGCTGGCCCTTCTCCCCCACGTACGCGTTGGTGCCCTCGCCGCCCCGGAAGGTGCCGAAGCCCTCCAGGTTGTAGCTGCACTCGTCGTACAGCCCCACCCTTCCGGCACCAGCGGCGAAGAGCGCGGATCGCACGGCCTCGGCCTGGGCGTGGGGCACGAACACCGCCAGCTTGCGCAGCTGGCCGGCCTTGGGGTCGAGCACCTGCAGGCCCGTGAGCCCCAGGCGCGCGGCGATCTCGCCGTTCACCCCGTCGATCACGTTGTCCAGGTTGGTGTGGATGGCGTAGATGGCCACGTTGTGCCGCACGGCCTTCAGGATGATGCGCTCCACCTCGTTGCGGCCCGTGAGGCCCTTGAGCCCGCGGAAGATCACCGGGTGGTGCGCGACCACCAGGCCGCAGCCCTTGCGCACGGCCTCGTCCAGCACGGCCTCGGTGCAATCCAGGCACACCAGCGCGGCCTTCACCTCGCCCTGGCGGTCGCCCACCTGCAGGCCGCAGTTGTCGTAGTCCTCCTGGAGCACGGGGGGCGCCCAGGTCTCCAGGGCGGTGATGAGGTCTTGGATGCGCATCTTGCGGCGGCTTATGACAGGGGCGGCAAAATACGCGACCTCCCTCCGGCGCCTCCTCGGCGCCCCCTTCGCCCTGCTCTACGGCGGGGTGTTGCGGCTGCGGCACGCGCTGTACGATGCGGGCCTGCTGCGGAGCACGGCGCCAAGCCTGCCCACGGTGGTGGTGGGCAACGTGGCCTTGGGCGGCACGGGCAAGACCCCGCACGTGGAGCTGGTGCTGCGCACCTTGCGCGATGCGGGAGCGCTGGCCACCTTGAGCCGGGGCTACGGCCGCAGCGGCACGGGGGTGCGCGAGGTGATGGGCACCGAACCGGCGGCGGCCGTGGGTGACGAGCCCCTGCAGCTGAAGCGGCATTTCCCCGGTGTGCGTGTGTTCGTGGGCGTCGACCGGGTGAAGGCCCTGGAGCACATCGCTTCCACCGCCCCCGAGGTGAAGGCCGTGGTGCTGGACGATGCCTTGCAGCACCGCCCGGTGAAGGCGCGGCTGAACCTGGTGCTCACCACGTGGAGCAAGCCCTGGAGCGACGATGCCCTGCTGCCCGCCGGCACCCTGCGCGACCTGCCCGCCCGCGCCCATCAAGCTGAGGCGGTGGTGGTGACCAAGTGTCCGCATGCGCCCACCGTGGCGGAGCAGGCCGCCTGGCGGAAGCGGCTCGCGTTGCGTTCGGAACAGGCGCTCTTCTTCAGCGGGTTGCGCTACGGTCCGCTGCGCTGGCTCGATGGAACGCCGGACGCCGTACCCGAAGGACCGGACGTGGACGCCCTGCTGGTGACGGGCATCGCCGACCCGGGTCCGCTGGTGGCGGAAGTGCAGCGGCGCTGGGGCCGGGTGCAGCACGCCGCCTTCCCCGACCACCACCGCTTCACCCCGGCCGACCTGGCCCGGCTGGCGGCTCTTTTTGGTACTTTCGCGGGCCGTCGGAAAACGCTGATCACCACGGAGAAGGACGCCATGCGCCTGCGCTCCGTGATCCCCGGAAGCCCCCTCGAACAGGTGCCCGTGGCGGTGATCGGTGTGGAGGCGGTGATCCTGACCGAACCCGAACGCTTCTCCTCCCTGCTGCACCGCCATGTTGGACCGCATCCAGCGCATCGCTGACCACCTGAAGAACATCACCGAAGGCTTCGTGCCCGAGACCGGCATCATCCTCGGCACCGGCCTCAGCGGACTGGGCAACGAGATCCAGGTGCAGCACACGGTGCCATACGCGGCCATCCCCGAGTTCCCGGTGAGCACGGTGCAGGGCCACCCCGGCCGCCTGCTCTTCGGCACGTTGGGCGGCAAGCCCGTGGTGGCGATGCAGGGCCGCTTCCACTTCTACGAGGGCTGGACCATGGGCGAGGTGGTGATGCCGGTGCGCGTGATGAAGTACCTCGGCATCCAGCGCCTGTTCGTGAGCAACGCCAGCGGCGGCGTGAACCCCGCAATGGAGGTGGGGGACCTGATGATCCTGGACGACCACATCAACCTCTTCCCCAACCCGCTCATCGGCCCCAACATCGACGAACTGGGCACGCGCTTCCCCGACATGAGCGAGCCCTACGACCACGCCCTCATCGCCCGGGCGAAGGCCATCGCGGCGCAGCACGGCATCAAGGTGCTCACCGGCACCTACGTGGGCCTCACGGGTCCCACGTTGGAGACGCCTGCGGAGTACCGCTACGTGCGCAACATCGGCGGTGATGCCGTGGGGATGAGCACGGTGCCCGAGGTGATCGCCGCGCGGCACATGGGCCTGCCCTGCTTCGCCATGAGCGTGATCACCGACCTGGGCGTGCCCGGGAGGATCGAGAAGACCACCCACGAGATCGTGCAGCGCGTGGCCATGAAGGCCGAGCCCAGCCTCACCCTGATCATGCGCGAACTGGTCGCCTCCTGCTGAACCATGTTCCTGCGCGCGCTGCTCCTGCTCCTGCTCCTGCCCCTGAAGGCAGCGGCCCAGGACAGCCTGAACATCCGCCTGCTCGGCGTGTGGGACGACCCCGCGCTGCCCGCCTCGGGCCTGTACGACAACACCTACAACGGTTCGTGGGGCTATGCGCGCGACGGCCGCGAGTACGGCATCATCGGCAGCACCATGGGCACGCACATCATCGACGTGACCGACCCCGCCGACCTGCAGGAGCTGCACTTCATCCCCGGCGCGGTGCAGGGTGCTAACGTGATCCACCGCGAGTACAAGACCTACCGCGACCGGCTCTACGCCGTGACCGACGAAGGTCCGGGCACCCTCCAGATCATCGACCTCAGCGGTCTGCCCGGCACCGTGAGCGTGCTGTACGACAGCAACGACCTCTTCTTCCGCGCGCACACCCTGTGGATCGACACGGCCCAGGCCAGGCTGTACACCCATGCCGGCAACAGCGACTTCGCCGTGTACTCCCTCGCCGACCCCGACCAGCCGGTGCTGCTGCTGAAGCCCGAGGTGAGCGTACCCTGGTGGAGCAACGTGGGCCCGGTGCACGATGCGTACACCGTGAACAACATCTGCTACGCCAACGCCATCGACGGCATGCACGTGCTGGACCTGAGCGACGTGGGCAACCCACAGCTCATCGGCTCGCTCACGAACTACCCGCAGGCCGGCTACAACCACAGCGGCTGGCTGCACGACAACGGCTGGCTCTACGTGATGTGCGATGAAACGCACAACACCCGCGTGAAGCTCTTCGACGTGAGCGACCCCTCGGACATCCAGTTCATCGACACCATCGGTCCGGCCACGCGCATCAACAACATCCCGCACAACCCCTTCCTGCAGGGCGACCTGCTGCACCTGGCCTACTACTACGACGGCTACTGGCTGTACGACGTGAGCGACCCCGCCAACGCGCAGCTGCTGGGCTACTACGATGGCTCGCTGGTGCCCGACGGCTTCAGCTACAAGGGGCTGTGGGGGCTGTACCCCTGGCTTCCCTCGGGGCGCGTGATCGGCGCCGACATGCAGCGCGGCCTGATGGTCTTCGACATCGGTGCGGCGCTCAGCGTGCGCGACGAACCGCGGAAGCCGGAGGCGGTCCTGCACGTGTGGCCCACGCCCGCCACCGACCAGCTGCGCGTGGCCCTGGACCGCGGTCGCAGCGAGCGCATCGACGTGGAACTGCTGGACCTGCAGGGGCGCACGGTGCTGCGCGCGCGCATCACCAACGACACACCGCTGGACATCGCCGCGCTGCCCGCCGGCACCTACCTGGTGCGCGCCACCGTGGACGGCCGCACCTACACCGCACGAACGATCACGATGAAGGCATGAGCCATTGGAGCGACAACTGGGAACTGGTGGTGGGCCTGGAGGTGCACGCCCAGCTGCTCACCGCGAGCAAGGCGTACAGCAGCGACCCCAACGCGTACGGCGACCACCCCAACACCAACGTGAGCGCCGTGACGCTGGGCCTGCCCGGCACGCTGCCCGTGCCCAACACCAGGGTCATCGACCACGCCATCCGGCTCGGGCTCGCCGTGGGCAGCACCATCGCCCCGCGGATGCACTACGCCCGCAAGAACTACTTCTACCCCGACCTGCCCAAGGGCTACCAGATCACGCAGGACACCACGCCCATCTGCCGCGGCGGCCACATCATGGTGCCCGTGGAAGGCGGTGAGAAGCGCATCGGCATCACGCGCATCCACATGGAGGAGGACGCCGGCAAGAGCATCCACGACGTGGACCCCTTCAACACCCTGGTGGACCTGAACCGCGCGGGCGTGCCGCTGGTGGAGATCGTGAGCGAGCCCGACATCCGCACCAGCCAGGAGGCCTACGACTACCTCGTGGAGGTGCGGCGCCTGGTGCGCTACCTCGACATCTGCGACGGCAACATGGAGGAGGGCAGCCTGCGCTGCGACGCCAACATCAGCGTGCGGCGCAAGGGCAGCGAGGCCTTCGGTACGCGCACCGAGATCAAGAACCTCAACAGCTTCAAGAACGTGCAGCGCGCCATCGAGTTCGAGGCCGCGCGGCAGGTGGAGGTGCTCGAGGCCGGCGGCACGATCAGCATGGAGACGCGCACCTTCGATGCGGCGAAAGGCACCACCATGAGCCTGCGCAGCAAGGAGATGGCGCACGACTACCGCTACTTCCCCGAGCCCGACATCCAGCCGCTCACCGTGAGCGAGGCCAAGAAGGAGGCCATCCGCAAGGCCATGCCGCCATTGCCCCGCGAGCTCTACGCCAAGTACACCACCACCCTCGGCCTCAGCGCGTACGACGCCGGCATCCTCACCGACGACAAGGAGACCGCGCTGTACTACGAGGCCGTGCTGCAGCACACGCCGAACGCCAAGGCCGCGGCCAACTGGGTGATGGGCGACGTGCGCAGCTGGATCAACGAACGCGGACTGGCCATGGCCGACATGCCCGTGACGCCCGCGCAGCTCGGCGGCCTCATCGCGCTGATCGACGAAGGGAAAGTGAGCCACACCCTCGCCTCCCAGAAGCTCTTCCCGCTGCTTGTGGACAACCCCGGCACGCCCGCCGCCGACCTGGCCACCGCGCACGGCCTGCTGCTCGACACCCGCGAGGACGTGATCGAGGCCGCCATGAACGAGACCATGGGCCGCTACCCCGACAAGGTGGCCGCCTACCGCGCCGGCAACAAGGGGCTCCTGGGCCTCTTCATGGGCGAGGTGATGAAGGCCACCAAGGGCAAGGCCGATCCGCGCCGCGCCAACGAGGTGGTGAAACGCATGCTCGACGGAACGAACGCCTGAACACACCGATGAAGAACCTCCTGCTCCTCCCCTCCCTTGCCCTGCTGCTCGCCGCCTGTGGTGCCGGAAGCGGCACACGCACCATCACCGCCACCGTGGAAGGTGCCGGCGGCAAGACCCTCTACTTCGACCGCTTCGCCGCCAACAAGGCCGTGCACGTGGACAGCGTGGTGCTGGATGCGGCCGGCACCGGCACCATGGAGGTGCCCGCGATGCCCATGGACTTCTACCGCCTCGCCCTCAGCGACCAGGACAACATCGTGCTCGTGCTCGACAGCGCCGAAGGCGTGACCGTGCGCACCACCGCGGGCAGCATGGGCGTGCCCGCCAGCGTGGAGGGCAGCGAACACAGCAAGGCCCTCTACGCCTTCTACGCCGAGGCCCGCCGCTTCGACCAGCAGCGCGACTCCCTGCGCGCCCTCATCAACACCGCACCCGAGGACCAGGCATCGCTGCAGCGGTTCAACGACCTCAACAAGGGCTTCTACGAGCGCTCCAAGGCCTTCGTGCAGGAGCACAAGGGCTCCCCCATCGTGCTCGCGGCCCTCAGCCGCATGGACATGGGCCAGGAGATCGAGCTCTTCAAGAGCACCCGCGACGCCCTGCGCACCACGATGCCGAAGAGCGAGTTCTACGCCGGCTTCCGCGACCAGGTGGACCGCGTGGAGCAGCAGCTCAAGGCCCAGGAGGCCCAGCAGGCCGAGATGGAGCGCCTGAGCAACCTGATCCCCGTGGGCAGCGAGGCGCCCGACTTCAGCCAGCAGTCGCCCGACGGCCGCACCATCGCCCTCAGCAGCCTGCGCGGCAAGGTGGTGCTCATCGACTTCTGGGCCAGCTGGTGCAAGCCCTGTCGCATGGAGAACCCCAACGTGAAGAAGGTTTACGAGAAGTACCACCGCAAGGGCTTCGAGATCCTGGGCGTGAGCCTCGACCGCGACATGGACGCGTGGAAGAACGCCATCCAGCAGGACGGCCTGCCCTGGCTGCACGTGAGCGACCTCGGCTTCTGGAACAACGCCGCCGCCCAGCAGTACGGCATCAGCAGCATCCCCTTCACCGTGCTCGTGGACAAGGACGGCAAGGTGATCGACAAGAACCTGCGCGGTCCGGCGCTCGAGGCGAAGCTCGCCGAGCTCTTCGGCGGCTAGGGAACCACACCGCAGCACCCGATGACGCGCACCGTCCTGCTCGCCGCCCTCGCCACCGCGTGCAGCGGAGCGCTGGCACAGCCCTACTGGCAGCAGCAGGTGGACCATGTGATCAACGTGCGCCTGGACGACGCGGCGCACATGCTGCACGCGCACGAGACCTTCACCTACACCAACAACAGCCCTACCGCGCTCGATACGCTGTGGCTGCACCTGTGGCCCAATGCGTACCGCGACCGAGGCTCGGCGCTCTGCGACCAGCTGGACAGGATGGGCGACCCCGACCTCCATTTCGCGGAGGAGAAGGACCGCGGCTGGATCGACAGCCTCGACCTCACTGCGAACGGCAGCAGGCTTGACTGGGGCTACCATGCGCGGCACGCCGACATCGGCTGGGTGAAGCTGCCGGCACCGCTGCGCACCGGCGAGCGCATCACCATCAGCACGCCCTTCCGCGTGAAGATCCCCGATGGTCGCTTCAGCCGCCTGGGGCACACGGGGCAGGCCTACTACATCACGCAGTGGTTCCCCAAGCCCGCGGTGTACGATGCACAGGGCTGGCATGCCATGCCCTACCTCAACCAGGGCGAGTTCTACAGCGAGTTCGGCAGCTACGATGTGACCATCACCCTGCCGGCGAACTACGTGGTGGGTGCCACGGGCGTGCTCCAGAACGAACAGGAACGGGAGCTGATGGACCGCATGGCCTCCCCGGAGTGGCGGTATCCGGAACCGATCAAGGACCTGCGCACCGGCGAACTGCAGTACAACAACTTCCCGGTCTCCGCAAAGGGAACGAAGACCCTGCGCTACGTGCAGGACAACGTGCACGACTTCGCCTGGTTCGCCGACAAGCGCTTCATCGTGCGCAAGAGCAGCGTCACCTTGCCGAAGAGCGGGCGTGCGGTGACCACCTGGGCGCTCTTCACGCCGAAGAACGCCAAGCTGTGGGACGAGGCCGTCACCTACGTGAACGAGAGCGTGCGGCTTTACAGCCAATGGGTCGGCGACTACCCCTACGATGCCTGCACCGCGGTGGACGGCACCATCAGCGCCGGTGGCGGCATGGAGTATCCGATGATCACCATCATCGGCAACATGGGCGACAAGGAGGGCCTCGACAACGTGATCGCGCACGAGGTGGGCCACAACTGGTTCTACGGCATCCTGGGCAGCAACGAGCGCGACCACGCCTGGATGGACGAAGGCATGAACAGCTTCGTGGAGCTGCGGTACATGCGCGAACGATACCCGAACGGCGGGTTGAACGTGGGCCTGCCGAAAGGCATGCTCGGCCCTCGCACGGACCTGCACCACCTGCAGAGCGAGCTGATGTACCGGCTGAACGCGCGCCGCAACCTGGACCAGCCCATCGAGCAGACCTCCAACGCGTTCACGCCGATGAACTACGGCACCACCGTGTACATGAAGACCGCGCTGGTGATGGACCACCTGATGGCGTATCTCGGCGAGGAGGTGATGGACAAGTGCCTGCACGCCTACTTCGAGGAGTTCAAGTTCAAGCACCCGCAGCCCGCCGACCTGCAAAGGGTGTTCGAGCGCGAGAGCGGGAAGGATCTCACCTGGGTGTTCGATGAACTGACCGGAACGAACAGAAAACCCGACATCTCCGCCAAGCACCTGTCCGGGTCGAACCTCACGCTGAAGTCCCGGGGTATCAGGCATCACGCACCATTGCCTGTCACCGCATGGAATGGCACTGACTCACTGGGGACCGTATGGGTCGAGCCGGACACCATTCGATTCGAAGAGCGCTCCGCAGGCACCGGGAAGACAACCATCGATGCCCATCCTTCCAACAGCGTTTGGATAAGGACCGAAACCCTTCCATGGCCCAATGTCGACCGCGTCCGCATCGACGCCGGCGCCCGCACGCTCGACATCGACCGCCGCAACAACGGCGCTGGCACGAAGCTGCAGCTGCGCTTCCTCTCGGGCCTGGAGAAGGATGACCGCCGCACGATCTACTGGGCCCCGCTGCTGGGCGCCAATGCGCACGATGGCTTCATGGCAGGCCTCGCGCTGCACAACCACGCCTTCCCCAGCCGGCGCTTCGAATGGGTGCTCGCGCCGATGTACGGCTTCTCCAGCGAGGAGCTCGTGGGCGGCGCCCGCGCCGAGTACCACTTCGACCGCCTGAACAGCGACCTCTTCCGCAACATCCACCTCGGCGTGAGCACCTGGGGCTTCAGCACACAGGAGCAGGAAGGCTTCCGCACCGGCTTCCGCAAGTACACACCCGCGGTCCGCCTCGATGTGAAGCGCGACCTGATGGCGGCGCAGCACACCGCCGGCTACCGCGCCGTGTTCCTGGAGCAGGAGTCCGTGGGCATCGTGTACGGCGACGAAGGAGCGAGCACCGGGCAGGTCAACCCCTCCGACACCTACCACGAGCTGCGTTACGACATCCAGCAGCGGCGCGGGCTGCACCCGTACACCGTCACCGGCACGGTGCTGCACCACGAGGCCTTCACCCGCGCCAGCGTGGAGGCGAAGTGGAGCGCCATCTACGACAAGTACAAGCACCGCGTGACCCTGCGCGCCTTCGCCGGCACCTTCCTGCGCACCGAGTCCGACCAGCTGCAACGCCTGATGGCCTGGCGCCTCAACTGGGGCAGCGAGGACCTGCTCTACGACCAGATCTCCCTGGCCCGTGCCCGGCCCGACCTCTTCGCCGGCCAGCAGATCGCCAAGACGCAGGGCGGCTTCAAGACGCCCACGGCGCAGGGAAGCTCCGACAGCTGGATCGGCGCGCTCAACATGGAGCTCGATGCGCCCTTCAAGCTGCCGCTGAGCCTGTACGCGAACTACGGTGCCGCGCCCATCACCGAGGTGGATGCGCAGGGGAACCGGACCAACAGCTGGGACAGCTATTTCGAGATGGGCCTGGGCATCCGCATCGTGCGCGACGTGGCCGAAGTGTGGTTCCCGCTGGCCGTATCGCAGAACATCAAGGACGAGCAGGAATTCCAGGC
>Ga0315900_10006569_pt1 | contig 15549 bp, 20 predicted proteins | sample LakEriMetagenome_FD_203521 | JGI IMG/M metagenome (GOLD analysis project Ga0315900, IMG submission 203521) | Freshwater fungal communities from buoy surface, Lake Erie, Ohio, United States - Buoy 12 MA114 | ecosystem: Environmental > Aquatic > Freshwater > Lake > Lake biofilm | place: USA: Lake...
GCGGAACACTTCGCTGTCGGACCGAGTAGTGGTCAGCACGAGCGAGCGGTCAGCGTACAAGTTGAACGTCAGTGGCTCCGTCAGATACCAGTCAACGTTCGCGTCTTGCCATGCGACATCATACGTACCCCATACCGGCGGCACGGTCACGCCGGTGTAGTCAGCCACGATCCGGGCGGCGCCCATGTTGAACGGCTCTTGCGAGACAAAGACCTTGGACTTCCACGTGTAGTCCGAGTTGGGCTGCGCCGGGTCATCCCACAGAACAATGTCACCATCGACGCCGGTCACGTAGTAGAGCGACCCGGTCAGTGGGTCGAACCATGTCGCAGTGAAGGTGATGTCGTAGGTGATGAAGTCGCCCGGGTTCTGCCCATCCTGACTGCGACGGTAGAAGAACGCACCGGTGCTGTGCGATCCGAAGTACATGCTGTCGTAGAAGGTGCCGACGATAGTCGCCGGGTCGAGTGCAGCCTTCCACGTGTCCGGGCTATGGGCCGGAGCAGTCACGATCTGCACACCGCCGGTGAAGGAAGCCAAGGCCAGACCCTCATGGGTCGCGTACATCACACCCACATCCGTCTGGACGATGCTGCGCTTGCTGAGGCAGGGGTAGTTGGTGGAGTACCGGCTGGTCGACAGAACGGCGGGGTCCGACCCCGAGATGACGTAGGGGTACCCTTTGGTCATAACCAGCAGGTCACTGCCCAGCGCCACCATCCCCACGATGTTGTATTCCAGAGAAATCTTGTACTTCTCCGGCCACGCATGGAACCTGTTGGGCTCAGTGAAGTAGACGTCGTTGCCGACGAAGCCGACCATCAGGTTGTTCTGGATAACCGTCAGGCCCTGCAGGTCCGCAGGCGGCGCATCGAACTCGTTGGAGTCCAGTATGGTGGTCAGGCTGCGGTAGTTGAAGTCGTCGGTGAAGTTGTAGGACGCATCGCCCCAGTACCGTGCCGGGTCCGTCGGCGGGTTCTCCGCCACGTCGTAGTAGACCGTGCCAGTGGCAGCGGTCGTGGCCGTGCCTGCTCCTGCCTGCGTGTAGGTGATGGTGAACTGGTCAGGGACGGAAGTGACCACCCCACCCGTGATGTCGAACCCAGCCACGCTGCAGCCAGCGAGCTTGAACCGGTCGTCCTTAATGAACTTGTGCTGCTCGGAGAATTTAAGTGTCACGACCCCGGAGGCGCGACTGACAGAGGCGATGCCCTGCGGGAACCACAGGGTAGCCAGTCGGAAGTAATCCGCCTCGGCCGTGTCGGCCGTAGCTGCCACTGTGCGGTAGAGCCTGATCCCACGGATGAAGTTGTCCCCCGCCGGGCGGGCAGTGGGCAGTCCGGAAACTGTGACGATCTGCCCTTCCTTGATGAAGATGGCGGTCGACGGTTCGGACCCGATCGACTCCTCGTCCCACGGAGTGTACCACGTGTAGAGGTAGGTGCGTGCCTGCACCAACCCGCCGAGATCGACCCGCCCATCAGTGCTTGTAGTGGTTGCCACCTGCGCCCCGGGGGAGAAGTAGGTGATCGTGGTGGGGTTGATGACCGTCACCGTTGCGGTGATGTTGAGATCGCGGATGTCCCAGCGCACGTCGCCAGAGGTTGCCCCCGAGACCGTGTCGATCACGGTGAAGGTGTTCGTGCCGGTGACAGTGACTGCGTAGGCGTTGGTCGTACCACCGCCGGAGGTGAATTCGAAGTAGGCCCGCGTGCCCGTCACCAACCCGTGGTTGGCGATCGTGATGGTGATGGTCGTTCCGACCCTAGCGTAAGTGCCGGTGCGGTAGGAGAACCCCGAGACAGTGGCGAGAGCGCCGTCCTTCAGGTTATGCGCGGTGCCCGTCACGAGAGTGACGTTGCCGCCCCCGTCCCGCGCGAAGCTGGCGGTCGTGACCGTGGAGAACGTGGTGGGGGTAGCCACGGGAGTGGCGGTGGGAAGAGGCAGCCCGAGTTCGTAGTACCCACCAGCCGCCGGGTAAGGTGCTGCGCCCGCAGTGGCCAGCGCGTAGGTGCTGACCTTGGGCTTGCCGTCGCCGGTGTAGTAGAACCGCTGTTCATCCAGTTCGTCTGCCGCGGGGGTGGCGATGTCGACCTCGTTGGCCCATGTCAGCCACTTGAGTGCGGAGGTCGCCGGGTCCCGCAGTGCGTAGAGCGTGCGTAGCGTACCGGTCCTGTCAGCGGCGGCAGCCACCTTGGGTTCCGGAGTGGGGATAAGGTCGCCAGAGTACAGCTTCATGCCACGCGCGGTTTGCGCCGCGGTGCCGGGCAGAAGTTCTGGTGCTACGCGGGGGAGTTCCCCACGGAACTCGGCGACCTTAGTTGTTGTCACTTCTTCGATGCCTTCTTCATGCACTTACCCATGGCAGCGCACTTCTTGGGGTTGGGGCAGCCCGGGCAGGGGGTGAACTTCGGAGCCGGTTTCTTCATTTGCAGAACTCCATCCGCTTCTCGTTGTGCGACGTTACTCCTGCCAATAGCGAGGGATCGTTCGCTGCCAGCCAGTCTACCACGTTGTCGCTGCCGTAGTATAGCGTTTCAGTCCAGTCACACTCACTTGCCGTTGGCGCCACGCACCCAGCGACGGCTACGAGACTTGAGAGTGTCACGATCCAAAGCCTGAACTTCATTCTCGATTTCCTCTGTGCGCCGGACAACCCGCAGGGTTCGCTCGGTAGTGGCCAGTTTGATGTCAGTCGCGGCAGCTTTTCTGCCACCAAACCAACTTGCTGCCAGTGCGACGGCGCTAAGGATAGGGCGCAGGAGCGCCGAGAAGAACGCCCGCCAGATCATTCTTTGGCGCGCTTGGCGTAGATCGACCACAGGGCAGCAGCCAGCGTAGCTGCAGCACCACCAACGGTCGCAACAGTCTCGGCGTCAGTGACACCCTGCCCAACGAAGTATCCGCCGAGGGCGGCGACAACGGCGCGAACGACGCCTGCAATCTGTTCACCAGTCATGGTCTTCTCCTCAGTTGCCGGGATAGGCCCGGCGGTTGGTTTTGTTCGATTTGGTTTGGTTCAAGGGCGCGGCAAGTATTTGCAAATTCCACGGAACATGAAGTCCGCACACATCTTTCCCGTGGAGCGGTACTATGTGGTCGGTATGGTACGAGACGCCCCACTTCTCGCTCCACGACTTTGCCAAAGCAGACAGTCGCAACATATCCTTGCGGTCTGCTTTGGACAACCACGGCGGCGTGGCTACCTTCAGTGTTGCCCTGCGGCGCTTAACGCCTTCTGCGGTGAGCAATCTCCTGCTCGGTTGATGGGCGCGCAGCCTGTCGTACTCTCGAAGTTTTTCAGACGCGAAAACGCGCCGCTTAGCGTCATACTCTTTTTTCTTCTTGGCGTATTCTGGGTCGTCTGCCAGCTTGGCATGATACCTAGCGATGCTTTCTTCGGCCTTGCACTTCTTGCAGCTGCTTTGCAGCCCACTTTTGTGGGACGCCGACCGATGAAAATCGGTTTCGGGTTTAGGCTGTTTACATCTGCCGCAGGTTTTCACGATGGGCCTCTTAATTTCCGGTGTAAACCTTTCGGTCCAACTCGAAGTGTACATAGTCGCGGAACTTCCGCCAGTCGCCGCCCCACGTCACAGCGACTTTCTCTTGGGCTGCCGCAGCCTTGATGGCTTCGGCGATAGGGATCATCAGGCGCACGTTGGACATCTCTTCGAACGACACCTTGCCGTCCCGGTTGACGTCGACATAGGCGTAGAAGTCAATGGCGTGGCCGTAGCCATCGGCCTGCTTGAGATGCCGAGACGCCAGCGTCTTGGACGCCTTGATGCGCACCAGTTCCCTCTGCCGCTCCAGCGTGCGGAGACCCTCGGTCACGACGAACATCGTCGGGCTTATCTGCAGCGCACGGTCAAGCACCCGGATCAGGTCCGGGTGGACACCGACTAGGTTCTTGAGACTACGGTCGAGGTGCTGCTTCATTGGCTGGGTCCTGCGTAGAGGTGCGGGTGAAGGGGGTTAGGGTCATTGTCACGAAGCCGTTTCAGCTATCGGAAGCCACGCGCCGCCCGTCCAGTAGAAGTGGTATATCGCTCGCGCCCCGACAGCCGAACCAAGAGCTAGACTGCGAATGAAAACACCGTTCCAAGTTACTGTGTAGCTGCCCGAACCGCCCTGTGTCAGACGAATGATGATCTCGTCACCACGGAACATCCCTGTCGGAGCGTTGATGGTAATGTTCCCCGTCAGGGTAAACTCAAACATGTTATAAAGATCGACGTTCAAGTCCTGAGCGCCAGTGGCGGGATCAACGGTTCTGACTTTTTTCCGGCCGCCGAAACTGACGATGCGCTCCGTCACACCAGATGCGGTTTTTACCGTGCTGCGCCTAAGCCCGCTTAGTTTAGCCTCGGACCCGTTGTCAGAGTTGTTCGCTATGTATACAGCGGTAGTAACCCCACCTGTAAATCGGATGCCATTAACGTCAGCACCCGTCCCAGCAACAAAAGCCCTCACCCCAGTGTTATGGTTTCCATTGTTTGACGTAAAATAAGCCCCATGAATGGTTACCGCGTTGTCGCCCCTGATCCCGGCCATGTAAGTACCACCGCCGCCGTTCTCCCAAGCGTTCTCGATATGCACCCCGCTATAGACGCTTGAAACAGCGTTATCCTCACGGACGCACTCTTCTCCCGCCTCAAGGAAGGTTGATCCAAAGCACTTGATGTCGGCACTTCCGGGAACGTAAAGGTTATTAATACCCCCACGAAAAGAACCACCCCGAATAACAATAGAGGAGACTACACCAGATGTAGCGCCACCCACATTGCTTCTAAAGCGTAGGCAATAAGACCCTGCTGCTGTCGAAGTACAGGCTAGGAATGGGTCGTCAATAGTTGACTCAAAGGCGTTATTGTACCAGTCGATCCCAATTTTTGAAAAGCCTTCAATTTTAGGACGGACGAGGTTTACGCCATAAAGAAACGCAGCAGGTGAAGCATTTGCGTCACCTCCGTCGATTTCCAGAACAACATCCTCCGACCCTGATCCTTGTATGTTGAAACTCACCAAGTCGATCTTCCGATTGACTGCCCGTGCCGAAAGTTTGAACACAGTGCCGGAAGTCAACGTGGAAACAATACTCCCACCCGTCATGTCAATGACGCCGTGAGCAACTGTATTCGCAGAAAGCGTCAGAGCCAAGCCAGTAGCTACTGTGTACTTTCCTACAATACGCAGCACAACAGGCCGATCAGACCCACCGACGCGGAGGCGATTATACCAGAGGTTAAGGGCCGCTTGCAGTTGGAGCGATGCGCTGCCTGTGGTGGGCGGCCCAAAAGCGCGTACATCTATGTCCGACAAGTCGGAAAGGTACAACTTCACCCCGCCCGCCGTAGTGACGTGGTGGTCAGATGCGCCCGAAGCTGCAACCGTGTAGGCGAACCCTTCGGACCGGGTGCGGACGTACTGACCGGCGGTGACGGAGCCGGGTTGGCCAGCGGTGTAAGTGAGAGTGGTGTCAGCCAGCAGGAGGGCGACGGTGTCCCGAGTCTGCGTGGAGTTAGTGACCGCGGCGTTGAGCGTCGGGGTGGTGGCCGTAATCCCGTCAAGGACGTTGATCTCAGAAGCTGTGGCCGTGATACCCAGATCGCCCAGTGTCAGTGCATCGACCGCATCACTCGCGGCCTCCAGCACGCTGGCTGCCGTCACTCGGGCCTCAACGAAAGACCCCGTGGGGAACTCACGGGCGGCGGTGCCCTCCTGCGCCCGGGTAACCGTGAGGCTGTTATCCACCACAGCCAGAACCTTGACGATCTCAGTCGCCGTGTCCGGCCGCATCAGCGTCAGATAGAAGTACTCACCAGCGCCCAGCGTCGGGAAGACGCTACCATCAGCCACGACGATGGTCGAGGCCACAGCTGTCAGGTCTTGCCGCGTGACAGTACGGGCGTTGTTCTTGAGTACGACAGGCATGTCAGCCTCCAGTTGTCTTCACGATGTAGGTCAGGCCAGCGCCCACAATAAGCCAGAAGCCCTTGTCTGCAAACTGGTAAACAACCCCGCGTTTGGTGGAGGTCCTCTCCACCTCAGCGAGCCGCTCGTCGATGTCAGCCTGCGCCTCGTCGTATCTATCCATCCGTTTGAACAGCGTCACCATGCGCTCCTCGATCCGGGCCATGGCCGTCACGACCTTGGTCAACTCATCAATCTTGTCCCCGAGCTTGTCGAGGTTTTTCTCTATGCGGTCGAAGCGCTGATCGTCGGCCATGTCGGGTCCCTTAGAAGGTGGGGTCGGAAGGGGTTAGGGTTGAGGGGTGTCTGTCAAATATCACTTTCCGACCCACCCCGTGTTCCCCGTACCACTCTGCTTCACATAGAGTGTCGTACCCGCGCCGCCGTCAGTGCGCGTGAACAAGGAACCGACAGGTGCTGTCACAGCCCCCTCCGGGGTGCCCGTGCCGCTGGTCCAAATCGGAGTGCCGTCTCCGGGGCGGATTTCCCTAGAGTAAGTTGCCCGGACTCTTGCTGCTGCCGTGCCAAGGTCTACTGCGTTGTCCGTACCGGGGCGCATACCACCAGAGTAGAACTGGTAGATGTTAGTACCGGCAACTGCCATAAAAATACCGACAGAGCCAGAATTGATGTTTGTGAAGTTTGCCCCGGTGTCAGCACCGAAAGTCCAGTCGTCGCCTGAACTCAAGGTCACGCCGTTATGGGACGTACCCGCCGAGTCTATAAAACGAAGTGCCTTGTTGTTCGGTAGGAACAAGGAGGCATCCGTGAAGTATATCTCATCGCTTGAATACCGAACAGTAGAGTTGAACGAGTCGGGCCCGTACTGAAGCACAACACCGCTAGGGGAGCCTGTCCCAACACTTTTTATAATGGGTGCGTTTGAGTTTCCATTGTTAACAATGGTTGCGCTGTTGAGGGCGTTTGACGTATCTAGGCTATGTTGAGAGGTACCAACCGTAAAGGTGATTGTCTGAGTAGAGAACTGGTTGCCCGTAAAAACAGAGGTAGACTGTTCAACAATAACGTCACCTAGGATACGACAACCCACAGTCATACCACCGTTGACACCCCCGGGTCTTGTCCCGGCTCGGATAGTTAGTTTGCCAAACTGCCCGCCTGAAAGAGTGTGGGAGCCTGTGTCAACTAGAAGTATACCGCCAGTAGCCTGAGAAGAGCGAATGCCATGAAGTTGGTGGTACAGAGTTGCAGTGCCTGAGACACCAATCTCAATGTCGTAACCTGTCGAAGTACTGTCGTCCGTCTGCCAGATATCGGACGGAGAGAATATGTTTATAGGACCGCCGGTCGCTTTCAGAGCGCGGCCAGCAGCCCACCGAGAGCCGCAGCGGGTGAAGGTAATGCGGTCGCCCGTAAAACTTAGGCTATCACCAGTCAGACCAGAGGCTGCAGTAGGACCGCCTCTAAAGGAAATACCGACGAAACTTAGGTCAGAGCCTGAGCCAGTAAAGATAGACCCGTTTGCGTTTTTGGTGATAGAGCAAATACCGTCGCAAACAAGACCTGTCCCATTTAGGTTAAGCGCTACGTTCGCCACACGATAATTGGCGCTGTCTCTCAGGGTCCAGACGCCACCGACTGTAGCGGCAGTAGAAAAGGCCGAACTGTCGTTTGAAGTCCCGTTCCCCAACGCACCAAGAGCATCAACACTGGCCCCTTTTCCTGCGTTGACTACATAAAGTTTCACCCCACCTGCCGTGGCCACGTGGTGGTTGGTTGCCCCCGAGGCAGCCACGCTGTAGCTGAACCCTTCCGTTGCCGTCTGCACGACGTCGCCCGTGGAGACGGTGTTAACCGTACCGGCGGTGTAAGTGATGGTGGTGTCGGCCAGCAGGGTGGCCACGTCCTTGCGGACTTGGGCGAACTTCTTCTGCGCACTCAGGTTAACCAACGCGCCGTCGGCCGTCGTCGCCCCAGTGCCGCCCCGGTTAACCGGGACCGTGGCAAGGATAGCCCCCACCTCCTGCAGCGCTGCCTCAGTGCTGGTGCCGGTGTAGTAGTTGCCAGCGTCAGCGATGCTGATCTCCGAGGCTTGGTCATGCTCATCCACGAGGTCAGTGATCGACGCGGCGGTGACCCGCAACTCAACCCGGCTGTCGACCGGGAAGGGGAGAGCCATCGTGTCCTCTTGTGCCCGCACCACGGACATCCCGTGCCCGGACCGGGCAGTGACCTTGACGATCTCCTTGGACCCGTCGACCCCCGCCAGTGTGGCGTAGAAGTACTCACCCGCCGCCAGCGCTGGGAAGAGGTTCCCGTTGCGCACGACGATGCCAGTATCGGCAGCGGTGATCGCCGCAGCCAGTGAGCTAGAGGCGTTGTTCTTCAGGATGACCGGCATGGGAACCTCACAGGAAAAGGAAGTCGAGGCTGTCGATGTAAGCCTGCAAGTTAGCCGCGGTCACCCGCAGTTCGAACCGACTGTGCACCGGAAAAGGCAGCGCGACGGTGCCCTCCTGCGCCCGCTCGATGGTCATGTTATCGCCCGACCGGGCCGTGACCTTGACGATCTCGATGCCGCCAGCGGTGCTGACCAGCGTGCCGTAGAAGTAGTCGCCCACTCCCAGCGTGGGGAAAAGCGACCCGCTGCCACCTGTTACCGTCACCACGGTGTCCGTGGCGAAGACCGCCGCTTGGATGGTCGTGCTGGCGTTGTTGGCGATCTTAATTCCCACGGCTCACCTCACGCAAATTTAGGGGCGCTGGCCACCATGGTGCCGCGCATAGCCCCGAGGTTAGCCCGGGCCCGGCGGTTGGTGACTTCGTAGAGGAACTGCTTGGCATGGTAGGAGGCAAGCTCCCGGTCGGTCCATGCGACCTGTGGCATAACCAGCAACTGCTGCAACGCGTTGTGGACGATGGCGTCCTCAAGGTCAGTCATGACCGCCGCTTCCATACCGGTGGCAGTGCGCGACGGCTTCAGCGCGTAGAACATGCGCAGTGCATAGGTAGCAGCCGCATCAGGCAGCGGCAGGATGATGTACTTGTCCGGAGTGAGTTGGGTCACAGACCGCGGCTCCGACGCCTTGGCCACTGCAGCCTCCGGCGGAACATAGGCGACGTTGTCGTTGAACAGCCCGTCGTTGTAGTCGAACCCGTTGTACGCCCCCGAGGGCGTCATGCTCCAGACCACCGAGGGAGACTCGCCGCTGTAGAGATCGGCCCACTCAGGGTACTGGTACAGTGCCTGCTCCAGTGTCAGCACTTCCAGCGGGTAGTCGTTGACATGCGCCCCGAACAGGACATGGACCTCGGAGTCCACAGGCTTGGTGTAGGTGTACTCGTGCACCCCCGGTACGATGTTGTACACCGGCTGGGTGTAGCGCCAAGCGAGCGTGCGCTCGCAGACCCGCACCGCTGCCTCGCGGATCGTCTGGATCATCAGGGGCTGCGGGCAGCCCGGCACGTTGGGCGACACCCGAGACAGCAAGTCCGTGAAAGCTCTGGTCGGCATCAGATCACCTCGCCCTTATCCATCCCCGCGTTCTTGGTGTCCGTAATCTTGCGGCTCTGCAGCCCCGCACCCAGCTGCTGCACGAAGCTGTCGTAGAACAGCTTAGCCCGGCCGGACTGGACATGCTCGTCGTCGATCGACTCCGCCAGATACACCGTGCCATCCACGATGGCGGGGAAGTAGGTATCCGAGATCACACTGATCGACGCGCCCAGCGCGTAGTTTATCGGCGCCTTGGCATACTCCCCGACGAGAACAACCCCCGCTGCGGGGCGGGGGTAGAGGAAGTAGCGATCAGGGTTCTTGACGTGCCGCATAAAGTTGACCGGCGTGCCCGACGCCTCAGCCATCCAACCGGGGTAGTTCCGGTTCATCGTCTCGCGGTCGACCTCAGTGATGGCGTTGCCATTCTTCACTTGGAAGATGTCCACCAGTCTGATGGCATCGGCAGGCAGGGTTTGCGCTGCAGTGTCCGCCGTCGTCGTGATGTCCGTAATCTCGGTGAACAGGTCCGGGCGCAGGATAGCCATGCGCTTCAGCGTCTGGTTCACATAGCCAAGCAGAACCGCATCGCTATAGCGATACGGAATAGACTGGTCCTGCACGAGTCTGCGGACTTCAGCGATGACATCCGATGGCGTCATTCAGGCAAGTTCCTTGATGCGTCGGCCGACAGTTCCGGCGAAGTATACACAGGCTCTTCCGGGATGTCATCCTCGGTAATCTCGATGCGCTTCGCACGGCGCCGTGCTCTCTCCACGACGGGAGTGACGAACCGCTCCGGGAATGCTTCCTCCTCGGTCACTTCCTCACACAGAGGATTCGCCGCGAGGATCGGGTGCCACCCGTAGATGAACCCGTCGTTCTTGTTGCGCAGGTACTTCGTCATTTTTTACCCTTCTTCGTGACACCCTTGATGGTGCCCTTGTTCTCAGAAGCGTAGAACACACGCTCCCCCTTCTCCTTGCCATACTCCTTCTGCATGGCGGCCTTGATCTTCTTACCCTTGGCGTTCAGTGGCATCACTTCCTCCGTGCAGCATTGAGGTTATCGACGAGATTGGGGTAGGGACGCCCTGCCTTCTTCGCCGCAGCCTTAGCCTTGGCCTTCTGTGCAGGTGTCAGCGGTGTAGACTTGCCCTTCGGGTTGGGCTTTTCCCACGGTGCCTTGGCCATCACCACTTCACCTTGTCCGCCCAAAACGCCGCGGACATCTTGCCCTTAGCGATGTTGGAAGCGTGCCGAGCCTTGAAGCTCTCGCGGCGGTTCTTGTAGGACTCCGACTCGCCCTCCTTCTTGGGCGACCCACTGACACCCTGCTGGCCAAACCGAATGGTCTTGACCTGATCGCCGCTCTTGGCGACGACGACATGGCTCTTGGTGGGGTGACTCGGCGTGCGCTTGGGCTTGTTGTACCCGGCGACACCGGCACGTTCGAGGCGAGGGTCCTTAGCCATTACGCGATCCTCTCGGCGATGATGATGGCGGACGGGATGGCGGGGGCGATTGCCCCAGCGGCAGTGTGGTCGATGGTAACAGCGGTGTTCTCCGGAAGCCACAGGACTTGAACGTACTGTCCTGCCGTCACCGTGAGGTAGAAGATGATCTGGAAGAAGGTGTTGCCGCCATCCGTCGCCTTGGGCACCGTGACCTTGGTAGCAGACCTGTCGATGTTCGTGCCGTTGAGTGCCAGCCAGATGGTGGCGTCATGGTCGGCGGTGTCGGAGTTGGCAAGCTGCAGGTTCGGAGCGACCATGTAGGTCCCCGCCGCAGCGAAGGTCAGGCGCGTCAGGTTGGTCCCGTCGGTAACCATGGTGATGCCCGCACCGCTGATCTCAGTGGTGCCGAACTTAACCGCGGTCGCAGCAGAGGTGCTGCCCGTCTGGTCAGTGATGTCGGAGAAGGAGGCGAAGGCCCGGCCGGTGACCGTGCTGAAGGGCACCTTCCCACTGAGGATGTCGACGTTGGTAATGTTCACCTCGCCCGTACCCTTGGGCGTGATGTTGATGTCGATGTTGGTGTCGGTGCCGTCGGCGGCCAACGTGTTGCCGTTGAGGTTAACCCCCGCTGCCGCGGCGCTGGTGGCCAGCGTCGTCGCCTCGACGAGCGTCATGCCGGAGAAGGACCCGGAGAAAGTCACCCCCGAGATCGTCCCGCCCGTGATGTTCACGTTGTTGGACGCCTGCGTAGCGATGCTGCCAAGGCCAAGGTTAGACCGTGCGCCCGAGGCGTCCGACGCCCCCGTGCCGCCGTCAGCGACGGCGAGGTCTGTGATGCCGGTGATGGTGCCGCCCGTGATGGCGACCTTGGACATGCTGACCGACCCCGTGCCGTTGGGGCTGAGGATGAGGTTGCCGTTCGTGTCGGTCGTCGCGATGGTGTTGCCGTCAAGCTGGATGTTGTCCACCGAGGCAGACGTCGTCCCTACCTTGAGCGCAGTCGCCGTGCCAGTCCCACTGTAGACAGTCTTCTCCGCAGCCTCCGGCCCGCCGTCGACGTGCAGCACCTGAGTGAAGGTGTCCTTGATCTTCTGGGTGGTCAGGTTGGTAGGCATGTCGGGGGTCCTTTAGATGGTGGGGGCGGAGATCGTCTTCTTTCCGTAGCCTTGCTTGAGGGGCATGATCTTCTTCCTAGTCAGCTGTTGTACGTTGTTAGTTGTCATTGGCATTTATGTAGCCTGCGAATAGGTGGGATTAGGGATTCGGTTGTTTTCTTACACGTACACGGATCGTCCCACTGGCCAAGTCAATTATGCTTCCTGTCTCGTTTTGGAAGCGAACCGTCACCGTGTTTAACGCAGTGACTTGAGCATCAAGCATTATGCCTTGTGTATCGACAGAGAACGACACTTGATCTACGTAATCCCCCAACGCAGCGCCCGTGACCGTTATGTCAGTCTCTACTCCAGCCCCGTCTATAAGAGATGCTGGGTCGTAAGTAGACGAGGCAAACAGGACATATCCTTGGTTTTCTCCAAACTCTGCTTCACTGAATCCACGGATGCGGGCTGTCGATCCAGTTAGGGCGTTGTCAGAAACCCACACATTGGTGTAAGTCCCAGAGCCTGTGAATTTACGAACACCATGCGTCCCGCCACCTCCAACATTGCCCGTAATTGTGAGTTGCGAGAAATTGCCTGTTGCCCCTGTCTGGACACCGATGGTATCTGTCGCGGTGGTCATCGTGATGCTGTTGTCACGAACCCCACAGTTGACGATGTCTGCTGTGTTAGCGTAAACGTAAATACCCTCTGCACCGCTTCCGTGGATTGTGTTACCTGACACGTTTACTGCTGAAATTGTAGCGGCCTCCGACAACACGTAAACCCCACGTTGTGCGGATGAAATAACCGTGTTATTAGCGATATTCAGACCGTTGATTGCGCGATTTGCTGTGTTAGACCGAGCAAGCACACCGTGGTTAGCCGCATTCAGAATTGTGTTTCCTACGATATCTACACCGCTAATTGTGCCAGCGGTCCCGACAGGTATGAGGTAGATTCCGAAGAGGCCGCTATCGCGGATAACGTTACCTCTAACTGCAAGTCCAGTCTGATCCTCAGGGCGTCTAGGTTCCAAAAGGATGCCATAATTCTTGCATCCAATTAGAGTGTTGTCAGAGATAACAACATCAAGGCCCTGCCACGTAATGCCGTCGGAGTTCGTACCGTTCTCGGCTGTTGCGGTATTCCCAACGAAATTCCAATATTGGCAAGGGCTGTGACCATCGTAACCACTGTCCAAGCCTCCGTAGGCGTTGTTACCAACGATATTGATAAAACGATTCAGACCGTATCCACCAACATTTCCACCTCCGCTTACACCGTGACGGCAGTCTATAAACTTGTTACCGACTATGTGTCCCCACTGGCTTCCGTCAAAGATGGCTACGCCGTAACCAGTCCCTGTATTATTCGAACGGTAGAAGGAGCAGTTTGTCGCAGAAAAATTGAGGGCGCTCTGGAACGTCAGAGCCTCAAGGTCGCCGTCCTCAAAAATGATACCGTCAACATGAACATCATTGCAGCGGTAGAATGTCAACAACTTATCGTTTGTCCCAGACCCGCGAATTTTACCCCCGCCAAAGATTCGAATATTTGAGACAGGATTCAACTTACGAATAGACGCAGTGTTTGCTGTCGTGTAGTCGCCCCACAGTCCGTCTTGCAGCGTAATTGAACCGCTGCTCGTAGCTTTAACGATCTGGAACTCGCCGTCTTTTTGAGCGGATGTATCAGGCTGGCGTTCAGAATAAATCAAAACATAGTCACCTACAGAAAACCCTGACTCTGACCCAGCCGCGACAGACACACTTAGATTGGTTCTAGAAGCGTTTGCGGTCAACGAGACAGCGGAGCCAACAGTCCCTTGTGCCCGCATAGCAGTGCCACCAGCAAGAGAAGCGACGTCAAGAACAACCCCAGCCGGGAGGTTTAGGTGGACACTTGGTTGAAGCACTAGTGCCGTGTCGATATTGTAAGTTCCTATTGGAAACCAAAGTCTACCGCCCCCGCTCACACTGATAACGGACATGACAGCGTTGAGTGTGGGGCCATCGTCGGCAATACCGTTGCCAACCACACCAAAGGCTTTAACATTGTAACCCTTTTCTCCGGGTAGCACATACAGCTTCACACCACCAGCAGTCGTAACGTGCTGATCCGAAGCACCACTCGCTGCAACCCTATAAACAAACCCTCCGTCCTCTACGCGGACGTAGTCGTTCGCGGTGAACAGAGTATAGGTCCCGGTGTCCGCCAACAGGGCTGCGACGGTGGTGAAGACATGGGATCGAGAGGCGTCCGAGGTCTCGACCCGGGCCTCTTTGTAGTTGACCACCAGCGTGTTGCTGGCGCTGTCGATCGTCTTATTGGTCAGGGTCTGCGTATCGGCCTGCATCCCGATAGCAAGTTGTGCCCGCGTGATGCGCTTGGTGGTGCTCTCGCTCGTGTCGAAGATCACGACGTCGTCGGTGCTGGCGCTGTTGGCGCCGGTCAGGGCCGTGAGTTCCGAAATGCGCTTGCCGGGCATGGTCTATCCTCTGAGTAGGAGCGGGGCCCCGAAGGGCCCCACCGTTGTTACGAACCGGCCATCAGGACCCAGTTGGTACCGTCGCTGACAAGTTCAGCCCAGTTACCAGCGGTGCCGGTCACGATCGCAGTACCCGCAGCGCCACCGGCGCGAGGGATGACGTTCGACGACGCCGAGTTGACGGCCTGCGCTTGGACAGTCTTGATCACGATCCGCCGACCGGCCCACGACGCAGCAGCCGGGAGCGTCACAACGCAAGCCGAACCCGACTTGTTGTTGATCAGCATGTTCTCCGTCGCAGCGACAGTGAAGTCCGCGGTCTTGGTGACCGGGATATCAGCCGTGCTACGGACCGACTGCAGCGTAGACGCACCAGTAACGGTCAGCGTCGTCAGCGTAGCGTTGCCGCTCGTGATCGTGACGTTGTCCTGCGCAATGCCACTGTAAACACCCATCTTATCCTCCTGAGTTGGAGGTAGGGGCCGAAGCCCCTACCATTAGGCCGACGGGATCGCGCCGAGATCGGCACCCATGTTGACAGTCGCCAGAGCAATCTTGACGCGTGCAACGTCAGTGCTGTTCGTGTCGATCGTCATCAGGATTTCGGTGTCCGCGGTCTGGTACCGAGCGCCGTTCGTCACGCCAACCGTCGTACCGACGGCCGCGTTCAGATCGAAGCTGTTGGCCCACAGAGTGGCCGAGCCAGACACACCGACGTCGATGGTAGCCGAAGCTCCTTCCGCGCGAACCAGCGTGAGCGCAGCAGCGACCACGTAGGAGCCCTTGGGGAGCGTGCCGATAACCAGCGTGTCGGTGGCAGCCAGTGCGGTAGCACCAGCAGCCAGACGTGCAGCAGCGATCTTGCGGAAGTCGATGTCGATCTCGACCACGCTGACGCGGTTGGTGTAGTTGGAGTTGAGGCCAATCGAGTTCTTATAGAACCCGAGGGAGTCAGTGTAGGCAACCATTGTTGTCCCTCCTTATGCGAACTGGACGACGGCTTGCGACAGAGCTTCCGGTTTCACAACCTTGTAGCCGTACACCTGCAGCCCGCGAACGATGTTGCCGA
>Ga0315900_10006571_pt1 | contig 15545 bp, 8 predicted proteins | sample LakEriMetagenome_FD_203521 | JGI IMG/M metagenome (GOLD analysis project Ga0315900, IMG submission 203521) | Freshwater fungal communities from buoy surface, Lake Erie, Ohio, United States - Buoy 12 MA114 | ecosystem: Environmental > Aquatic > Freshwater > Lake > Lake biofilm | place: USA: Lake...
CCTCTATCGGCAAAGCCCTTGACAAGGCAAAGCAAATCCGTCAGGGAAAGCGTGTTCTAACCCCTGTTGCCAAGGGAAGGCCAATTGCCACCGCGCCAACAAAGATGAATGTCTCTGGCGGCGAAATCCAGTCTGCACCAGCAGGAACTCCGAATCTCTCAATCTCTGGTCGTGGGAACATCAACTTCCGATCCAACATCTCTGCTGACCGAAGCAAGCGTGCGCCAGGGGCGTTCGGTGCTGGCCTACTCGGCGCAAAGGGTACAATTCGGATTCAGCCAAATGTTGATAAGTTGTCTCCATCAGAGGCAGCCTCACTCAAGATGCTTGAGTCCTCGCTTGTGGCGCAGGAACTTGATCCGAAGAACAGCGACGACTACACGCTCCTTCAGGAGATTCTCGGTCGCAAGCAGTTGGTCGATCCAGAGCAGAACCGCCTGAAGGCGTTGTTCCGCCGAATGGACAACCTATACCACCCAGAGACGATGACGCTCGGTGGTGCAGACCACTGGTCAGAAGACCCAAGCGCACGCCTCGCTGGCCGCGCCCACGTCTCCGTCAACATCCACCACGCCTACGTCCAGATCCCAGCCGCCATTCAAGCGGTACGACCAGTCATCAACTACGTCCCAACTGGCTCCACCAAGGAAGACCGCATCGCTGCATCCTACCGTGAGCAGTTGTTCTTCCGTTGGTGGGAATCCAACGAGATGGACCTCCAGATGGAGCAAGCTGCGCTGCTCAAGGAACTCTACGGACACACGGCTGCCAAGATCTATTGGGATCCGATTGAGCGCGTACCGAAGATCTCTATCATCGAGCGCCCTGAGAACCTCTACCTTGGCTTCGGCAACAGCGACTACAACCGCCTAGACTGGGCGCTCTACACCTACGGGATGTCCCCACAGTCCATCCAGGAGGACTACGGCGTTGACGTAATCCCTGTGAAGCAGGGCGAGAAGTGGTTCCCTTACACGAGCCGTGGAAGCCACGCTGACCCAATCGGCAACGTGTGGGCGAACGCCTTTGAGCGCAACCCGCTCCGCCGAGAGACTGCCTACGAGCAGATGCAGGTGGAGGTCTACGACTACTGGTACAAGGTACCAAAGGGTGTCGGAAAGGCTCCGCTTGTGTACAACGCCATCTACGTGGGGAACACGCTCGTTAAGAACGAAGCGCATCCAGAGTACGGCGGACAGATCCCTTACATCCACCTTCCAAACGGCAAGATCCCAGGCAGCCCATACGGCAAGCCTGCGCTCTATGACCCAGAGCAGCTCCTCCGCGAGAAGGACGAGCGCATCACCGCAATGGCGCAGATGATCCAGTCCATCGTGGGCGGACAGATGTGGCAGTTGGTCGGTGCTGAGGCTCCTGATGAGGTACCACCGAACGCGCTGCCAAAGCCTGGTCGTGTGGCAACCCCTGGACCTGGCAACGAACTTCGTGCCATTCAGCCATTCATTCCTCAGTTCCAGATTGAGGCATACGTTGCACGGATCGACCGAGAGTTGACCGTTGCAACTGGCCTCAATGACCTGCTGCTCGGACTTGCTCCAGCACAGGTACTTGGATCATCCCGTGCCATCGCGGCACTTATTGCTAACTACGAGTCACGACTCGCACCAAAGCGCAAGGTGTACTACGCCTGGTTGAAGAAGGTGTGGGAGATGTGCGCTCGCATCTGGGAGGCAAAGGACCCTGGCGTTAAGTCCCTCATTGCTGGCGAATACCGCATTGAGATCGTTGCTCCAGAACTTACCCCACGAGACACGCTGGAACTTGCCAGCACCGCGATTAACCTCGTACAGAACCGACTCTGGTCGGCTGAGCGTGCGATGGACCGCGTTGGCGTGGAAGATCCGATGGGCGAGAAGGAACTCATCCGTGATGAGCAGACCGACGCCACACTCAACCCAGCCGCAGTTGCCACGATGACACAGGTCATTGGGCAGATGCAGCAGATGCAGCAAGGTCAGCAGCAGGCGTCACAGGCTGCAATGGAGCAGCAGATGATGATGACGCAGCAGCAGGCGCAGAACGCCCAGCGAACGCTGACTTCACCAGTACCTGGAGACCAGTCTCTGAACCAGCCAGAGAATCAGGCACAGTTGCCGCCAGAGGCTAGTGCTGCAAACGCTCCGCTTCCAGGAGAAGAGAACCTCCTACCAATTCCAGCAGGAACTGATGAGGTACAAGCATAATGGCACGACGAGGACGATTCGGTCGATCTGAAACAGGATCATCAAACCTATCCGCGACGATTGCGGCGCTGATCCGTCAGCAGCGAGAGGCTGAGGAAAGACTTATTCTTGATGCCTATTACTCGCAAATTCCTTATAATGGATCTGTTCCAACAATTGACGATATTATGGCGTTCTATAACAACGCCGCATCTCTGATTGGAGCGGTACAGGGAACAAACGAATACGAAGAAATCTTCCAGAAGAAGAATAGCGTAAACAACTACGATATTAAGCGTACCTATAACGAACTAATCGCAGACTTTAACCAGAGCAAGGGAGAAAACTACAAGGAACTTATTGACTTCCTTGAGAACAGGGCAACAACGTCTACTAATCAGGAAGATCTTGATTCCTATGTTTCTGGTCTTGACGAAGCAACAAGCGCATACATTCGCTTCCAGGGCGAGTCCCTTGTTCGTGGAGAGATTACAGCAAAGGAATACCAGCGCATTACGCTGGAAGGCCTTGCCGCCCTTGAGCCAGGTTCAGATGGCTATGAAACCGCAATCTATGACGCGCTTCAGTACGAGTGGACAGCGGAGTCAAGGAAGTGGTCAAATCGAGTAACCGCTGGGACCGCTACCGCAGCACAGTTTGCCGCGTGGGGAAAGTCATTTGCAAATAGGGTCTTGCGATCTGGAGTCTCAAAGGACAGCGACCTGTATACCAGCATTGGAGCAACGGTATCTAATCAGTCTGGTGGAAGTGGTCGCGGTTCAGAGAAGAAGCTTTCAAGACTTGCGGGGGATCTTAACGACCTATTCGTATCTGCTTCCGCCCAACTAGGATTTGAGATCAAGGGGAATGTAACCGATATTCTAACTGGAAGCAACGATACCGATGTGCTAGATAGAATGGCAGAGCAGCCACAAGTCTTTGCCGCACTCTTTGAATTTATGGATGACAATCCAGGATACACCAATCCAATCCTTGCTAAGCTCGGCATTGAAAGCGGTGACGATGGTAGGGCGTGGCTTGACAAGAATCTTCGGGTTGGACTTTACGAAGCCCAGATTTCTGGCAAGGATGTTGATAAGTGGACTGGAGCAAACAGGACCAACGGCAGCCTTTCAAGCCTTGATGAGTTCACACTTGCATCAAGCAAGTGGATTGCAGACAAGACCGCAGCCGCAGGCGACAAGCAACTTCTTTCCTTCTACAACAATGAGTGGAAAAAGTATCTCGCCACTGCAAAAACTGGTCTATACCTAGAGGAATCTATTTATGGATCTGCTCCAACTCAGTGGGCTACTGAAGGTCAGGTATCCCTGTATCTTGCAGAGGTAGATGCAGCATTTGGAAATTCCTCCCCAGGGACACAGACAATTAGCGGAACCCTTGATAGTAGGGTTGATGAGGACTGGGTAAACTTTACTAGCAACGATGAGGAAAGTGCTGCGCTATCTTCTGGAGCCGCTGTGCTTGTGTATGACAAGGCAACAAACTCCTACACCTACGAAGGAGTCCAGGCCGCTGGTCTGTCAAAGGGTTCGTATCAGTACGTTGAGATGATTAACGTTGGCGGAAAAGTCATTGGTAGGACTGTCTCTGTTCGTGGCGTTCCGATTGAGGACAAGAACGGAGCCGTTGTTGCTTATCGATATGAAATGCCTGGAAATGTTATTAAGGTCATTGACACCGATGGCTTTGAGATTCCAGCGCCAACCATTGAGCGAAGCGGTGATGGATTTGTCACTGGACAAGATGGCCTTGGTGTGCAAGGTGAAGTTGCTCCCACATATAACATTGATAAGTTAGTTACTAGAAACAAGTTGCCGTTTAACCCACAAGACCCAGAAGAGCGCCGTGCGCTCATTCGTGCTGGAGAGGACCCAAACTCAATAGGTTATGACCCAGCATATCTTGATGCTGCGGCTATTGCATACGATCAGGCAAAGGGTGGACTTGGTCAGGAGACGCTGTTTGAGTCTGACCGAAACAATGTTTCTTCTGGTCCAATCATTGCGCTTTCAAATGAACTAAAGGCAGATAAGATTGCAAAAAGCCCAAGGGGTGAAACCTTTGAAGGCAAGTTGGAAATTGCCAACCTTCTTGGGGATACCGCCAAGGCTGAGGGATACAAGTTCTTTGTGGACAACGCCGACAAGATTACAACGATAAACGGCATTCCTCAATTGAAGCCAGAGTTTGCAAATCTACCAGAAAAAGAAAGATCGTTTACTGATTCACTACTCGGAACTGCCGCTGGTATGATTCCTATTATCGGACCAATCCTTGGAATTGGAGCGCAGGCTGTACAGGGTACAGGTTTGTTTGCTCCAAATCTTGAAAGTGAGATCTCTATCGCTAGGGAAAAGATTCTTACCCCAGAGCAGAAGGCAGCTCGTTCGGCAAAGGTAACTCAGGAATCAAGGAAGCCATATCAATATCCATATATGCAGACGGAAACATTCTTTCGGAATATTCCTAAGCCGACAAGTCAGCCGACTGGGTTGTCCCCATATCTTTCGCTTCAGGCAACGGTGACCCCAGTAATGCCGCCGCCTCCGCCAATCTCAGTAGCACCTCGTCCTCGACCAAAGACTGCACGAACAGTATTTACGCCTGAGCAGTTAACACAATCTGCTATTGACTTTAGGGCTGGCGAAAGGAATATGAAGTAATGCCAAGCGCATTTGACCCAATCAAGCCAGGGAGCGGGGTTTCTTCTGGTGCTGCTAGCTACAACAAGGGAATCAAGCAGGCAAACCAGAGCCAAGTCATTGGCGCTGGAAAGATTCAGGTCAGTATCACCGACCCAAGTACAACCATCCAGCAGTCCATTGGAAACTTTAACGCTGGATTTATTGGTATGGGCAAGGGATTGGTTTCTATCGCAGAGAACCTACCAGTTGTTGGCGCAGTAGCCAAGCCGATCATTGGTCTAGTCGGTGGAATTGCCGATGCGACGATTGGTCAGGTGGTCAAGGGGGCAGAGGGTATCCGAGTAGGAGACCAGAACCTTGCACAGGCTGCGGTCGGTGCGCTTGAGAACATCGGCAGCGTTACGGTCAAGCCAGCCTTTGAGGCTCTCACTTATGCTGGAATTGAGACAGAGCGTGCTGTTGGTCGAGCGCGTATCCTCAGCACAAAGAACAACCAGAAGGACTTCATTGTCAGCATCTTTGGTGAGGCCCCGCAGGCGGCCCTAGACGCGATGTCTGCTGGCGCAACCCTTGAGGATGCGGCGGAGCAGCTTGCAGCAAGCAATGCTGGCTTTAGCCAGAACGGTGCGGCAAACTTCCTTTGGTCGCTTCTCCTTGACCCAATGAACCTTGTACTTCCAGGAGTGGGCAAGGCGGTATCCGCATCTGCACAGGCTGCCAAGTTTGCAGCAATTGGAACAGACGTTTTTGTTGGGTTAGAGAAGGCAGCGCGTGCGACAGGGGATCTCGCCCTTGCCGCCAAGTACGCCGATGAACTTGCCTTCCTCAATAAGTACGACTGGATGGGAAAGATCTACTCACAGACCCTTGGCAAGTTGTCTAACTTTACCAAGAGGTACTCTTCTACGATTGCCAAAGAGGCTGCGACTGGCTGGACTCGCGTTGTGTCAGTTGCCGCAGTAAACCCATTCCTTGATACGATCATTAAGGTCTCTGGTAAAGAGGTCGTTGATCGCGGTCTTACCTCTTATGCTCGAACCTTTGCCAACGCAATCAAGTCTGGCGCAATTATGCTTCGGGCCACAATCAGCCGCTCCAATGGTGGAGACTTTGCTGATAGGTTCATCGGTCACTCAATTGACGGATTCTCCCAGGGTAAGACACGGGCGGAAATCCTTGCTCAATCCGCTGGCGATGTAGACATCCAGACGTTGCTAAAGCAGCACGGTCTCAAAGATGATGAACTAAACAAGTTGATGGACTTCCTTGAGGCAAACCCAGGAGTCCGAGCCGACGAACTGCGCCGATACAAGGAAGTTACGGATGTTCGAGATAAAATTGAAAAACTTGCAGCCAATGCCAGAATCCGCAAGGACAAGGACCTTATTAAGGCAAGCGCAGGGTTCCGACAAGATCTTGACTCACGACTTGCTTCAGAGGAGGCAATCCGCGTGCTGCGACAGGACAAGGACAACCGCATCCCAGCAGCCTCCAATCGGGAGCAGGGAATTAGGGAGTTGACAGAGGACCTCGTAGCAGGCTTTGGTATGCGTCTTGAGGATGCCCAGAAAGTTGCTGTTGGAGAGTTTGATCGACTTGCTGGTGACATCTCGGCACTTGCAGACGTGCTTACAATTGCTCGCGGTGCGGCAAACGGACAGGCAATGCAGAAACTTGCGGTTTTACGAAACGCTCTGGCTGGTAAGACCATTACGATTACCACAGAGAAGGCAGGAAAGACTGTCACGCGAGAAGTTGACCTTGGCAAGTTGACGATGCTCTCTACGCGCAGCATTACGCGAGCGCAGAGCAATGAATCAATTGAGATCTTTGATGCGCTTGAAGCCAAACTCAAGCAGGCGGTCAAGGATGGCGACGACGAACTTGCAGCCACGGTGAAGAGTCAATTGAAGGCAGAGGCGGACAGACTGGTCAGTTCCTTTGACGACTTCGGCAAGAGGTTTGCGCGAGGGAAGTATACCTACTCCGAGATTCGCTCATACCTAGATAAGAGCGTCAATCTTACCGTTCAGGAGATTGGCGTAAAGGAGCGGGCCGTCCTCGTTGCGCGGGCAGCAAAAGACCCAGCAATCCGACAGGTGCTTGAGGTTGAGAAGGAGTTGGAGAAACTTGGCTACCGACTCGGCATCGCCCCAGAGGACGACCTCATTGACGTGACCTCTGTCGTCACGGATCACTATGGTCGTGAGACGGTAGACAGCGTGCTTATGCCGTTCTCGGACACTCTAGATTTGAACGCGATTGATGGTCTTGACAATGCCTTGGTTTCAGAGAAGTTGCGCCCGACAAAACTTGGCGCAATCTGGGACAAGTTGTCCCGACCTTACGGACCAGAGATTGTCAAGAATAATATTGCGGAACGCTTCGTCACCTCAATGGTTCAGAAGACTGGCATCTCCGTTAACAAGGCACGTCAGATCTTTGTTGAGGTCAACAACGTTGCCGCTCGTCGCGGCGTAGATCAGGAACTTGGTGGCGGTCGACTTCAGGGTCTGTTCGTTGTTCGCTCACAGGTCAACGAGATCTTTGATAGGATTATGGACAAGGACTACGGTCGCCTTAGGGACGCGGGGACAGATCCTATTAAGGAGATCTTCTCCGCCGCTGCTGGGGACTGGTCAGTCAGCGGATTGACTTCTGGCTTCACTGGTCGCGTTAAAGCGATTGCCCCAGAGATCACAGTTCTGACAGACATTCTCTACCCAGAGGTGAGGTTCGGTAAACTGAACCCGTACTTCAACTTGCTCCTTGAGCGGGCCGAGACACAGATCCAAAGGGTTGTGCATCGAATCCGAGCAGACGTTACTGAGGAGATTACAGGCGAGGCACGAGGTGCTGTTGCACGTCGCGCAGCTCTAGATCCACGAAACGTGAACCGAGAGATTAACGATGCTGTTCAGCAGATGTCTGAGCGTTCTACCCGCGCAACAACCTCAACAGTGCTTGAGTCCACAACCCTTCGCAAGAGGGTTTCGGATCGAGTCCGCAAGTGGTTCTCCATCCAGGGCGTGAAGGACACAAAGGAAGTTGCGCGAGATATGACCGCAGACCAGTTTGCGAACAGGGAGTTCCTTGATGTTCTTGAGAAGAACGCTCCTGGGGCATTGAGCAAGTTGGCAGAACACTTTGGCACAACGAATGCCGAAGAGGTGCTACAATTGCTGCTCAACGAATACCTCATTCATTCAGACCCAATCCTCTTTGCACGGCACGTTGAGAAGACAGGCAAGGTCGCACGGCGCTTGTCCATTGACGAGTTGATTGCTGGTGGTCTTTCTAAGGATCAGGCGGAGAACATTGTTGCGGCGACCATCGGCGCCTACGAGGTGACGCTGCTAAAGGCAAGCCGAGCCGCAGATAAGGCGCAGTACTTCTCCAGCTCCCGCTCGTGGTTTGAGCGCAGTATGAACCACCCATTCCTTGCCTTCTACCCATATTCCTATATGACGCAGAAGGCTATTCCTTCCCTGCTCAAGATTATGTTCTTGTCGCCTGGATTTAAGGGGCAAGTCTGGCCTGGGTACTATTTCAACCAGTACACCAAAGTTGTTGAGTGGATGGAGAATGGCGCTAACAGCGATCAGGATGTCCTTTCTCAGATAGCAAAGGATGATTCCGTGCTGTGGCTGTTTACCACACTGCTTCCAGTTACGCCAGACACGATTGGCTATTCAATGCCAGCGTGGGTGCGACGTGGAATTATTCAGCCAGGGCTTCGCGGGACACCGCTTACCCCAGGTGAAATTGCTCCAGCCTTCTCAGAGGTTGTGGCGCAGGTTGGTCGAGGTACCGCACTTGGTCAAGCCCGAACAACACTGGAAGGCCTTCAGGGTGTTGATACCGCCGTTAAGAGCAATGAGAACATTAGTGACTTTATCCAATCAAATCTTGAGTTTATTAAAGAGAAGACAGATAGTCTTCGCAACCCATAAATATATAACCCTGACATTGGGTCGGGGATAGAAGAAAAAGGAGAAATGCTGTGGCTGACAACGAAGTCGTGAACAGCGCCCCAGTGCAGTCGGATGAGGTAGTAGCCCCAGAGGTTGCTGCTGTTCCCACTGAGAACGAGGCGGATGTCACCACTTGGAAGAAGCGCCTAGCAGGCAAGGATCAGGCGCTCACCGCAACCAAGAAGGAACTTGATGAACTCAAGTCCAAAGCGGAAGAGCTTGCAAAGTGGAAGGCTGAACAGGAGCAAGCCTCAATGACCGAGTTTGAGAAGGCGCAAGCCAAGATTCGGGAACTTGAAGGTAAGGCTGCTGCGGCTGAACAGGTTGCAAAGGAAGAGCGTCTCGCAAGGGAATACCCACTCGCATATCAGTTCCTGAAGGACACTGGTGGACTGGATGAAGTTGGCAAGGCGGCAGCCTTGGAAAACTTTGTCAAGCAGGCCGCCGCTGCCTCCGCAGCAACTGTTGAGTCGGAGCCTTCGCCAGTGGATCCAAACAATGCTCGACGGGCAACCGCCGCGCCAACTGAAAAGCCCAACTCTAAGAGCATCTCTGATGCGCTGAAGGCGTTGGGGAATCCATTCGCTGATAGATAAGGAGTAGCATACAATGGCTACCACGACTACCAGCACGACGAACTTTTCCGATCTAGTCACGCAGCTTGTTGCTGCACGGGCTGAAGAGGAACTGCGCGCACGTGCTGTTCACGCGATGCCAGGACTTTATGTCCCAGCTCGCTTCATCAAGGGTACGAATACCCTTCGCTACGCCCGCTACGCTGACCTCTCGGTAAGCACTACGGTTCTTTCGGAAGGTGTCGCCCCAACGGATGACGCTCTTACGATTTCGTCCGAGTTCTTCACCGCTGCGCAGTACGGCGCGACGGTTGCGGTCTCTGACCTCGCCAACCTTGACTCGCCACACGACCTCATCAGCATTGCTGCTGAGCGTGTTGCTTACAAGGCTGTCCGCTCGATGGATCACATCGTGCGCGACAACATTCACGCGAACGCTGCAACCAGCGCCATCTTTGGTGCCACGGGCGCAACGACGCTGACGCAGAACACGGCGAACTCCGCTGTTGCGGCGGCAGGCCTCCTTTCGGGCGCCTTCGTCAAGCAGATGGTTGCACGCCTCAAGGGCAGCAACGTTCCGACCTTCGCGGACGGCACGTACCGCTGCATCATCCACCCTTCCCAGGAGTATGACCTCGTGTCAGACACCACGGTAAACGGTTGGATCGAGTCGCGCAAGTATGTGGACAACACCCAGCTTCTCACGGGAGAAATTGGTATGTTCGCAGGCGTGCGCTTCATCGTCTCTTCGGACGCCAAGGTCTACGCGACCGCTGGCGCTTCGGCGGGCAACGTGTACAACGCGCTGTTCCTCGGACCAGACTCGTACGCGATTGGCGACAGCCAGACGCTCCAGAGCTACTTCGTGGCTCCAGGTGGCGATCACTCCGACCCACTCGCCCAGAAGGCGTTGGTCGGTTACAAGATGCGCTTCGGCTCCCTCCTCCTCGACGAGGCAGGCGCTCGCTATCGCATCCTGAAGACTCAGGCCACGGTCTCTGTCTAATCGGCACGGGGGTGCTGATGACCCGCTCCCCTCTTAATTGAGGGGGGCGGGACCCCCACCATAGAATCAACGTAGAGGCACCTAGGACGAGCCAGGAGCCTCGAAAAGGTCGGGGGTGGTATGTAGATACCCCCCAAGGGAGGGTCGGATGAACATTCTTGTATGGGGTACTGCTGAGCAGGGACCCTGCGCCTACTTCCGTGGACATATGTTTGACGAGGAGTGGAAGAAACTCGGCATCAACGTTCGGCACATTGACAAGATCAACTTCATTGCCAAGCCAGGAGCCGAGGGAATGAGTCAGGACGAAGCAATGCGTAAAGGATTGCTTTCCGTAGATTCAAGTGACGTAGAGTGGGCGGACCTTGTGATGTTCCGCCGATATTACAACTGCTCCTACAAATGTGACGCTTGTGGACACGCCACCAAAGATGTCAATTCTTTAAAGGTCCATCCTCACGAGATGAAGATCCGAGACACGATTACCGAGTGGATGTGGCCAGCCTTTGAAAGCAAGCTCTTTGACAAGGCAATTATTTATGAGACCGACGACAACCACTTTCAGATCAGGCAGTGGAACGGCTATTACCCAGACGTACAAGCCGAGCTACCACTGATTGAACGAATGGCAAAACGTGCAGACCTTGTGACCGTTAGTACGGGTCCAATTAAAGACGCTTACAGCCACCTCAACGACAACATCAGGGTGATTAAAAATGCGATTGATCCTTCAATCTACACGACAAGTTCTCCACTCTCTACAGCAGGTGAGGGGCGCCCTCGCGTGGTCTATTACGGTAGCACCGCAAGGATGCGTGACTACGGAGGATTCCCAAGCGGCGTCGGCGGCAAGTGGGAAGGCGGATACGCAGGTAAAGCAATCGAAGACCTTCGCAAAGAACTCTGGAATGTCTTCATCGGAGTAAACCCAGGAACGGAACACGTTGTCGCCCCATTCTTTGACGAAGCGTTTCAATACATAGAAAACATCAAGCAGTTTTCCGAAGTGCTTACACGAAGCAACCCAGACATTGGGATCGCTCCACTTGTCGGAGACAGTTTTGATCGATGTAAGTCAGAGCTTCATTGGCTTGAATATTCAATGGTCGGGGCGGCGTTTGTCGGCCAGAAGTTTAAGTACGGAGAGGCTCCATACTCTATGGTGCGCCACGGAGTAGACGGACTTCTTGCCAAGGGACGACAGGAATGGTACGACGCAATCAAGTCTTTAGTTAGAAGCAAGGACCTTCGAGAACAGCTCGCTGGTGCGGCAAAGGAACGAGTTCTCAAGGAATACAACTACAAGGATCGAGCCAAAGAATGGGCAGACGCCTTCAAGTGGGCAATAGAGAATAAAGGCAAAGGAGCCAGAATCGCATGAGTACAACATTCGCCAACCTTCTCACTTCGTTGAGGTTGTCACTGCGCGACCCGAATGCAACGACGTGGTCCAACTCACAACTAGGGGAGTTGATCAACCGTGGCATTGAGGCGGTTGGTGATGTCTACCAGTATGAGACGATCCAGACGACTTCCTTCACGCAACCAATTCTTGGAACCGTGTTTTCAACTGCGCTTACAACCGTATCGTGGCCAATCCGAGTAGACGTTTACGACGGAGACGGAAAATTCCGAGAGACGGTGCAGCCAGCATCTGGCGATGGTCCAGCATCTGGCTGGGAAGCCCACGGTGGCGTCCTCTATATGCCGACGCATTATCACCTTGGGGCAAGCTCTGGAACACTAAACATCGTTGGCTACGGATCGTGGGCGCAGATTGATACTGCGCAGACATCGTCTGCAACCAACCTAGACACCACCGCGCAGAACGCTGTCAAGGTGTACGTGGAGGCAGAGGCACTCACAATGCTTACCTTTGACCGAGCGCAATACCAGCAGTGGCAGGTCTCCTCTGGATCATCTGACATCTCGGCTCTGGGTATGAACAACCTTGCACTCGCAGCGCAGCAGCGTTGGCGACAGGAGAAGAACAGAATTCGTAGATTCCGCAAGGGAGGCTGATCGTGGATTTCAACCGATCAATCAAAATTGCGACTGGTACCTCATCGTCTGCGTACCTTGATCTCAACAGCATCACGACCGCACCAGCCTATGGGACGCCGTTCAGCGGATACCTTACGGAAAGTGTGGCGTACTCCAACTCAACGGTTAACGGATTCCTAGACTCCATCGCACAGCGCGACGGGGCGGAAGCAGACAATGCCTTCCTTGGTCTTCGGCAAGTGCAACTGATTGTTCAAGTTTACGGATCATCATCGGCAGACTTTTACGACCGATTGGACGCGCTTAACTCTGCCCTACAGCCGTACCCAGAGTTCGCCTCTAGCAATGACGGGTTCCGATCTTTGGACTTTGACCAGGCGACGATCAATACGACCGCTTTTACAAGCGGTCTAATTCCATTGCGCCTAAAGGTTCGACCAACAAGCATTCCAGCCTACACACTGAGCAATGACCTTGTCACCCCAAGGACAACCGACCGAGGTATCTCAACCAAGGCATCCGTAACGCTGATTGCAAAAGACCCACGTAAGATTAGTCAGACTGATACTACTGGAACGGTTAACATTTCGGCCTCTACCACAACCACAACCACGCTGACCAATGACGGAAACTACACCGCATACCCGACTTTTATCTTTATCAGTTCGTCTACCGCAAGCCAAACCGCAACCATTAGCACCAGCCTTTGGACAACGGCAGTTATTCTTCCAGCGTCATCCACGGTAACCGTAAGCAGCGATGCGCGTACTGTTAAGATTGGAACGGCGCTACGGATGGACCTTGTTGCTACTGGGACAACCAGCTTTCCCTATCTTCCGCCTGGGGCCAATGTTATTACAACGTCGGCCCTAAGCTCAACAACCGCAACCTTTACCTTCAATGAGGCGTGGCTGTGAGCGACCAATCGCAGTTTCGCATTACGCTCTGGGATCTTGCGGCCAACGGATGGCGCGGGACCCAGAAGGCAGTGGTCTATGACGCTTCGGCTATTGGCGTGGAAGAACACGCAAACGATGTTGGCTCTTCGTTTTGGACGATTAGAAACGATCACCCTCAGATTTCTGAGTTTGTTCCCCTTGAGCGACACTATGAGATTAGCCGATGGAACCAAGACGCCTCGACGCCACGGTGGGAGTTTGTTGGCGCGGGTGTAATCAACGATCTCAACGCCACCGAGTATGAAACGGTCTTCGCTGGGATTGACTACAAGGCGGTGATGAATCAGGTGATGACCCCGCTTAGCGAAATTACCTTTGCGGACGCCAGCCCAATTAACCCAAACCTTGCCACCGTGCAGAAGACAACCATCTTCAACTCAACCGACGGCGTTACGGGAACGGACCAGGTGTTCGGCAACTCCTACGATACTGACGGGAAGGTTACTTTTAACGTTACGGATTCAATGACTGTTTCTTCGGCATCAGTCTCCGCCGTTGCAAACACCACTAAAACTGTCAGCATTACCTCTGGAACATCTACGTACACCGCATCAGTCCAGACCCCATACTTTAAGTTGACATATAGCCTTCAGTGGACTGGAGCGACTTCTCTTACCGATGGGTTTACTGGATCTTTTGGTGGCCTTTCCTGGACTGGGGGATTTCCTAACAGGCCAAGGATGAGAGTTGGAATTTTTGCCTCTCCTCCAGCGCCCCAGGATGCTGGAGATCCTCCCGTAGGATCGGCTGGGCGAATTGCAGAATTTATTATGAATGCTGACGCCACGTCTGGCGCTGGTCGGTTTACGGCTACAAACGAAGTCGTTGAAATCTTTCCGTTCTCGGCGCGAGAAGAACTGTATTCTGCGCTGGTTGCGCAGGGTGCAGCTTCGGCAACGGTTGCATCTACGCTCATTGAAACTCCAACTGGATCCGCAAGCAAATCTGGAACACAGACGGTGTGGGCATTAAGATCTGGTTTGACGTACAGCCTAGACCTCTATGCTGGAATCTACGCAGCGTTTACACCAGCAAGTGGCCTTACAAATAAGTGGTATGTGTCCACAAAAACGAAAGCCAAGTCCACCCCAGAAGCAACCCTTGGTCAGGGTACAGATAATATTGTCGCAATCGTCCAAAGAATTTTTAACAACGTCACTACTGGTTTATCAAGCAATAGGCTTAGGTACTCCACTATGTCTGTCATTAGCAGCGGCAGTACGGCAACGACCCACACGGTCTACAGTGCTGGTCAGCCGTCCCTAGAACACATCGGTGATGTGTGCGATTTGGAAATGGGCGCAAGAACCAACGGTAGTAAGGTCGTCTTTGGTATTACAAAGCCGTCTCCTGGAAGCTCATACGACGGAAGCTTCTCGCTAAACATTAACGTCTTAAGCAGCGCCGTCACAACTGGACCAGCCCTAAGATACCCAGAAACAATTAAATCCTACTCTTACTCTCCTGGCTACGCAAGGGTCAGAAACGACGTAACGATTATTCCTACCGAAAAGTATCTTTCTGGTGCGACTGGACAAGGCACTGGTGCCAGCATCATTGGTGCGTCGGCCTCCGACTCCGCATCCATTGACAAGTTTGGTCGCATTGAGCTAGTCGTAGCAAAGGGTGGATTCGTGAACGCCCAGTCGGCAACCAACGAAGCCGCTCGACTGATTAGGCTGTACGGAGCATTGGAAAGCAACGCCAACACCGCCATCTTCAACTCCACAGTAGTTCCCAAAAACACGAAACAAGTCGGTCTTAGGATTTCCGTAGATGGGCTTTACGTTAACAGCGGTTGGGACGTTGGGGACTCCGTCAATGTGCAAATCAAGCACGGTCTGGTAAACATTAACGAACCATTCGTAATTTCTGGCTACCGATGGTACGGTGAGGTGGACGGTCACGAACGATTGGAAATGGACCTTGTCCAAGGATCTTCATTCGCTGCGTCATACAATCTTTCATCTGGCTTGTCAAGCGGTTCGGGCACAGGTACGGGGACAGGTACGAGTACTGGCACGGGTACTGGCACGGGGACAGGTACGGGTACTGGTTCGGGTGGATTTGGTGGTACGGCCATTAGACCTCGGAGGTAGCCCTTGACAGGCAGTCAGTTCTCCAACATCCTTCAATCCATCCAAGAGGTCAGGACGGAGATCTCGTCACGCCTAG
>Ga0315900_10006573_pt1 | contig 15541 bp, 14 predicted proteins | sample LakEriMetagenome_FD_203521 | JGI IMG/M metagenome (GOLD analysis project Ga0315900, IMG submission 203521) | Freshwater fungal communities from buoy surface, Lake Erie, Ohio, United States - Buoy 12 MA114 | ecosystem: Environmental > Aquatic > Freshwater > Lake > Lake biofilm | place: USA: Lake...
GCTGCGTCCGGCCAGAGCAGCCGCTCAAGCACCGAGCCTGAACGGCAGCACCCAGTCTTGAGCCGGCCATCCGCTGAACGCAATTGACCCCCTAAAGGGCCGAAAGCGTAAAGCGACGAAGTCTCTCTGCCTCGCACCCCGCCCAAGACGGGGCATCACTTGCAGTTGACTCAGTAGACCAAGAGATACCCGGGTACTGAGGGGCGGTCAGCTTTCAGCCCCCATCTGGCGCCGCTTGCGACGGGTCGCCCGCCAGGAAAGATCCTTGGGACTTCGCTTCTGCCTCTGATTACCTCGACAATGATGATTGGTCTATCTAAAGTGTGTCGAATCAATCAAGTTGGGCTGCTGGACAAGATCTCACGCAGCGTGTCTGCACCCAGTGCCGTGCCATGCACGGCCAGGTGGGCACCCAGTTGCACGGCCTGCAGCAGCGCCGCAGCCTCGACGCCGTGATCCAGGGCCGTGCGCGCAACGGATCGGAAGGCGTCGGGATTGAAAGCCGTGAAACAAGCCTGCAGGGCAGCCATCACCAGGCAGCGCTCGGCCAGTGACAAGCCGCCCTCCTGTGGGCGGCCGTGGGTCACGAAGTCCAACAGCACCTCCACGTAGCCGGGATCTCTTCGGGCCAGAGCTTGCAGGTCCAAGCCATGAGCGGGGCCTACCTGGGCGATGCGCTGCTGCAGTGCGGGGTCGATGTCTGGAACACGCTCCCCCACGCCCGTGAGTTCCGATACGACGCCGGCTGCTTGACCCACACTCGCCACGCCCTGCACTGCCACCAAGTGCAGCACGTCCAGCACATCGGCACGTGTAGCCCCCACCTGCAACGCCCGGGTCATGTGGGTACGCAGACCGCTCGGAAACAGGTGAGAACCTGAGCTGTCCAACGCCACGTAGATCAGTTCCACCATGCGCTCGCTCAGCGGCCCCGTACGTGCCGGATAGCCGGCATAGCGCGCGTAGTGCTCGACGAAGCCGGGGTTGGACTCCAGCAGGGTTTCCACCCAGGGCCGCCAGTAGCCACGCTGGGCGATGAACTCGGCGCGTATGCGTTCTCTGTCGTGTGAGCGCACCAGCTCGGGGTTGGTGTCAGCCTCAGATGCCGACGGTGATGAAGTGCTCATCTGAGATTCCCAGGAAGTTCATGCCACGCTCAGCGTCTGGCCGGTCAGGTACTGCGCACCTGCACCGGCGATGAAATGCACCAGCGAGCCCAGCGCTCCCGGATCTGCAAAGTCCGGGACTTGAAGCGCGTTGATCCGCAGATGCCGAGGACCCCACTCGCAGGCCAGCGTCGCCACCAACATGCGAGCAGCAGCGGCGTCGCTAGCCAGAGTCCAATCTGCCGTCTCGCGCACAGGCAGCAGCAAGGTCAGGCTGGCTTGTGCAGGATGGCGTTGTGCGAAGCGGGACGCCGAGGCATGCACCGCACGCCACAGTTCACCTGCAGGCGCAGCCAGGGGCGTCAGGTCGAGCACAGCGGGGTACGCACCTTGTTCGTCCACACTAGCGGGTTCGGTACTGGCCATCGCGACCCAAGCGGCGTCCTGGTGCCCTTCAACCCGAAGCGACAAAGGCAAATCCAGTGCCAACGGCGCCAGGGTCGCAGGCGGCAGACGGCGGCTTCCGCCATACAAACTGCTGCCGCCGTTCACTGCCACCACCTGCCCACGAAGTGGGGCAGCCCCTTGCCCGGCCAGAAACCGCAACACATGGGCCATCTCCAGGGGATTCGCCATGCGGCCAAGCGGTATCTTGGAAACCGCCTCTGCAGGATCCAGTCGGCCAGCGGCGATCAACGACTCCACCAGCTCGGTGCGCACAAAACCCGGGCAAAGCACGTTGACCACCAGATCGGGGCGCGCCGCGGCCAGTGCCTGAGTGAGCGCGATGAGGCCGGCCTTGCTGGGGCTGTAGGCCCCACGCCAGGGGATGGCCTGCAAGCCCGCCCCCGAGGCCACGTTGACGATGCGCCCTCCCGGCCTCAGCAAGGGCAGGCAGGCAGTGGTCAGCCGCTGAGGTGCCCGAAGATTCAGGTCCAGCACACGCTGCAACTGGCTGGCGGGCTGATCGGTGAGCGCGGTACCGGAGGTATCGGAGATGCCCGCGTTGTGGATCATCGCGTCTAACTCGGGCAGGCCCGCAGCGAGCGCCTCGATCGCGTCTGCGTCGGTCAAGTCCACCACTCGCGCCAGATGGTGAATGCCCGAGTGCGCCTGCAGTTGCGGCATCAGTTGAGCCAAGCCGTCGGCGTCACGGTCCACCAACACGCAGTGCCAGCCACTGCCCGCCAGCAGGAGCGCCGTTGCACGCCCGATGCCGGACGCCGCACCAGTGAGCAGTACGGAGGGTGGGCAGATCACAGGTTCGTGAATGTGATGCCGCCGTCCACCGTCAAGGCCTGGGCGGTGATGAAACCCGCCTCATCGCTGGCCAGAAAGCAGATCGCGCGAGCGATGTCCTGCACGGTACCCAGCCGTCCCAGCGGCGTGCGGGCGACGCGCTGGGCATCGCGCTCGGCGTTGCGATTGCGCTGCGTACCCTCGGTGGGGATGGCAGAGGGGCAGACGGCATTGACGCGGATGTTCCTGGCACCCAGCTCAGCAGCCGCAGCGCGGGTGAGACCCAGCAGCCCCGCCTTGATCGTCGAGTAGACCACCGAGTTGACGGCCGAGCGCAGGGCCGCCACTGAGGCCACGTTGACGATGACACCGCCGCGCTGGGGGTCCATCACCGCGGCCGCCTCCTGCAGACTCCAGATCACGGCCTTCAGGCCCACGTCCAGCATGCGCTCCAGGGTCTCGGGGGCGATGTCAGGAATGGCCTGGTAGCGCACCCAGGCCGCGTTGTTGACCAGGATGTCAAAGCGTCCTGTCAGCTCGTAGGTCTGACGGATCGCGGCACACACGCCCTCGCGAGTGGCGATGTTCTGCACCACCCCAATGGCCTGCCCGCCGTCGTCACGGATGGCCTGCACCACAGGCGCCACCAGATCTTCCTTGAGATCATTGACCGCCACGGTGGCGCCTCGTGCGGCCATCTGTCGAGCAGTCTCGCGACCGATCCCGGCTCCTGAACCGGTGATGAGGGCCACGCGGCCGAGCAAGTCCTGTTGCATGGTGCAGGCTCCTGATTCAGGCAGCTTCGATGAACTGCTGGCCGCATTGGCGTTCTATGGCGCCGGCGCCGTAGGCGGCATCCCACTTGCGGATCTCGCGCAGGCCGCGGTGCAGGGGCAGCGCCCAGGTGAAGCCCATCCCTCCGTGAAGCTGGATAGCCTGCTCCAGCACCCAGGCCGCCTGGGCAATCGCGTACGCCACAACAGGGCGACTGCCCCGAACTTGGCCGAACTCGTCGGTCGACAGCAGGCGGTGTGCGGCCGCGTCCACCGACTCGGTGACCAGGCACATGCGGGCCAGTGCATGCCGCACAGCCTGGTGCGCGGCCAACGGCTTGCCAAACTGCACCCGGGTGGACGTGTACTCGGCAGTGCGGGCCAGGGCCACGCTGGCAATGCCGTTGACGTAGCCGGTCACCAGCAGGTCCAGATCCCTCCTGAGCCCCACCATCGCCTCAGGCTCCAAGCGGACCAGCACTTGCAGACCGGAGAGGTCCAGCCAGTCCTGGGGCGATTCCGGGTCCAGCGCCAGATCCTGCTGAACGGCTGCTGCCTCTAAGGCGCACAACGCACCACCCTGCCCATCGGCCACCAGAGCCCAGTGCGCACCTGCCGCTCCGCGCGCGGGGCCCGCCAAGCCTGCGCCCAGGCTGCCCTGTAAAGCCCAGGTGGCCAGGCGTTCGCCGCTGACCAATTGCGCTGCATATTCACCATCGCCCAAGGCCTTGGCCAGCAGCATCTGCTCCAGCAGCGGGAAGGCCAGTTGCGCGCGCCCTGCGGCCACCGCCACGGGCAGCGCAAAGGCGATGTGCAGGCCCAAGCCGCCTGCAGCCTCGGACGCGCAGACGCCCGTCAGGCCGGCATTGGCGAGCACCTTGGCGGTGGACCTTGCGTCGCGCCCGTCGGCGTCGGCGATCGCTGCCGCAGCGGCCTGGGCGAACTCGTCGGGTTGAAGTTCGTCCGTCACTTCAGTCCTTTCCGAGCTTGAGGATGCGCTGGGCAATGATGTCCAGCTGCACTTCACTGGTGCCGGCATAAATGGTCTCGGCCCGGGCAAACAGATAGGCCGTGGTGAAGGCCTGCTGCGCCCGCCGCGCAAGCGGGCTGGAGCGCGGCGTCACCTGCGAGACCAGGGACAGCGCCAGCCCCGCAAAAGCTTGATGGCTTTCGGACCACAGCAGCTTGGTCAGCGAGCCACGAGCGCCCACGCCGTCGCCCGTCATCAACTGTTCAACCGAGCGCTCCACCAAACCCTTCAGCGCTGAAATCTCACCCAGCACCCGCCCAATGCGCTGCTGCACATGGCCGTCCTGCAGCAGCTGGGCCAGGTGGGGATCGGACTTGCAGGCTTGCACCAACTGACGCAACTCGCACTCGAAGCGCCACGCGCGGTACATGCGGTTGGTGGCACGCTCTATGGACAGGACGCGAAGCGCCGCGCTCCATCCCTCGTCTGGCGCACCCAGACGGGTGGAGTCAGGCACCTGCACGTCGTCGAAGAACACCTCGGCAAAGGACTCCTTGCCGTCGATGGACTTGATGGGCGCCACTCGGATGCCAGGGCTGTCCATAGGCACGGCAAACATCAGCAGCCCGCGGTGCTTGTCAGCCACGGACCCTGTGCGCGTGAGCAGCAGGCAATGGTGGGCCTTGGCGGCACCGCTGGTCCAGATCTTTTGACCGTTGATGCGCCAGACATCGCCCTCTTGCGTAGCTCGAGTGCGCAGGCGAGCGAGATCGGAGCCGGCGTCGGGTTCGGAAAAGCCCTGGCACCAGAACTCTTCCATGGCAAGGATACGGGGGAGGTAGGCCTGCCGCTGCGCTTCAGTGCCCACCGCCAGGATGATGGGGCCAGCGAGCTCCTTGCCGATCGAGCTGATGCTCTCGGGCATGGGCAGTGCTCCAACCTCCTTGTTGACGGCCAGATGCTCGCGCAGGGTCAGGCCTAAGCCGCCGTAGGCTGTGGGCCAGGTCATGCCCACGAGACCGGCCCGGTACATGCTGGCTTCCCAGTCGCGGCTCTCCTCCAGGGTCGGCGCACGGTAGTCCAGGCTGTCAGCCCGCATGTACGTGGGCAGGTGGGCCTCCAGCCACTCGCGCGCGTGGCGGCGATAGGCAGCGAGGTCTTGGGCGGTATCAGTCGTCACCGGGTGCATGTCCATGCTCAAGTCTGTTCAGTCGCGGCGCGCCGCGGTGGTAGCCACAGGCACCATCAGGGCATCGAGCACCACCACGCCCTCACCATCCCGACGGACCAGGATGGGGTTGAGGTCGATCTCGGCGACGGTGTCGGCGTGCTGGCATGCGAACACCGACAGACGGGCCACCAACCGGGCGGCCGCTGCAACGTCGGCCGGGGGCTGGCCACGCACGCCCGTCAGCAAGGCGGCCATACGCAGGCTGCGCAGCATGGCCAGGGCCTCTTGCTCCGTGACGGGCGCAACTTGTACCGCGACATCCTTGAGCACCTCCGCATGGATGCCACCGATGCCAACCATGACCACGGGGCCGAACACCGGGTCTCGCGATACGCCGGCGATAAGTTCGATGCCGTCACGCTGCTGGCTCGCCACGACCACCCCGTCTATGCGGGCCTGCGGGGCGCGCTGGGCGACATTAGCCATCATCGAGGTGAATGCCCAGCGCAGTGCCGCCTCGTCGCGAAGGTCCAGGGCCACGCCGCCGACCTCGGTCTTGTGCGGGATGTCCTCGGAGGCCACCTTCAGCACCACGGGGTAACCGATCTCGCGTGCCGCCTGCATCGCCTCTTCGGCATCACCGGCCAGCCGTTCCTGCGCGACCTCAATCCCCGCCAAGGCCAGTGCACGCTTGGCATGCCATTCGTTACGGAACGCGGCCAGATCCAGGGATACGGCTCCTTTCGCTGCAGTCGCCATTGGCCATGGCTCAGATCCGGGTACCTCAGCCCCTTGGGGCAACTGGGCCAGCCGCACCAGCCCGTCCAATCCCGTGGCCGCCGCGCTGATGGTCGGGAAGACGGGAATGCCCAAAGCCTGGATATCAGCCACCGCATCAGGCGGGCCATTACTAATCAGCACCAACAGGCGGTCCGCGTGCGTCTGGCGTACCTGCGCAAGGGCCTCCATGTACACGCCCTTCAGGCGCGGGTTGTAGAGCGACAGCGCCAGCAGCAGAACAAGGGTGCCTTGTCCAGGGTCCTCCAGCAAGGCCGTCAGCATCTTCAGCAAGATGTCCGGGCGGCTCGACATCTGGGCCGAGGCGTCCACAGGGTTGTTCGTGCCTGCCGTGGGGACGGCTGCGCGGATACGTTCCTGTGTGTGCGCAGCCAGCGGCGGCAGCGTCATGCCAGCCTCGGACATGGCGTCGGCCATCATGATGCCGAAGCCGCCCGACGCCGCCACCAGCGTCACGGCCCGCGTGGTGGGCAGCCGGCTCGGCAGCAGCAGGCTTGCCGCGTGGCTGATCTGGAACAGGTCCTCGAGGCTGCGCACGCGCAACGCACCGTGGCGCCTGAACACGGCATCGAAGACAGCGTCAGATCCCGCCAGCGCACCCGTGTGCGACGCCGCTGCAGCCTGCCCCGCCGTGGTGGCGCCAATCTTGAGCATTACTACGGGCTTGCGTTCACGGCGGGCCATGTCGAGCGCAGCCGTGAGCCTGCCCGCATCACGGCAGGTTTCCATGCAACACAAGATGAGGCGTGTGGCAGGGTCCTGCGCCAGCGCGGCAATGCCATCGGCCACGTCGACGTCGGCCTCGTTGCCGGTGGCGATGAAGCGGCTCACACCCATGCCCCGCTGCGCCATGCTTTGCATGGTGAAGCTGCCGATGTTGCCGGACTGCGAGACGATGCCCACGGGCCCGGATGGGGGCAAGGCTTGCTCCAGCGCGATGGAAAACGAGCCCACCAACCGGTCCGTCACATTGACGGTGCCCAGGCAGTTGGGGCCCAGCAAGCGCACGCCGTGGCGCCGCGCCACGTCTACCAACCGGTCCTGAAGGGCGAGGCCATCCGGCCCAGCCTCAGCAAAGCCCGAGGTCAGCACGGTCACGGCACGCACGCCACGAGCGGCGCAGTCCTGCACCGCTGCGAGCGTGGCCTCCACCGGCACGGCCAGGATGGCAAGCTCAGGCGCGGCGGGGGTATCCAAAATCGATGCGTAGGCCTGAAGGCCCTGCACAGTGCCGCCCTTGGGGTTGACGGGATAGATCGGCCCGGCATAACCGTACTTACGCAACAGATGGACGGGACGCCCACCGATCTTGGTGATGTCGTCCGAGGCGCCGACCACGGCCACACCCTGGGCCTGGAAGAACGCGTTCAGCCCGGCCCCCGGGACAAGCTGCACCATCGCTCAACGGCCCTTGTAGACCGGTGCGCGCTTTTCCAGGAACGCCGCGCGGGCCTCGCGTGCATCTTCGGTCTTGGCCAGCGCCATGGTGAACTCCTGCTCGAAGCGGTAGGCATCGCGCTGCGGCATCAGATCCACCATGTTGGCGGCCCGTTTGGCGTAGATCAACGCCAGCGGTGCCTTGGAGGCAATCTCACGCGCCAGCGCCATGGCGTGGGGCAGCAACTCCTCAGGGGGCAGCACCTCCTCCACCACGTTGCGCCGCAGCAGGTCCTGCGCACTCAGGCGCTGACCGGTGAAGAACATACGGCGCAGCGTGGATCGGCCAAACACTGTCTTGAGCATGGAGGCGCCGCCAGCCAGGCCCACGTTGATCTCCGGCATGCCGACGGTGGCGGTTTCGCAGGCGTACAGGATGTCGCAAGCCGCGGCCAGCCCGAAGCCTGCGCCCAGGGCGGCGCCGTTGATGGCGGCGATCACTGGCTTGGCGCATTCCCGGATGCTGTTGCCCGTCTCGCGGGTGATGCGGTTGTGCTCCAGGAAGTCACCCGCGACGGTGCTGTCGGGGCGGTCCTTGAGGTCGGCTCCTGCGCAGAAAACACCATTGGAGCCCGTCAGCACGGCGCACCTGATGTCCTCGCGCTCGGAGATCTCATCAAAGCAGGCCACCATCTGCCGGCGCATCGCGCGGTTCAAGGCGTTGACGGGCTTGCGGTCCATGGTGACCAAGGCCACGCCGTCCGACACCTCCAGGCGCAGGTGAGATTCGCTCATCCAGGATCCTCCAGTGGCACCGACCATCCTTCTTGCGGTCGCTGCGAAACGATTCTAGGAACCGTCTTTGCCGCGAATTGCCGTTGTTTGCGAGGGAGTGTCCTGCACAAATCGCAGCAGTGACATCGACAGCGGGCCCGTACCATCGGCATGCAAGGCCGCTAGCACTTGGATCCTGGAAAGGCCCGGCCTGGCCTGATTCTGCAAGCCATCGAACCTCTTCCGTTGCAGCGCCCTACCCTCCCAGCCCATTGCCCTTCCGAGGTGTCCATCACCCGTGTGGGTTCCCTGACGACCGATCTGGGCGAGTGCCCGGCTTGGCGCGATGGTCTGCTTTGGTTGCTGGACTGTCGGCAAGGGCTGGTGATGGCGCTGGATCCTGCCGATGGCCGAATGGTTTCTCGAGTAGCCATGCCGCCACCCTTGGGTTCGTTTGCCTTCGACGAGACCGGTCCTATGGTGCTCGCCCTGAAGGAGCAGGTGGTGACGCTGGACGTGACCACCGGCCACTGGAGCAGGCTGGCTGGCCTGGATCTGAGTCACCCGCACCTGCGTCTGAATGACGGCTGTGCGCTGCCGGATGGCAGTTTTGTGGTGGGCACCATGCATCCCCTGCGACCCCCGGGCGAAGCCCCGCAGGGAGGTCTGTACCGCCTGGGGCACGACATCACCTTACATCGCATCGAGCAGGGCATCGGCATTGCGAACGGTCCGGCCGTCAGTCCACTGACCGGACGCTTCCATCTGGCCGACAGCGAGGCCCGCACCATCCATTCATGGCGCTTGAACTCGGACGGAACGCTCTCAGACCGGCAACTCTTCGTCCAGACCGAGGCGTGGGGGTCGGGGCCCGACGGATGCTGCTTCGACGACGAAGGCGGCCTGTGGACCGCTCTGGTACGCGCGTCGGCACTGGCGAGGTTTGATTCGATCGGTACCTTGACGCACTGGATTCCACTGCCGCTGACCTACCCGAGCGCCTTGTGCTTCGGGGGAGCAGCGATGGACACCATGTTCGTCACCTCCATTCGCGACAGCGGCCGCCTGAGCGCCAGCGGGCCGCTGGACGGCGCGGTGCTGAAGGTGACGGGGGCGGGATTTCGTGGCACGGCCCGCCCAACAACCCGGTTGCTGCAGCAGCGCACCTGAACGGCCAGCTTTCACACCAAGCCGGGTGAGCGGCTGGAAGCGGTGAAGCGAAGTTCATCGCCCGCCACATGCCGGGCCACATGGTCCACGAACAAGCGCACCTTGGCCGGCACGATGGGGGTGTCGAGGATCGTGGCGTACATGCCCTCGTCGAAACCCTTGTTGGTGATGCGGAAGTCATCCATCACGCGCACCAACCGGCCCAGCCGCAGGTCATGGTGCACGGTGTAATCGTCAAGCAGCACCAAGCCCTCTCCCAATCGGGCCAACTCAAGCAAGGCAATCCCGTTATTGCAGACGAGACGCGGCTTGAAGGCGATTTCCCGTGTCTCCTTGGCCTGCCGGAAACGCCAGGTGTATTCCTCCCCAGGCAATTGGTAGACCAGGCAGTCGTGTTGAAGGATGTCCTGCGGTTCACGAAGGGGCGGTCGGCCTGCCAGGTAAGCCGACGATGCAACGAGGTAACGCTCGCTGTGAAACAGCATGCGGCGCTTCACACCGGCCTCCTCGGGCGGCGAGATGCGAAAGTCGATGTCGATACGGTTACGGCGCAGATCGACAGGCTCCTCGCTGACCAGCAGCTCGATGGAAATGTCCGGGTACGACTGGCGGAAACCCGCCACCAAGGCGGGCAGCACACCCAATCCGAACATCGTGCGGGAATGCACCCGCAGACGACCGCGTGGCGCGGTGGTGATGGCGCTGACGTTGCTGTGCAGTTCCTGGACCTGCCAAAGAATGCCCTCCAACTGCCGCGCGTAGGCTTGGCCCGACTCGGTCAGCACCACCTGCCGCGTCGAGCGCAGCAGCAGCTTGACCTTCAAGTCGTCCTCTATCTCCGTGATCATGCGGGACACCGCAGTGGCCGAGATGCCGAACTTCCGCGCTGTCTCCGAAAAGCTCTGTGTCTGAGAGATGGACAGGAACAACTCCATCGCACGCAAACGGTCCATGAGTACTCCGATTTCCGCAGAACTGAACTGCCGTTTCTGCAATAGCAGGAAAGAACCCGATTCCTAGAATCATTTTGCGGTGTCAGCACAGACATCGCCCCCTTATCCCCGTTGGCCGCTCGGTGGCTTGTGAAGAGAGTCGGAAGGCCGCCAGACCAGAAACCCAAACACGTCCGGAGACTTCGATGACCCAACCCAAACTCCAACGCCGTCATGTGCTGCTGAGCACACTCGCCCTGGGCACCGGTATGCCCTCGTTAGCGCAGCAAGCTCCCTGGCCCAACCGGCCGATCAGGTTGATCGTGGCTGGCACGCCAGGAGCTGGGGGAGATATCTTCGCCCGACTCGTCGCCACTCCGCTACAGAACATCCTGAAGCAGCCCGTGGTGGTTGATGCCAGGCCTGGCGCCAACGGCATGATCGCTGGCGACGCCGTGGCCAAAGCAGCCCCAGACGGCTACACCTTGCTGCTGGCGCCCAGTTCGACCATCTTGCTCAACCCCGTGGTGGTCGACAAGATGCCTTTTGACCCCTTCAAGGATCTGATTCCCATCGCTCAAGTGGGCGCTGCAGGGATTCTGTTGGTGGCCAACCCCTCGACGGGCTTCAAGAACCTGCAGGATATGGTCGCATTTGCGAAGGCCAACCCCGGCAAGCTGTCGCATGGCTCCTGGGGCCGTGGTTCCTCGGGCCACCTGGTGATGGAAGGCATCAAGGCCCACTACGGACTGAACATGGTGCACGTCCCTTACAAGTCACTCACCTCCTTGGTGGCTGACGTGATGGCAGGCACCATCCCCGTGGCCTTCACCGATATCGCCTCGCCAATCCCGCATATTCGCGCCGGCAAGCTGAATGCGCTGGGGACCTCGGGCTCGAAGCGCGGGCCTGCCACCCAGGACATCCCACGCCTGACCGAACAGGGCTACAAGTTCGACGCGGATGGCTGGTATGCCGTGTTCGCTCCCGCAGGTACGCCCAAAGCCATCGTCGACCGACTCAATGAAGAGATCTACAAGATCCAGGCCAGTGACGAGGTCAAGCCCAAGATCGAGACCCAGAACATGGTTGTGCCACCCACCCTGACGGCGCAGCAGTTCGCCGAGTCCGTTCGTGCAGACGGGGTGATCTGGCAGAACTTGGCCCGCGGCGCCGATCTGAAGGAGAAGTGATCGACGGCGAGGCCGGTCCCTGCATCCACAACGTGCAGGGACCGCACTGCTTGCCGTCAAAGTGCGTTTCATTTCCTTCAATTTGCGGTGAACTGAAGCGCGACATTGACGGGTTCCGAAATTTAGCCCCCACCCACAGAATTTCGGCAGTCGCAACCATCAAAAAAGCGAGCCCACCATGGAATTCGGCGTCTTCATCCTGGCCCAGCAGCGCGGATATCACCAGACCTCGCAGCAGGTGATTGCCAACTCGATCGAGCAGACCGTGGTGGCCGAACAAGCTGGCTTCCACTCCGCCTGGTACGCCGAGCACCACTTCAACAATTACTCGCTCTCGCCCTCGCCGCTGATGATGGTGGCGCACATGGCGGCCAAGACGCGGCGGATCCGGTTGGGTACCGCAGTCTGCATCCTGCCGCTGTACCACCCAGCCCGCTTTTTGGCCGAGGTCGGCTTTGTCGATACGGTCTCCAATGGCCGCCTGGATCTGGGCATCGGACAGGGCTACCAGGAATTCGAATTCGAACGCTTCGGAGTCAACATCGCTGACGCCTACGCCATCTACAACGAGTTTCTGGACATCATTCCCAAGGGCCTTACGCAGCACACTTTCGAGTACAGCGGCAAGTTCCTCAAGGTTCCGCCGAGCTCTATTGCGGTTCGCACCGTGCAGGACCCCATGCCGCCGCTGTGGATCACCTCCGGCAATGCGGGTACCCTGGGCCGCGGCGTGCGCGAAGGTCATAACCTGTTCGTCACGGCCTTGCTGGGCGGCAACGAGGCCATCACTGCCTTGCGCAGCAAGCTCGAGCAGGTAGCAGCAGACAACGGCCGCGATCTGGACGAGGATGTGAAGTTCGGTTTCCTGCGCTGCGCCTATGCCTCGGACAACCGTGCCGAGGTCGACAGCTACCTGGACTGCGCCCGCTTCCAGCGACGCATCTCAGAGAGCCTGAAGTTCCGTCGCGCACAGACGGACGACGGCTACATGGTCAAGGAAGTGCCCTCGCCCACCGACCTGAGCTTCGATCAACTGCGCCAGAACCTCGCGGTGGGTTCGGTCAACCAGGTGATCGACAAGATGCTGGCGGAGATCAGCATCCTGCGCCCCAAGCTCATCGCACTGCAGACGCAGTTGGGTGACTTCGACCAGAAAACCATGCTGCGCCAGATCGAGGTGTGGGGCGAGCGCATCATCCCGGCGATCCAGAAGGAGATCGGCACCGATTTGGCAGTGGCAGCCTGAGCAGCCCTCGAATCAGGCCGCGAAATGCGCGTTCACCTTACCGAAGCGGGCGCCATCACATTGGTGGAGCCGCAGGTCTTCATTCGCTTGGACATCTTGGCGGATGTGCAGTCTTCTCAGCAGCTCGAGAGGGCCATCGCTCGCATTGGCTGCAGAGCCGATGAGCGGCACATCTGGGTGGAGCCTTCCATCCTGCGATTCCTGAGTGGATACGCTGGAGACGGCGACTGGGAAAAGCACTTCACTGGCATGCTGACCTACGCGCAGGTGAAGGGTTGGCTTGATGAGCAAGGCCGCGTGAGAGCACACCTCGTAGATGCGCCGCAGTCCGTGCACGTTGCTGAAGCCGACTTCAAGGCCGCACTGCGTGCCCTGCCGGCTGGGGTCAGCGTGGTGACCACGGGCGGCGGTGAATCGGCAGCGGGCATGGTGGTGTCCAGCCTGACGTCGGTGTCAGCACAGCCGCCTCTCGTGGGATTTTTCGTACACCGTGCGTCGTCCATGCACGGCACCCTGCTGACCAATGGCATGTTCGCGGCGAACGTACTGGGCGCGCAGCACGGCGGGGTCATGACCGCCTTCCTTTCAGGCCGGCAGGGACCCGCACGCTTTGCCGCCGGCAAATGGTTGGCTGGAGAAACAGGGCTGCCTGTGCTGGGTGACGCTCTGGCCAGCATGGAGTGCAAGATCGTCTTCACCCAAAGCCTGGGTACGCACGACCTGGTGGTGGGCAAGGTACTTCGAACCGCGTGCCGGCTCGCAGATCCCCTGGTGCATTTCAACGGCACCACCCAGTCGCTGGAAACCCAGCCTCAAGCTTTGGCTGCATGAGCTCCGATGCCACACCGATGTTGTTCAACCTGGAGGGCCGGGTTGCAGTGGTCACGGGCGCCAGCGGCGGTATCGGTTTGTCCATCTGCGAACACCTGGGGGCTCTCGGGGCGCAGGTGGTGGAAGTGGACATCAGCCACGACTTCGAGCCAAGGGAGATAGCTCCAGGCCGCCTGCAGGTGCGCGGCGACGTTGCAGACCCCCATTCCACAGCTGCCCTGGGTGCCCTGGTGCGAGAACGTTGGGGCCGCTGCGATGTGCTGGTGAACAATGCCGCCATCACCGCGCCCGCCACGCCGCTGGAGCACATGGATTTGGCTGTCTGGGACCGCGTCTTGAGCGTCAACCTGCGGGGCGCCTTGTTATGCGCACAAGCCCTCGTGCCGATGATGCTGGGGCGTCAGTCGGGCAGCATCGTCAACGTGGCATCCATCGCTGCTCACGCGCCCTCGCGCAACGGGGCTTACGGGACGGCCAAGGCCGGCCTGCGCGGCCTAACGCAACAGATGGCTGTCGAATGGGGCCCTCGCAGAGTACGAGCCAACTCGGTCAGCCCCGGCATGATCCGCACGCCCTTGTCGGCCGCGCACTACCAGGACGAAACCAAGGTCCGCACCCGCATCGAGCGCATCCCGGCCCGCCGCATCGGCCAGCCGAGCGACATCGCCGGCGTGGTGGCGTTTCTGGCCAGCGATGCATCGGCTTACGTCAACGGCCAGGATCTAGTGGCGGATGGCGGCTTCCTCAGGGGGCCGCTGACAGCTCTTTACTGAGTATCGAAGTCCAGCATCGTCAGACCGTGAGCCCACGCAGGAACGCACCCAGACCTGCGCGAAGGATCGGCATGGCTGGAGATCGATTCAGTTGAACCGGCTCTGAGCGATAACACCCCGCCTAAGATCGCCCTTCACTTGGTGACAGGCAGTCCTGCAGCGGTTGGAGCCATTCCCAGACGGCGGGCGTACTCACGGTAAGCGCCAGGAAGCCGACATCCGGTTCAGCAGCCGGTGCCACAGTGAGCGTCAGCAATGGATTGAAAGCTGAACTTCACGCCGGGAGTGCGTAGTCTCGCCATGAGCGATCGGTCCCGACAGGCGCGGCGGACTCGAATCGACCCAATGCGGAAGTTCACGCACGCAAAAGCGGACCTCCGATTCCGGGAGGTCGGTGGCGTCGCCCCGCGAACCATGTGGCTGGAGCCGGGCATTCGCCGCAATGCGAGCAGCCTGGCGCTCCAGCCTTTGACGCGGCGGGCGGTCATGAGCAGGGCATCCCAATGCGACGCACCCCCGTGACTTACTGGCGCGAGTTGTATGTCTTCAGACGATCCACGATCGAGTCGATCACCTTGGCGCCTCCCGGCTGTTTGCTGGATGACCAGAACAGGCGCACCTCGTACAGCGGCAGTCCTTCGCGAATCCGCACGACGGCGAACGCATCTCGCACCGCCTCCTGCGGTTGAAGCGCCGGGTGCGGCACGACGCACAGCAGGTCGCTTTTCGACACCAGATTGAGCAAGGTCTGGTAGTCGGCGCACTGGATCAAGATGCGCGGAGGCGGCAGGCTGTGCACGCGGTGCGCCTCCTCGATGACGTTGCCAGCGGTGCCGGCACGGCCGGCAACGCCCCAGCCGGCGCCGGCACTACGCACAATTGATCAACCTTGGAACCCTTTAAGCCACGGGGCGCGACTCCGTACACGCGACTTCAGAGTGTTCAGTACCCATAAGCGGGGTGGGATGTCTGTCCGGGTCGACGCCTTAGGATGCGTGACCTGACAAATGCTCCGCCAGCAGCGCGGATGCCCCCGAAGGCTTCAGGGGGCACAGCAAGCCCATGGGGTTCAGTGCCAGCATCTGCGTGGGCGCGGGAACCGTCACCAACTGGCCCGTGTCCAGCGCATGGCGCACGTAGCTGCGAGGCAGCAGGGCCAGCACCCCTTCTTGCTGCACCAGGTGCAGC
>Ga0315900_10006576_pt1 | contig 15539 bp, 15 predicted proteins | sample LakEriMetagenome_FD_203521 | JGI IMG/M metagenome (GOLD analysis project Ga0315900, IMG submission 203521) | Freshwater fungal communities from buoy surface, Lake Erie, Ohio, United States - Buoy 12 MA114 | ecosystem: Environmental > Aquatic > Freshwater > Lake > Lake biofilm | place: USA: Lake...
CGAAAGCCTTTTTCGGCGGGCGCGTTGCCGGTGTTGACGGGTGCCGCCGAACGCGCGACGCGCCCCACGAGCCCCTCGCCGAGCTTCAGCCGCGTCTTGTGGACGGCCGCGGCCCGCAGGCCCTCGGTCGCGCAGAGCTCGAGCGTCTCGGGATCGCGGAAGAGGTAGATCGAACAGACCTCGGTGCCCATCGACTGCGCGATGAGGCGCACGATCCGGTCAAGCCGGGCCTGCCCCTCGGCGCCCGCCGCGAGCGTGTCGCGCAGGCGTCGCAGAAGCTTGCGGCTCTCGCTCTCGCTGCGCTCCGGCATCGGCTGCCTCCGCGGGCGTCGCGCCCGCCCGGTGGCCCCTACGGCCTGCCCGTTCCTTCGAGCGCGAAGGCATCATGCAGCGCCTGCACCGCGAGTTCCATGTATTTCCGGTCGATCAGCACGGAAATCTTGATCTCGGAGGTAGAGATCACCTTGATGTTGATCCCCTCGCGCGCGAGCGTCGTGAACATCCGCGCGGCGACGCCCGTGTGGCTGCGCATCCCGATGCCCACGACCGAGACCTTCGCCACCTCGTCGTCGATGATGAGGTCGTCGTAGTTGATCGCGCCCTTGGCGCGCGCCTCTTCCATCGCGCGGCGGGCGCGCGGCACCTGGTCGATCGGGCAGGAAAAGGTCATGTCGGTGACGGCGCCGGGGTGGGCCTCGTCATAGTCCTTTTCCGAGATGTTCTGCACGATCATGTCGACATTGACGCCCGCCTCGGCCAGCGGCCCGAAGATCGCCGCGGCGATGCCGGGGCGGTCCTCGATGGTGAAGAGGGTGATCTTGGCTTCCTCGCGCGAATGGGCGACGCCGACGACGGCCTTTGATTCCATGATTTCCTCCTCGGCGCAGACAAGCGTGCCGGATGTCTCGGTGACCTCTTCGAACGACGACAGCACCCTCAGCCGCACCTTGTAGCGCATGGCAAGCTCGACCGAGCGGGTCTGGAGCACCTTGGCCCCGAGGCTCGCGAGTTCGAGCATCTCCTCGTAGCTGATGCGGTCGAGCTTGCGCGCCTTCTTGGTGATGCGCGGGTCGGTCGTGTAGACGCCGTCGACATCGGTGTAGATGTCGCAGCGCACGGCGTCGAAGGCGGCGGCGAAGGCGACCGCGGTCGTGTCCGACCCGCCGCGGCCGAGCGTGGTGATCCGGTTCTCGGGGCTGAGGCCCTGGAAACCCGCGACGACGGCGACCTTCATGCCCTCGGCGAATTTCTGCTCGATGTTGGTGCGCGGGATGTCGATGAAGCGCGCGGCGCCGTGCTGGCTCGTGGTCAGGATCGGCACCTGCCAGCCCTGCCAGCTGCGGGCAGGGATGCCCATCTCCTGCAGGCGCAGCGCCATGAGGCCGGCGGTCACATTCTCGCCCGAGGCGACGACGGCGTCGTATTCGCGCGCGTCATAGAAGGTCGAGGTGTCCGAGACCCATTTGACAAGCTCGTTCGTCTTGCCCGACATGGCCGAGACGATGACGATCACGTTGTGGCCGCGCGTGACCTCGGCCTGAACCTTCGCCGCGGCGTTCGCGATCCGGTCGAGGTCCGCGACCGAGGTGCCGCCGAATTTCATGACCAGAAGTGACATTGCCGCCGCCGTCCCGTTCCGTGCCTGTCCGAAGCCGGCCGTCCTCTACGCGATGCGCGCGCGAGGTGCAAGAATGGTCGGGATCAGAAGGGGATGGGCGCACCGTCATGGTTGCGAAAGCAGCCCGTGTCGGCGAGGTCGAGCGCCGCGAAGCGCGCCATCAGCCCCGCGACCGAGGTCGCGACGTCGATCTGGGCGCCCGGGCCGCCCATTTCGGTCTGCACCCAGCCGGGATGATAGATCCCGACCGCGACCCCATCCGCGCGCAGATCGGTGGCGAGGTTGCGCCCGAGGTTCAGCACCGCCGCCTTGGTCGCGCGATAGATGTAGGCCCCGCCCGGCGCGCGCGCCTGCGAGCCCATCGCCGAGGAGAGGATCGCGACGCGCCCCCGCGCCGCGCGCAGCCGCGGCAGATGCGCCTGCACAGTCAGGAATACGCCCGTGACGTTGACGGCGAAGGCCGCCGCCCAGTCGCCCGCGGCGAAGCCGTCATCGAGCCGGTCGGCGCGGGCGGGATAGATGGCCGCGTTGCACACAAGCAGATCGAGTGGCCGGCCGCGCGCGCCTTCGGCCAGCGCGCGCTGGCCCGCGGGATCGGCAACGTCGAGCGGCGCCCATGCGACACCTGCGATCGCGGCAGGCGGCGTGCCGCCGGGGCGGTGGGTCCCCACGACGCGCGCGCCCGTGGCGGCATAGCCCTGCGCGAGGCCGAGCCCGATGCCGCGCGCGGCACCGGTGATCAGCACCTCGGGCGGCATCAGTTCTGCCGCCTTGTCGGGATGAAGGGCAGGGGGGCGACGGGGATGCCGTCCTCGATCAGCTGGCGCGCCTCGTCAGGGTGCGCCTCGCCGTGGATCGGCCGCCCGGGAATGTCGCCCGCGTGCATCCGCCGAGCCTCGGTCGCGAAGGAAAGGCCGACGTAATCCGAATTCGCCTCGATCCGGCGGCGCAGTTCGGCAAGCGCCTGAGCGCGCTGCTCGGCTGTCGCAAGGGCGGGCGGCTCGTGTGGCGCACCCGCATCGGCAAGGGGGATGCCGTCTTGGGGGCGCGTGGCGTCGGTCCGCGCGACACTCGGCGCCATCAGGGCCTTCTCGACCGTTGAACTCGCGCAGAACGGGCAGGACAGATGCCCGCCCGACTTCAGCCCGTCGAAGCTCGCCGAAGACTGGAACCAGCTATCGAAAGTGTGACCTTGATCACAACGGAGATCATAGCGTATCATCGGACATCCTGCTGTCGGATGCGATCATGCAACCGGAGCGACAAGAGAATTCTATGATGGCAAGGCGGTTTCAGGGCCAGCTCCACAGCGCGTTCGACGGGCCGCCCTCCGCCCTCGGGGCTACCCTCCGTGCGTTACGCCCTAGGGTCTACCTCTGTTACCGCGTCACCTGCAAGCTTGCAGTGGGTCAGCGGGCTGCGCGTCTGTCCAAGCTCCCTGATGCCCGGTTGCACCTTTTCGGTGCCGGCGCGTCGATCGCATGAGGACGCATCCGTGAACTCCGAGGAGAGTCTTGAGACGCTGATGCGCGCTGCGAACCGTGGCGACGGTCCCTCTTACGAGCGTCTGCTTGGCCGAATCACGCCTGTGCTGCGCGGGATCGTGCGCCAGCGCGGTGCGGCGCTCGGACCCGAAGGGTGCGAGGATGTGCTGCAGGCGATCCTGCTCGCGATCCACCTCAAGCGCCACACCTGGCGCGACGACCTGCCGCTGCGCCCCTGGCTCTATGCCGTGGCGCGTCACAAGGTGATCGATGCGCTGCGCGCCCGCGGCATCGTGTCCGAGGTCCCGGTCGAGTCGATCGCGGATGAATTGCCGGCACCCGAGCCGGTCGATCCGATGCAGATGCACGACATCGAAAAGGTTCTTGCGCGCCTTGATCGGCGATCTGCGCAGATTGTCCGCGCGGTCGGGATCGAGGGCGCCACCGCGGCCGAGGCGGGCCAGCAGTTCAACATGTCCGAGGGCGCGGTCCGTGTCGCGCTGCACCGGGCGCTCAAGACGATCGCGCAGTTGCGCAAGAGGATGTTCGAATGAAGACCGATCAGCTCCTGCGCCTGATGGCCGCCGATCCGGCACTGCGGATCAACTTCGACAGGCGGATCGCGCTGGCCTTCCTTGCCGGGATGGGATTCGCTGCCGCCGTTCTGCTGGTGATGTTTGGGCTGCGGCCCGATCTGGTTGCCGCGCTGCAAAGCCCTGTCCTCGCCAAGACGGCGCTGCCCTTTGCCGCCGGGATAGTCGCGCTTGGGACTGCGCGTGCCTGCGCCCGACCGGGGGCATCACTGCGGGGGCCGGTTCTGGCCCTCGGGGTCGTTATCTCGCTCGTGGCCGGGGCCTATCTGATCGGGGTGATGGTGCGAGGGCCGGGGGGCATTGCGGCGGGGCTCGCCAATCCGATGATGGGCATGTGCCTGACGGCGGTGCTGCTGCTCTCGACCCCGATCCTTGTCCTGCTCATCTGGGCGATGCGCGCGGGTGCGAACCTCAGCCCGGCGCGCAACGGGGCTGTGGCGGGGCTGGCATCAGGGGCGGCGGGGGCTGCGCTCTATTCGGTGGCCTGCGACCAGGACGATGTTCTGTTCGTGGTGCCGGCCTATTCCGCAGCCGTCTTGATCGTCATCGTCGCGGGCGCGATTGCGGGGCAGTTCAGCCTGCGATTGTGACGGGCGCAACTCTCGCGGCCTCTGCTGCGCGTGATCGCTCGACCATCATGCAAAACTGCAAGATGATCGCCCCGAGCCCCGGTTCGGCAACCTTGCGCGCGGCCTTCGCGGGATCGAACCAGCGGCGCCGGCGCTGGCGACGCTCGGGATAGTCGGCCGCCAGCCGTTCCACCAGAAGCGGGAACACCTCGACCCGCACCGGCAGGTCCGAACCGGACTTCAGCATCTTGCGATAGGGGAACTCTCCCGTCGGATCGGCATCGATCCGCCCCTCTGCTCCGGCTTCTTCCCACGCCTCGCGCAGGGCTGCCTCGTACGGCAGGCGCCCCGACATGGGCCAGCCCTTGGGGATGATCCAGCGCCCCGTGTCGCGGCTGGTGACAAGCAGAACCTGCGCGCGCTTGCCACGCACGCGCCAACAGAGCGCGCCATACTGGGTGCGCGCATGTTCGGGCCCATCGGGGACGATGGCATCCTGCCCGCTTTGGTCCGCCGGCAAGGCGGGGTATCCGTCAATCCTGCTCATTCCCGACTTCTTGTCGTTGTGAAATCAACCTAGCACCTTGCCGGACTCTGGCAAAGTGCAGCTTGTCACACCCCCGTGCTTGACCCGACCCCGCCGCCCGCTACCCTTTGCCGCGAGCAAGCGGAGGGTGCCCATGTTGGCGCGCATCATGGCGGTTTCATGGCTGCCCCGGGCCGCGGCGGCGCTGGCGGCGACGGTCTGGATATGCCTGTCGGCAGTCGCGCAGGCGGCCTCCGCACCCGATGCGCGGTTTGACTCGATCGACGGCGGCACGCTCGATCTGGCCGATTGGCGGGGGCGGCCGGTGCTGGTCGTCAACACCGCCTCGGGCTGCGGCTATACCCCGCAGTATGAGGGGCTTCAGGCGCTGTGGGAGCGCTATCGCGACCGGGGCCTTGTCGTGCTCGCGGTGCCCTCGGACGATTTCGGGCAGGAACTGGCCGACGAGGCGGCGGTGCGCGCATTCTGCGCCGTCAACTTCGACCTCGACCTGCCGATGACGACGATCACCCGCGTTTCGGGCGCGGACGCCCACCCGCTCTATCGCTGGCTGGCCGAGGCGCATGGCTTCGTGCCGCGCTGGAACTTCGCCAAGGCGCTGATCGGCCCCGACGGGGGCTTTGTGCAATCCTGGGGGTCGTCGGTCGAGCCCGAGTCCGAGGCCATCACCCGGCGCATCGAGGCGCTGCTCAACTGACCGGCGCGATCTTCATCGGCTCCGAGGTCTATCGCGGATCCTCCTATGGCGCGCACCATCCGCTGCGGGTGCCGCGCGTCTCGACCGTGATGGACCTCGCGCGCGCGCTCGGCTGGCTTGGGGGGGCGGCCTATCGCAGCGCGCCGCGCGCCCGGGCGGCGGCCGCGACGCGCTGGCACGATCCGGCCTATGTCGCGGCGCTGCAGGCCGCCGAGGCCGAGGGCGATGTCGCCCCCGAGACGCGCGCGCGCTTTCACCTCGGCACGCCCTCGAACCCGGTCTTTGCCCAGATGTGGACACGGCCCGCGACCTCGGCGGGGGGCGTGCTGCTTGCAACCGAGCTCGTGGCCGCGGGCGGGGTCGCGCATGTGCCGGGCGGGGGCACCCATCACGGGATGCCCGACCGGGCGGCGGGGTTTTGCTATCTCAACGACGCGGTGCTCGGGATCCTCGCGCTGCGCGACCGCGGCCTTGGGCGGATCGCCTATGTCGATCTCGATGCCCACCACGGCGACGGGGTGGAATTCGCCTTTGCCGCCGACCCCGAGGTGCTGCTGATCTCGGTGCATGAGGAGCGTCGCTGGCCCTTCACGGGGCGGATCGAGGATGCAGGCTGCGGCAATGCCTTCAACCTGCCCGTGCCGGCCGGGTTGAACGATACCGAGGCGGCCGCGATCCGCGAACGGCTGATCGTGCCGCGCGTGGCGGGCTTCGCGCCCGAGGCGCTGGTGATCCAGTGCGGCGCCGATGCGCTGGCCGAGGATCCGCTGTCGCGCCTGTCGCTCTCGAACCGCGCCTATCTTGCCACCCTTGCGGCCCTTCTGCCGCTGGCGCCGCGGGTGATCGTGCTGGGCGGGGGCGGCTACAACCCCTGGTCGGTCGCCCGCCTCTGGACGGCCGTCTGGGGGATGCTCGCGGGGCATGCGCTGCCCGACCGCCTGCCGCCCGAGGCCGAGGCGGTCCTGCGCGCGCTGGTGCCCGAGCACGGGCCGCGGCGCGGCGCGCTGCCCGAGCACCTCCTGACCACCCTGCTCGATCCCGCCCGCGAGGGCGCGCTGCGCCCCGAGATCACCGAGCGGCTGAACAGGCTGGCGGCGCGATGAGGGTGTTTCTGGGCCTGCCGCTGCCCGCGGCGCTCGAGGGGCCGCTGCTGCGGCTCCAGATGCTTTTGCCCCAGCCCGTCGCGCTGGTCGATCCGGACGATCTGCACCTGACGCTCGTGTTCCTCGGGCAGCAGGACCGGCGCGATCTGGCAGACCTCGACGCGGCACTCGGGGCGCTCGCGCTTGAGGCGCCGCTCCTGCGGCCGGTCGGGCTCGGGGTGATGGGGGCGGGGGCGGTGCATGTGGCGATGGCGGCGGAGCCCGCGCTGATCCATCTGCAGGCCAAGGTCGCGCAGGCGGTGCGGGGTGCGGGCATCGCGGTGCCGCGCGCGCGCTTTGCCCCGCATGTCACGCTCGGGCGCATTTCGGGCGAGGTGCCGCCGCGCCTCGGCGCCTTCGTCGCGGCCGGCCCGCCCGAGCCGCTGCCGGCCGCGCGGGCGACCGAGCTTTGCCTCTGGCAGAGCCACCCGGGACGCAGCGCGCCGAAATACGAGGATCTCGCGCGCTATCCGCTGCGGGCCTGACCCTCAGCCCAGCCGCGGCGCGCGCAGCAGCGGCATCAGCGCCGCCATGTCCGGCCCGTCGCCCCGCCCCGTCATCGCCTTGCGCAGCGGTAGATAGAGCGCCTTGCCCTTGCGCCCGGTCGCGGCCTTGACGGCCTCGGTCCAGGCCGCCCAGCTCGTGCCATCCCACGGCGCGGGCGGCAGGAGCCCGAGGGCCGCGCGCACGAAATCGCCATCCTCGGGCGCGATCTCGGGCGCAGCGCCATCGCGGCAGAGCGCCCACCACGCGCCGAGGTCGGCCATCGTGCCGAGATTCTCGCGCACCGCCGCCCAGAGCGCGGGCGCGACCGCGTCGGGCACGCCCAGCGCCGCGATGCGTTCCGCCACCGCCGCATGGGGCTGGCGGCCGAGATGGGCGCGCGTCAGCGGCCAGAGGTCGTCGGCGTCGAACTTGGTCGGCGCTGCCCCGAAGCTCGCGATGTCGAAGCCCGCCACCAGATCGTCGATCGAGCCCGCAAGCTCCACCGGCCGCGACGAGCCGAGCCGCGCCATGAGCGACAGAAGCGCCATCGCCTCGACCCCGCGCGCGCGCAGGTCGCGGATCGAGAGCGTGCCGAGCCGCTTCGAGAGCGCCTCGCCATCGACCCCGGTCAGCAGGCTGTGATGGGCGAAGGCGGGCGGCGTGCCGCCGAGCGCGCGCATGATCTGGATCTGGGTCGCGGTGTTCGTGACATGGTCGGCGCCGCGCACGATATGCGTGACCCCCATGTCGATGTCGTCGACCGAGCTTGCGAAGGTATAGAGCACCTGCCCGTCGGCGCGGATCAGCACCGGGTCCGACACGCTCGCCGCGTCGATCGAGATCGGGCCGAGGATGCCGTCCGTCCACTCGATCCGCTCCTGGTCGAGCAGGAAGCGCCAGTATTCCCCCCGCTCGGCGGCAAGGCGCGCGCGTTCGTCCGGGCCGAGTTTCAGCGCGGCGCGGTCATAGACGGGCGGCCGGCCCATGTTGAGGAGTTTCTTGCGCTTGAGGTCGAGCTCGACCGGCGTCTCGTAGCAGGGATAGAACCGCCCCGCCGCGCGCAGGCTGTCGGCGGCTTCGGCATAGCGCCCGAGCCGGTCGGATTGCCGCTCCACCCTGTCCCAGTGGAGCCCGAGCCAGGCGAGATCCTCCTTGATCGCGTCGGCGTATTCCTCGCGCGAGCGTTCGCGGTCGGTATCGTCGAGCCGCAGGATGAAGGTGCCGCCGCCCTGCCGCGCGATCAGGTAGTTCATCAGCGCGCTGCGCAGGTTGCCCACATGGATATAGCCCGTGGGCGAAGGGGCGAAACGGGTGACGGGTGCGGACATGGTGGCCCTCCGGCTGCTCGGGCCACCTTTCACACGGCCGCCGGATTGTCCATATCGGGGGCAGGGGGTGGCGTGATGACGACAGGCGACGAGATGGGGTCCGACCTGCCCGGATGGGTCGATCTGACGGCCCCGGGTGAGGGCGCGCTCGAAGAGATCGCGCGCGAGGCGGTGGCGGCGCTGCCGCAGGTGTGGCGCGAGCCGGCGCAGGCCGTCGCGATCCGGGTTGCCGATTTCGCGACGGACGAGATGCTCGACGATCTCGGGATCGAGAACCCGTTCGAACTGACCGGCCTCTATGACGGCACGCCGCTGACCGACAAGTCGGTCGCCGACCAGCCGCGAGGCCCCGATGCGATCTGGCTCTTCCGCCGCCCGATCCTCGATGAATGGGCGACGCGCGGCACCGTCACGCTGCGCGAGATCGTGACCCATGTTCTGGTCCACGAACTCGCGCATCATTTCGGCTGGTCGGACGACGACATCGCCGCCATCGACCCGTGGTGGGAGATGGACGAGGACTGAGCTCTATTTCACCCGCACCGCGAAGTGCTTGCGGACGGGCTCGATGATCTCCCACGTCCCGCGGAATTCGGCCTCGACGACGAAGGCATCGCCCGCCTGCACCGTGACGGGCGCGCCGCCGTCGGGGGTGATGACGATGCGGCCCGCGATCATGTGGACGAACTCCCACGCGCTGTAGCTCGCGTGATAGGTGCCGGGCGTCGCCTCCCAATAGCCCGAGGCGAGCGTGCCGTCGGAATTGACCTGCTGCACCCAGGTGCGCATCGTGGGCGAGCCCGCGACGACCTTCCAGCCGTCGAGGATCGTGGGGTCGCCGGCGTCGGTCGGGGGCAGGGGCAGGCGGACGATGGTCGGCATGGCAATCTCCTCAAGCTGCGGGTGGCGCAGGCTAGGCGAGCGGCGCCTGCCGCGCAACCGCCGCGCTTGACGGCGGGGGCGGCGATGGGCGAGGTCTTGGCGATGGACCATCGCGCCTTCATCGCGGGCCTCGATCCCGGCCGGCGCGCCGATCTCGTGCGGCGCGCGGATGCGCCGGGCTTGCGCCATCTCGCGCTGCATCTCGGCGCGATCGTGGCCTGCGGCGGCGCGATCGCGGCGGGGGTGCCGGGCTGGCCCTTGCTGCTGCCGGTGCAGGGCGTGCTGATCGTCTTTCTCTTCACGCTCGAACACGAATGCACCCACCAGACCCCCTTCGCGCGCGTCCGGATCGGCGAGGCGGTGGGGCATCTGGCGGGGTTCGTGCTGCTCCTGCCCTTCATCTGGTTTCGCTACTTCCACCTCGCCCACCACCGGCACACGAATCTGCCCGGCCTCGATCCCGAACTGGCCGCGTCCAAGCCCGCGACGGGAGCGGCGTGGCTCTGGCATGTCTCGGGGCTGCCCTATTGGGGGGCGGGGGCCGCGCTGATCTGGCGGCTGGCGACGGGGCGGGAACGGCCCGCCTTCCTGCCCGAGGGCGCCCGGCCCCGGGCCGAGGCCGAGGCGCGCCTCATGCTCGGCCTCTATGCCCTTGCGGGGCTGTCGCTTTTCGCCTCGCCCGTGCTGATCTGGGTCTGGATCCTGCCCGCCCTCATCGGGCAACCCGTGCTGCGGCTCTATCTGCTGGCCGAGCACGGCGATTGCCCCGAGGTCGCCGACATGTTCGAGAACACCCGCACGACCTTCACGACGCGCGCGATGCGCGCGCTCGCCTGGAACATGCCCTATCACGCCGAGCATCACGTCATGCCGGCGGTGCCCTTTCACCGCCTGCCCGAGCTGCACGCGGAGATGCGCGCCCATCTGCGCGTGACCGAACGGGGCTATGCCCGCTTCACCCGCCGCTATCTCGCGCGGCGGCTGGGCTAGCGTCAGGCCGCGATTTCCTTCGTCGCGGTCAGCCGCAGGTCGGGATAGTCGCGCACGATCCGGTCGATGTCCCATTGCAGGCGCGTGAGATAGACCGTGTCGCCGTCATGGTCGGTCGCGATGTGGCCGGTGTTGGCGGCGGTGAACTTCTCCATCGCGGGCTTGGGCCCCGCGACCCAGCGGGCCGAGGTGAACTGCGAGGAATCGAAGCGCACGGGCAGGCCGTATTCCTCCTCGATCCGGCTCGCGAGCACGTCGAACTGCAGCGCCCCCACCACGCCCACGATGAAGCCCGACCCGATCGCGGGGCGAAAGACCTTGGCCGCGCCCTCTTCGGCGAACTGCATCAGCGCCTTTTCGAGGTGCTTGGCCTTCATCGGGTCGGCCGCGCGCACGGTGCGCAGCAATTCGGGCGCGAAGGAGGGGATGCCGGTGAAGTGCAGCGCCTCGCCCTCGGTCAGCGCGTCGCCGATGCGCAACTGCCCGTGGTTGGGGATGCCGATGATGTCGCCCGCCCACGCCTCTTCGGCCAGATCGCGCTCGGAGGCGAGGAACATCACCGGATTCGTCACCGCCATCGGCTTGCCGGCGCGGACGTGGTGCAGCTTCATGCCGCGCACGAAATGCCCCGAGGCGAGGCGCACGAAGGCCACGCGGTCGCGGTGGCGGGGGTCCATGTTGGCCTGCACCTTGAAGACGAAGCCAGCGACCGTGCCCTCATCCGGGCTGATCTGGCGCTCGGCCGCGCGCTGGGGCTGGGGCGGCGGGCCGAAGCGGGCCATCCCCTCCATCAGGTCGCGCACGCCGAAGGAATTGATGGCCGAGCCGAACCAGATGGGCGTCAGGCTGCCCGCGAGGAACGCCGCGCGGTCGAAGGCGGGCAGGAGGCCGCGCGCCATCTCGACCTCTTCGCGCAGACGCGCGAGCAGGTCGGGCGGCACATGCTGCGCCAGCCCCGGATCGTCGAGGCCCGCAAAGGCGATGCTTTCGGCCACGCGGTTGCGATCGGCGCGGTCCATGATCTCGAGCCGGTCGTTGATGAGGTCGTAGGCCCCGAGAAAGTCGCGCCCCTGACCGATCGGCCAGCTGGCCGGCGTGACGTCGATCGCGAGGCTCTCCTGGATCTCGTCGATGATCTCGAAGGTCTCGCGGCTTTCGCGGTCCATCTTGTTGCAGAAGGTCAGGATCGGCAGGTCGCGCAGGCGGCAGACCTCGAAGAGCTTGCGCGTCTGGCTCTCGACCCCCTTGGCGCCGTCGATGACCATGATCGCAGCATCGACCGCCGTCAGCGTGCGATAGGTGTCCTCGGAAAAGTCCGAGTGGCCGGGCGTGTCGACAAGGTTGAACCGGCAGGGCCCGTAATCGAACGACATGGCCGAGGCCGAGACCGAGATGCCGCGCTCCTGCTCCATCTTCATGAAGTCCGAGCGGGTGCGGCGCGCCTCGCCCTTGGCGCGGACCTGGCCCGCCATCTGGATCGCGCCGCCATAGAGCAGGAACTTCTCGGTCAGCGTCGTCTTGCCCGCGTCGGGGTGCGAGATGATCGCGAAGGTGCGCCGGCGGGCGACCTCGGGCGGCAGGGTGGGGGTGTTGGCGGTGGCGGTCATGCCCGGCCTTCTAGTCGGGTCGCGCGGCGAAGGAAAGCCGCGCGGCCCGGAGGTTTCACGCGCCGCCGAGGCGCGCGAGGGCCGCGCGCAGCCGCGCCGCCTCGGCCTCGGCCAGCGTCAGCGCCTCGCGCGTCTCCTCGACGACCTCCTCGGGGGCCGAGGCGACGAAGCGCGGGTTGCCGAGGCGCGCGGCCAGCCCCTTCATCTCGCCCTCGAGTTTCGCGAGCCCCTTGCCGAGGCGCGCGACCTCGGCCGCGATGTCGATGACGCCCTCGAGCGGCAGCGCGAAGACGCCGCCCTCGACGGCGACCGTGACCGAGCCCTTGGGCGCGCCTCCCGCCACCACCTCGCCCACCCGCGCGAGCCGGCGCACGAGCGCGATGTTGCGCCCGAGCACCTCCTGCCAGCGCGGCTCCAGCGCCGTCTGCACGAGGTCGAGCGTGAGACCCGCGGGCACGCGCATCTCGGCCCGGGCCGAGCGGATCTCCTCGATCAGCGCGATGACCCAGCGCATCTCGGCCATCGCGCCCGCATCGACCGCCTCCTCGCCCGTCGCGGGCCAGTCGGCATGGGCCAGGAGTTTCGGCCGCCTGCCGGTGATCTGCCAGAGCTCCTCGGTGACGAAGGGCATGATCGGATGGGCAAGGATCAGGCACTGGTCGAGCACATGCGCCATCACGGCCCGCGTCTCGGCCGCGGTCGCGGGATCGTCGAGCAGCGGTTTGGCGAATTCCACATACCAGTCGCAGACCCGCCCCCAGACGAAGGCATAGAGCCCGTTCGCGGCATCGTTGAAGCGGAAATCCCCGAGTGCCGCGTCGAAGGCCATGCGCGCGCGCGCCGTCTCGGACAGGATCCAGCGGTTCGCCGTGGCGGTGGCGGGCGGCGGGGCGCTGGTGGTCGCGTGCCCCTCCCACACGCCGTTCATCTCGGCAAAGCGGCAGGCGTTCCAGATCTTCGTGACGAAATTGCGATAGCCGGCAATGCGTTGCGACGAAAGCTTGAGGTCGCGCCCCATCGCGGCCATCGACGTCAGCGTGAAGCGCACCGCATCGGCGCCGTATTCGTCGATGAGGTCGAGCGGGTCGAGCACGTTGCCCAAGCTCTTCGACATCTTCTTGCCCTTCTCGTCGCGCACGAGAGCGTGGACGTAGACGGTGCGGAAGGGGATGTCGTTCACGACGGCAAGCTGCATCATCATCATCCGGGCGACCCAGAAGAAGATGATGTCAAAGCCCGTGACGAGGACCGAGGTCGGGAAATAGCGGCGCAGCTCGGGCGTGTCCTCGGGCCAGCCGAGCGTCCCGATCGGCCAGAGGCCCGAGGAGAACCAGGTGTCGAGGACGTCGGGGTCGCGCGTCAGGGTCTGGCCGCCCGCCATCGCGCGCGCCTCGGCCTCGGTCGGGGCGCAATACTGGTTGCCGGCGGCGTCATACCACACCGGGATCTGGTGCCCCCACCAGAGCTGGCGCGAGATGCACCAGGGCTCGATGTTCTCGAGCCAGTTGAAATAGACCTTCTCGTGCTGTTCGGGGATGATCCGGGTGCGGCCCTCGCGCACGGCCTGAAGGGCGGGGCCCACGATCTTGGCGGTATCGACGAACCACTGATCGGTCAGGAAGGGCTCGATCACGACCTTCGAGCGGTCGCCATGCGGGACCATGTGGCGGTCGGCGTCGATCCCGTCGAGCCAGCCCTCGGCCTCGGCGGTGGCGACGATCCATTCGCGCGCGGCATAGCGGTCGGCGCCGTCGAGCGCCTCGATCAGACGCGCGATCGCCTCGGCCGGGCAGCCTTGGGCCAGATCGGCGTTCTCGCGCAGCTTCAGCCGTGCGCGGGTGTCGAGGATGTTGATCGCGCGCAGCCCCTGCCGCTGGCCCACCGCCCAGTCGTTGAAATCATGCGCGGGCGTCATCTTGACGGCGCCTGTCCCCTTGGCGGGATCGGCATAGCTGTCGGCCACGATGGGCACCCGCCGCCCCGTCAGCGGCAGGATGACATGGCCGCCGATCAGGCCCGCATAGCGCGCATCCTCGGGGTGGACGGCCACGCCCGTGTCGCCCAGCATCGTCTCGGGCCGGGTGGTTGCGACGGTCAGATAGTCGCGCTCTTCCCATTCGGTGGGCTTGCCGTCGTCGTCGAAGGCGACGGGGTGGCGATAGCGCGCGCCGTCGGCGAGCGGATAGCGCAGGCGCCACAGATGGCCGTCGAGTTCGATCTGCTCGACCTCGAGATCCGAGATCGCGGTCTCGAAATGCGGATCCCAGTTCACCAGCCGCTTGCCGCGATAGATGCAGTCCTTGCGGTAAAGGTCCACGAAGACACGGATCACGGCATCGTGGAAATTGCCCTCTTCGCCCGCCGGCGCACCCGGGGCGCCCGACATGGTGAAGGCCGTGCGCGACCAGTCGCAGGAGGCGCCGAGCCGCTGGAGCTGGCCGATGATCGTGCCGCCCGATTGCTTCTTCCAGGCCCAGACGCGGCGCGTGAACGCCTCGCGCCCCATCTCGCGCCGGCCGGGCTCGCCTGCCCTGGCAAGCTCGCGCTCCACCACCATCTGCGTCGCGATCCCGGCATGGTCGGTGCCGGGCTGCCAGAGCGTGTCGAAGCCCCGCATCCGGTGCCAGCGCGTCAGGATGTCCTGCAGCGTGTTGTTGAAGGCATGCCCCATGTGGAGCGAGCCGGTCACGTTCGGCGGCGGGATCATGATGCAGAAGGGCTCGGCCCCGGGCCGCGCATTCGCGCCTGCGCGGAAGGCGTCGGCACCCTGCCAGAGGGCGGCGATGCGCGCCTCGGCCTCGGCGGCGGAATAGGATTTTTCCATCGGCATGATGCGCCCCCCGGACCTGCGTCGGGGGCCTTCTAGCGGCCTGAGGGCGCGAGGAAAAGGGCGCGGGGCAGGGGGGCCGGCGGGGGGGCGAAAAAACTTCGCCCGAGGCCCATTTTCCCCCTATGCAGACGGGCGATTCTGCCCCATATGCGCGATCCGTTTTCAGGAAAAGGGCGGCTCATACGCACCTGGCCTGGTTGGTTGTGACGCAAACGCGCGTTCCCCAACCCGATTGCCGGGGCAAGGCTCGCGTTCTGTTGGCCGGTGGAAAGGACACGCCGATGGGACTCACGAAGACGATCTGGACGACGCCTGCCGAATTCATCGCCTCGATGCAGCCTGAGAACCCGGTGCTGTTCTTCGCGCCCGCCGTTCTGCAGGCGACCGCGCGCCGCTTCATCGAGGGATTTCCGGGCCTTGTCACCTATGCGGTGAAGTCGAACCCCGAGGAGATGGTCGTGGCCAACCTCGGCGCGGCCGGTCTGCGCGGCTATGACGTCGCCTCGCCCGCCGAGATCGAGATGGTCCGCCGCCTGCAGCCCGACGCGGCGCTGCACTACAACAACCCCGTCCGCACCCGGGCCGAGATCGCCTATGCCGTGGGGCAGGGGGTCGCGAGCTATTCGGTCGACAGCGCCTCCGAGCTTGCCAAGCTCATCGCCCTCGTGCCGGCGCGCGGCACCGAGATCGCGGTGCGCTTCAAGCTGCCGGTGGCGGGCGCGGCCTATGACTTCGGCGCCAAGTTCGGCGCGACCGAGCCCGCGGC
>Ga0315900_10006577_pt1 | contig 15538 bp, 12 predicted proteins | sample LakEriMetagenome_FD_203521 | JGI IMG/M metagenome (GOLD analysis project Ga0315900, IMG submission 203521) | Freshwater fungal communities from buoy surface, Lake Erie, Ohio, United States - Buoy 12 MA114 | ecosystem: Environmental > Aquatic > Freshwater > Lake > Lake biofilm | place: USA: Lake...
CATCCCCAAGTGGCAGTTGGTCGCATCGCACACGGCCCGCCGCTCCTTTGCTTCCAACCTGTACCTGGCCGGGGATGTGCCCGTGCGCACGATCATGGCCATAACGGGCCACAAGTCGGAAGCCGCCTTCCTGCGATACCTGCGGCTGGACAACCAGCAACACGCCAAGATCATGGCCAAGTCCAAGGTCTTCACCATGCCGGAACGGGTGCTGAAGGCCGTCTGATCAATTCCGTGGACACTTTAGGGATACTGCTTCACCGCTTCACCTTGCTTCACCCTATGGCCAAGAAGCCCGCCACCAAGAAGGCCGCCAAGCCCAGCACCGAAGACGGAGGTGCCACCGACCGCTTCACCTTGCTTCACCCTGCGATCAAGAAGACCGCCCAGCCCATCCCCGCAGACGGTTCACAAGCCGAGCAAGATGGTGTTGCCCAACTGGAACGGTTCCTTGCCGAGCATCGCCCCAAGGAGCCGGATGAAGGCTACCTGACCGCAGGGCTGGATGATCTTCCGCAGGCCATTGAAGAGTTGGGGCGTGAAGCGACCATCGCGCTTCACCGGCTGCTGCAACGTGCCCTTGGGAAGACGGGCAACCCGTTCCAAGCTGCTGCCCGCTTCCAGCAGGTCACCGCCCAGGTTGATGCGGCGGTGGAGTATCACCGCCGTGCAAGCGGGGGCCGCAGCTATGGACAGACCGCCACGGCAGCGGACTGGCCCGCCCGCTTCCAGGAAGAGGTGGATGCCTGCTGCAAGAAGCACGGAGGGCACGAAGACCTTGGTGCCGAACTGGACCGGCTCCACAAGCTGGTGGAAGATGTGCAGGTCTCCAAGGTGGTGGAACCCCACGGCGCGGGCATCGCCGAAGCGGTGAAGAGCGTGGAGCGGACCAAGGCCCGGTTGCTGGCCAAGTTGCAGGAGACGCGTGAAGAGTATGCCCCGACCGCCGCAGACCAAACCACGTTGACGTGGGACGCAGGTGCCCAAGAACTGGGTGCGCTGTTGAACCTGTTGGTGAAGCACGGATTACTGCTGAAGCCCAAGGGGTCTATGGCAGCACTGGCAAGGGCGGCGGAAGACGTCTTTCTTAAGCCGGGCGGGATCCGCATGGACCTGCAACAAGCCGTGCGCAATACTGCGCGAAGGAGTGAAGGCCGCATCACTGACCTGGAAGACGATATTCCCAAGAAGGGGTAAAGGAAGTAAGGACAAGCCCTTCCAGCCGTTTACGTAAACGGCTGCGACCACCCAACAGAGCGGCATCGGGAGTATTGCGCCGTCAACGACCAACCGTTGGCAGCGCAAGATGAACCAAGCCGTACTTCTATCCCCGATCGCGCTACCTGACCTGGTAAGCGAGATCACCCGCGAAGTCACCCGTGCCATGCGCACGGAGGTGGCCGCGATGCCCACCACCCAGCCCGCCGCACCTGAAGAGGTGCTGACCCGGGACCAAGCCGCCCAACTGCTGGGCATCACCCTGCCCACGCTGCGGGAGTACACCCACCGGGGGCTGGTGAACGGCTACCGCATCGGCACCCGCGTGCGATACAAGCGCAGCGAGGTGATCGCGTCACTGACCCGCATCCGAACATCCAAAAACAAGTGAGCCGAGCGCACTGCCATGCACCCGGCTCAAAACTGAAAGACGATGGTAAAGGTACATCCCAACAAGCCGTTCCAGGCCATTGTGCCCGAAGGCTGCCAAGTTGTGGACCACGGCGGCGGTAGCTACATCCCCCCGCTGGCCGTCCACTTGTACTGCCGATACGCGAACCGCGTGCTGACCCGTGACAAGTGGGGCAAGGTGCTGCGGAAGATGGGCTACCACTGCCACCGCATCGCAGCGGTGAAGTCCGAGTTGGCCGTCCGCTACCCCAACCCCCTGGGGTACGATGAATGGCACCACCTGGTGGAGCAACTGGCCATTGATCACTTGGTCGCCACCCAATACCCCAGCCTGCGATGAACACCACCACCCACCCACTGCTGGGGGCAACCATCACGTGGACCGCCGCCACCGACAAGCCCGGGACCGTGCGACACATCACCGTGGGGGAAGTTGTGGAAGAGATCCGCAGCGGTAAATACGCCCAGGTGGTGCAGCGCCTGCGCAACCTGCGGGCCACTGATGAAGACGCGTACAGGACCGCCAAAGCGAAGACCCTGCCCGGATGGATATGGACCGGGAAGTTCAGCTACCGCAGCAACAACCGCATGATGGAACCCAGCGGGCTGGTGTGCATGGACTTCGACCACCTGCCCGAAGACAAGCTGCCGGAGATCCGCGCCCGCATCACCGAAGACCCGCACGTCTTCTTGCTGTTCACATCACCCAGTGGTGTGGGGCTGAAGGTGGTGGTGGCGGTGGAGCCGAAGCCCGAGCAACACCGCGCCCAGTTCGATGCGCTCGAAGGCCACTTCAACACCCTGCTGGCACCGTATGGTGGGAAGGTGAAGGCCGACAAGATCGCCCGGGCGTTGTCGCAGTTGTGCTTCGTGTCGCATGACCCGGACCTGTACATCAACACCGCCGTGCAGGTCTTCCCGCCGCCGCCGCCCGTGGAGACCCAACCAGTGGATGCCCCCGTTGGGATGGAAGACCTGCCCGCTGGGGAGGTGGCCGAACTGCTGCGGGAAGCATACCGGCAGCGCGATGCCGCCGCCGCCGCAGTGGTGGATGACACCGCCCGCCCCATACTGGACAAGCTGCTGGGCATGGTGCAACCGGTGGACTTCCGCGCCCAGGCCAACCTACCGGCGGACAAGGCACCCAAGCCGCAGCACCACCTACTGCTGGCCATCGCCAACGTGCTGGCCATCGCCAAGGCCGCAGACCATCCGCTGGCCCGCGTGAACGGTGCTTACTACATCTTCAACGGCAAGCACTGGCAGGAACTGCCCACCCCACTGCTGCGGGAGTTCCTGGGCGATGCCGCCGTGAAGATGGGCGTCAACCACTTCGATGCCAACCTGTACATCTTCAAGGACAAGTTGCAGCGGCAGTTTGATGACGATGCCTTCATGGAGCCGCCGCCGCCCAGGCTGGGAGTGGTCAAGATCAACATGGCCAACGGCACCTTCGTGATCACCCCCGAGCGGCAGGAACTGCGGGAGGTGCATGATCCTGCCGACTTCATGACCTACCAACTGCCGTTCGGTTATGATCCGGATGCCACCTGCCCCACGTTCCTGCGCTACCTGGACCGCGTGCAGCCGGACAAGGACTGCCAAGCCGTTCTTGCGGAGTTCATGGGCTACGTGTTCATCCCGCACAAGCTGCTGAACCTGCACTACGCCCTGTTACTCCACGGCGGTGGAGCCAACGGCAAGTCGGTCTTCGCGAACATCATGGCCGCGATGTTCGGCAAGCCCAACGTGTCCCACGTGGAGCTGGCCGCACTGACCAACGACCTGAACGCCCGCTTGGAGTTGGAACACAAGCTGGTGAACATCGCCACGGAGATCGACACGGAAGTGAAGGACACCACCTTCAAGGCCATGTGTGCAGGTGAACCCGTGCAGGTGAAGAAGCTATACCAGGACCAACGCAAGATGACCAACTACGGGAAGCTGGTGTTCCTGGCCAACACGCTGCCACGGGTGAAGGATAGTTCGGAAGGCTACTTCCGCCGCCTGCTGCTGGTGCCGTTCAGTGTAACGCTGCCCAGGTCGGAGTGGGACGAAGGGCTGGAAGCCCGCATCATGGCCACGGAGATGCCGGGTGTGTTCAACTGGGTGCTGGCAGGGCTGCGCAGGGTATGGACCAACAAGGGCTTCACCAACGCCAAGGCCGTGGAAGATGCCGTTGCAGAGTACCGTGAAAAGTCGGACACCGTGCTGGGCTTCATCAACGAGAACGCAGTGGAGCCGTGCCCGGACAACCCGCGCCCGTTGTCGCAGTGGTTCAACCAGTACGTGCAATACTGCAAGGACGCGGGCCACCGGTTTCCAGTTGGGCGAAACGAGTTCACCGATCGACTGCGGAAGCACGGCATCACCGTGATGCGCTCCAAGGCTAACGGCAACACAACGGGCAGCACCCAGGTCTTCGCCCGCTGCGGCACGATCATCGGCGAACCCAACCCGTTCTGATGGACCGCAGCACTGCCCAAGATGAAGATGCCATCGTTGCACGGGTTGCGGAACGGCAGGCACGCAAGTACCCCCTGCTGCCCGGGCAGCGAGATGAAAACATCTTCCGGCATCTACTGGCCTTCAACTGGCACGGCATCAGTAGGCAGGCCGCTGAACGGTATGCCATCGCCGCACTGGGGCACCACTGCGACCACAAGAAGCTGCTGCGGAAGGTGCGCGATGCCTACGCGGACACATCCAAACACGGAGCCGGGAAGCACGCACCGAAGCCCAGGTTGCCCAACCCGTGGAAGTTGTCTGAAGATCACCGTGCCCGGCTGGTGGCCAAGCTGGTGGCAGACATGGAAGCACGGGAACGCGTGCAGGCACCACCAGCGGCGGCGGCTCCACAACCACCTGCGGCATCACCACCACCACCACCACCACCACCACCACCTGCGGCATCACCACCACCACCTGCACCACCACCTGCTGCGGCTCCACCACCACCGGCTGGCAGCGTTGCCGCGATGGTGTGCGAGCTGGCCAGGGAGTTGCCCAGGCTGCAACCGTACACCCTGGCCCTGGAACTATACGTGCGCACCGGCATCAACCTGACCGGGCAGGACGTGGCCACGGTGCTGGCCAAGAACGGCGAAGGGGGCATTGCCCCCCGCGCCTATCCAGTGTCACCATCACGGCATGGCCGCACGGCGATGCCTCAAAGTTAGAACACCATGAACGACACAACCACGGGCCAGTTCACGCCCGGCAACCCCGGCAGGCCCAAGGGCAGCAAGAACGTGCGCACCCAGCAGTGGGAAGAGCTGGGTGAAGCGATCATGGGCAGCCACGCCCAGCGGTTCGACGAACTGCTGAACCGCCTATGGGGGAGCAAGTGCCCCAGCGATCACTTGCAGGCCGCTGAATTGTTCCTGCGCACCCTTGACTATTTCAAGCCGAAGCTATCTCGCGTGCAGCCCGTGGATGATAGACGTGCCCTGCCCATCGTCATCATTGATGACATCCCGCAGCTAGATCACTATCCGGGGCCGCTTGTGCGCATCAATACCCCCAAGGGCCAGCCCGGGGTGGAAGAGTAGTTCCCGCACGCAGGTACCCCAGCCGTCCATGCAGGCATCGTCCTGCTGGGCGGCTGCCGTATTTATCGGCGGGAGTACGGTGCCGGAGAACTTCGCAGGTATGGCCCAACCCCGCCGCAGACTGGCCCTGCCGGTGAAGATGCCACCGGGACCGGGATGGTGAAGGAGTGAAGGACCGGTGAAGGAGCATCCCGGTGGAACCCCTTGCCCAGCTTGGGTTGGTGAAGTGGTGAAGCGGTGAAGCAGTTTTCTGAAACTTTTACCACTTACTGGTGGAGATATACCCCACCAACCGACAACCAAACCGACAACCAAGAAAGCCGAACCCCCGCAACCACTTGCTGGACAAGGGCTACGGGGGCTTGGTTGTGGAGCGAAAGGGAGTCGAACCCTCGACCTCGTCATTGCGAACGACGCGCTCTGGCCAGCTGAGCTACCGCCCCGGAAAGAACGCAGCGAAGATCGCACAGCGATGCGATCCGTAAAAGCGTGTTCATTTCACTTCCGATCCTTGGGCACCTTGATCCGTACCCCTTGGCGGGCCAGGCGTTCCAGGCCAATGGCGGCCATGCCATGATCCGGACGGATCCGCAGGCACACCTGGTAGTTCGCCGCGGCACTGTCCAGCTCTCCGGTGCGCTCCATGGCCACGCCGCGGTTGTACCATGCGTCGGGGTAGTTGGTCTCCAGGTCGATGGCCTTGGAGAACTCCGCCTTGGCCGCTGCAGGATCCTGCCGGAGCTCCAACAAGACCCAGCCGCTGTTGTACCACGGCAGAGGGTTCTTCGGCTCCACCTCCTTGATGTATGCGTAGCACGCCAGTGCGGCGCTGTCCGCGCCATGATCCTGGTAATAGACCCCCAGGTTATAGACGGGCTCGGCACTCCCGGGACGCAGGTCGATGGCGCTCCGGTAATACTGCTCGGCAAGCGGGTCGTGGCGCGCGGCGCTGAGCTTGCCCAGCATCAGGTATGCATCGTACTGGCCTGGATCCTGCTCCACGGCTGTGCGGAAGCTGCTGATGGAGAGCGCGGTGTCACCGGCCTCCATGTGGATCCACCCTTTCAGGTAATAGCCCTGGGCGTTGTTCGGGTCGCGGCGCAGGGCTTCGTTCACCAGGGCCATACCCTCCTTGTAACGGCGCAGCACCAATTCGATCTCGGCCAGCTTGAGGCGCGGGCGGGTGTCCTCCGGGGCCAGCTCCATCGCACGCACGAAGCGGCTGCGTGCTTTCTCCACATCCACCAGCGCATAGTGCAGGTCACCGGCGCGCAGCAGGTGCTCCACGTTGGCGCTATCGATCGCCAGGGCGCGCTCCATGTCGGCCGCGGCCAGGCGCAGGCTGTCCTGCGCCGAACGAAGTACGGAGCGCTCGGCGTAGAGCGCCGCATTACCGGGGTCGTTCACGATGCGCTGATCGATCGCCGCAATGGCCGCTGCGAGGCTGTCCACGGCCGCCACGGCAGCTTGTGCCGCGGGCGGTGGCGCCTCATGAACACATGCGAACAGGAGGGCCATGCAGGTGGCCAGTGCACCAGCGTTCAAGGAAGCTTTCCGCATCATTACACCGGATCCCCGTCCACCGGGCCGGCCGAAGGGCCGACAGGCGAACGAGGATCCGAATGTAAAACCTTGCCGGCGCCGAAAGGGGCGGTACGCCGGCTTACCGCCATGGCGATCAGGCTTCGGCCATTGCGGGTTGGGCAGCGACAGCCTCCTTGATCTTCTTCTCCAGCTCCTCGCACAGCTCGGTATTGTCCTCCAGCAGCTGGCGCACGGCATCGCGGCCCTGGCCGAGCTTGTTGTCCTCGTAGGCGAACCAGCTGCCGCTCTTCTTGATGATGTTGTGCTCCACACCCATGTCGATGATCTCGCCGGTCTTGCTGATCCCCTTGCCAAAGAGGATGTCGAATTCGGCGCGGCGGAAGGGCGGGGCCACCTTGTTCTTCACGATCTTCACCTTGGTGCGGTTGCCGATCACGTTCTCGCCGTCCTTGATCTGGTTGGTGCGGCGGATGTCGATGCGCACGCTGGCATAGAACTTCAGCGCATTGCCACCGGTGGTGGTCTCAGGATTGCCGAACATCACCCCGATCTTCTCGCGCAGCTGGTTGATGAAGATGCAGCAGCAGCCGGTCTTGCTGATGGTGCCGGTGAGTTTGCGCAGGGCCTTGCTCATCAGGCGGGCCTGCATGCCGGGGGCGTTGTCGCCCATCTCCCCTTCGATCTCCGCGCGGGGCGTGAGCGCCGCAACGCTATCCACCACCAGCAGGTCGATGGCACCGGAACGGATCAGGTTGTCGGCGATCTCCAAGGCCTGTTCGCCGTTGTCCGGCTGGCTGATCAACAGGTTCTCGGTATCCACCCCGAGGCTTTCGGCATAAAAGCGATCGAACGCGTGTTCAGCATCCACAATGGCGGCGATGCCGCCGCGCTTCTGGATCTCGGCGATGGCGTGGATCGCGAGCGTGGTCTTACCGCTGCTCTCCGGTCCGTAGATCTCCACCACCCGACCCTTCGGGTAACCGCCCACACCCAAGGCCATGTCCAGCCCGATGGAGCCCGTGGGGATCACCTCCACCTGTTCCACAGCGCTGTCCCCCAGCTTCATCACCGCACCCTTGCCGAAGGTCTTCTCCATCTTGTCCATCGTCAGCTGAAGGGCCTTCAGCTTCTCCTTGTTGATCTCCATGGCCGTAGCTTGTTGTGGTTACTGCCCGCCTTCGGGACCGCTTGACGGTTTTCCTGTCAGACTGGCGACGGACAATTAAGCATCAGCGCAGGGCTCCAACCAAATTTTCGCGATGGGAAGTTTTCAACAAGTATCGCCACCTGCCACGAACACAGAGTGACCGAGTGCGCGCACGCGCACGCACGAACAGGACACCGTGCATGGAAGCCTGCATGCGGACCGCACGTGGCCCCCGCCCGCATCGGACCTTGCGGCGTGGAATGGACGCAGGCCATCAACGACTTCCGCATCCACCTGAAGCTGGAGCGCTCGCTGAGCGACCGGACCGTGGAGGCCTACGTGCGCGATCTGGGCAAACTGCAGGCCTTTGCCGAAGGACACACCCCGCCCCTGCGGCCCGAAAGCCTGGGGCTCGATGACCTGCAGGCGTTCACCACCCACGTGTCCAAGCGGGGCCTCAGCGCCACCAGTCAGGCCCGGTTGCTGAGCGCGGTGCGCGGCTTCCACCGGATGCTGCGCATGGAAAAGGTGATCACGGCCGACCCCACCGAGCTGCTGGAAAGCCCCCGCACGGGCCGCTACCTGCCCACCTTCCTCAGCATCGAGGAGATCGACGCGATGGTGAACGCCATCGACATGAGCCGTCCGCTGGCGCACCGCGATCGGGCCATGCTGGAGACGCTCTATGGCTGCGGGCTTCGGGTGAGCGAACTGTGCACCCTGCGCATCAGCCGCATCAACGTGGAAGAAGGCTTTGTGCGCGTGGTGGGCAAGGGCGACAAGGAGCGGCTGGTGCCGATCAGCCCCGAGGCGCTCAAGCAGATCGCCATCTACCGCAACCAGGAGCGCGTACACCTGCCGGTGGTGAAGGCCGCGGAGGACATCCTCTTCCTCAATGCCAGGGGCGGCGCGCTCTCCCGCGTGAGCGTGTTCAACCTGGTGAAGAAGCTGGCAGCGCTGGCGGGCGTGCGCAAGGTGATCAGCCCGCACACCTTCCGCCACAGCTTCGCCACGCACCTGGTGGAGGGCGGCGCCGACCTGCGCGCGGTGCAGGAGATGCTCGGACACGCCAGCATCACCACCACGGAGATCTACACGCACCTGGACCGGGAATACCTGCGGAGCAACATCCTGCGGTTCCATCCGCGGGCGCAGCGGTGACGGACCTCGCAGCTTGCTGCACCGCGGGCAGATCCAATACCTTACGGCCCCACCAGCGCATCGCACGTGCCAGTCCCCGGGTATGCATTCCGCAGGCCTGCCGCCATGGCGGCCAGTTGCCTGTCTTTGCTGATCACCATCCAAAGCCATGGCCAGTTCACACCCGGCCGCATCGTGGTGAGCGCCGCGCCATTGGACGCCCCTGCGACGGGCGCGCCGATCACCCTGCGCGAGTTCAACGCCGTGGGCGAACAAGGCCACGTGATGGTGTTACCGGCCTCGGGCGCCCAAGCGCTGATCACCGGCAACGCCGCGGACGAGCCCGCACTGTCCGTGGCTGCGAACGGCCAGTTCCTCCTGGTACCCGGCTATGCCACCGACACCGGAGGCACAGCGGCGCTGGCAGGAAGTACCGGCGAACTGATACCGCGCGCGGTCGGCCGGATCGCTCTCAATGGCGACTTCCAGCGGCTGTATCCGACGGCGGAATTCGCCAACGGCAAGCGCCAGCTCACAGCGGCCTCGAACGGTACCGATGTCTGGGTGATCGGCGTAAATGAAGGTATCGCCTACCGCGGGCCGGGATCGCCGTCACTGGTCGCCAGCGGCACGTACCACCACCTGGTGTGGGCCAATGGTGAACTGTTCGCCTCCGCGGCCGATGGCATACACCGGATCGGCAATGGCGCTCCCACGACAGGCCCCCAAGGGACCACGCTGCAGATACCGCAGGCGAACGCCACTGGATTCTGCATGAACCCGAACGCCACGGCGTGCTACGTCATTGATGGGAGCTTCGTGCGCAAATGGACGTCCAACGGCTTCGCCTGGTCCCTCGCCTACTCCTTCCAAAGCTCCAACTCCACAGGGGCGCCCGTGGCCGTGGCCTTGGATCCGGGCGGACCACACCCGACAATATACGCGGTTTCAAGTAATGGCCGCCTGTTCCGCTGGGTGGATGCAGGCAGCGCCGCGGCCCCCACTCTGCTATCGGGTGCGAAGGAACGCTTCACCGGCGTGGCCGTGCTGCCGGGCAACGGCTGCGTGAGCGGGCTGCCCTGCGACGATGGTGACCCGAACAGCAACAATGACCTTACCCAGCCGGATTGCTCCTGTGCCGGATCGGCGCTGCGTGTGTCGGCCCGTGCGCTGCTCTCCGGTCCGGTGGATCCGGGAACCCTCCTCATGAACGATGCGCTGCGCACCTCCATGGGGTTCCCGCTCACGGAACCGTACGCCAGCCTGGGCCTCCCCCCCAACCTGGGCCCCACCACCCTGGCCGCACCGGTGCTCGGCACCAGTGGCCCGGACGCCATCGTGGACTGGATCTGCATGGAGGTGCGTTCGGCAGCGAACCCCTCATCGGTCGTCTTCCGGCGATCGGTGCTCCTGCAGCGCGACGGTGATGTGGTGGACCTGGACGGAGGCTCGGAGGTGAGCTTCCCCGCCGTGGCAGGCGACTACCACATCGCCCTTCGCCACCGGAACCACCTGCCGGTGATGACCGGCCAGCCCCAGCTGCTCAGCGCGACCCCCTCCGTGCTGGACTTCACGCTCGCATCCACGCCGGTGTTCGGATCTGAAGCGCTGCGCACCATCGCTGATGGGACGACCGCGCTCTGGTGCGGTGATGCGAACCGGAACGGGACCGTGAAGTACACCGGCGTGAACAACGACCGCGATCCCCTCCTCGTGACCGTAGGGAGCACCACACCCAACCGTGTCATGGAGTCCAACTACCTCTCCGAGGATGTCAACCTCGATGGATACGTCAAATACACCGGCGCCGACAACGACCGTGACCCCATCCTGATCACGGTGGGAGGCACCACCCCGAACAACATCCGCCCGCAACAACTTCCCTGACCGGATGGGTTCTGGCAGGAGAGTGGTTGATAATTCGTCGCCACATCATTGCAGATCGTCGACGCAATAGGTAGTTTCGTCAACCATGAGGTTGATCTGTCGGCTTACAGCATGGGCGTTCATCGTGGGAAGCTGCAGCAACCTGCGTGTCTGCACCGCCCAGCCCGGCACCGTTGACCCCTCCTTCCTGCCGGTGGACGTGACCACGGGCCAGCTCAGCGGCTTCAACGGGCTGGTGCAGGCGGTGGTGGCCGCGCCCGATGGAAAAGTGCTCGTGGGGGGCAACTTCACCCAATGCAACGGGCTTGTACGCAACGGGCTCGCACGCCTGAACGCGGACGGCACCCTCGACACCGGCTTCGATCCGGGATTCGGCCCCAACGGCATGGTGTGGTGCATGGCCCTGCAACCGGATGGGCGTGTGCTCGTGGGTGGCGCGTTCACCTATGTGAACGGAACGCCGGCACGCCGGCTGGTGCGACTGAACACCGACGGGTCGGTGGATACCGGGTTCAGCGTAGCCAGCGGGTTCAACCACGATGTGTTCTGCGTGGCTGTGCAGGCCGACGGCCGCGTGCTGGCCGGCGGCGACTTCAACCAGTTCATGGGGGCACCGCACGCGCGGCTTGTGCGGTTGCTTGCGGATGGCACGCTGGACCACTCCTTCGACCCGGGCACGTGCCTGGGGGGCTCGGTGAACGCGCTGGCCATACAGGACGACGGCCGGATCCTCATCGGCGGCAACTTCAGCGAACTGCAGGGCCAGCCCGTATCGGCCGTGGCGCGCTTGCTGCACGATGGGGCCCTGGACCCCTCCTTCGCACCACCTGCCTGGCCCGCCAGCCTCGTCTCCGCCCTGGCCCTGCATGCCGATGGGGCCATCACCGTGGCCGGGCTGATCCCCCACGGCGTGGCGCGCCTGCAGCCCGACGGCCAGGCCGATCCGGCCTTCTCCATCAGCGGTTCCGGTTTCGGCGGCTGGGCGCCGCAGGTGAACGGCCTCATCGCACGGCCATCGGGCGGCATCCTGCTGGCCGGGCGTTTCACCGCCTATGACGGCATCCCCTGCGGCAACCTCGTGCAACTGGATGCGCTGGGCCAGGTGGACCCTTCCTTCAATGCCGGCAGCGGCGCGGACCAGGAGGTGTTCGCACTTGCGGCCACAGCGGACGGACAGGCCATCATCGGCGGGCTCTTCGACCACGTGAACGGCCAGCCGCGTCCGCACATCGCCCGCCTGCATCTGCTGGAGCTGAGCACAGGAACGCCGGAGGCCGCCCCACCGGAGCTGCGCATATGGCCCAACCCCACGGACGGTGTGGTGAACGTGGAATGGAACGGCGCACCGCCTGCCCGGGCCGAACTGCTGACCCTGGATGGCCGCTTCATGCAGCACGTAGCGCTGGGCGCGACCGCAGCGCGCCTGGACCTGGGCGATCTACCGACCGGGATGTATCTCCTGCGGTGGCGGGTGGGCTCTGGGTGGCACACGGCACGGATCCAACGCACCTGACCGCGCATCAGCGCACTTAACACACTGCCCTTCTGGTATTTGTGCCGGATATGTAACCGCAGCCGCGACTGTAGTGCCCGACGTGGACGCCCCCCTGAAAGGAATTCACAATGTGTTCACATTCCTTCCTTGCTGAGGTCCAACCGAACGAGCGATCTTTGCAGCGCTTCGGGAGAAGCGTTCAGGTATGCAGCGGGGACGACCTTGGTGGATCGCGATCGCACCGGCCTTGGCCCTTAACGGGGATCTGGCCGCACAAACGGTGCTATCCGCTGGCGACGTAGCCGTGATCGGCGTGAACGCAAACAACCAGTGCGGTACCTGGCCGGCCACGAGCGACGAGTTCAGCTTCGTGTTCTTCAAGGACATCGTGAACACCACCACGATCGACATCACCGATTGTGGTTATGAGCGCCTGAACGCCGGGCAGTGGGGGGATAGTGAAGGCCTGTTCCGCCTGACCCGCAACGGTGGCACCCTGGCCCGCGGAACGGTGGTGACCGTGAACGTGAACGGCAGCACAGGTGCGGTCACCTGTTCGGCCGGCTGGGTCGTGACCACATCGGGGTTCGTCGCGGGCGTGGCTCCGGGCACGTTCAACCTGAACTCCGGGGGTGACCAGCTGATCTTCTGCCAGGGGGGAACGTGGAACAATCCGGCCGGGGCGGAGAACATGACCTACAGTGGCACGGTGCTCTACGGATTCAGCACGGTGGCACCGCCGAACGACTGGGTGCCGTTCGCCAACCTCACCACACGCTCGAACCTGCCCCCAGGGCTGCAATGCTTCAGCATGGCCCCCACATCATCATCGGACTGGACCAAATACGTCCCGGTGGAATTCCCTGCCGCGTCCATCGCACGCACCCAGCGCCAGTGGATCGTGGACATCGATGATCCGGCCCGCTGGAACAGCTACACGAGCTGCACCCTGTACAACACCTTCGACAACACCGCACCGGCCAATACCTATTGTCCCACGTGGGTGGGTGCCACCATCCCCATCACTCCGGGCGGATTCATCAATGGGCGCTGGACCGGTTCAGTCAATACGGACTGGTTCAACTGCAAGAACTGGGACGATGCGGAGGTACCGGTGGCCACCACCAACGTACTCATCAATCCCTTGTACGCGACCAACAGCTGTGTTGTGGGGGTGAATCCAAGCCCACCAACGGCCGTATGCGCCAGCGTGCAGGTGCAGACATCCGGCGCGGCGCGAACATTGACCGTACAGAACGGTGGCACCCTGCAGGTGGGTGGCCTGATCACCGTGACCAACACCGGTTCGCTCAGCGCCTTCAACGGCGTCATCCTGGGGAACGGCACCACCAACGGCAACCTCACGGCCGGGGCGCTCACCCTTACCGGCAATGGCCCGTACAAAGCCGGCTTCCGCAGTGAGCAGCCCGGCAACACGGCCTCCTTCGCCGGCAACATCACCATCAACAGCGGTGGCGAGCTCGACCTGCAAGGCGCGAGCAGCGGCGGGACCATCAGCTTGACGGGCAACTTCATCAACAACGACGCGGCCACCGCCTTCCAGGAAGTGGGCAGCACGGTGATCTTCAACGGCGCGGGCCCACAGTCCATCAATACAGCGGCATTCACCGAAGGGTTCGGCGGCATCACCCTGAACAAGGGCGCGAACGACCTTACGCTGAACGCGCCGGTGGTGATGAGCGGGATGCTCACGCTCAACAGCGGACGTGTGATGACGAGCGATCCGGGCGGGCTGCTGACGCTGTCAGCCACGGCCGGGACCACGGGCGCCAATGATGTGGGCCCCAGCTTCGTGCACGGCCCCATGGTGAAGGTGGGCACCACGCCCTTCACGTTCCCGGTGGGCAAGGGGCTGCAACTCCGCGAAGCGGCGATCTCGAACGTGACGGGCGGCGCCTCGGACGCCTTCATCGCCGAGTACTTCCCCGTGGACCCGCACGTGGCCATCGGCGCTCCCACGGAGACGCCCCCGCTGGACCATGTGAGCTACTGCGAATACTGGCGCATCGACCGCTACAGCGGCACCCCGGATGCCCGCGTCACCCTGAGCTGGGAAACTCCGGCCAGTTGCGGTGTGGTGGACCCCGCCGACCTGCGGGTGGCCCGTTGGGATGGCGTGCAATGGATCGATCGTGGCAATAGCAATTGGACGGGCAGCCCCATCACCGGCACGGTTACGCAGCTTGCCGCGCAGGAAACGGTTTTCAGTCCGGGCGGGTATTGGACGCTGGGTTCCGTATCGGCGATCAACCCACTGCCCATTGAACTGTTGTCCTTCAACGCCCGGCCTGCGGGTACCGCTGTGCAATTGGAATGGAGCACCGCCTCGGAGCGGAACAATGCGTTCTTCACGGTGGAGCGTTCGGCCGATGGCAGCACCTTCGCCGAGGTGGCGCGCATTCCGGGCGCTGGCAACAGCAGCGGCGTGCTCACCTACAGCGAACTGGACCCCTGGCCGCTGCCGGGCCTGAGCTTCTACCGGTTGCGGCAGACGGACCTCGACGGGACCAGCACCTTGACCGCGATGATGGCCGTGCGCATGCCGGGCGTGGGCGGTGCAGGCGTGCTGGTGCTCAACGGCGCCGCCTGGCTTACCGCCCTGCATGACCTGGGTGCTGGCAGCCTCACCGAAGTGCTCGACATGACCGGGCGGCTGGTGTGGCAGGGGCGCACCGCGGTGGATGGCCGCTCGGAGCTCCCTGCGGAGCTGCTGGGGAACGGTGTGCACGTGGTGCGCATCAGCGATGGCATCCGCTCTGTGAGCGCGCCTTTCGCGCGCTGATCGCCGGGGCGGCGCGGCAGCGCCCCCCTTACCGGCAACGGTCCTGGAACCCATGGCCGGTCCGCTTGAAAAGCCCATGGATCGTGGATAACTCAGAATTCACACTGTGATAGATCCCGGTTACTTTCACGGTCCTTTTTTCGCACCCCATCCAACCCCACATGAAACGATCTGGACGCACCCTTTGGCGGAGCCTATCGGCCAGCATGGCCATGCTGGTGATCCCTCTGTTCGCTTCGGCGCAGACGAATCCGTCGGCACAGTCGCTGCCGTACACGCAGAACTTCAGCACGCTCGCGCACACCGCAACGGCCTACCCGGCCGGCTGGCAGGGGTGGACG
>Ga0315900_10006579_pt1 | contig 15533 bp, 16 predicted proteins | sample LakEriMetagenome_FD_203521 | JGI IMG/M metagenome (GOLD analysis project Ga0315900, IMG submission 203521) | Freshwater fungal communities from buoy surface, Lake Erie, Ohio, United States - Buoy 12 MA114 | ecosystem: Environmental > Aquatic > Freshwater > Lake > Lake biofilm | place: USA: Lake...
GCCGGCGTGGTCGGCGAGTTCGTAGAGGTTGAAGGTGCCTTCGACGGTGAATTCGTTTTCGTTGATGCGGCGGAACTCGCTGATCTCGTGGTCGAATTCGTCCTGGATGTCGCCAACGATCTCTTCGAGCACGTTGTCGAGCGTGACGACGCCGACGGCGCCGCCGAACTCATCGACGGCGAGCACGAAGTGGACGTGCTTGTCGAGGCAGAAGCGCAGGAGCTTGTCGATGGGCATGAGCTCGGGCACCATGTGGAGCTCGCGTTTGATCTTACGGAGGTCGGGCTGCGGTTTGCCGACGAGGGCAAGCAGGTCCTTGATGTGGATGATGCCGATGGCCTGGTCGAGGTGGCCTTCGACGAGCGGATAACGCGTGTGCTTGCTGTCGATGGCGACTTTGAGGTTCGCCTCGAAGCTGTCATCGGCGTCGAGGGAGACGACGGTGTTGCGCGGCGTCATGACATCGCGGGCGCAGCGGTCGTTGAGGGCGAGCGCGTTGAGCAGGATGTCTTTTTCAGTTTCCGTCACTTCTTTGGACTTCTGGCTTTCGGCGACGATGTGGCGCAGTTCTTCTTCGGAGTGGGCGATCTCGTGCTCGGAGACGCTGGTGATGCCAAAGAGGCGCAGGACGAGGTTGGTGCTGTTGCTGAGCAGCCAGATGGCGGGACGCGTGCAGATGTAGAAGATGTGCAGCGGCCGGGCGACCCAAAGCGTGGCGGTGAGCGATTTGCGGATGGCGAGCACCTTCGGTGCCTGCTCGCCAAAGACGACGTGCATGTAGGTGACAAGCGCGTAGGCGACGAGGATCGAGGTGAGGCTGACGGCAGCCTCGCTGGTGATGCCGATTTTGAAAAGGAACGGCTGCAGCACGGTGGAGACATACGGCTCACCGAAAATACCAAGCGCGATGGAGGTAAGCGTGATGCCGAGCTGTCCGGCGGAGAGGTAGGCGTCGAGGTTTCGCGTGACCTGGCGGGCGAATTTCGCGCCGCGCACGCCGTCGTCGATGGCGGCCTGCATCTGGCTGTCACGCACTTTGACGATGGCGAACTCCGCGGCGACGAAGAAGGCGTTCAGCAGCACGATGGCGAGGATGATGACGACACGCCAAAAGTGGAAGGCGGGGTCCGGATGCCATTCGTGAGCGAGCTCGGCGGTGGCGTTGGCGAGGAGCAAGGTCATTGGGGGACGCGTCGGGCCTTACAGCTTCTCGTAATTCCCATCACAACGTTTTTCGAGGATGGTGAAGCCGGCGGCCTTGGCGTCGGAGACAGAGAGAGGTTTGGTGATCTTCGGCGTGCTGAAGGTGGAAATCAGCTTCTTCACCGGCTGCTTGCATAGAGGACAAACTTCCAAGGCGGGCCTGCTCATTGGACGACGCAGGTCGAATCCTCTGCGGCAGGCAGCGCATCCCTTTTCGGGAGCTTCCGCGATGTAGGAGTAGGTAGGCATGAGGTCGTCGATGCGCAGCCTCTCTCCAGGCGGCCGGCAGAAAAACGCCGGACCGCCAGTTCGGACGAGGGGATTACCAACTGGACTTCGTCACACCAGGAATCATGCCCTGGGAGGCGAGTTCGCGGAAAGTCATACGCGACATCTGGAAGCGGCGGATGAAAGCACGACGGCGGCCGGAAACACGGCAACGGTTGGTGAGGCGCGTCGGGCTTGCGTCACGGGGAAGGAGGGAGAGGCCGACGTAGTCGCCCTTCGCCTTCAATTCAGCGCGAAGCTTTGCGTACTTTTCGACGGTTTTACGTTTGCGCTTTTCGCGCTCGAGCCAGCATGTTTTTGCCATAGGGGCGCGGAGTCTGCCCCAAAGCCCCTGATTGGCAAGTTAAATTTCCGCTGGCGGAGAGGGCATTTCACGCTAAATCCCCGGCCACTATGGTCATCTTTTCTGGAATGGTTCTCGCCGGCTGCCTCCTGTTTCTCGGGGTTCTCGTTTTCACCTACCTCGCCAAGGGCTGAGAGCGGCTTCTGAGAACTTATTGATAAAGGAAAGTCGTCAGCGGGCTTGTCGCCGAGGCTTCTTCTGTGCCCTCGCTAAGACCGATCTCATAGGCGCTACGACCGGCCTCCACGGCCATTTTGAAGGCCTGCGCCATGCGCACAGGATCGGAGGCCACGGCGATGGCGGTGTTCACCAGGACAGCATCCGCCCCCATTTCAAATGCCTCCGCCGCGTGGCTTGGCGCGCCAATGCCCGCATCCACCACGACCGGAACCGTGGCCTGGGTGAGGATGATCTCGATCTGCCGGCGCGTCGTGATGCCCTGATGCGAGCCGATGGGAGACCCGAGTGGCATCACGGTGGCGGTGCCCACATCCTGAAGACGGCGGGCCAAAACAGGGTCGGCATTGATATAAGGCAGAACGGTGAAGCCCTCCTTCACGAGGATTTCGGCTGCCTTCAACGTCTCAATCGGGTCCGGCAGCAAGTAGCGGGGGTCGGGGTGGATCTCTAGCTTCACCCAGTTCGGCAGACCGGCGGCGACCGCGAGCCTGGCGAGGCGGACGGCCTCCTCGGCATTCATCGCTCCGCTCGTGTTTGGCAGCAGGAGGACGTTTTTCGGGATGAAGTCGAGGATGTTGGCAAAGGGATCCCCCTTCCCGGTCAAATCCGCCCGGCGCAGCGCCACGGTCACGATTTCCGTCTCGGAGGCGATGATCGCATCACGCATGAGTTCGCCGCTCGCAAATTTTCCGGTCCCGAGCATGAGTCGGGAGTTGAACTGGCGGTTGGCGATGGTGAGGGGCTGATTGGACATGCTCTAGGGAGAAAAACGTTGGTCGATTCTTTCAGCAATGCCATGCGGATCACGGCGGTGATCCTGCACGGCTCGCACCAGCACCTCTGAACCCGCCATTATCTCATAGTAAACGACAAAGTAAGGAAACCTGCCGCGTGAGATCACCTGGCGGTAGATTCCCCGGCTTTGCGGGTGGATTCCAGCCTGGGTTGACAGCCGGCGCAGACAATCAATGAGAAATTCCTCCACCTCGGCTCCTAGCCCGGGTTCCTGGTCGTCATAGAAGTCCGCTGCCTCCGCAATGTCTGCCTCGGCGGCCAGATCGACAATGACCTTCATGACCGGGCGGATCTGCGTGCGCGCAGGCGGTCTGCTACCTCGTCCAGAGGCAGGGCCGCGCTTTCCCCGGCGTTCAGGGCGGCCTTGCGTTTATCGAGCATTTCCCAAGGCCATGGCAGTCCGGCCCACTTCCCATCCTCACTTTCGACACGCAAAACCTCCTCCAGCAGAAGCCTGTCCTCGACAGAGAGTTCGTCGATGCGGCCTTTGAGTTCAGCAACCGGGGCTGGAAGCGTGGCAGTCATGCGTCAAGACTAGTCTGCGGGCTGGCCAAATCAACTCAGCATCACCCGCTGCAGCAGCTCGGCCGTCGGCGTCTGGATGCCGATGTAGAAGTCGCCGAACTCGCCATACTGGGCAGTCACTTCGTCAAAACGCATTTCATAGACGATGCTTTTGATCTGGAACACGTCGTGCGCGAAGAGCGTCACGCCCCACTCGTAGGCATCGAGGCCGGTGGAGCCTGTGATCAACTGGCGGACCTTGCCAGCATACTTGCGGCCGGTCTTGGCGTGGCCGCCCATGAGCTCGCGGCGCTTCGCGAATTCGTTCGCATACCAGTTCGCGCCCACATTGCGGCGCTTGCTCATCGGGTAGAAGCAGAACACCTGCCAGTCCGGCATGTTCGGATAGAGGCGGTCGTTGTAATACTTCGTCATGTGGCCCTTCCACTCCGCGAGGCGTTTCTCGAAGGCCTCCGTGCCCGGCACCAAGTTTTCCGCCTTCTCGATCTGCGCTTTGAACTCATCCTCCGTCTGAGAATATTCGGTCCATTCCGTCATTGAAAGGTAGCTGTAGGTCGGAGTCAGGACGTCAGGTCCGAGCGCCAAGCTGAGCTGCTTCTCAAACTTCTGCGAGTCATGCAGGTCGGGCGTGATGAGCATGAAACCGAGCTCCGATTTCGGAGAAACCATCGCGAAGGCGAGCAACTGCGTGCCTGGATGCCTGCGGATCGCTTCGATGGTGCGCGTGAAGTTCTCCCGCCGCTCCTGCCGCTCCTCCGGCGTCAATGCCGCCCAGTAGCCGTGGTCGATGTTGAAAAACAGGTGCTGCACGGTCCAGCCCTCCTGCGCGATGAGCGGTTTGGATTCTGTGGGGCCGTTGGAGGTCGGGAACGAGGTCGGGATGAGCATGGTCGGCTTGGATGGGGTGCGCCTTCCATACGCTGGAAATCCAGCGGCTCAACGAACGATCCTTGGCTTTTGCTGCGCTTGCGTCACGGAAAACGTCACTTCTTGTCCGCAGCCAAGCCAAGAGACCGGATGGATTCCTCAGCCGCCTTCGCGTCATCCGTGCCGGGCACGGCTTTGATGATTGCTTGAAGCCGTTTGAGCGCGTCCGCCTTGTCACCAAGCTCGGCGGAGGCGCGGGCGATGTTGTGCTGCACGATCCAGTCACGCGGCGCGGCCTTCTCGGCACGCAGCAGATATTCCCGCCCTTCCTTCCATTCTCCGCGATAAAGATGGCGGATCGCGGCGAAGTTGAGCAACTCGACATTTTCGGGCGCGAGTTCGAGCGCCTTCAGCGCGCAGTCCTGCGCGGCCTTGTCCGTGTCATCCTTCTCGAAGCTGTACAGCCAGCGAATGCGCGCCTTGACCTCATCCAGGGCCTTTTTGAGCGGATCGCCGTCAATCTTCGCATTGTCGATCCAGCGCAGCGACTTCGGGTCTTTGGCCGTCATGGCCAGCAGGTCGAGCGCGGCGTTTTTCACCGTTCCCGTGTCTTTTCGACGTTGTGCCATGGCCATGCGGCCCACGAGGATGTCGAGACGTTGAGGGAACTTCTTCGCCGCCGCCTCAAGGATGGCCTCGGCACGCCGGATCACCTCTGGATCGGGCCCTTCCGCGATGGAGCCGACCTGTTTTCCCGTTTTCGGATCCGTCAGCACCGCGATGGCATCTTTCTGATCTCCCGCCACGATGTTGACCATCTGCGCAGCCTTCATCAAGGCATTGGCCGGCAGGATGTAGGCATCTGGATTGTCGGGCTCCTGCTTGATCCATTCCGCGTGACGTTTTTCGATCTCGGCGACGCCACGATGCTTTTCGCAGAACTCGTTCACGCGTTCGCTGAGCAGCCGCAGGTCGGCGGCGAGGCACGATGCGGCACCGAGCAGCAGGTAGAGGAGGTGCTTCATGAAAAAATGGGCTTACTCACAGCCGATATCATACACCTGCACCTTCTTCGCGATCGGCAGGAGCGTCTCCTTCACGGCTTTTTGATGCACCGGATGCTTCTCATAGGCGTCCATGTCCGCCTTGCTGGCAAAGCGCATCACAAAGCCCACGTCGAAGCTGTCATCGACGATCGGACGCTCGCTCGCCACGGTGGTGCCGACGCTGAGGTGCTGGATCTCTTTGATCTCGGCCTGGAACTTCCGCGCGGTGGCGATCAACGTGGCGCGATCAGCGGCGTTGCCGGGACGCTTCAGCCACACGAGCACGATGTGCTCGACTTTGCCCTTGGCGGTCATCTTGCAGCCGAATGGGCAGGTGGTGCAGGAGCTCAAAAACAGCGAAACAGCGGCGGTGAGGATGAGAGTGGCGTTCTTCATGGCGTTCAGTAGCCTGACACAACATGAAAAATCCGTCGAGACTGTTTCTGCTGCTTTTCGCCTTCTCCGCCTGCGCCGCGCAGGAGGCCTTTGACCGCCTGACCTTCCACGCGGCACCGAAGCCGCTCTCAAAAGATGCGAAGGCGAGCGACTGGCCGCGCGTGCTCGGCCCCACCGACGATGCAATCTCGCCGGAGACGCATCTGTCGAAAAAATGGGCCGCAGGCGAGCCGAAGGCCGTGTGGGAGGTCGCAATGGGCGAGGGCTACAATTCGCCCGCCATCAGCGGTGATTATTGCGTGATCTTCCACGCGCTCGAAGGCAAGGAGACCATCGAATGCCTGCATCGCGAGACCGGAAAACGCTTCTGGTCCCACGAGTATCCGATCTCGTATCAGGACCGCTACGGCTTCGGAAATGGCCCGCGTGGCAGCCCGGTGATCGCCGATGGCATCGTGGTGACGTATGGCGTGACGAGCGAGCTGCGGGCGCTTGATCTGAAAACGGGCAAGCTGCTCTGGAAACACGACCTGCGCACCGAGATGCACGTGCCGCAGGATTTCTTCGGCGCGGGCGGCACGCCGCTCATTCTTGATGGTCGTGTCATTCTCAACGTCGGCGGCAAAAAAGGCCCGATCGACGACTCCGAAGGCCTGCGTGATCGCAAAGAGCGACTTGCTGAGCCCGGCGTGAGCGTGGCGGCCTTCGATTTGAAGAGCGGAGACATCGTGTGGAAGGTCGAGGACGCGTGGGGCGCGAGTTACGCGTCACCCATTCCCGCAAAGCTGCACGGGCAGCTCAAAGTGCTCGTCTATGCCGGCGGCGAGAGCGATCCAGCCACCGGCGGCCTCATGTGCATCGATCCGGCCAGCGGGAAGCTGCATTCGAAGTTCGCGTGGCGTGATGACGAATACATCCAGGCCATCGGCACCTCGCCCGTGGTCATTCCGGAGAAGAACCGCGCTTTCATCACCACCGCGTATCCGAAGGGCCGCCCGCTCGGGGGCGCGATGGTGGAATACGACGCCGAATTCCAGCCCAAGGAGGTGTGGCAGTCCAAGAAGCTCGGCGTGCACTGGATGAATCCCGTGTATCACGACGGCCATCTCTACGCCATCGACGGCGAGACGGAGCCGAAGTCCCGCCTCGTCTGCGTGAACGCCGACACCGGCGCGGAGGTGTGGGAGCAAAAGATCGAATGGGACGATGCCGAGTTCAGCAAGCAGACCGGCCGCGCCAATCCCGTCCGCCTCAGCATCCTCCGCGCGAGCTTGATGAAGGTCGATGGAGCCTTCCTCTGCCTCGGCGAGATCGGCTCCCTGCACTGGCTCGACCTCAGCCCCGCCGGAGCCAAAGTGATCGCCCAAGCACAGCCCTTTTACGCCCTCAACACATGGAGTCTGCCCGCATTGAGCCACGGCCTGCTCTACGTGCGCCAGCAGCAGAAGGATCTGATGCAGAAAACCGGCGAGCGGATCATTTGCCTCGATTTGAGAGGAGAATGATCATCAAACCGGCCCGCAAGGCCTACCTACTCATTTCTTCATCGCCTCCACCACGAACGGTGCGAACTCGCGGTAGCTCCAGGCGCTTTTGCTGAGGCCCCAGGCGGTGTCTTGTTGGTGATTCGGATCGATTTCGGCGGTGATGAAGTCTTCCTGGTGGCGGCGGCTTTGGACGAGGATCTCGCCGTGCGGGTCCATGACGTAGCTGTCGCCGTAGCCGATGCCAGGATTGCGGGTAATGCCGGATTTGGCGGGATCGAGGACGACGTTGTTGCCGCGGACGAAGTAGATGCTGTTTTCGCAGGCGCGGGCGGCGTGATCGGCACGGACTTTCATGAAGTGGGAGATGAGGCCCTTGTCGCTGATGTAGTTGAAGTGTGGGGCGAAGATGATGCGCGCGCCTTTGAGCGCGAGGATGCGTGCGGGCTCGATGTAGCCGCCGTCAGCGCAGATGAGGACGCCGAACTTGAGGCCGTCGATCTCCCAGACGGGAAAGTCGCGGCCTTGCTTGTGAAACTTCTGGTAGGCGGCGCATTTGCTGTAGAGGCCGAGCTTCTGGCCGTGATGGGCGACGACGACGGTGTTGTAGAGATCGCTGCCACGCAGTTCGTTGAAGCCCGCGATGGCCACAGCGGCGTGGCGGGCGGTGACATCGAGAATGCGCTGCATCTGCGGTGAGTCGGCGGCGAAGGCGCCTTTACGAGCGAGGTCCTCGGTGTCGGGGTAGCCGGTGAAAAAGCACTCGGGAAAGGAGACGATCTTCGCGCCCTCGGCGTCGGCACGTTTGAGGCCCTCCTCGAAGCGGGCGAGATTGTGCTCGAAGTCGCCGGCCCAGGGCTCGAACTGGCAGTGCGCGATTTTCATGCGGTCTTAACGGGCTGGCTCCAGGAGATTTGGCAGAATGGACGAAGTTCCCGCTTGGCGGAAGGAGGCCGCTTTGATAGCGTCGCGTTCTTTACGAAAAAGATGAACCGCGAACTTATCATCCGCCTCTGCCTGGCCGCGCTGGGCATTCTGATCATCATGTTGTTCTGGAACGCACTGAAGGAGGCCAGCGACGGAATGAAGCTGGTCTTTGTGATCGTGGTGGGGGTGGTCGGAGGCATTCTATGCGTGAAGTTTGTGATCCCGTGGATCGGCGACGCGATGGGGGAGGCCATGTTCTCCTCCGGGGAGAAGGTGGAGCAGGACGAGATGACCAAGGCGGCCGCCTGCATCTCGCAGGGCGACTACGCCGGCGCGATCGGCCATTACGAGAAGATGCTGGAGGAAAAACCGGACGACCCCTTCCCCGTGGCGGAAATCGCGAAGATCCACGCCGAACGGCTGCATGACGCGCAAACCGCTCTTCAGGTGTTGTCGGATCATTTGCAGAGCAAGGACTGGCCGGTGGATGACGCGGCCTTCATCATGTTCCGCATCGCCGACCTGCATCTGACCCAGCGGCACGATTTTGAGGCCGCGCGCGACATGCTGGAGCAGGTGATCGGCAATTTCCCGAACACACGCCACAGTGCGAACGCGCACCACAAGATGAGCGAAATCGAACAGGCCCAGTACAAGCTGCTGATGGAGCAGCGCGCGAAGGGGGCGAACGCCTGATGTTTCCAAATCAAAGCGGCCGATGCTCGCCAAGCTCCATTCATGGACACGGGCAAATCCGCTGATGGTGCTGGCCGTGATGGCTGCGGCGGGCATTCTCGCGGCCGAAACGATTCTTTCCACCGCAGCAGCATGGTGCCTGGCTCCGGCCGTGCTCATGCTGGGAGTGGCGCTGTATTCAGGGCGTTCCGGGCTTCTGCCGCCATGCGCGGTCCTGGTGTTTGCTTTCATCCACAGCACCCGGATGGCGGAAACCTTCGGCCACCATTTGAGACTGGCTTTGCAAAAAGCGGACACTCCGCTGCCCGCCACGATCCGCGGCAGCCTGCTGCCGGATTTCGACACGACTGCGGACGGACGGGCGCACGCGCTCTGCACGACACAACAAATCGAGATACCGCAGACCGGCCTTGTGAGCGAACAGCAGGCCGTGCTGCTCGTGCGGCTGCCGCAGGGCGCGCGCTTTCCCGGCGCGGGAGTCTTTGAGCTGCGCGGGGAGATTTACCTGCCGCGCGCCTCGTCGAATCCGGGCGCGTTTGACGCCCAGGAATACGCGCTGCGCATGGGGCGGGTGGCGCGCTTCGAGGCGGAGACCCTGCGCCGTGTGGCTGACAACAACGAGGCGCTCTGGTGCGCTTTTTTGGAGACAGCGGAGCATTGCCGGCGCTGGATCGGGGCCAGGCTCACCCAGGATCTGGAGGATGATCCGGAGACTGCGGCTGTGATCCGAGCGATGGCGCTCGGTGTCTCGGCGGAGGCCGACGAGGAGATTGAGGACGCCTTCCGCAACAGCGGCACGCTGCATGTCTTTGCCGTGAGCGGGCTGCATGTGGCGCTGCTGGGTGTGATCGCGCTGGCCCTGCTGCGCCAGATCGGGCTGCGGCGCGGGTTTTCGCTGTGGTTGATGATCGGCATCGTGTTCGCGTATGCGTTCATCACCGGCTGGCGTCCCTCGGCGGCACGGGCGGCGCTGATGGTTGCCATTTTCATGGGCGCGCCTGCGCTGGACCGCGAGTCCTCGCTGCAAAACAGCCTCGGCGCGGCGGCCCTGGCGCTTCTCGCGGCGGACACGCACCAGCTTTTCATGCCGGGCTTCCAGCTTTCGTTCGTGGTGCTGTGGTTGAGCGTCATCGGCTCCGTGCCGCTGCTGGAGCGGCTCATGCCCTTCACGCGTCTCGATCCCTTTCTGCCGCCGCAGCTCGCCAGCTTCAGGCAGCGGGCATCGAGCCAGTTGCGCCACTGGCTCGCCGCGAATGTGAGCGTCTCCACCGCCGCATGGCTCGGCAGCCTGCCGTTCATCCTCGGCCATTTCCAATCCGTGACGCCTGTGGCGGTGATCGCGAACTGCGTGCTCGTGCCGCTGTCGTTTCTCTGCCTGGGAGCCACCTGCCTGAGCTTGTGCGCGTCGGTGATGCATCTCACCGGGGTGCAAATCATCCTCAACAACGCGAACTGGGCGCTGGCGAAGGCGATGATCGCCTGCGCGGCTTGGTTCGCGGATTTGCCGGGCGCCAATTTCCACTTCCAGCCCAACGCGCCGCGAAACGAAGCGCCCGCCGTGTGGCGCGTGCTCGAGCTGCCGCATGGAGCCGCCGCCAATCATCTGCGAATCGCCGACGCACACTGGCTGCTCGACACAGGAGATGAGACGGGCTTCCGCCGCGTGCTGCGGCCCTACCTGCGCTCCAGCGGCGTCAATTCGATCGCCGGTGTGTTTCTCAGCCACAACGACGCCGATCACGTCGGCGCGATTGAGAAAGTCGTCGAGGTTTTCGGCACGCCGCGCCTGTTCACCAGCACGCAGGAGCCTGGCGGGAGCGACTCGTCGCTTTCCACCCTGCGCAGGGTGATGGACTCACCGCATTCAGCCATGCTGCGGAAGCTGCGGGTCGATGAACAGGTGCTTCTTTCGGATGATCCGGCGTTCAAAATCACCGCGCAATTGCTGCATCCCTCGCAGGAGATTCAAAACGCGCGCGGAGACGACCGCGCCATGGTGCTGATGATGCATCTCGGCCCGTGGCGCGTGCTGTGGGTTAGCGACGCGGGCTGGCTGGCCGAGAAAATCCTCGTAAACAGCGCCGCCGACCTGCGCTGCGACGTGCTGATCCGCAGCCAGCATGAACACGATCTCGCGCCCACGACCGAATTTCTGCTCCGATCACAACCACAGCTCATCATCTGCGGCGGTGATGCGCGCCAACCCGAGGTGAAGATGCCCGAATCACTCCTCCAGCACGCCAAAGCACACCACATCCCGCTGCTGGACACATGGAGCGACGGCAGCGTCGAGATGCGCTTTCAAAAGCATGAGCTGCATGTCTTTCCGGCAGGCAAAGCGGAAAAAATCATCCTGAAACCACGCGGGTGACCTGCGGTGACAGCCTCACGGCGCTGCGTCCGGCCGTGTGCCGAGGCGTGCGATGATGTCGCCCATCTTGTTGTTGCGGATGACCTCCAGCTTCACCTCGCTGCCGGGCGGCTGCGTGCGGATGATCTGCAAAAGATCCCCTGGAGAGCGGAAGGCCATGCCCTGAAACTTGGTGACCACATCCCCGGTGCGCAGGCCCGCCTCGGCGGCGGGCGAGCCGGGGCTGATGTCCGTGATCAAAGCGCCACGGCGTGAGGTGCCCCATACCGGGTCGATTTCCACCGGCTCGCTGCTGACCTCGAGCCCGAGATACCCTTTGCCCGTGGTGCCGCTGACCCCGGCGGCGTTTTTGGTACCTTCCTGGATCTTCGCCATGATGCTGTCCACGACGCTTTTGGCCTCATTGGAAGGCACGGCCAGCCCCACGCCCTGCCAGGCGCGCACGCCCTCGTCCCCGCGGTAGATCGCCACGTTCACACCGATGATCTCGCCGCGGATGTTCACGAGCGGACCACCGGAATTGCCCGGATTGATGACGGTGTCGGTTTGCAGGTAGTCCATCTGGCTGTCGCTGAGATGCCGGTCGCGGGCGCTGATGATGCCCTGCGTGACGGTGCCGCTGAGTCCGAAGGGATTGCCCACGGCGAACACGATCTGGCCCACGCGCGCCTCGTCGGAGTTGGCGAATTTCAGCGCCTGAAAGTCCACGCGATTGCTCTCGATCTTCAGCAGGGCGATGTCGCGGTCAGGACTGGCCCCGAGGATCTGCACCGGGTACTTTTTGTTGTCGTTCGTGGTGATCTGGATCTCCGCCACGCCTTCGATGACGTGGAAATTGGTGACCACATGGCCCTCCTTGCTGATGATCACACCGGAACCGAGGCCGGGCACGACCTGCGTGCGCTCGCCGATCAGTCCAAAGAAAGGATGCCAGCGCATCTCTCCCGGCCGGACGGTCTTTGTCGTCACGCTGACGACGGAGGGCAGAACGGCAGCGGAAAGCTTGGTAAACTCGTCATTCAGACGGCTTATCAGCGGCAGTTCGTCGAGCGCCAGCTTCGACTTCTCCGGCGCGGTGAACTTCGCGGCGGTTGGTTTCTCACCGCTCAGGAAGTCGGACAGGCCATACCCCTCGCTGTCATGCCGCCACCATGAAAACAGCATTGCGGCCAGGATGAAAATGAGCGCGGTGAACAGCAGGCGGCGGATGTTTTCCATGACGAAAAATGCGCCAGCGGCGGAGAACTTCCAAGATCAAACTTCCATGACATGCCTTCGAGGCAGCCGGCTCACGCTGCTTTTTTCGGGCAGATGATGATGAGCTTCTGGCGCGGAGCGGGAGGAGCGGGGGGCTCGGTCAGAGCACGGCTGATCGCGCTGGTGATCTCCTCGGGCTGGAAGGGTTTCGTCACATAATCACACGCGCCACGACGGATCGCCGTCACGATGTCCCTCGTCTCGGAACAGGCGGAAACCATGACGAAACGCGTGCCGGGGGATGCCTCCCGGGCTTCGCGAATGATTTCCAGGCCGTCCACATCGCCGAGACGACGATCCACCAGTGCCACCTCGGGATTCAGCTCGCGGATGGCGTCCAACCCCGCGCGTCCGTTGTCGAAGGCCATCACATCGTGCCCTTCAGACTGGCAGAGGGTGGAGAGCAGCTTCAGGACAGGTGGATGATCTTCAATAACAACGACATTTGCCATAATGAGTCGATTTTTAGCATGCGCGGCCTTGCACGGCAAGGCACATGTAAGAAACTTGTAATGAGCAGCTGCGCCCGACGGCTTCCCATTTGCGCCTTTGGCTTCAATCCGTCATTCTAGCGCCCCCATGACTTCCGCCCAGCTTCGTTACTGCCCTGATCTCTACAACTACCAGCGCCGCGAGACGCGCCCGGTCATGGTCGGCAAAGTGCAGATCGGCGGCGGCGCTCCCATCGTCGTGCAAAGCATGCTCACCAGCGACACGCGAGACGCCGAGGCCTGCGTGAAGGAGGCGCTCGGACTCGCCGAGGCGGGCTGCCAGATCGTCCGCGTCACCGCGCAGACGCGCATCATCGCCGAAAACCTCCAGCACATCCGCGACGGCCTGCGCAAGGCCGGTTGTGATGTCCCGCTGGTCGCCGACATCCATTTCAAGCCGGACGCCGCGATGGAAGCGATGAAGTGGGTCGAAAAGGTCCGCGTGAATCCCGGCAACTACGCCGACAAGAAGAAGTTCGCGGTCAAGGAATACACCGACGAGGAATACGCCGCCGAGGTTGCCTACATGGAGGAGCAGTTCGTCCCCCTCGTGAAGGAATGCATCCGCCTCGGCCGCGCCATGCGCATCGGCACGAATCATGGATCACTCAGCGACCGCATCATGAACCGCTGGGGCGACACGCCGCTCGGCATGGTCGAGAGCGCCCTCGAGTTCGCCCGCATCGCCCGTGCGCAGGGCTACCACAACTTCCTGTTCTCGATGAAGGCCAGCAACCCGAAGGTCATGATCGAGGCATATCGTCTGCTCGTCGCGCATCTGAACAAACTCGGCGCGGACTGGAACTATCCGATCCATCTCGGCGTCACCGAGGCTGGCGACGGCGAGGACGGCCGCATCAAGAGCGCCATCGGCATCGGTTCGCTGCTCGCGGATGGCATCGGCGACACCGTGCGCGTTTCACTCACGGAAGACGCAATCTTTGAGATCCCTGTGGCCCAGCAGCTCGTGAAGCCCTACAACGAGGGACTTCCGGCGCAATTTGAGCGCATCCAGAACGCACCGCCGGTCAGCTACGATCCCTTCGACTATGTGCGCCGCGAATCGCAGACAGTCACCGTCAATGGCGTCAAGCTGGGCGGCCACGAAACCGTTCCGGTCTTCACTTCCCGAAAAAAATGGGACGCCGTCGCCCACAAGATCGACAAGCTCGGCGACTACAAGCCGGAGATCGTCATCGAGGACAGCGGCGCGATCGAAATCGACCCGCGTGACGACGCGGCCATCCACAACCTCAACGCCAGTGCTGACGCGAAGCTCGTCACGATCAAAGACGGACTCAAGCTGCCCGTCATCGCCGCCTACCGCCTGCTCGCGGCCAGGATCGACAAAAAGCATCCGATCCTCCTCAAGGACACCCTGCAATCCACCGGCAGCGACGACTTCACCGAGAACCTTCTCGTCGCCGCGACGAACATCGGCTCCTTGCTCTGCGACGGCATCGGCGACGCGGTCATCGTGAACGGCGAGGAAGCGCCCGGCCAGTCCCTGCGCATCAGCTACAACATCCTCCAGGCCGCCGGCGTGCGCATTTTCAAGACCGACTACGTCGCCTGCCCGAGTTGCGGCCGCACGCTGTTCAACCTGCAAACCACGACGCAGAAAATCCGGGCCGCCACCGGCCATCTCAAAGGCGTGCGCATCGCCGTCATGGGCTGCATCGTCAACGGCCCCGGCGAAATGGCCGATGCCGACTTCGGCTACGTCGGCGGCGCTCCGGACAAGATCAATCTCTACGTCGGCAAGACCGCCGTGAAGTTCAACATCCCCGAGGAAGAAGCCGTCGAGCGCCTCATCGACCTCATCAAAGAACACGGCCGCTGGTTTGATGCGCCCGCATCCGCCTGACGGCCTCGGCGTTTGATTCAAAGGCGAAATCGGCGAGCGGCACCTCATCGAGCGGGCAAATCAACGTCTCCATGACCTCGGCGGGGTCGGGATTCAGATCGCCGAAATCAGGGACGCGGGCAACGTAGAACAAGTCAAGCGTGGGCCACACGAAACCCTGGAACAGGTAGCGGTTGTTCAGCGTGCAGAGGTAGGTGTAGGCGCTCGCGGGCAGGTCGAGGCCGGTTTCCTCGCGTGTTTCGCGCGCGGCGGCCATCTCGCCGGTTTCCCCGGGTTCGATCACGCCGCCGGGCAAGCCGAGTTTGCCGAGTCCAGGCTCATGAGCACGGCGAATGATCAAGATGCGGTCTTGGGCGTCGAGAATGAGCGCCACGGCGGCAGGAATGGGTGTGATGAAATGGCGGAAGCCGCATCCGGCGCAGACGAACTCGCGGTCGCTCCGGATGATCCAGTCGTTCGCGCCGCAATCGCTGCAAAATTTGAAGGGGGACTCAGCCATGCGGCCTCCTGTGCCGCCGATGCGACTGCCATGCCAGCAGAAAGACCAGCACGCAGCCCGCCTTCATCACCAGCAGCCACCACGGCTCCCACCACGCGCCCGTCCGCGCCTCGATGAGATCGGAGACGCCGAACACAGCGAACGCGCACGGCAGCAGCCAGCGCCACGGCCCTGGCATGCGGAGCTTCATCGCGAGCACCAGCGCGATGACGAACCACAGGCAGGCCTCGGCCTGGTTGAAAGCCGCGTGAAACGCGTCCGCCTCCTCGTCGCTCATGCCGGCATCGTCCCAAGGTCG
>Ga0315900_10006581_pt1 | contig 15526 bp, 29 predicted proteins | sample LakEriMetagenome_FD_203521 | JGI IMG/M metagenome (GOLD analysis project Ga0315900, IMG submission 203521) | Freshwater fungal communities from buoy surface, Lake Erie, Ohio, United States - Buoy 12 MA114 | ecosystem: Environmental > Aquatic > Freshwater > Lake > Lake biofilm | place: USA: Lake...
GGAATGTTCTAACATATTCAAATACAATCTTTTAACGTAATGCTATATTATGCACCATTTCTCCTATTATAAAGCCCTGTGAATGCCTCTTGGCTCAACTATTCATAACCCACCCTCCACCCCAAAGTTACAATAGCCTGGAGGACATTTCCAAATACTCCCCCCTTATGTAAATAACTTGTTGCACATCCCCCCTACATAACTATCTGGTAGTCAAAAACTTATTGTGTGCATGGGGGAGGAGCCTACTTCCAACAGCAACCCCTCCACATTTTGGCAGGTCGGGGATATCCCCCGTTTAATACAACTGCTAACCAAAAAAATCCATTATGGAACTGAAAGCAAGACAAGTCCTGAAGATTAAGCAAATTTCTGCAGGCAACAAGTACAATGTTGAAGAAGGCCACCCATTTCATGGCCAAGAGTACAATGTTTACCAGTACAATGGTATTGCCTTTACGGTGAACGCAAACGATGAGTTTGTTAATTGGCGTAATGCTGGTAAATTGTTTAGCGTAGACTTTACTGAAGGTACACGCCAAAGAGAAGTGGATGGCCAAATGGTTGATGTGCCAACACTACAACTTGTAGGCTGCACTAGCATTGACCAAGAGGTTGCTATGGCAAGAACAGAGAGTGTGCTTGCAAAGATTTACCGCGATGCTGAGACCACAGAGGTTACTGATGAGGTGATTGCAGACTTGCTGAAGTGATAAAGGGGGCCTTGTGCCCTCTTTTTCATATATAAGGGTGGGATTAATGGGTGGGAATAGAAATCCATTCATATAACTCATTGATAATCAGTGAGAAAGAGAGTGGGTGTGTCACTAATAACCACTTTTACCCACTTTTCACCACATAAGCCAAATATATAGGTCATTACGAGATAAATATAGCATTAATTAACCAAAAAGCCTGTACACAGGCAACCAATTGTTATGACAATAACTATTACTAAGCAGATGATTGCAGAGGAGATATGTGGTCACCTGTGTGCAATGGCTGAGTCTTGTCAGGATAGTTCTTATGAGCTAGATGATAAGTTTGTGCTTATTAAGAATTGGAGTGATAGAGGACCTTTGCGTATTACATGGCAGCTCATCCTTCAAGGCTATCACTGTTATGGGACAGATTGTATTCCTCCTTTTATTTCAAGGGATTGGAACCTGTCTCTCAAGATATATAAGAAATTAAAGAGCCTGTAACAGGGCTCTTTTCTTTTAACTTAAAATGGCTGTATACAGCTTAAGAACAGAGAGTCTTTATAACCCATTGCGTTGGTTGTAATTAATAGGGCATATATAGTTTGATCAGCTTGTATGTTTTAGCTTTCTGTTTATGTAATGCACCATCCTAGCTTCCCAAGGGCTAGCGGTTGTAATAGATAGTGACCACCAACTTCAGGTAATGCTGCGTTGGAATCAGCAATGGACAGTATAATACTGTAGTACTACTGGCTATCTATTACAGCTGAGTGCAGAGGGATATGTACAGGTGTTCATCTGTTCTACTTCATAGAATGGAGGCTTTTTGGTGATGCAAAACCATATATTTTTATCTAAATCCTTATTAATCAATTAAATACGATTGCTATGTCAAAATTTACTAGAATTAAGGCACCTAAATACAGAATAGGTAGGTATGTCCTTAATGAATATGAGCTTAGATGCTTACAAGTTGAAGTGGCTAGAGGGCTTAAACAGCCTGGTATCAAGGTGAAAGATGATGCTGGTCAGATAGCCACCATCCAAGCTGATGGCACTATGGACATTAATATTGCAGGTTATGGTATAGCCACTAGATATACACTAGATCTGATTGCTCTCAGACGAGAAAGAGAACTAAAATTGAAAACAAATCCTTAATAACCAACAATTTAAAACGATTCGCTATGGAAAACATTGATTTTCAAGAAGATGCTATGGAAACCATTCAGTTTCCAGAAAATGCTAAAGAAAAAATCTTCTATGCTGAACCTCTTCACGCATTTGATGAAGAAGGTAATCTCACTTATGACCTACCAGAACATGTTGTTAGAGCTAATTATTTCTATCTGCATGGGAAAGCAGAAGAACTTAATGGGTATGACATATGTAGTGCTAATGCTCCAGCTTTAAGCTATTGTCTTTTAAAAGGGGCTTTTCTGTGTATGGTGCAATTCTTAGATGGTAAACAAAGAGAGGCTATATGCTTTTCAGTGTTTGAACATCATCGTATGAAGGGTTTAATATGCCTATTAGAAGATTTAGATGGCATTTTAAGCTGTTTTCCCTATTTCAATATAGACAGAATGCCTATGCTCTTTGATCATGAAGAAAAGTATTTGGACAGTATAGGCATATATGAGCCTATGAAACAATATGTTCGTTCAATAAATCCTTATTAATCAATCATTTAAAACGATTTTGCTATGAAAAAGCTTATTTTAATCTTAGGTTTATTGTCTGCACCCTTTATTGCTGTGTGGACCATTTGGCTGCTCACATTTTTTAATTTTAGCCCATTTGCTGTCTTTGATAATAGTATGTTTTGGGGAGTTTGTCTTCTCTGGTGGTTCCTTTGTTCTGTATTAGTTCCTATGGTGATAGATATGAAGGACCAACCAGAGCCTTCAAAAACACAGCAGCTTCATCTAGACTCATTTGAATACATCAGAAGAGCTGTTGATTGTAACGAAAAAGAAATTAAAGCCTATATTGACAGAACCTATCCTGGAGGAGCAGATACACAAACAGTTCTGTTTATACAGCACTCGTTAAGAGTTAGATTAGTAGAATATCTAGAAACACACCTCAAATCACATGAAATGTCTGTAGCTGACAGAGTTTTAGGTGCAATACAGGATGTTAAAAGATCATATAACAAATCTTAATCACTAAAATACACACACAATGGCAAATTATTTATTACAGCCTTCTGATTATGACGAAGGACCAATTGTCTATCCTCTTCCAATAGAAAAGGATGGCAATAAAAAGCTCTGGATTATACAAGGAGCTCAAATATGGGCTGAAGACTTCCAACAAGCTTTGGAAATAGCAGCTCTTATTAGTGCATCGTTAGAATAAGAATTTCATATGGCAAGCAATCGTTCGGGCCTGTATATCTATACTGGGCCCTTTTTTTTCTTAACTAATTAAAAATCAATTCCTTATGGAAAGAGTTGCAAAAATAGCTTTAATTGTCATCCTAATGATAGCAATTATTAGCGGTCTTATGTCTTGTGCTACAAATGGATATGGATGTAAGGGTAGGGCTAAAGAACCTACAGGTACAATAGGTAAACGTTGGAAAGCATTGTAAATCAATTATTTAACCAATAAAACACACACGTATGGCAATTAAGTTTGACCACTCACAAGACTCACTTCATCTAGCTATTGGCATAGATGATGAGCGCAGTGATGAATTAGATGCTATTGTATTCTTTAGCATCATTGATCAGTCTGTTCTAACAGAAAGCCTTTTTGACAATCCTGATGACGCACCTATAAATATGCGTACAAAGACAGGAATGATGGAAAGGATGTTTGAAAAAGGCTCTACAGAAGCAGAACGCATCTATCTAGCTATGCAGTTTAGCAAGATAGATAGAGATATGGATTTTGAATCCAGCGGGGTGCATGGATTTCTTGCAGGACTCACCATGATGTATGAGGCTGTAGATGGTGATTGTGACAAGTTTGTAAGGAAGTTTATTAAATACAAGGAGAAAGCTAAAGCAGAATATGAAAAAGGGCTTTGTGATGATTGCAGAGATGGTGATGACGAGGATTAATTCACATAAATACACGCACAAATGGAAAGAATTAAATTCAACCACGAAGGTAAAACCCTAGCTGAGTCTATGGGTATTGACCTTGAAAGAAGATATGAGCTAGAGGCTATTGTTGTCTACAATATGCTTATTGTAGAAATTATGGCTAGAAAGCTGTTTGACAATCCAAAAGATGCTCCTCGCAACCTCACCACTAAATCTGGTGTGCTTGAGAAAGTTCTTGATTATGCAGATACAGATGCTGAAGCCATCTATCTTACATACGAGTATTGCATATTAGACAAGAAAACAGATGGATTGAAAGGTCAGATGTTTGCTACAGCAATTGCTGTAAAGATTAAACAGCTTGACCTGGACGAGGAGAAATTTATTGAATGGTTTGTTAAAAAGCGCCAAGAAGCTCCTACAGAGACAGAATAAACGATTTTATTAACCAAAATCCCATGTAAAATGGAAAAAACACACACAACAATCACAGAAGAAGCTCTAAAGCGTAAGCTTAGAGAAAGAATGGAAGCACTCACCGCTCCTAGCAAGACAAGAATCACCACTAAGAAGGCTGAAGCAGCTCCTCCTACAGCTGATGATATGAAAAAGCTGATAGAGGCTAGCAGTCCTTCAGCAGATGGAAAACCTGAGGTGAAACCAGCCTTTAATAGCACTAGATACATAAAGCTAAATGGCTATTTCAGGGTGAGTGAGGGTGTATATGCTATTCTAAAGCGTAACATTGTACGCAGTGTAAATACACTTCTCCTAGGCCCTACAGGTGTAGGTAAGACAGAACTTGTTAGCAACATTGCTAAAGACCTGAATGTACCACTCACCATATTTGACATGGGCACTATGACAGACCCAATTATGTCTCTTGTAGGTAATCACGTTATCAAGATGCAAGATGGTGTAACTACCAGTACATTTGTAAAGAGCAGGTTTTCTGATGTAATACAGCAACCAGGCATTGTTATGCTTGACGAGATAAGTCGTGCTGTTGTAACATCTAACAACCTCCTATTTCCTTGTCTGGATTTTCGTAGGGAACTGCCTATGGAATACTGTTTTGATGATGTAGCACCAATTAAAGTGCATCCTCAATGTGTATTCATTGCTACAGCCAATCTAGGTGGCCAGTATACAGGTACACACAAGCTTGACAGAGCGCTGCTAGACAGGTTTATGATTGTTGAAATTGATCCTCTCAGTAGTACAGAAGTGAGAAAGGCTATACACACACATTGTCCTTCTATTGATACAGAAAGACTAAAGAAGATGGTATCTGTATATACAGGGATTAATAAGGCTCATAATGAGTTTACAGTGAGTTTTAATCTGTCTATTCGCCATTTAAAGATGATTGGTGAGCTTGTAGAGGATGGATTTACGCTCTATGATGCGTTCTACATCATCTGCAAGGGTATAGGTGGCACAGAAGGTGCAAAGTTTCTCGAAACCTTATTTGACACATCTAAAACCAAATCAGATGAAACTAGCGAAGAAGATGATGAAGACTAGTCTGTTTGGATGGGAGGATAGTTATTTCGGTGGTTATGAAAGGGTGATTTATGATCATCCTTTCATTGAAATTCCTCCATCTATTGGCTATGATTTCAAAATATCAGCAGGCCTTACATGGTATACAGCAGATAAGCTCTGTAAAATGTTCTTATTGAAGCTCTGTAAAATGGGTTATCTCACTAAGTTTCTAACAGGGCTTATTAAAGAAGAGAAAACTACACTTACAGGTGAGGTGGTTACAATTTTTAATGTAGACAAAACAAGTCAAGCCTCTTGTATAAAATTTGTTATGGATGATGATGATGAACTAGGTAATCTATTTCAACATTACAGAGACTTCCTAAAAAAGGTGGATTTCTTCTTTACAATATCTGGTGAAGACGAAAAACAAGGAAAAGGAGGTAAACCTGGTGATAGTGAAGAAATGGATGAAGCACAGGTTCAGAAGATGGGTGTGGATCTATTTAAAGAAATAGAAAGCACTACACCCTCTTGGCTAAAACCACCTAGTGCTCTATCAGGCAGACTAAAGGAAAACACCAAGTTTGTAGTGATGGACAAGAAAACTAGTCCTGTTAGGTATACATCTGACAATATAAGAATGGGTAACTCTCTAGTTTCTATGCTTGACATATCCTTTGAGCCTAAAGATGACATAGTACAAAACCTAATATGCGGTAAGATGAGCCCTCACAAGGTGGCTGAAATACCAGCAGGCAATACACACGTTTATCACAAGGTGGAGCAGGATATATCTACAAGACCATTTAGTATTTGTGTACTGGGTGATGAGAGTGGCTCTATGAGGGGCAGCAGACAAGAAATGCAACACCAGCTCTTCAAAACGCTCTATTATGCATTTTCACAAATACTTCCTCCACAAAAGATGTTCTTCTATGGCCACAGTGGATGTGACACTCCAGAGGTGAGAGTGTATCACGAGCTCTACAACCCCAATTTTGAGTACACTATTGAGCGTCAGATGCGTAACAGCTATAGAGAGAACTATGATGGTCCTGTAATAGAGAACATATATGATCGTGTCAGACAGCAAACCTCTGATAACATCATATTCATCTCTATTAGCGATGGTCAGCCATCAGGTCATGGATATGGTGGTGAAAAGGCTATTAAAGATCTCAAGAGGGTGATAGAAAAATGCAAACGAGATGGATTTGTTACAGTGGGTGTTGGACTGTATTATGGACAGGTGAAGGACATCTACAGCTATTATACAATAGTGAATGATATGGATGTTCTTGTAAAGAACGTAAGCAGTCTCATCAACCGTGTTGTAAAAACAGAATTTAAGGATTGATTTGTGTGTGTGAGACAGGAAAGGGAACGAAAGTTCCCTCTCTCCTGTCAATTTAAAAACGTAGATGTGTATGGATTAATAAGGACAGAAAGGACAGCTCTTTTCAGGGCTGCTCCTTTTTTAGTAATTTTATGCACAAAGTAGCGTTTTTCACCACATTTCGCAAAAAATTACAATTATGGCACAGCAAACAGTAAATATTCTAATTGCTTATTGGGTAATTACTACTGTAATAGGGATATATTGGATGATAAAAAATCCACGACCTTCAGATGATAAAGAATATTTTGATTTGGCAGAGGTTGTTGCTAAAATATTTCCTTGTATGTGTTTAGCTTGGTTTCTTGCACCATTTATGGTACTAGCATCAATTAAATTTAAAAGATAACTATGGCACAACAAACAGCAGTAGAATGGTTGGAAGAACAACTAAATAAATGGTCAGATGGAAGGTTTTATTTACCACCACATTTATTTGAACAAGCCAAACAAATGGAGAAGGAGCAGCGTATACAAGACTATAATGTAGGGTATACTGATGCTCAGTGTAACCATATCAATGATGCAGAGAACTATGTTAATGAAATTAACTACATTAATTCTAAAGAAAAATAGCCATGCGTATACTCGCAGAACTGGGATTCAAATCCTACATTCCTTCTCGTGGGCTGGAGAAAGGAATGCTGTTCACTTATAAGCTCAATCATGGGCACAGAATAAAGGAACAAGTGGGTGTGCGTAAACTAGAACTGCTGCCCGCAAATCAAGAACAATTCATACAAGACAACGGTTATCCTGTCTATCCTGTTCTCACCATTGATGATGAAATAGTGGCTGAAGAAGCTGAAATAGGATGGTTTGATGCTGGTCCAGAGTCTGAAGATCTGGAAGACATCACCATCGAACAACTAAATGTCATTATAGACATATATGAAGGAGAGGTGGCTATTGAGGTGGATGAAGAAACAGAAGAGCCTTTATTCATGGAGGGTCCTGATGGCATTAAAAAGGTGATAATCAGCTATCCTGAAGAATGGGAAGAAGAATATGATGATGAAGAGGATGATCCAGATGGTGATTGGGATGATATGGATGATGACACTTGGAAGGAAATCTAAAACACACACATATGCTAAAATTTATCAAAGAGCTGCTATTTGGCAGACGTGCAACACCCGTTTGCAAAATCAAAACTAGTCTTCGCACAGTACAACCAACCACACACGCTAAAAGCTTTGGAGACTGGTGTGAAGAGTTCAATGTCAGTATGTTACATGGACGTAAACCTTTACATTTAAACTAATTAATTATGGGAATGGATGTTTATGGCTTAAACCCACAGCTTGTGGGTGAAAAGCCCGTTGCTCCTGATTGGAAAACAGCAACAGAAGAGCAAAAAGATGTTTATTTTAAGGCACAAGACGCTTTTGAAGAAGCTAATCCAGGCTATTATTTTAGAGCTAATGTGTGGGCTTGGAGGCCTATACATGTTCTATGTGACCTAGCTATCAACGTAGCAGGTGCTCCTCTATCTACAGAAGGATGGGGAAATAATAGTGGTAATGGCCTAGATACACAGCTAAAATGTGATATACTGGCTGATGCACTAGATTTGTTTCTTATTCTCAATAACGCTAATGCCAAAGATGATGATGACAGCGTTTATATATGCTTTGGTATGTGGGTGTATGGGAATGGTCAGTTTGTAAATGAAGACAAATGCAAAAAGCTTAATGAAGAACGTCCCGTAGGCACTATTATGTACAATGGTGTAGTGGATGAGGATGGACAGCTTGTCTTCCCATCTCACGGTGTGTCTTTAGGCCACGTTAGAACTTTTATTAAGTTCCTCCGCCACTGTGGAGGATTTGAAATCTGTTAATTATGTCTACCTATGCAAAAACAATAGTGCATAGTCCAGACAGAAAAAGAAAGAAGGAGGTCAGAGACTTCCTTTTTTCTTTTTTCACTGATATGCAGCTAAACAAGGTGGTGGGTCTAGCAGGTCCACACATTGAAGACTACATAAGTTATTGTAAATCAAAGGGCTATACAGAGTTTGAAATCTATGAGAAAGATGGGCTAACAGCTCTACATCAACTGTCAAGTTTGTCACATACAGGTGTCAATCTAAAACTAAAAGATGTATCCACTGCTGACCCAGAAGAAGTAAATACACTCTACGATTTGGACTATTGTGGCACCATCAAGCACTTAAAAGATCATGTAGCTAAGTTTAAGGATAGGTTCATCATGACCTTTTGTATCAGGAAGTTTTCTACACAAGACACTGTAGAAACATTCTTTAGTACAAGAGGTGAAACTATTCTTGACCAGCAGCAAAACAAAAAACCAATGAAGTACACAGAGTATTTCACGGATAAGGGTATATACATATATCTCACCTACCGTGATACAATGCCCATGTGTTGCTTTGCTAAAATCGCTTAATAATCAATTGTTAACCTTTAAAATTCACAGACATGAAAAATGCGTTCTTTTACAACACGCAAGATGTTCAGAAGATGAAAGACCTTATTCGTACAGGTCAACCTTTGTTACAAATTGCTAGAAATGAGCATGCCAACTTTAATGCTCCTCTTCAGGGCTTCTATTTAAAGCTCCAGAAACTGGCTAAATCTACAAGAAAGGTGAGAACCTGGGAAGGTCCCAAGAAACTTCGTAGAACCAAGAGGGAACTGTTTCAAGCAAGAGAGCAAGAGCAAGTTGCTAAAGGCTTTGTTGTTCCTCAAGGCACTACATTCGAGGGTACACCTAAAAAGGTGGAAATTTATGCTGATCACTTCCGTATTTATTTCTAATCTCTAAATCCTACATCCTTATGCGTCCCACAACATCTATTCTAGTGTATCGCTCCATATGGAGCCCAGTCAAACCCTTAGTTTATTCAGATGACTCTCAAGACAGTGCTGTAAATTGTTTTATGGACACGCTGCTTAGAGTGAAACTACACACAAAACGTCTGACGATCACTGCTAATAAATACTTTTATCAGCCGTCAGATGATTACAAAACTTTCGTTGTTCGTATGCGAAAAATTAAGTAGGTTTGTCTTTCTTCATCAATTCCTGCCCTCTGAAATATGGGGGTGGGAATTTTTTAACACACTAAAATACATTTATTATGGAACCTTACACATGTTCCTATTGTGGAAAAGACACTTCAGGTGTAGATTATGATTATTTATCGGGGTACGATCACCTTTCTTGTGCCCTTGAAGCAGAAATGAAAGAAAAAGGTGAGTATGACACCTGCGTACTATGTGGTGTAGAAACACCCTACAAGCGTAATGTACATATTGATTTACGCACAGGATATATAGAAGGAGCTGGACAGCTCTGTAAAGCGTGCTATGATAGAGGCACAGAACGCAGGCAAATTCTCATCCCTGCAGACATAATTTACAACACTCCTAATGATATGGAACTAGGAGCAAAGGTGAGAATGATTTACAATCAAACTATGTAATATGATACATTTATTTAAATGGGCAGCAACAGGATTAGGTATTGTATGCTCTTTCCCTCTCATTGCTTTTGGAGCACTGTGCTCTCTTGTAGCATGGGATTCCAAATATTTTGATCAAGTTAATGACTGTGTATTCAACGTCATAGGTGATCTCTAACAATTAAAATAACACATTATGGCTCGCAAAAGAATAGATGCAGAAGAAACTGCTAGACTAGAAATAGTTTGTAACGATGCTCACGAGTGCTCTGTTAAATTCACAGGAGACAAAGTGGCTATGATGGCAGCATTTGCAGGACTTTTGGAAGATGAGAGTGAAGATAATCTAGTGCACGATTTTATAGAATCTGCAATATCTTTAGTTGAAATGGTAAAAAAAGAACGCGATAAAGAATGAACGTAGTTATATACGATATAGAAACTCTCAAAGAATATTTCCTAGTGGTTGCTCTTATTCCTGGAGAGCCATACAGGGTGTTTAAAGTGAACAAGGATGTAAACATGCTAGATGCATTTATCAAGTTCACTGAAGAGCACAAAGACCACTATTGGGTGGGCTATAACAACCTACGCTTTGACTCTCAAGTGGTAGAATGGATAATACGCAACCATGAGAATTGGTACGAGCTTTCTAGCCTAGAAATATGTGCCAAGATAGCTCAAAAGGCAGCTGATGTTATTCATGACGCTAACTATGATGTGTTCCCAGAATACAAAGAATCAGATTTATCCCTGCGCCAAATAGATCTTTTCAAGATTCACCACTTCGATAATAAAAATCGGAGGGTGAGTCTGAAAAGACTAGAGTTTGAGATGGATCTTGAGAACATTGAAGAGATGCCTATACAGCATGATAAAGATGGTATGACAAATGAGGACATTGTGCTCACAACAGAATACTGTCTTAATGATGTATGGGCCACTTATCAGTTCTATCTGGTCACTATAGGCCAGACAGACCATCCTCTCTATAAAGGTGATAACAGGATAGAACTCAGACAGGATATACAGGAGGAGTTTGGCATTCCATGTCTCAATTACTCTGACAGTAAGATTGGTGATGAAATGATTAAGAAGTACTACTGCCAGGAAAAGGGAATGGATTACAAAGACCTGCCTAAAAAGGGATTCTTCACAAAATACACAGCTGTAAAGGAGTGTATTGCACCCTATGTAGCATTCCAAACGCCTGAGCTACAGCACTTTCTAGAACGTATTAGAAAGATAAAGCTAGGTGCACAGGATGACTTTAAGGAAGAGCTGCATTTCTATGGGAATGTCTATTCATTCATGAAAGGTGGTTTACATACAGAGAACACACCCAGAATATTTGAAGCAGATGAGGAGTATGAAATAATAGACTGGGATGTAAGTTCGTATTATCCAGCCATCATCATCAATAATGGACGCTATCCAAGGCATTTGGGTAAAGAATTCCTTCAGGGCTATAAGACAATGTTTGAGAAGAGGTTGGAACTCAAGCCTTTAGCTAAGAAGGACAAGAAAATCAAGGGCATTGTAGGGGCTCTAAAGCTTGCTGTAAACTCTGTTTATGGTAAGAGCTCTGATATGCAGTCCTGGATTTATGACAGGCAGCTCACCATGTTCACCACTATTACAGGTGAACTTAGCCTAATGATGCTTATTGAGGCTTATGAACTAGCTGGTATCAATGTGATAAGTGCAAACACTGATGGTGTCACTATTAGGATTAAAAAGACCCTAATAGCCAAGATGCATGAGATAAATGCATGGTGGAGCGAGCTTACAGGCTATGAGCTAGAAAGAGCTGACTACCAGAAGATTATCTTTTCCACTGTAAATGACTATCTTGCAATAAAAACTGATGGAGAAGTTAAGAAGAAAGGTGATTTTCTCACGGATTTCGAGCTTCATAAGAACAAGTCAGCACGCATTGTACCACTGGCTCTTGAACAATATTTTGTTCATAATATACCTGTTAGTGATACTATTCGCGGTCATAGTGTTATCTATGACTTCTGCCTCAGGCAAAAAGCTAGTAAAGACTTCCATTATGAAGGTATCAACCGCTCTACAGGCGAAAAAACTGTCTATCACAAGCTCATCCGTTACTACATATCTAACACGGGTGAGAAACTTCTTAAAGTGAAAAATGAGCATTCTGATAGTGGTGCTGCTGATATATCACAGGTGGAGGCTGGTGAGTGGGTGGCTACAGTGTGTAACCATCTACCTAAAGACACCCCTTTAGATAACATCAACTACACCTATTACATAGAGCGTGCTGAGAAACTCATTAGGAAAATACAAACAGAAGGAAAGGGTAAACAGATAGTTGTTGATCCTAATCAATTAACATTGTTCTGATGGAAAAGAAAAAACCAAAAGGCCTCAGACCAAACATGGGTGATAAATACAAAAACCTACGCTCTGAGCTGTGTTTTGTAAACTACAAGGATAAGGAGATAATAAAACTGTGTTACATATGTGACAGTTCCTACACAGAAGTGTGGGATAGAAAGGAATTCATTGAAGAAGTGAAGAAATTTCACTTCTTCCTTGTTCCTAAAGAGAAAATTACAAGACTAAACATTGCAGATCATCTACTTGAATACCAACTAAATATGATTGGTAAAACTATGGCTGAAGCTAGAAAAGATGATATGTGGTATCACAATTGGACATTCACACAAAAGCAATATGAGCTTTTTAGAGCGTATGCTATACCGCTCATCAAGAAAACATTTAGATGTAACACCAAGAAGGCCACACAAACATTTGACTGGTTCAATCTGCAGTTTGGTCTTCGCCTTAAAGACTAACACCCATGTTCTGGATTATTTTAATTGCAGCTCTACTATTTGTAGGCTGGATAACATATGAACTTCATCGTGCTCCTTTAATGGAGGATGAGAATGATACACTTTATGACCCAACCACTACATGTTGGGATGATGACAAGAATCACACAGAAGGAAGCTTTTAAAAAATTACATATGGACAGATTTGAATACTCCCAAAGAGTGGTATTTTGGGGATGCATTTGCATTGCCCTTCTTTTATTAATTGCTAAAATTATAAGCTAATATGAATAGAGAAGATGATTGTTTGTATCAATTAACAGATGAAACAGGTGATGCATATTACAATTACATTGTTCTATGTGGAGAACCTTGGGCTCATAGAGAAGTGAGAAAACATGAAGCTGCTTTATACACGTATGGAGAGATGCTTACAGCAAAAGCTTATTTTTCTAGAAAAAAAATAAGAACATATGAGCAAAAAGTTGACAAACCTGGATACAAAAAGAAAACAAATGACAAACCAACAGAAATTTCCTGAGGACTTTGAACGCGAAGCATTCAAAGATGCTATATATTTGCAAGAGGAGCAGGAGATGATTATGAGAGAGATTAATGAAGAAGAACATCGTCTTCCTGCCACCATCACTATAATAGGACCTCTACCAGAAAAAAAGAAGGAAGAAAATGAAGTTGAATGTAACACTCTACCATTTTGAAGAGCTAATCAAAAAGACCTACTCACTGGATTTGATTTTCTTGCTCAAGATGCTTGAAGAAGGAATAGACACTACAGAGCTCTGTGCAAACAGTGTAAGAGTGTGCAACCTATTTCAAACGCTTGAACGCAAAGGACTCATTGGAACAGATCAAAAGCTCACATTACAAGGCAAAGAACTTCTCTCATTTATGGAATCAGAAGGAGAAGTGAAAATAGCTAAGAAGAAAGCTGGTCCATCAGAATTTGAAGAGTGGTGGAAAGCCTATCCTGGTACAGATACATTCACACACAAGGGTAAAAGATTTACAGGATCTAGAAGCCTTAGACAGAACAAGGATGAATGTAGGCTGAGGTTTGAAAAGATACTACTGGAGGGTGAATATACACTGGCTGATATGCTTGCAGCTCTCAAATTTGATGTGGAGCAGAAGAAAGAAAACTCTGTTAAAACAGGGGCTAACAAACTTACATACATGCAAAATAGTCTCACCTATCTCAACCAGCGTAGCTTTGAACCTTATATAGAGCTTGTTAGAGAAGGTGCACAAGTGGAAGAGGCTAATAAACCAACAGGAGGAACAGATATATGAAAAACTATAAAATTGAAATTAGCAGAACAGACTATAGAGTTAAAACTTTTGAGGTTTCTGCAGAAAACCAGGATGCAGCAATTGATGTTGCGATGCAACAAGCATATGATTACGACTGGCATGATTCTCCTACAGGAGGATCAGATTATGAAGTTGAAGAAGTTATATCAGCTGAATAAAAAACAAATAGAATGAGTTTTGAGCAGTTAAAACAGGAGGTGCAGCAGGGCCTTGATGGTAGAAATGGGGGTATTCCCATGGGATTTGACAGGCTGAATAGATATATTGGTATACGTAAGAGTATGTATTTCCTTGTGGGTGGTTTGACAGGTTCAGGCAAAACTAGCTTTATAGATGATGCTTTTGTGCTCAATCCATTTGACTGGTATATCAGTCATAGCGACCCAAAAATCAAGCTACGCATCATATATCGTTCAATGGAGCGTACAAGAGTGTATAAGCTAGCTAAATGGGTGAGTAGAAAGATATTTCTAGACCATGGCATCATCATTCCTGTTACAAAGCTCCTAGGCTGGACAGACAGAATGAACCATGATGAGCATGATTTATTCCTCATGTATGAAGACTATATGGGAAGGATGGATGAGGTGATCACCATCATCGATGGACCAGAAAACCCCGTAGGTATTGCTAAAGAACTTAAGGCTCATGCACTACAGCATGGTAAAATAGAACAAGTGGATGAGTATAATAAGCGATATTTCCCAAATAATGAGCGAGAAATCACCCTTGTTATAATTGACCATATAGGCCTTTTAAAGACCACCAAGGACCAAACCACTAAAAAGCAGGCTATTGACAAGATGAGTGATGAACTAAGATTTGCTCGTGACTTCTATGGGTATACACCTGTTGTTGTTAGCCAGTTCAATCGTGACATCAGCAATCCTATTAGGATAAAGAACGGTGATGTAGAGCCTCAGCTAGAAGACTTTGCAGAGAGCTCTCAAACCCAAAATGATGCTGATGTTGTACTAGCCCTGTTTGATCCTATGCGCTACAAGGTGGCTGACCCCAGTGGTTACAACCTAGATAAGCTAAAGGATGAATATGGTGGTAAGTATTTTAGAAGCCTCAGGCTGATAAAGAACAGCTATGGAGAGGATGATGTAAGAATAGGCCTTGGTTTTATGGGCCAGATAGGTATGTTCAAAGAGCTGCCTAGAAGAAGAGATATGACGGACGCTGATTATGATTCAGTGGTGAACAAAACCTTTTTTCTTAACAAATAACGTATTTAATGAATATTAAACTGTTTAACACAGCCCCTAGTAAGAATGATCCCTTTTGGCAGATTGTGCTGCTACCCAC
>Ga0315900_10006583_pt1 | contig 15525 bp, 8 predicted proteins | sample LakEriMetagenome_FD_203521 | JGI IMG/M metagenome (GOLD analysis project Ga0315900, IMG submission 203521) | Freshwater fungal communities from buoy surface, Lake Erie, Ohio, United States - Buoy 12 MA114 | ecosystem: Environmental > Aquatic > Freshwater > Lake > Lake biofilm | place: USA: Lake...
CCGATACAGTCGCTGTATTCGTGATACTGCCTGTGTTGAGATCAGCTTGTGTGATCGTGTAGGTAGCTGTACCTGTAGCCGTGGCTCCAGGAGCAAGTGTTGATGGTGTCAGCGACAATATCGAAGTCCCCGTCAATCCAAGCTTCACATCCGATACACTCACATTACTCAACGTCACATTACCCGTGTTCGTAGCCGTAAATGTATACGTGATCGTCTCACCAACTCCCTTGTTCAAACCACTGCTCGATGTCTTCACCAACGCAATGGAAGGATTCTGTGTTGCAGTCACCGTTGCACTCGCACTCACAGATGTTAAATTACATATTGATGGAGTACCTGAAGCGGTTGCCGTATTGGTAAAACTACCGGCATTGACCTCAGACTGCGTAATGGTATGGGTTGCTGAATATTGCCAGATTTCACCCGCTTCCAGTATATTATCATTGTCACCTGCTTTGTCGATGAGACGCTGTGGTGCAGCGTTGGCAGAGGGGTCTGCAACTGATATACCTGAAATGGATACCGTTCCGGTATTTTGCAACTGTATGATATAAGAGATGATATTTCCCGCGGCAGTATAGGTGGATTGCTGAGCAGTTTTTGTCATCGTCCAGGATGGAACGGCACTTACATTGACAACTCGGCTAGAGACAGCATTTGTGCATCCTCCGATACCGGTGACAGTATACGTTATAGTGGCTGTTCCGGCACTGACAGCAGTTACCAAACCTGCTGCACTGACGCTGGCAATGGAGGAATTTGATGAAGCCCAAACACCTCCGGCATCAGCATCGCTTACATTGTATGGAACAGCACTGCCAATGCAGATATCCTGCTGCCCTGATATGATTCCTGACTTAGGTGCAGTGGTAACCACCACCGTTTTACTTGCCGTCTTTGTTAAACAGCCACCAGTGCCAGTAAGCGTGTAGGTGATTGTTGCTGTTCCTGCACCAATGCCTGCAACATTTCCTGAATTATCAACGGTTGCCACACTGGTATTGGAACTTGACCAACTACCCCCCAGATCACCATTGCTGAAGAAATTGGTGGTAGACCCTACACAAATGGAATCAGAACCGGTTATAGATCCAGCGTTCAAATCAGCTACCACTGTCAGCGGACGACTGGCTACGGCATTGGAGCAGGCCCCTGTTCCGGCCACTGTATAGGTGATGATGGTTGAACCAGGTGAAACAGATGTTACCAAACCGGAAGCATCAACCGTTGCAACTCCAGTGTTGGATGAAGCCCAAATACCCGGAGCGGATGCGTTATTCACCGTCAACTGTGCAGTTGAACCTGAGCAGATCGAAGACAATCCGCTGATGCTGCCTACTGTAGGAGGCTGATTGACCACAACACTTACAGGCTGTATATCAAAACAACCTGCAGGGGTCAGCAATTTAATATAGTATGTACCAGACGCAGTGATTGTCTGAGGATTCAATAATGCTGTTGTTGCAGCGGCATCTATCCAATAAGTCAATGAACCACCCAGGAATGAAGTTCCGGATGTGACAGCAGCATCGGTCAGGTTAATGGTGGCAGGAGAACAAACCGGTGAAGGATTGTTGATGAACAATACCGGCTTAGGATTGATCGTAACCACTACGGGTTTGATATCGGATTCGGTTCCGCTGGTTGCCTTTATATAATATGTTCCAGATACGCTGATGGCACTGGGATTGGCAATGGGTGATGTATTGGCTGTAGCATCCGACCAATAAGTAAGGGTAGCTCCGGAAATATTGGTAGATCCTGCGGTCACAGCAGGAGCTGTGAGGTCAACAGTGTTGGGAGCACATACAGCTGCAGGGTTGGTAACCAACAAAGATAACCCGCTGGAAACAGTGAGTATACCTGCGTCAGAGAAGGTCTCTCCGCAATAGTTGGTTATTTTAACCCTGTACTTGTACCCTGTCATGGCAATAGTAGGAGCAACGACGGTGAGTGTGTTCGTTTCAATGCCTTTATAGGCAGTAGTATCAGTTAAATCTGTGTAATTGGTGCCATTATCTGTACTCACCTGCCACTGATAACTGAAAACTGCATCTGTAGGTACAGTAACGGAGAATGTTGCATCCACACCGGGAGTTCTCAGCACGTTTACCGGTTGCTGGGAGAAAGTAATGGTGGGTTCAACCGTAAGGGTTGTAACATCGCTTGTTCCTGTGCAGGAGCCTGAAGCGGAAGTGACAATCACCCTGTACTGTACCCTGTCCAAACCGGTTGTATTGGCAATACCCAGGGTTGAGGAGGTGGCGCCAGAATAAACACCTGTGTTGCTTACATCAGTCCAGTTGATTCCATCGGTAGAAGTCTGCCATTTGTAGGTAGGATTGCTTACCGTGTTGCTGATGGTTGATACAATGCTTACCGGAGATGAAGTATTACAAATCACGTCCGGATTGGTCAACGTTACAACTGCCTTTTCGGATATGGTAACCGTAACGGCAGATGAAACCGGACCGATACAACCGGATGTGTAAGGGATGAGATAATAGGTTCCTGAAGTGGCAACATTCCTTGGATCAGGAACTACTTTGGTTGGATCAGGAGTATTTTGGGTATACCATGTGTAGGTAGTTGAGGCACCACCACTGGTTGTATTGGAAGCGGTAAGGTCAACTGTATTGGGTGTGCAGGTGGACAAACTTGTTGGATTTACAGAACCTGGTACATTCCCAATAATAGTGGCTGTTACAGGGTCTGATACCGGTCCATAACAATTTCCTGCCGTTGAATAGGCAACAAGATAATAGGTGCCACTGGTGGTAACATTAGCCGGATTGGCAACCAATGTATATGGTTGGCTTGTATTGGTAGTCCATCTATAATCAATACCTGTTCTGTCTGCAGGTTGCAAAGCAGTAAGATCTACAGCTGTACAATTGGAGAGATTGGCGCTTTGGGGAGTTGGTTTACTCACGTCATTGACAGTAACCGTTAAAGTTGCACTGGTTCCGCTGTAACAGGTTCCGTCCTTGGCAAATACATAGTAGGAATAGGTACCTGCTGTTGAAAGAGTAAGTGGAGTTGTAACCAGATATGCCGGTTTTGCTTCCGGAACTGAGTACCATTCGTTGGTTCCTCCTGAACTGATATAACTGTTCAGGTCAACACTTGTACCGCTGCAAACTGTAATTGCTGCTGAAGTGAGCGTTGGGGTGGATGGTGAAGCAGTCACCGTGATTGTTGTGGTCGCAGTTCCAGTACATCCGTTGGAAGCTGTTCCTGTTACCGTATAGGTTGTGGCACCAGAAGAAGGTGTGGCAGTAACCACATCCCCTGTTGTTGCAGATAGCCCTGTAGAAGGAGACCAGGTATAACTGGCAGCTCCGGAAGCTGTCAGCACCGTTGATATGCCGGAACAAACTGCTGCCGATGTGGGAGTAACCGCAACAGTAGGATTACTTTTAACGGTAATCACAATCACAGCATCTGCGTTGGAACAACCTCCCCCACTGCTAACAGTCCTCTTGTAATAAGTAGTTTGTGATGATGATGAAGTTGTATAATTTATTGAAGTTGCCCCAGAAATAATAGTGAATGAACTACCATTAGTGGAACTGTACCACTGATACGTGTAAACACCATCTCCACCTATGGGAGTAGTACCGGTCAAAAGAATACTGGGTGCAGTACCACAATACGAATTGATAGATGTACTAATGGAGTTATTGGTAACAGGAGCATAAGCAACCACTGCTGCACTGGTTACATCTCCGCAGGATGTAACAGTTGCAACCCTTCTATACCATGTAGTAGTGGATACCAAGTTATTGGGTATGGTATAGTTCTGTGATGTTGCACCTATAATGGCTGTAAATCCTGCTGAAGAAGAGGTAGTGGATGATTCCCACTGATAAGTGGCTCCTGTTACAGCATTGCCGGTAATTGTTTTAACTGCTGTACCATCTGTACAGTTCCCGGTCAGTGAAATCGTATTGGCACCTGCAGCAGCAACAACCGTGATGGCTCTGGGATCAGAAAACGCCTTACAGTTTCCGGCATTCCCATCGAGCTCCAGCCGGTAATAATAGGTGGCAGGGGTGGTTGGAGGGGTAAGTGTAGGAGTGGTATATGCATTGGTGGTTCCGCCTGTTCCGCCGGTAACATTAGCAAATCCTGAAGTAGGGCTTGTTGTTGATACCTGCCATTGATATGCATAGGTGCTTGCAAAAGTTCCAATAGACATACTGGCAGTAGTGCCAGAACAAATCGTTGTCTGTGCAGTCAGTGGCGCTGCAAAAGTAAATCCTAATCTGGTATCATTTATTCGAACTACATACTGTGTTGTACAACCTCCATTTACAATCGTAAAACGGATGTAGGTAACATTTGTGTTGCCCCATGAGATGGTAGCCGTTGCACTGGTTGAAGTTGTGCTGGGAACAATCTGAGTTGTACCAGCTGAAGTAGTTGTAGCAAAGCTTGTATAAACAGGTGTGCTGCCAAATGCTGTGGTCGAATATTCAAACGAGAAGGTAGATGCAGAATTCGTGGCAACTGTTATGGGTAAGCTGGTTGTTCTGTTGGAACAGAAAATAAATTCATTCGCTGTACTCAAGGCAGTATTGATAGGTGAAGGTGTTACCGTAATAGTCTGCGATACCAATTTTGAACAACTTCCAGATGTACCCAACATCTGATATGTTGTTGTTGAAGTGGGTTTTGCATACACCGTTGTATATGATGTTGAAGGATTGATCAATGTAGTGGCAGCAGGATCAGAATACAAGCTGGTTGCAGGATACCACTGATATGCAGTACCTCCTGAGCCAGTTAAAGTTGCAATCGCTCCCGCACACAATGATGTTGTGCTGGCATTAACAGCGATTGCAGGATCAGTAACTGTAACTATCACAGTTTGTGTACCCACACATCCTGTTTCATTAGCAGAACTAACGGTATAGGTAGTAGTTGTCGTGGGACTGGCAATTACTGATGAACCAACAGTTGATGAAAGTCCTGTAGCAGGTGACCAGCTATAAATGGTACCACCTGAAACGGCCAGCAGCGTTGAAGCACCTTGACAAATGGTTGGATTGCTGGGCGTAACCGTCAGGGTTGGAGGAACACTCACCGTTACAGTAACCTCAGCCTTTGCACTGCACCCATTGGCATCAGTACCGGTTACCTCATAGGTAGTAGTAGTTGTAGGAGAAACGACGGTACTGGCTGTTGTGGCAATGACGGTTGGGTTATTCTTAACAGTCCAGGAATAAGATGAAAGTGTTGGACCTGCTGTGAGTGTAACGGGATTACCCGGACAGGAAGCGGGTGCATTGACAGAAGCTGTTACCAGTGGTGGGGCAATCACTGTAATGGTAAATGTTGCAACTGTTGACTGACAACCTGTTGTTGAATTGGTAACCTGAACATTGAAATCATATGTTCCGGCAGGTGTGTTGGCAGGAATCGTAACAACAAGTGGCGACGAACCAAGTGTTGAATTGGCAGCTACTGGTACAAAACCTGGCACTGCTCTTGTACCGGTAGTCAACGTATATTGATCGGGCGATTCAGTAGCGGTATAAGTTATGTTCACAGCAGTAGTTCCGAAACAAACGGTAGTATTGGTTGGGACGATTGTGGGATTAGGGTTGATGACCCTTGACTGGTTACTGATGTTTGCACTGCAAAACTGATCCGTCACAGAAACCAGCTCGTAGGTGGTTTTTCCGTTGGTAAGATCTGTAAGATAAAAAGGCGATTGCGATACAGTTTTGGTGATAAGTTGTCCGGATGGATTGCCGGGAGTTATTTTCTTGTAAACAATTGTCCATGGTGCTGATCCGGTAAGATTAACGGGCAAACTAACATTACCTGTTCCGCAGATCGGTGCTGTGGTTGAAAATGCGGCTGTCGGGAATCGTTTCGCAAATATGGATACGATGTTTGTTTTGACTGTTCCACATGGCAAATTTGTTCCGGGATTGGTTCCCCCTGTATAAACCGCCCTGAACAATTCCCCATCATGAGAGAGGCTATTGGATACGGTCAGCGTAGTGACACCATACTGATTGACAATAGCATAATCTCCTGTACCGGGAGCGGTTATGGTAGACCAGGTAGTGCCGCCATTCGTTGAACTTTCCCAGGCAATGGGCGTTGCGGCGCCAAAGCCGGTAGCGGTGAATACAGATGATGTATTGTCACCACAACTTTTTATAACACTAACCGGTTGTGTGCTGATCGTAGGTGTACAATTGAATACAGGGGGAGTTGTAGGCTGGTTACTGGATAGATCATAGGTACAGGTGAATGCAGCCTGACCGGTTACAGGGTCGGAGAATTCCAATGTCACTTTACCAAAAGCCGGCATATTCCTGTTATAAAAGCAATAATTGACCAGCCACCTGTTTCCAACTCTGACAGGTGGAGGTGGGGGGCCGAATTTGATTGCGGAAAGCGTTGCACTGGTGGAACCCGATGCTGTTACCCATACACGGGTAATAACAGGAATCTTGGCATTGACTTCTGATACTCCTGGTACTACGGGCCAGTTGAATCTAATATTACCGGTCTTGGTTGTATTTCTGTATGGAACTTTCTGAAAAGGAGTTCCGTTCACGTTACATGCGACTGGATTATTGATGTTATCCTGAGGTCTGAAATCACCTGCTGCTTGTGCCGCACTTCCGTTTCCATTGCTCCTCTTGTCAACCCCGGGACAAGAAGAAACTGAGAGCCCTGATCCACAAAATGCAGGCTGCTGAGCATTTACTTCCGATAACTGTAAAACAAGCAAACCAAGGGCCAATAAACTCCTCTTCATCCAAACAAAAAATGTTTTATTTCTTTGTTGCATATTGATATGATTGTTCAACATAAATGTATTATTCACGGGAAATTGTCCGTTCAACAGTTTGGAATTGGAATGGGCAAACATTTATAAGTATTTGATTTCTAATATTTTTTAAAGTAGTTCACTCCAAAAAATAAAATAATGCGCAATCTAAATAATTTGAATTGAATAAATTCACGAGGTACATTAAGATGTACTGAACATTTTTGGAGTGTAAAACCCTGTATGAAAGAGGGTGTTGTGACCCCTTCAACCTCTCTAAATCTCCCTCACCTTCTCTCAACACCCCCAACTCTTTGCCCTTTCCCCTTCCTGACTTACCTTCGCTGCCTCAACCTTAACCTTTCCTTAACCCGAATGGGGATACTTTTGAAATTTCAAAACAGACCATGAAGAAGATACTCGGATTGATGCTCCTGACCCTAACCCTGACCGCTTCCGCTCAAGATAAAAACGAAAAGGGTAAAGGCAAAGCCCCAAAGGCCCCAAAACCCGCTAAAGTGGTTGAACCAAAGGAAGTTAAGTCTAAACCCGATTACAGCAAACTGGATCTTTCCAAGAGAGCTTCCGATCATCTGATGCTTCAATTCGGAGTCACGGGATGGAGCAAACCGGACAACATTACCATAAAAGGTTTCAACAGAAGCTTCAATGGATACTTCATGTTCGATTTCCCTTTCAAATCCAATCCGCGCTACAGCGTGGCAATTGGGCCTGGTATCGGATCCGACAACATGTACCTGGATCAAATGTCAGTTGATCTTAATGATCGGAATGGAGCACAGTTTACCAGGGATACCATCACCCGCTATAAAAAGAACAAATTTGCCACCTCTTACCTTGAAGCCCCACTTGAGCTTCGCTATTCTACCAAACCGGAAAACATGAACAGTGGCTGGAAATTGGCATTGGGTGTGAAAATTGGAACCCTTCTCGATTCCAAAGTGAAATCAAAAGTAGACCTCGATGAAACCGGAACCGGTGGATACTACGCAAAAGAAAAGGATAAGCGCTTCCTGAATAGCACAAGAGTAGCCTTCACGGCAAGAGCAGGACTGGGCAACTTTAGCTTCTATGGCAGCTACCAGGTTTCTGCCGTTTTCAAAGAGGGACTGGGACCAGTGATGAGACCCTGGACCATCGGTGTTACTTTAAGCGGACTTTAATGAAACCTTGGATGTCAGAATTGCGACATCCCATATGAACCGTGCTTGACAAAACTTCCTTATTCAGCGAATCCGAAAAAGCTATCCTGGTTGGCGTTTCCATCAAGGGAGAATCCGACAGAATGGTACAAGACTACCTGGATGAGCTGGCTTTTCTTGCCACGACGGCTGGTGCACAGACCGTGAAAACCTTCACACAAAAATTGCAGCATCCCGATTCCAAAACCTATGTGGGTAAAGGAAAACTGGAGGAAATCAAAAACTATGCCGCAGGCAAAGATATCCGCATCCTCATCTTCGATGATGAACTGAGCGGTGCGCAGATTACGAATATCGAAAAAGCGGTCAACATCAAAACGATCGATAGAAGCGATCTCATCCTAGACATCTTCGCCCGCAGAGCCAAAACCGCTCAGGCCAAAGCCCAGGTGGAATTGGCACAATATCAATATATCCTGCCCCGTCTTCGCGGAATGTGGAAACACCTGGAACGACTGGGTGGCGGTATTGGTACTCGCGGACCGGGTGAATCGGAAATTGAAACTGACCGCCGTATCGTTCGCGAAAAGATTGCCCTTCTCCGCAGAAAACTAAATGAGATCGAAAAGCAGGCCTTCACCCAACGCAAGGAAAGATCTGAATTCATCCGTGTTGCCCTGGTAGGATATACCAACGTAGGGAAATCTACCCTGATGAACCTATTGAGCAAAAGCGATGTGCTGGCCGAAAACAAATTGTTCGCCACACTGGATACCACTACACGTAAAATCGTTTTTGAAAATACTCCCTTCCTGCTGAGCGATACCGTAGGTTTTATACGCAAGCTTCCCCATCACCTTATCGAAAGTTTTAAAAGCACTTTGGATGAAGTGAAGGAAAGTGATATCCTGCTGCATGTAGTGGATATCTCTCATCCCCAATACGAAGACCAGATGAAAGTGGTCAATACCACACTGGCTGAATTGGGATGTTCAGATAAACCCATGATCACGGTCTTCAACAAGATGGATCTCTATGAAAAAAATACTTTTGATCAATGGCTTGACCCTGAAGTAAAAGATGGCATGATCATCGATCTGCGCAAACGATGGGAAAATGAAACAGGTTCGAGATGTGTTTTTGTTTCAGCAACCGAAAGAAGAGAGATCGATAAATTAAGAGAAACGATCCTGAATCAGGTCCGCGACCTGTATACCAAACGCTACCCCTACAGAACCGGTTATCATTCCTACGATCATGAGCAATAGCATAGAATACCAATGGCATTTTGTGGCTGAAAATGAGGCAGCACTGGGATTTGGGAAATATGATATCGTCCAGGCGGAAGTCGGCGGCAAAACCATATGCATTGCACGCTTCAAAAATAAACTCTATGCATATCAATCCATTTGTCCGCATGCCGGCGCCAAAATGGTAATGGGTTATATCGATGCACAAGGCAATGCCGTATGCCCCCTCCACCGTTTCAAATTTGCCTTGAAGAATGGTTACAATGTAACCGGTGAAGGATACAACATGAAAACTTATCCTTTAGAAAGCAGAGAGACCGGAATCTATGTAGGTCTAAAATCATAAAATAAGTGAACCTGGCAATGTTAAAGAATACATTTGGGCTGTGTCTGCTGTTTTGTCTATGTTATAATACGGGAAAGGGACAGATACAAACCCTTGAGGCTGTTAAAATCAGCTCAAGTGAATACCAAAAGAAACTACGTGAATCCGGAAGAAACATTTCAGTAATAACCCAGGATGATATCAAAAGGCTTCCGGTAAACACAATTGACGATCTTCTTAAGTTTGTTCCCGGGATTGAAGTACAACAAAGAGGTCCTCAAGGATCCCAGTCAGATTTTATCATACGCGGGGGAACCTTTCAGCAAGTATTGGTTGTGATTGATGGAATGAGAATGAATGAACCCCTGACGGGTCACTTCAACAGCTACATTCCTGTGCCTTTGGATGAAATTGAAAGGATAGAAGTCATCAAAGGCGCAGCAGTTGCGATGTTTGGTCCTGATGCCGTTGGGGGTGTCATCAGCATCACAACCAAAACTTTCTCCGAAGATTTTACTAAAAAGAAAAAAGAGCTTGCATTGGGCATACAAGGTGGAGAATATAAATTAAATAACGGCAATGGGCATCTGGCAATAGCTGATATGAAAAATTATTTCTCCTTAAACGGACAATACAACAAAGCAAGAGGCCCACAACTCAGGGGGACAACTCAATTTTCAGACAACCGCATCAGCAGTATATCATTGGGCCGACTGTTGAACAATAATTGGAAATTATTTCTAAGGGCTTCTTTTGATGATCGAGATTTTAATGCACAAAATTTCTATACGACTTTTCTAAGCGATACTGCACGCGAAAAGGTAAGATCGAGCTGGCAACAAATGTCATTACAGCATAAAGGAAAAAGATCAACCTTTGTTTTAATGGCAGGGGCCAGACAACTACAGGATATCTATGCATTTCGGCCATCTGTATTGCCAAACAATAATAAAACATCTCTATTCAATGTTGACATAAGAAATACAACCAAGTTAAACTGGCAACAGTCAAAGATCACCTGGGGTTCCCAGCTCTTCACCAAATACATTCGTTCAAATGACAGAGGCAATCACCAACATTTGCATGGCGGTGCTTATGTCAACTTTCAGCATCAGCCCGTTCCCAGACTTTTCATTTCAGAAGCCATTAGAATTGATTGGGATCAACGTTATAAATGGGTTATGATACCACAGCTGAATATGGCATATGTCGGACCAAGATCGGGCCTTCGTGCAAGTATTGGTAAAGGCATACGAGATGCAGATTTCACTGAACGATATAACAATTTCAACAAGCCATTGGTCACAGGAGGAAGTATTGGTAATCCTGACTTACAAGCTGAAAAAAGTCTTAACATGGAACTTGGCGGAGATCTTTTTATATCTGAAAAAATACAGGCAAGGGCAACCTGGTTCAGCAGGGCTCAGGATGGATTGATTGACTGGGTGGTAACCCCCTACGCTGCAATGCCAAGAAAAAGCAATTTAATCCCGGGAGCGAATTATGCTCTTTCCACAAACATAGCTTCAGTAACAACAAGAGGAATTGAATTGGACCTTGATGGAAAGCACAATTATAAAAATAACATGCTTTTTTACTGGAGAACTGGTATCACCATACTAAGATCAAGAACAGCAAACGAAACGCTGCCTTCATTTTACCTGTCGTCACATGCCAAAACCATATGGAATGCCGGTGCTGGAATCAGTGGGAAAAAGGGTAACATCAGTATGACAGCATTGTATAAATTACGGAATACTTTAAATGCACAGAGTATCAACGCCACCATCAGCCCTGAATACATACTGCTAAACTTTAAAGCTGAAAAATTCTTCTTTGAGAAAAAACTTTCCTTGCAATTTCAGGCAAATAATCTGTTGAACAGATCTTATTCAGACCTTTTGGGCTCGATGATGCCCGGGAGATGGATACAAGTGGGGATTCGATACTCCTGTTCCCGATAAAATTTATTAAATTCAAATCCTGTGGTTGCCCCGGTGTAAACTATTGAATAATGAAAGATACAAAGATCACTACGGTAGAAGACTATATAAAATCTGTGCCTCTAGCACACCAGAAGGGATTTGTTGAGTTGCATCAAACCATCATGAAAGCAGCGCCGGGCGCTGAATCTTGTATGAGCTATGGCATGCCGGCCATCAAATCCAACGGTATTGTGGTCTACTATGCTAACTGGGAGAAGCATTATGCCATCTATCCCATGCCCTCAGCATTGAAAGCATTTGCAGATCAGGTGACTGCCTTCACCACATCCAAATCAACCATACAATTTCCACACGGAAAAAAAATTCCCAAAAAGCTGATCACCGATATCGTGAAATTCAGGCTAGAAGAAAATTTTCTGAAAAGAGGAAAGAAATCAGTTAAAAAATAATCAGTGAACTTCAAAGTAAGGCACTCCATCTTCTGAGATGGGCGATTGCTGCTGCCAGTAAGCAAGCGTTACAATGTTGCCTGTTCTTGTTTTCAGCTGCCTACCAAAAATAGCATTGGTTGGATTGAAAGTCAGATCAGTCACACCCACTGTATATGTATTCGGTTTGGGCTCCTCGCCTTCTGCAGGTGCAGCTGCGGCAATGGTAACTACCACAACCGTATGATGATTGAAACTGAGCAGATCTTTCAAAAATATCATTCTGCTCTCATCAAGATTGCGCTCGACAATGGAACACTTCACCCCATTCAATTCTTCAAACTCATGATTTTTGTTGATGGCCATGCTCAATTCAATTAATTACCGGATATCAATGCAAACAGTTTATCATATACCACTCCCACAACTCCTGTCAATACAATACCAACAGTACAAACGTATAAGGAGAGCTTTGTTTCCCAGGTGATTGACAATTTCTCTATTGGTTCAGCAGCTTCATCCATGAACATCACCTTCACCAACCTGAGATAATAATAAAAGGATACCACCATATTTGCAGCCGCAATGGCCACTACCCAAAAGTTTCCGGAGGAAGCACCTTCCATCAACAGAAAGAATTTCGCAAAAAAGCCAGCAGTGGGCGGTATACCGGCAAGCGAGAACAAAGCAATCGCCACTATCCAGGCCAACGCAGGATTTGAACGAGAGAGTCCCGCATAATCAGAAACCTTTTCTTTTCCGGTTGCCGAAGCAATCACCGATACCACGCCAAAAGCTGCCAGATTGGAAAAAACATATACGAGTAAAAAGAAAACCACTGCTGTTACCGCCTGTACACTCCCCGATATAACCGCTACCAGAATAAAACCTACCTGTGCAATGGAAGAAAAAGCCAGAAGCCTCTTGATATTGTCCTGCCGTAAAGCAAATAAGTTACCTACGAGTATAGTAATGACTGCCAGTACCGATAAGGCTATTGTCCAAACCTCCCCAATTGAATAGTAGATTCTGAACAAGAAAGATACCAAGACAAAAACTGCTGCAGACTTTGAAACTACCGATAAGAAAGATGTTACGGCAACAGGTGATCCTTCGTATACATCCGCTGTCCACCAATGAAATGGTACTGCCGAGATCTTGAATCCCAATCCGGCCAATACCAGAACAAAAGAAAGTACCTGAAGGGGCTCACTGTTGACCATATGTGAAGCTTCCTCAATAGTGAGAGAACCTGTGGCTCCATAGAAAAAGGATATACCCAGTAACAACAATCCGGAGGAAAATGCAGAGGAGATGATGAGCTTGAAAGCAGCTTCCGCTGAATTTCTCTTCCGCAAATCAAAATTGGCAGCGGCAGCTACAGGAATGGTCGACATCTCCAGTCCCAGATAGAACAACAAAAGATTCCCGCTGGAGATCATAAGATCCATACCCAGCAAAGAAGTCAGCAACAAAACATAAAACTCAATCAGATGATCATGCTTACTCAACCAGTCATGTGATTGCAGCGAGATCAGCAGCAAGGCAAGGTTGAGGATGGATTTAAAAACAGTTAAGAAGGGAGCACTGTTGAACATACCCCCGAATAAAAAACCTCCTCGCTCAAAAAAAGTAAATCCCAGCAGCAGGTTGATGAACAAACATATATGAATGAAACCAAGAATAGAAACGTTGGAACGATCCTTCCCCAATTTCATGAGCAGCAGCAACAACATCAGGATGATCAATCCCAGTTCCTGTCGCATCAATATGAGCATCTCATTCAACATGTTTCTTTCATTTTATTGCTATCGGTTCCATGATACCGCAATGTTCATTATATCAGCTCCAATCAATCGTGTGATCAAAAAAGGTGTCAGGCCCACAACCAAAATTCCAACGATCAAAATGATCGAAGCCAATTTCTCATTCCATGCCGCATCACCAAGGGATGCGTGTTCATCGCTGATGGGTCCCATGATGGCTCTTCCTGTTGCCCTCAAAATATAAACCGCTGTTACCACAATCGAAGAAGCCGAAACGATGGTTGCTACACGATACCATACATAAGGATTCTCCCAGGATCCCATGAAGACGGTCATCTCTGCAACAAAGCCGCTAAAGCCAGGGAGTCCGAGTGAACAGAGACCAGCAATGATAAATACCGATGAAATAAAAGGCATCACTTTCAACAAGCCACCCATCTGTTCCACCATCCGCGTATGCGTCCTGCTGTACACCATACCAATGGCAGCAAAGAAAAGAGCTGTCATCAATCCGTGTGAGATCATCTGCATCACCGCACCATTCATGGAGGTCTCATTCAGCATACCAATTCCCAAAATCACAAATCCGCAATGACTGATAGAAGAGTATGCATTGATATACTTGAGATCCTTCTGCATCATGGTAGCAAAGGCTCCATAAATAATAGCAATGGTTGCAAGCAGAATCATATAAGGCTGATACTGATGCGCTGCATCCGGCATGATCTCCACCATTTTCAAACAACCATATCCACCCAGCTTCATGGAAATACCGGCAAGGAACATGGAAGCTGCAGTTGGTGCAGATGCATGTCCATCAGGTACCCAGGTATGAAATGGGAACAAAGCAGCAAAAAATCCAAAACCTAGAAAAGCAAAGGGAAACAAGAACGTTTGTAGTTCTGGATCAACTCCATTGGCTTTGATCAGGGTAATATCCAATCCACCGGTATGAAAATACAAACCCACCATACCCAGGAAGACAAGAGCCGAACCAGCCATCAGCATCAAAGCGAGTTTCATGGCGCTCCTGACCTTGTTGCCGCTACCCCAGATACCGATGAGCATGAACTTGGGAATCACAGCCACTTCCAAAAAGAAGAACATGGTGAACAAATCTTTCGCAATGAAAAACCCATAGGCACCCAAACTCAGTAGCACCAACAAAAAGAAATATTCACGATTCATTTTCTCCATGTTCCAGGAAACCAGGAGTCCGGAGATGACAATGAGCGAGGTGAGCAGGATCATAGATAACCCAATGCCATCGAGTCCAACATGATACTGAAGATTGAGATTTTGAAACCACACCGCACTGTATTCAAGGTGCATACCCATCGCAGGATCCCTTTTCAAAAATCCAACCAGCAACCACAGCACATATACCAATTGCACCAATGATCCGGCTAATGCCACTACCCTCACCTTTTGCAGTGTTCCGCTGAAAAGGATCAACAGGCAGGTAATCAGGGGCAATATGATGAGTAATGAAAGTTCCATGCCTTGCTATTTCAAAAAGTAAATGAGCCAAACCGATAATGCCATAATGCCCAGGAAAAAATACAGTGCATATTGTTGAACCCTGCCCGACTGCCAAACCTTGATCAGGGTTGACAATCGCAGGGTTGTATTCGCCAGCAAAGTATTGAAACCATCCACAATATTCCTGTCTACCCAGGCAATGGGTTGTCCGACCAATGGGAAAATGATCTTTTTTGTTTTGAATAGATACAACTCATCTACATAAAATTTCTTGAAGGCAGCACGATAAAAAATACCAAATCCATTGGCAATGCGATCGGGCTTTTCATTTTGCTTACGATACAAGAACATCGCCAGTAGAATAGC
>Ga0315900_10006586_pt1 | contig 15522 bp, 14 predicted proteins | sample LakEriMetagenome_FD_203521 | JGI IMG/M metagenome (GOLD analysis project Ga0315900, IMG submission 203521) | Freshwater fungal communities from buoy surface, Lake Erie, Ohio, United States - Buoy 12 MA114 | ecosystem: Environmental > Aquatic > Freshwater > Lake > Lake biofilm | place: USA: Lake...
AGAGGTGTCTCCTCGAGCAGAAGCACCGAGACTTGCTCAAGGTTGAAACGCGCGCGCGAGTCCGCCGAGAAACCCATGTTTGCATCGCCCCCACCGCGGCCGCTCCTCGCCCGGTACGTCGATCCGCGCGGGCTATCAAGGCCCTATTGATGAGTACATGGTGAATGCAACGCGATCTCAACCTCAAGGGGAGAGGGAAAGGCAGGCCGGGAAACCCGCCCTGGCGGGGACCGGAACCGACCCGGACCCGGTTCCCATCAACGGATCATGCGACACCCAGTCCCAAGGACCCGGATGTCGCATGAAGGCGTCAACTCACTGAAGTCACTACTTTTCGTTCGTGAAGACGATCGTCCCCGAGGCGGCGAACATGCCGCCGACCCCGTGGGCGATGCTGATCTTCGCATCCTTGACCTGGGCCGCCGCCGTTCCGCGCATCTGCCGCACGCTCTCCTGCAGGGCGTACATGCCGTACATGCCCGAATGCATGTAGGACAGGCCGCCACCATTGGTGTTCAGGGGCAACTTGCCGCCGATGGCGGTGTTGCGCTCGCGGATGAAGTCCTTGGCTTCGCCAGGCTTGCAGAAGCCCAGGTCCTCAAGGCCGTAGAGCGGCAGGTGGGCGAAGGCGTCGTAGATCATCAGGTGATCGACGTCGGCATGGGTGATGCCCGCCTCCTCGAAGGCCTTCTTGCCGGAGATCTTGAAGGCCGTGGACGAAGTGAAGTCGTACATCTGCGAGACCAGGGGGGTCTCGACACTCTCCCCTGTGCCCAGGATGTAGACGGGCTTCTGCGGGAAATCCTTCGCCCGGTCGGCGCTGGTCAGGATGAGGGCGCCGCCGCCGTCGGTGACGAGGCAGCACATGAGCATCCGGAAGGGCCAGGCGATCATCGGCGAGTTCAGGACGTCGTCGACGCTGATCGGGTCCTTGAAACTGGCCCGGGGGTTCAGGGCCGCCCACTCCCGCTGGACCACGGCCACGGTGGCCAGGTCCTCCTCGGTCACGCCGTAGGTCTTCATGTAGCGAAGGACCGGGACGGTGAACATGGTGGGAGGGCTGGTGACGCCATAGGGCATCTCGAACTGGCCCATCAGGCTGGACGGCGCGCGGCCGAAACCGCCGGCGCCCACCCGGCTGCGGCCGGATTCCCCGTGGGTGATCAGGATGGTCTTGGCCAGGCCGGCGTTGATGGCCGCCGCCGCATGGCGGACATGCAGCATAAAGGAGCATCCTCCCACGCTGGTGCCGTCGGCATAGGTCGGCTTGATGCCAAGATAGTGGGCCAGCTCCACCGGACTGATCCCTGCGGTGGCGACGCCATCAATGTCGGAGGGCTTGAGACCGGCGTCCGCCATGGCGTTGAGCGCCGCATCGGCGTGGAGGCCGATCACGGACACGTCCGGGATCTTGCCCATCTTGGTGGTCTCGGCGGCGCCGACGACCGCAACAGAATTCTGTTTCATGGTCTGGTTCCGCCTCAGGACTGCGCCGGCTCGAAGAGCGGCAGGGAGATGTCATCGGTCTGCTTCTCGAAGCGAACCTTGACGGGCATGTCGAGGACCAGGGCCTCGGGCGTCTGCGGGCAACCGACGATGTTGGTCATCATCGTCGGGCCTTCCTCCAGCTTCACCACGGCGATGGCGTAGGGCTCAGTCCCCATGTCCTGGCGGGGTCGGTGATTGATCACATAGGACCAGAGCACCCCGCGGCCGCTGGCGGCGTAGACCTCGACCTTGCGCGAGGCGCAGGAGGGACAGAAGGCCCGCGGCGGGAAATAGGTGGTCTTGCATTCGGTGCAGCGCTGAAGGCGGAGTTCGCCCTCGCGGCACCCGTCCCAGAAATGCCGGGTCTCCGGCGTGGGTTCAGGCAGGATGCGGGCCATCAGGAAATCGTTCCCTCGGTCTTGGGCCAGGATTGGCGGCCAGTATTGACGTGATGAATCCGCCCTCTGGCGGACACCCGCGAAATGGCGGGGAGACCAAGAAAGCCCAGCGAGGGCGGGTTGTCGATAGCGAGTGGTCCGATCCTGGTCAGGCCAGTGCTGCGGACATCTGGCGCCGCTCGGTAGACAGCCTGAGCTCCTCCCAGATCCGGGACTCCAGCGCGCGGGCGTCCGGGGCGTCATCGCCCTCCACGGCGGCGTGCAGCTCGATCAGCGCAGCCCGAAGGCGGGCGTTGGCGGCGGAGAGGGTCGAGATCCTCAGGTCGTCATCCACGGCCTGGGCAAGCCCGGCGTTGGGGCCGACGCGGTCGCCGGCCTCGGACAGAAGGGTGCGCAGGGCCTGATTCTCTTCCACGAGGCGCTGGGCCGCGCCATCCCAGGCTTCGGCCGCCATGGCCAACAGGGCGGCGGAGAGGCTGAGGGCCCCGGCGCGCTCGGCGGGATCGACATCCGGAACGGCGTTGCGGGCGACTAGGCCCGCGAGTTCAGCGAGGACGGCGGGGATGTCAGGCTTCACAGGCGACCCATGACCTTGAGGATGGCGCGGTCCTGGGGGTTCTGCATGCCCCAGGCGGGCAGGACCATGATGGGCTCTCGGTTGCCGCCGTCGATCCAGGCCCGGGCCGAGGAGATCCAGATCGCCTGGCCCTTCACGCAGTTGAAAAGGGTCCACCAGTGCACGGCCGTCGGGTCGGCCCTCAGCCCGCTCGAAGCCTCCCAGTGCGCGATGGCGACCGCGTCGGGAACCAGGCCTCCGGCGAGGTTCCGCTTGAAGTTCCAGACCGGGTTCAAGCTCCAGCCCAGGTCCTCAAGGGGGTCGCCCAGATGGGCCATCTCCCAGTCCAGCACCCCGTGGATGCCGCCCTCGCGGTCGTAGAGATAGTTGCCGGTCCGGAAGTCGCCATGCACCACGCCGATCTTCTGGGCGGCGGGCGGCGGATTCGCCCTCAGCCAGCGGATGGCGGCCCGGGTGATGGGCAGGGGCTCAGCCTCGTCCTCATCCAGGACCTTCTCCCACATGCCCAGTTCGCGGACCCAGCAGCTCTCGGGCTCAGGCGGCGGCATGACCCGGTCAAGCCCCAGTTCAAAGGGATCGGCCCGGGCGATTTCACCCAGTATGGCCCACTTGTTGCGCGCGAGGGTCTCATGGGCGGCGAGATAGGGCTCGGTCCAGAGCAGGGCCGGCGCCGCCTCGAAGTCGGTGATTTCAGCCGCCACCGAAAAGGGCAGGTCCAGGGCCTCCGTCCCCTCCTCCAGCCAGATCATCTCAGGCACAGGCACCCTGGAGCCGAAGAAGGCGCGATAGGCTTCGAACTCCACACGGCGCTCGGTGTCGATCAGGCTGGCGGGGGGATCCCGGCGCAGGATCATCCGGCGCTCCCGGGGGACTCCGTCCTCGGTCCAGGCCAGGCGGAAGCGGAAGGTCTGCCGTGAGGCGCCGCCGGAGATCCGGGACAGGTCCCGGACCTCCACGTCGACGGCTCCCGGCATGCGGCTGGCGGCATAGGCCGCCAGGCGGGGCGCGAGGTCCGCCGAGGCCACTGCCTCAGGCCATCTCGAAGCGGACGGGCAGGGTCTTGGGCCCGTTTACGAAGACCGCCTGGCTCATGGCCGGGGTCCCATCCAGCTCGAGGGACTTCAGACGCGGGATCAGCTCCTCCCAGAGGATCCGCATCTCCATCTTCGCCAGGTGCTGGCCCAGGCACAGGTGGGCGCCGTAACCGAAGGCCAGGTGCTTGTTGGGCGAACGATCGACCCGGAACTCGTGCGGATCAGGGAAGACGGACTCATCCCGGTTGCCGGAGGCGTAGCAGAGCATCAGCCAGTCGCCCTTCGACATGGCGCGGCCGCCGATCTCGGTGTCAGCGGCGACCGTGCGCATGAAGGTCTTCACCGGCGTGGTCCAGCGGATGGACTCGTCCACCAGGCCGGAGATCAGCGAGGGGTCCGCCTTCAACTTGGCCAGCTCCTCCGGCCGCTCCGCAAGGGCCCAGAAGGCGCCGGCGGTGGACGAGGAGGTGGTGTCGTGGCCGGCGGTGGCGACGATGATGTAGTAGCTCATCGCCTCCAGCTCGGAGATCGGCCGCCCGTCGATCTGGGCGTTGGCGATCACGCTGGCCAGGTCCTGCCGGGGCGTAGCTCGGCGATCCGCAGACAACGCATTGAAGTAGTTGAAGAAATCGGTAATGACACCCATGTCCAGGGGGCGGCCGGGCTCCACCGCGGCGACGCGGGAGGTCTGGGCGCCCTCGCTGGAGGCGCGGCCCAGCTCAGGGTCTGCGGCCCCGAACAGCTCCTGGGTCAGGGTCAGCATGCGCGGCTCATCGGCCTCGGGCACGCCGAGGATCTCCATCACCACATGCAGGGGGAAGTGCAGGGCCACTTCGCGGACGAAGTCGCAGCGTCCGCCCGTGGCGGCCATCTTGTCCACGGAAGCCCGGGCGATCTCGCGGATCCGCCCCTCCAGGCTGCGCAGGTTCTGCGGCATGAACCAGGCTTGGGTCAGGGCGCGGTACTTGGGATGGTCGGGCGCATCCATGTGGATCAGGGTGCGCAGCAGATGGGGACTGCCGCCCATCATCTCGCGGATCCGGGCGTCGGCCTCCTGGCTGACCATGGTCGGGGACTTGTCGCCATTGAGGAAGAGGTCGTTCTGGCGGCTGATCTCCAGGATGTCCGCGTGACGGGTGACCACCCAGAAAGGATCCACGCCCGCCACGTCGGCGCGGCCGAGGGGCTGGTTGGCCCTCAGCCAATCATAGGTCTGGAAGACCCGTCCGTCCGCGTAGGCGACAGGGTCTACGAGGGTCTGGGCGTACTCGTCCGGTATCCTCAGGTCTTCACGGGCCATGGTTTCCTCCAAAGGCGCCGGCGGCGGTCGTGCGCCGGGTGTCGCCTTGCTGTGCTTCAACTGATACTGCCTCTCGGAAGGCGTCCGCAAGCGGCGCTTCCGGTGCGAGAGATAGGCGGGCGATGGCCCGACAGGGAGGGCCCATGCTGACCAAAGGCGACGATTTCCCGATTCATCAGACCCCTGAGCCCATCGCCTTCTCGGGGACGGACCGCAACTTCTACGACCGGTACTTCTTCAACGGCTACCAGCCCGACGGAACCGAGTTCTTCGCCGTGGCCTTCGGGGTCTACCCCCACCTAAACATCGCGGACGCCCACTTCTCGGTGATCCGCGACGGGATCGAGCACTGCCTTCACGCCTCGCGGGTCCTCAATATGGAGCGCATGGACATCTCGGCCGGGCCGATCCGGATCGAGGTGGTCGAGCCCCTGAAGATCCTGCGCGTGGTCGTCGAGCCCAGCAACGGCATTTCAGCCGACCTGACCTTCGAGGGACGCTCCTTCCCGATCGAAGAGCCCCGCTTTATCTACCGCAACGGGCCGCGGGCCTTCATGGACTACACCCGCCTGACGGTGAACGTCCGGGTCTCGGGGTGGATCGAGGTGGACGGGGTCCGGAGACAGCTGGCGCCGGGTTCCGTGGGCACCCGGGACCGATCCTGGGGCGTCCGGCCGGTCGGCGCCCCCGATGCCCAGCCCATCGTTCCGAACCAGATCCCCAGCTTCTTCTGGCAGTGGACGCCTCTGAATTTCGAGGACCGCAGCGTCTTCTTCCACGTGAACGCCGACTCGGAGGGCGAGCCCTGGAACACCCGGGCCGTGATTCTGCCGGACGGCGCCGGGCCGGGCGGGGGCCGGCACACGGGTGAGGCGACGATGGAGGACGTGGTGATGATTCCCGGTACGCGCCAGATCGCCTCGGCGACCCTGTCCATTCCCCTCGCCCAGGGATCGGCCAAGGTCAGCTTCCAGCCCTTCCTGACCTTCCTCATGCGCGGGATCGGCTATCTCCACCCCGAGTGGCGCCATGGCGGCTACAAGGGCGAACTGGTGGTGGAGCGCGAGGACATCGACCTGTCCGGCGTCAACTTCCTCAGCCCCGAGAACCTGCACGTCCAGGCCCTGTCCCACGTCACACTGACCCTGCCTGGAGAAGCGCCCGTCCGCGGGATGGGCGTTTTCGAGCAGCTGATCCTCGGCCCCTACCGGCCCTATGGCCTCGGCTGACCCGCATTCGGCGCTTGCCCCCGCCCCCGCGGCCCGGGCAAGTTGCCTGCGTTGTTTCCCCCGCCGGCGGGCATTCGCCGTCGAGACTGAAAGTTTGATGCTTTGACCTCTTCCCCGGATGCGGCCTTCGACGCCGCCCAGTCGCCTCACCTCGCCTCCGTCGAGTCCCTGGTCTCAGGTCTGGCCGGGGTCGGCTACATCGCCTCACGCCGGATCGCCACGGCGCTCTACATGGCGGTCAAGCTTCAGAAGCCCATCCTGGTCGAGGGCACGGCCGGCGTCGGCAAGACCGAGCTGGCCCTGTCCACCGCCGCCCTGCTCGGCCTGCCCCTGATCCGCATGCAGTGCTACGAGGGCCTGGACGAGTCCAAGGCCCTGTACGAGTGGAAGTACGGCAAGCAGCTCCTCTACACCCAGATCCTGAAGGACCGGATGGGCGTGGCCCTGTCCGACGCCCCCGACATGGACGCGGCCATGGACCGGCTCCATGGCATGGGGGACCTGTTCTTCTCCGAACCCTTCCTGGAGCCGCGCCCCCTGATGAAGGCCCTGCAGGAGCGGGCCGGGTGTGTCCTCCTGATCGACGAGATCGACAAGTCGGATGAGGCCTTCGAGGCCTTCCTGCTGGAAGTTCTGTCTGCCTACCAGGTCTCCATCCCCGAGATCGGGGTGCTGAAGGCCGAGACCCCGCCGATCGTCTTCCTGACCTCGAACAATGTGCGCGACCTGGGCGATGCGTTGAAGCGGCGCTGCCTGCACCTGCACATCCCCCTGCCGGACGCCGCCCTCGAGCAGAGGATCGTGGCCAGCCGGGTGCCCGGTATTGAGGCCCGCCTCAACCACCAGCTCGTCAGCTTCGTCCAGTCCCTCCGCGGCCTGGACCTGCGCAAGTCGCCGTCCATCTCCGAGACGGTGGACTGGGCCCGGGCCCTCATCCTGCTCAACGCCGGCGCCCTGGAGGGCGAGGTGGTCCGCGATACGCTGAACGTGCTCCTGAAGTTCGAGCAGGATATCGCTGCGGTGGAGCCGCAGATCGCCGAGCTCGTCCGCCAGGCGGCGGGCTGAGGGGCCCGTGCAGGCGGCGCTCGAGGACTTCTTCCGCGCCCTTCGGGCCGCGGACGTGCGGGTCTCCCCGGCCGAAGCGATCGACGCCCACCGGACCGTGGAAGTCGTGGGCTTCGCCGATCGCGAGCTCTTCCGCGACGCCTTGTGCGCCACCCTGGCCAAGTCTGGCGATGAGGTGGCCCGGTTCGAGAGCGTCTTCGACACCTTCTTCGACCGCCGCAGCGAGGCGGTCGCGCCGGCCCCGCCGCCGCCCTCCGGCTCGGGCGATCCCATGGAGGGGCTGCCCCCGGAAGCGCAGGAGTCCGACCTGGCGCGCATGCTTCTGGACGGGGACGGCGCGGCCCTGGCCCAGGCCATGGAGGCCGCCGCCGAACGTGCGGAGGTCTCGAAGATCCGCCTGTCGACCCAGCGGGCCCGCCTGACCCGCCGCCTGCTGGAGGAGATGGGCCTTTCGGAGATCGAGCGAATCCTGGCGGCGGCGCGACGCCTCGGCGACCCGGGCGAAGCCGCGGCCGACCGCCTCGAAGCCGCACGCAAGGCCCTGGCGGCCCAGGCCGCGGCCTATGTGGAGCGCCAGCACGAGCTCTACGCCGCCGGCAGCGGCAAGATGCTCCGCGAGGAGATGCTGGCCCGCAAGGCGCTGAACGCCGAGGGCGGCATCGACCCTGTCGACCTGGCCATGATGCAGGCCCTGGTCAAGCGCATGGCCAAGCGCCTGGCCGACCGCTACTCCCGCCGCCGGAACGTCGCCTGGACCGGCCACCTGGACGTCCGGCGCACCCTGCGCAAGTCCATGGGCTATGGCGGCATGCCCTTCGACATCGTCTTCAAGACCAAGAAGGTCGACAAGCCGTCCATCGTCGCCATCTGCGACGTCTCCAAGTCGGTGGCCGCCGCCGCCCAGTTCCTGCTGACCTTCCTCTACTCCCTCAACGAGGTGGTCGACCGCCTGGACGCCTTCGCCTTCTCGGGGCGGCTGATCAGCGTGAACCAGGTGCTCGACGACCACCCCGTGGAGACCGCCATCTTCGAGGTGCTCAAGCAGATCGGCTTCCAGCAGACCGATTATGGACGCGCCCTGGAGGATTTCGCCGAGAAACACCTGGACCGGATCGACCGGCACACCACGGTGATCATCCTGGGCGACGCCCGGACGAACTACGCCAACCCCCACCTCGATATCCTGGCCACCATCCAGCAGCGGTCCCGGGCGGTGATCTGGCTGAACCCGGAGCCCGAAAGCTACTGGAGCCAGGGCGACAGCGTCATGAACCGCTATGAGCGGTTCTGCCACGTGGCCAAGACCTGCAATACGCTGGAGCAGCTCGAGCGCATCATCGAGGACGTCCTGCGGACCTACATCCCGCGCTGAGCGGGCCGTCAGCCCGCAGCGAGCAGGGCCGGGTCCACAGGCAGGCGGCGCACCCTCTTGCCGGTCGCCGCGAAGATGGCGTTGCAGAGGGCCGGCGGAGCGGGCGGGAGAGCCGGCTCACCCAGCCCTGTCGGCGGGTTGTCCGAGAGGACGAAGTGCACGTCTACCGGCGGGGCCTCGTTGATGCGCATCAGGCGATAGCTGTCGAAGTTGCCCTGGACGACCGCGCCGTTCTCGAGGGTGATCTCCTGGCTGAGGGCGCCGGACAGGCCATCCAGGACAGAACCCTGGACCTGCTGGATCGCTCCGGAGGGATTGACGATCTGGCGGCCGACATCGCCCGCCACCCACACCTTCTCGACCTTGACCTGGCCATCGTCGGCCACGCGCACCTGCGCCACCTGGGCGAAGTACCCCATGTGGCTGAAGTGGAAGGCGACGCCCTGCCCCTGGCGCGGCGCCATCTTGGTCCGCCCCCAGCCGGAGACCTCGGCCACCTTATTCAGGACGCCGCGCATGCGCGCCGCGTCGTAGCCATCGCGTCCGGGGGTCCCGACCAGACCGAAGTCGCCCAGAAGCTTCAGGCGGAAGTCCACCGAGTCGGCGCCTGCGGCGTGAGCCAGTTCGTCGATGAAGCCCTGCACCGCAAAGGAGATGGCGTTGGAGCCGGGCGCCCTGAGCGGTCCCGTCGGAACCGAAATGGGCAGGACCGAGAGGTTGTACCGGAAGTTGGGCGTGAACCGGGCGGGGAACTCCGTCGCCGCCATGCCCGCCGACCGGCCGGGCTGACCATCCACGGATCCGGGGGTGATGAAATGGTCCTCCCAGGCGACGATCCGGCCCTGCGCGTCGAGGCCGCCCTTGAAGCGATGCCAGCCTGCAGGACGGTAGAAGCCGTGACGCATGTCGTCTTCGCGGGTCCAGAGCAGCTTGACCGGCGCCCCGGCCTCGCGGGCGATCCAGGCCGCCTCGACCATGTACTCGTTGGACAGCCGACGTCCGAAACCGCCTCCGGCGCGGATGATGTGGACGGTGATGTCTTCAGGTTTCAGGCCCAGGGTCTTGGCGACCAGCTGGCGCCCGGGCTCCGGATTCTGGGTGGGCGCCCAGATCTCCATCCTTCCGTTCTGGAAACGGGCGGTGCAGTTTTGGGGCTCCAGGTTCGCATGGGAGATGTAGGGATAGGCGTATTCGGCCTCGATCGTCCTTGTGGCCGACTTCAGGGCGGCGTCGACGTCTCCGTCATGACGGACGACCTTGTCGACTGCGAAGCGCGCGGAACCCGTCGCCATCTCCTCGAACCGGCGGCTGGACATCTGGCTCGCCTCGGAGGCCTTCCAGCGGGTGTTCAGCTTCTCGCGCGCCTTGAGGGCCCGCCACCAGCTGTCCGCCACCACGGCGACGCCGGGGGCAAGCGCTTCCAGACCGCCTGAGCCTTCGACCAGGAAGGCCTTGCGCACGCCCTTCATCGCCCGGGCGGCGTCCAGGTCAGCCGACTCCACGCCCGCGCCGAAGACCGGGGCCTTCTCGAAGGTGGCGAACAACATGCCAGGCAGGACGACGTCGATGCCGAACAGGGGCTTGCCCGTGACGATGGCGGGCGTATCCACCTGCGGGGTGAACCGGCCGACGATGCGGTAGTCTGCGGGGTCCTTCAGCTTCAGCGTCCGGGGGTCCGGCGCAGGCAGGGCGGCCGCGGCGGCCGCGAGGGAACCGTAATCCGCGGACCGGCCCGAAGCCTTGTGGACCACCCGGCCCGGCTCCGTGGTGCAGGCCGAGGCCTCCACGCCCCAGGACTTGGCGGCGGCGGCGACCAACAGGGCGCGGGCCGTCGCGCCGACCCTGCGCAACTCATCCCAATGAAGGGGAATCGAGAGGGATCCGCCCGCGAACTGCCGACCAAAGAGCGCCGGGTCGGAAACCGCCTGAAGCGTGCGGACCTTGTCCCAGTCCGCGTCCATCTCCTCGGCGATGATCATGGGCATGGAGGTCTTCACCCCCTGCCCCACCTCGGGATTCTTGCTGACCACCTCGACCCAGCCGTCCGGCTTGACGGTGACATAGGTGTTGAGACGGGCAGGAGCAGCCTGGGCGGCCTCGCCCTTTCCAGCCAGGGAAAAGCCGAGAACCAGGCCCCCGCCCCCGGCGGCCAGGAGTATCGCCTCGCGCCGTGAAGCGCCGGTGTGCGCGCCGTCCGCCATGGTCAGGCCTCCTCGGGCTGGCCGGAGGCCCGGCGCACAGCGGCGCGGATCCGGTTGTAGGTGGCGCAGCGGCAGATGTTTCCCGCCATGGCCGCATCGATCTCATCGGCGTTGGGCCGGGGGTTGGCGGCCAGCAGGGCCGTGGCGGACATGATCTGGCCGGGCTGGCAGTAGCCGCACTGGGCGACGTCCAGTTCGGACCAGGCCTTCTGGACCCGGGCGCCGACCTCACTGTCGCCGATCGCCTCGATGGTCGTCACCCGCCCCTTGCCCACCGCCTCGATGGGAAGGGCGCAGGCCCGGACGGGGGCTCCGTCGATATGGACGGTGCAGGCGCCGCACTGGGCGATCCCGCAGCCGAACTTGGGGCCGAGGATGCCAAGAGTGTCCCGAAGGACCCAGAGCAGGGGTGTGTCGGGTTCGACGTCGACCCGCCGTGTCCGACCGTTGACGCTGAGTGTGTAGGCCATGCCCGCGCTCCGTTTTCTCCCTCCGACAGATGTAGTCTGCGCGGGGGGCAGGCGCCAGACGCCCGGTTATCGAATTACGACGACGTGGTCGGGCAGCTCATTGGGATTGTCGCCACCGCGCGGCGGGAAGTGCTCCGCGAGTACGCCGCCGCAGATCTCGACGGCGGCCTCGAACCCCTCGACAGCCTTCCCAGCCTTCACGCCCGCAATCAGCTGCGACATGGCCTCGTCCCAGATCCCGGGGTCCACCCGGGAGGCGACGCCCTCGTCAGCGATGAGCTCGGCCATCCTCTCCCACTCGGAGACGAAGATGAGCACGCCGGTGCGCTCCCGGGTCGCCTGGAGGTTCTTGGACAGGAACTGTTCATAGGCCCGGCGCCGGACACGGTCGCGCTTCAGGCTGGCGGGGGTCAGGAGGCGGCGCACCGGCGGCAGCCACGCCAGCATCAGTACCAGGAGGAACAGGAAGACCTGCAGGAGGATCACGCCCATCACCGCCTCCCGGGCCGCGACGCCGGCGGCGGCTCCCACCGCCGCTGCGGTCCAGCCGCCCTGGATCAGGCCGGGCACAGTGACATGGATGCCCCCTGCCAGGAGCAGGACTGGCGCCGCCAGGGCCGCGAAGGCCGCAACGGCGAGGGGCGTCTCCCGGTAGTCGCCGCAGTCCGGTGCGACGATGCAGTAGATCTCCCCGCGGGTGGCCGCCTCGGCGCGGGCCACGGCGGCCTCAACGCGCTCGCGTTCGACGTCTGTCAGCATGTCACCAGCCCCCCGAAGATCCACCGCCGCCAAAGCCGCCGCCGCCGCCGCCGAAACCCCCGCCGCCAAAACCGCCGCCGCGACCCCATCCGCCCAGCGGCGGTAGGATGACCGGGCCGCCGAGCCCGGCGCGCCGGAAGGCCCGCGCGGACCGGCCGCCGCCACGCATGACTGTCACCAGGACCCAGAAGATCAGGACCAGGACAATCAGGGTGGCGATGGGAGAGCCCCCGCCCTTCTGGGCGGCCGTCTCGGCGTTCTTGACGTTCGCCCGCGCCTCGCCCTCTGGCAGGGCCAGCTGGTCGGCAAGGGCCGCGGCGCCCGCAAGGATGCCGCCCTCCATGTCGCCCCGGCGAAAGGCGGGCACGATCTGGGTCTGGATGATGACGGAGCTGAGGCTGTCGGTGAGCACAGGCTCCAGCCCGTAGCCGACCTCCACCCGGACCTTGCGGTCGTTGGGGGCGACGATCAGCAGCACCCCGTCGTCGCGCTTGGCGTCGCCAATGCCCCAGGCGCGCCCAAGCTGGTAGCCATAGTCCTCGATGGGATAGCCTTGGAGGTCCGGGATGGTGGCGACCACCATCTGCCGACCCGTGGAGTCCTCCAGAGCCTTCAGACGGTCCGTCAGCGCCTGTTCCGCTTGCGGCGACAAGAGATTCGCCTGGTCCACCACCCGGCCGGTCAGGCGCGGGAAGGTGGGCGCGGCCAGGGCGGCGCCGGCGACGGCGACGAGGGCCAGGAACGCGACGAAGAGCGGTCCTGGACCCTGGCGCAGGATCATTGGGCGAGCGTCGCCGCGGGCGGCTGCGACGCCGGTTCGGCCGGAGCAAAGCTCACCGAGGGCGCCGACTGGGCCGCCTCGTTCGCAGCGAACAGCTGCATCGGCTTGGAGTTGCGGTGCACCACCGTCCAGAAGGAGTTCGGGAAGGTCTTGAACTCGAGATTGTAGGTCCGAACGGCCTCGTTGTAGTCGCGGCGGGCGATGGCGATGCGGTTCTCCGTGCCCTCAAGCTGCGACTGCAGGGCCAGGAAGTTCTGGTTGGACTTCAGGTCCGGGTAGCGTTCCTGAATCATCATCAGGCGTCCAAGCACCCCGGAAAGCCGGTCCTGGGCGGCGGCATACTGCTGGAACTTCGCCGGGTCGGTCAGAGTCTCCGCATCGATCTTGACCTGCGTGGCCGAGGCCCGCGCCTCTGTCACCTCGGTCAGGACGTTGCGTTCCTGGGCGGCGAAGCCCTTTACGGTCTCGACCAGGTTGGGGATCAGGTCCGCCCGGCGCTGGTACTGGTTCTGCACCTCCGCCCATTGGGCCTTGGCCGCCTCCTCCTTGGTGGGAATGGCGTTGACGCCGCAGGCGGCGAGAAAGAGGGGCGCCGCAGCGACGAGGAAAAGTCGCGAGAGGGTCTTGCGGGAGAAGGTCACGTCGGAAGCTCCGGTCCGGGCGCCGCGCGGTCGCGGCCAGGGCCGGAAGATGGTCCTGATCGAAGGTTTCCGCAACGTCCGGTGACGTCCGGATGCCGCCGCAGCCTTCAGCGCCGGCGCGCGGCGGCGCTCTCCGCCCGGATCCGGGCGAACTCCGAGCCGGGCCGCCAGTCGGGCCAGACGCCGACGCGGGCCAGGCGCCGCGTCATGTCCACCACGAGGTCGACATCAGCCGCTGCGCCCCGCAGGTCCCAGTCCGGGCTCCAGGCATCGCAGGTCTTGTGATAGCAGTCGTCCGTGTACCGGGTGACCCAGGCGTCACCTGCAGCGCGGCCGCCCTGCACGAGGTCGGCCCCGCCGCCCAGCCCCATCAGCAGGAGCGCAGGCACGCCGCGGCGGGCGAGGCTGAAGTGGTCGGCCCGGAAGAACAGGGCCCGCTCAGGCTTGGCGTCCGGCGTCACCGTCCGATCCTGACGACCTGCGGCTTCGGCCAGGAAGTCATCCAGCTCGGACTGTCCGGCGCCGACAAGCACGACATCGCGCGACGGTCCCGCAGTCTGCAGGATATCCAGGGTCAGGTTGGCCGCCATCCTGTCCAGCGGCGTGGTCGGGCGCACGCCATAGGTTTCCGAGCCCAGGAGGCCGCGCTCCTCGGCCGTCCAGAGGGCGAAGAGCACCGACCGCTCCAGGCGTCGCCCGGCCTTGAGCAGGCGCGCCGCCTCCAGCACCCCGGCCACGCCCAGGGCGTCGTCGACGGCGCCGGGCCGGATGCGCCGCCGCTGGGCGTCGGCCGGTCCCTCGCCATAGGCGTCCCAGTGGGCGGCGATCATGATGCTCTCGTCCGGTCGCTTCCGGCCCGGGAGCCGGGCGATCACATTGCGACTCTCGAACCGGCTGAAGCTCACCGCGACAGAGGCCGAGAAGGCCAGGTCCTTCATCACCACGGGCCGGAAGTCTGACGAGCGGGCCTGGCGGCGCAGGGCCTCCAGGTCGAGACCGGCGGCGGCGAACAACCGGGTCGACGCCTCGGCCGTGAGCCATCCCTGCAGGGGCAGGCGCTCAGCCGATGGCTTTGCCCGCGCAAGGTCATAACCCTCGCCCCCCGAGGCCAGGACAGTCGACCATCCGTAGCCGGCCCCCTCGGTCTGGTGGACGATCAGGGCGGCCACGGCGCCGCGCCGGACCGCCTCCTCGAACTTGTAGGTCCAGCGGGCGTAGTAGGTGGCCGCCCGGCCGCCGAACCGGCCGGCGACGGGATCGGCGGCGGCCGCCTCAAAGTCTGGGTCGTTGATCAGAAAGACGGCGACCTTTCCCTCCAGGTCGACACCTTTGAAGTCGTCCCAACCGCGTTCCGGGGCGTTCACGCCATACCCGACAAACACCATCGGGGCGGACTCGATCGTCACGCGGTCCACGGGAAGGAGGGAGATCAGCGAGATGTCCCGACCCGGCGCCAGCACGGTTTCGCCCTTCGGCCCTGTGACCGCGTATCGGCCATCGGCTCCCAGTTGGGTCCGGATCATCGGGACGGACTGGAAGAAGGTTCCCGCCTCGCCTCCGGGCTCCAGGCCAAGGTCGCGAAAGGCGCGCTCCAGGTAGGCCACTGTCAGGGCCTCTCCGGGCGTTCCGGGTGCGCGGCCGCCGTAGGCGTCAGAGGCCAGCTCCCGGGTGATGTCCGACAGGCGCGCCGGATCGGTGCGGTCAGCGGAAGCGGCCGGGGACGCCGCCAGGAGGGCGGCGAGCAGGGGCGGGAGCAGGCGGAGAGGGTTCAGCATGCGGCCAAGTCTCGGGCCTTGGCCCGGGGCTGGCAAGCCCGAGTCAGGCGGCCGGACTACGACGGCCGCGACGCCAGATGCGCCAGAGGTAGGCCACCAGCAACAGGCCGAGCAGGATCTCGGTCACCGGGTCCAGCCAGGCGGCCACCTGATCGTGGCGGGAGGCCAGAAAGACCCCCGCCAGGGTCAGGGCCAGGGTCCAGAGGAAGGTTCCGGCAGTGGTCCAGGCCAGAAAGACGCCCCATGGCATGCGCAGGACGCCGGCCGGCAGGGAGATCAGGGTCCGGATCCCCGGCGCCAGCCGGCCCAGGAAGACCGCCAGCCCGCCCCAGCGCCGGAAGAAGGCCTGCGCTCGGTCAAGGTCGCTGACCTCGAGGGCCAGCCATCGACCGTGCCGGTCGACCCACCGCCTGAGCCCCGCCTCTGGAATGG
>Ga0315900_10006589_pt1 | contig 15514 bp, 31 predicted proteins | sample LakEriMetagenome_FD_203521 | JGI IMG/M metagenome (GOLD analysis project Ga0315900, IMG submission 203521) | Freshwater fungal communities from buoy surface, Lake Erie, Ohio, United States - Buoy 12 MA114 | ecosystem: Environmental > Aquatic > Freshwater > Lake > Lake biofilm | place: USA: Lake...
GTGGTTACCGGTTCGGCCTTGCCATCGTCATAGATCCGGTAGGTGGTAAAGGTTGAGCTGTGATTCCAGAAGATCGCGTGACCATCGAAACTACCAACTAACCATTCGTGTTCCATTAGTTCGGCCAAAGTTTTCATAGCGGCATCCCTAATAGGATTCGCGCTAACAATTCAGGGATCGCGTGGATTGCTAATAACACTAGAAATACCACGCCGGCCATAATCAAGATCCCAACCGGTTTGCGGATCGCGTACCAGATTTTCATTAGGCCACCTGCTCATATTTGAGAATGGCTTCTTTACTGGTTTCAACTCGGATCGTCTTGCGTTGCTCTAGTGCTTTATAGAGCGCGTCTGCAAAAATCTGAGCGTCTGCCGCGAATACAAACTTCGCAATAACATCGTTTTCTACGATCACTTGGTAGATGTATTTGCTCATTAGGCGTGACCCCCGGCAAACATCATTCTTAGTTTGAAATCTAGATTTTCCTGAGCTAATTCTTTTAGCTCGTTGTAAATAGCCACCTTTGTTTTAGCTTCGGCGGTTTCTAGATTTGCGTAGCCTTGGATCATTAGCTCGTAAAACTCAATGTCTTTTTTGAGTTGGGTGGGGGTTCTGCGCCCGGCAATTTCCTGTTCTTGAATTGAGAGCTTTTGGTCAATTAGGAACTTCGCGTCTTTTAGTGTTTTAGGGTTGCGGCTGATTTGAGAAATCCAACGGCCGTCAATCCTTTCGATTTGGTAACCTCGGTAGTTGTAAGATCCGCCGCCGGTCATAGTTCTTTTTGCTTTAGCCATCTTTTAGTCCTTTCTTTTGGCTAGTAACTACTTTAGCGCGGTTTTAGCCGGTTTTAGCTACTTTTAGGCGGCTTTTTATTATAACTTTTTGATAACGGAAAAATCCGAATAACCACGCTGGGTTCGCCGTACTGCTTAGCCGCGTGCCACTCGACTATTTGGGCATCGTCCTTTAGATAGCCGGCGTCTATGCTTAGGGCATCCCCGATTGCCCTTTGGAGCTTATCCAGATCCGGTGGCACAGTTGGGTAATCCCTTTTGGCGCTTTCGGGCTTTTGAAGTTGAAATAGAACGGTCACGCTAACCGGATCGGTGTAGCCGGGAGAACCCACTTGGTCATTTATGACCTTAGCGATCCGCTCACGCCATTTCTTTAGCTTGGGATTTTTACTAACAATCCGGCCGCCGCCGACGTGGCGCATAGATCCCTGCGGTATGGGTTGCCCCGGCACAACGAACTCATCCATTAGAACGGCGCGTCAGCCTTGGAGTTTTGATACAGCAAAATACTTTCGGCGCGCACTTCTAGTGTTGTGCCTTTAGTTCCGTCACGCTTGTCGTATTTCTTAGTCTTTAGCCGGCCTTTGACTGTTACGCGCTGATCCTTTTCAAATCCTGGATCCCCGATAACTGAGAAATAGTCATAGCCGACAGTTTCCCATTGGCCGCTTTCTGACTGCTGGCGCTGAGCGTGAGAGATGTCATAAACAGTTCCCCACTCAAACTTCTTTACTTCGTTGATGTAACCTGAGAACTCAATCTGAATAGCCATCTTGGGTTCGTCCTTCCTGTTTTATGTGTTCTGGGTTTATACAATCACGATGTCCGCAGTTACGAACACCGGGCATAAATAACTTGCCATTGTGGATCGGGTTATCGGCTTCGTCAAAATCGCCGCGCCAAGCCAAGCACACTTCGCCTTTTCCATAGCGAATTACGTGCTCAACTTTCACGCGACAGTCCCGACAAAGATCACGCTTGCCCGGTCGCTTTGTGGGTAAGTCGCGGTTGATCCCACATCGGGAACATACGCGTTCATCCACAAACTTAGAATACTGGACTTAGGCATCATTTTCCACCATTTTAGACTGGGAGAAACATCTTAGGCATAGCGCCGGATTAGATCCGTGAGGGCATTTAGGCGGCGGCGCGGCCATCGCGGCGATCGCTTCCTGTTCCTTTATGTATCTCTCAGACGCTAGGCGGTCTTTTGAGGCCTTTTCAGCCCTGAGTGCGGCTAGATCCTCAACCGACTTCTCACGTGCCGGCAAAGGCTCGTCTAGCCATCCCTCGCGGTTTAGCCAAGTCGTTGGGTGGGGTATAAATTGCGCCGGCGGCAGGTTAGGGTCGTTAGCGAACCGGCGAGCGCCGGCTACGGCGTGGCAACCCTCCTCGGCTAGCTTTAGGAAAGCCTTTCTAGCGGCGGCTTTGCCGACCTTACGGGGATAGGCTTCCCAAAACTGGTCGAACCAATCGTCATATACTTTCTTTCTTTCAGTATTCTTAGTATTGTTATTCTTATGTATCGGGTTTTCCGATGACGGCAAATCCGATGACGGCAAATCCGATGGGTCAGTAGTCCGCCAAATAGCCTCACCGAACCGGTTAGAGATCCGGCTTTGGGATCGCTCTAAATAGCCGCCGGCTTCTAGTTCCTTGACCGCCGACCGGATTAGATCCGTGCCGCAATCGTTCGCCCTAGCTAATTGGCCGATAGAAACCGACCATCCCGGACTATGGCTTAGCAACTGGGCAAGTAGCCCAATCGCTTTTAGGCTGAGCCGGCTATCCCTTAGCCACGAATTAGGGATCTGGGTAAATTGGCTATCGAACGCGTGGTTGCCTCTAATTATTGGCATCTGAACTCCTGAAAATTACGACCGCTGATGGGAATGGTGCTGATTGTCCGGGGTTGCCGTCTGGCTGTATAAATCGCAAGCGTCCGCGAATAAACCTTATTTCTCCAGTCATCGCAAACTCGTGCCACCATTTCGTATCTGTCCTTGCTGGAACTAAGCAAATTACGATCGCCCCCCCCCACGCGGCGTTTCTAGCCTTGCGCATCCAATCACCGATCTTGCGGCCGTATGGTGGGTTCATCCAACAAACTTCTTGCCCCCAATCTTGCGCTAATCCATCTTGTTCCGGCGTGAAGTATTTGCTTACTTTTGCGTTATGTGGTTGAGCGCAAACATCTAAAGTAAATCCAAATTCTTTATTTAGTTCGGCAAAAAAATCCGGCGGAGTACCCCAATTTTCCACGAGGCTCGACATCATTCCTTTATTGATTGGCATTGTTACTGTCCTTTACTATTGCGATTAGGTAAGCCGGTGACCATAAGGCATCGCGGCGATAATTTAGTAGTTTCTCTAGCTCGGCAACTATCCGTTCGCGTTCGCGCTCTGCGCCCTGCGCCCGATAATAATTACGCGTTGCTTCGCCGGGTAGTTTTGTTTCCATTAGTTGTCCTTTCAAAAGTGCGGTAGGCCATCTCCGCTGTCTTATCCTTAGCTCCACCGGCGTAGCGGCCGGCGTGATAGTAGATCTTGATTAGCTTTTCGTGGTGGTCTGCTAAATCCTTATCCGTAAGGATCGCGTAGCCGTCTTTTTGTAAGGCCACTTCGCGCATCCATCTAGCGATCGCCTCAATGCTTGTCCTTTTCATTCCTCTCCTAGATTGCTATTCGTGTGCAGTTATCTAATAATCGAAACCAAAATCCGGTGCTTGCGTCATACACCGGTGCTATGTCCGTTCGGTCATAGCGGCTTAGTTTCCATCCATATACCCTAGCTAGCTCAGCCGCTTCAGGGTCGCTTTCCATCAGGCCATTTATTTCCGCGCACATAGAAATTATGTTTGTGGGGTCGTTAGCCGACTTAGCGCCGCCCATACCGCGATTAGCGCGATGGTGAGGCACTAGGTCATAAGGCCGGCCGCAATGGTAACAGCCGCGATCCCTAAACAGGTATTTCTCGAACTCTTGTGGCTTCATTCGTCCCATTCGTTACCCCTAAACCCTATTCGCATTTCGGGATAATTAGCATCTTCAACTCGGTCAGCGGTTGCCGTTAGGCCGGTATCTCTATCTAAAGTTTCTTCCGGGCATTCGTGTTGCTTGCGCCACGCTTTCAATAGCTGTTCCGCTCTCTCGGACTTAGCTTTGAACTTAGCGCCGCAACTACACCTTTCGGAAACTTCTTCAATCATCTACCGGCCTGTAAATAAGTAATTTCTACCATCCGCGCTTGCGTTTGTAACGCGCTTTGCGTTTGGTTGAGCTGTTGGAGTTTAGTCCTAACCCGATTGTATTTGGCTTTGGCTAATTCCGCCTCTAGCCTCGCGGCTTGGCTTTCTAGCTTGGCTAGGGCTTGGCGATCGCTCACCAATCCATCTATCCGTAGAAAGGCCGTAGCCTCTATCCTTTCGGCTTCGGACTGCTTATTAGCTAGTTCTACTTCCGCGTGGTATTGGGCATCTATGCCCTTTTCAGCCTCGCGGCGTATCTCCGCTAGTGCCTGAATTATCCGATCCGGCGTTACTATTTCTTCGCTCATTTTCCAATTTCATTTCTAGTTGATGAACTCGGAAGAACGCGTGAGTCCAGCCAAACTCTTTAGCTCGGTAAAGTCGCATAGCTAGCTCACGCTGTTCCTCGATGTGAGCAATCAAGATTGCTTCTCTTTGGCTGTCCAATGTTCTGCCCACTCCGTAATCGTGGCTAGGGTGGCGTCATCCACGCCAGCTTGCCTAGCTTCACTATACAACTTGCGCAGGGGTTCTATACCCTTAGCGGCCTTAGCTTCCGCAACCCAATCGCGGCTTGGAGTTAGGCCACGCGATACTTTGGCCATCTCCTCACGCGTTACGCGCTTATCGCCGCCGTAGTTAGCGTTAGCCAAAGCGCGACCAATCGCGCTGGTTTCGCAGTTCTCCAACGCACTAGTTTTATTCGCCATACCGTTCTTGCCGTCAATTTCAAAGGCTAGGCCGGTAGATTTTAGATACCAAACCAATCCCGGAGTTATTAGCGGTTGTGACGCTTCTGGTAGTTCCCAAGCCGGTAGCCAGATCTCCGCTTTCACAACCCAAGTTAGCGCGGCGCGATCCGCCGGTGTGGTTAGGTTCTCTGTGATAATACGGCCGTCTGGATGGTCGTTGTAGAAGCGCTTTATGCGATCTTTGACTTCCTCGTAATCGTTAGGGTTATAGCTCATTTTCATCTTCTTCCTGTTTGCTGTTGTTGATTAGGTCATCTACTTTTCGCGGCAGAACTACATCCGGATTTAGCTTGTGATAATCGCGGTCGGTAAGGATCGTGACTAGCGACCAGCTCTCATCCTCGCCAATACTTAGCCACTTGCTTCTTAGGCCGGCGAACTTGAGTTTGTATCGGTGATAGACCACCACCTCATAATCGCCGTTAGGGTCATAGCCTCGGTGAGGCGCGGTTCGCTCTAGCGCCACAATCTCACCGGCTATGTTGGTGTTTTCAAAGTTGTGCCTAACCATTACGACCTGACCAACCTTTGGTTCTTCCTCGTAAAAGGTATTTAGCACATCTATTAGTTGTTCTGGCTTTTCCATTACTGCCCTTTCTTTTTTGTTAAATACGGCTTGCCGCCGTTACGCGCAACTCTTATGTATGACGGCGTGTCATAGATAAGTGCTGTGCGAGCTTTGCCCATCGCGTCTAAAACTGCCGCTTCCGCTTTCCGTAATTCTTTAGTTGCTTCTTCGACCGCTTGCGTAGCGCCGAAATACTGGATCCCTAGATCGCCTAACTCAACTGCTAGGTCGGGGTCTATGTCTGGATGGCTAGCGCGAACCGCTTGAACAGTTGCCTCGGATCCATCCCACTCCGGTTTTTGGCCGGTGGCTAGACATTGACGAAAGATCTGAACGCGCTCAAAGTCATAGTGTTGCCAGATTGGATCGGCCTCAACTAAAAACTCTCGGTAATCTGAGCCGGCGATTAGAACCGCAACACGCGCCTCAAACAAACCCATCGTGGCCATATACCATTGGACTTGCGTGGCGTAATAGCGCGGAACTCCCTTTTCCCAATCGTCCGCAAATCGCGCCGTCTTTATTTCTAAGATGCCTAATTCGCCGTTGGCCTTTTCATAGATCGCATCCGGATTAGCCAACATAAAATCGTGGTTATTATTTACCCAAGTTCCAACATCTCGGTAAATCTTTAGTTCGGGATGATCGGCTTCAAACCGGTTGATAATTACTGGCTCTAGCGATCTGCCCCAATACATCGCTTCGTTGTCGCTGTTGTTAGTTGGGATTAGTCCTAGTTTCTTTGCCCATAGGGAATAGGCACTTTCGTATTTGCTCTCACCGGCGATCGCGCCAACTTCCGAACCGCCAATCCTGCCCTCGCGCATTTTTAGCCACTCCGGCGATCCGGCTTCGGCGTTACCAATTAGGGTGGCGCTGACCTTTTCTGCTATGCTGTTTTCAGCCATCATTTACTTGTCCTTTCTGGTGGCGGCCGGCGGTCAGCGTAGATCGCCGGCTTTCTCATTTACTCTAGGGTTGGGGTAGGTCTTTTTAGGTCTATTCGCCGCGCCGTTAGCAAAAAGTTATTTTCAACGCGCCGATAATAGCCGCCTATTAGCTAGGCCGGCCAGATAGGCTAAAAAAGTGAAGCCGGTAGCGGTCGAGAAGTATCTCATCTTGAACGAGCGCATAATCGCAGAGAACGAGCGCTCAGGCTTTGTGCCGCCGTGCCGATCTAGGCCAAAAGTTTTTTACCCGGAAGATTTTTATGAGAACGCCGAACGCGAAGCAATGGAACGAACCGCTAAGGCTTTATGCGGCCGGTGTTTATTTAGTAGAGAGTGTTTAGACTACGCGCTAGCCGCTAGAGAAACTACTGGCGTATGGGGTGGTATGACTGGCCGCGAGCGCCAAGGATTATTACGCCGGCTTAGTTAGTCTTTTTTGAACGCTACGGAAGTTAGCAAGCTAAGCAATCCTGCGCCTAGCGAAACCGAAGCAAGGCCAGCCCAGTCAATCGCAAATAGGCCGATAGAACCAGAACCGAGAAACGCGAGTGCCGCCTGAGCTACTGTCTTGATAGCTCTTTCACCGGCGTATGACCAAAACTCTAAACTAAACATCTTCCCGATCCTTACTGATCTTTACATCTTCGTATGTAGCAAAAGCAGTATAGGCCGTCAAAATAATAGAAATCAAAGCCACGCCGCCAATTATCAGTTCGCGAGAAACCGAACTATCCGAAGCCCAAGTTGCCGCGCCGAAAATAATCATTGTTGCGGCTAGGGCGAAACTCATATAGATAAGCCTACGCCGGTGCTTCCAGCTAGGCATTCTGCTTGTTCATCCACTTTATAGGATCTACCGGCACCTTGCCACGGACTTCCCAATGTAGGTGGATACCGGTTGAAGCACCGGTTGTTCCCATAATTCCTAGCTTCTGGCCTTGCTTTACGCGATCGCCAGCCTTGACCGCTAGAGATCCTTCTTCAAGGTGAGCCATAAGGTGCGTAGCGCCAGAGATGCCTTTGTATTTGACGTAATAGCCATAGCCGCCGTCTTTAGCGGTAGATTGACGCGCCTCAATGATTAGGCCATCTTCGGGTGCGATTACGGCAGTCTTAGCGCGGCCTGTAACTAGATCTACGCCGGTGTGTAGTCGGCGCTTGCCGCTAACAGGGTGCTTACGCCATCCGTAAGGTGAAGTGACTTGGTATTTACCTTTGACCGGCGCGAGGATTTTCATTTCAGCAAGCTCCATACTGCGGCCACGAAGCCAGTTAGACCAGCGCCTAGCGCCGAGAAAGACAACTTTTCGATCCACTCAAAGCGAGCTAGTTTTTGCTCAACTCTGTTCATACGGCTAGGCAGATCTTTTAGGTTTTTTAGATCGGCCACAATCTCAATCTGAACTGATTGTAGTTCGAGTAGCTTTTCGTAGATGTCTTTTTGCGTAATCCTTACGCCGGTCGTTTCTTCTGGCATTTTAGTTCCTGCTTTAGTTCAGGTTCTATGATACAGAAGTAACGCGCACCGCCGAAGTAGCGCCGGATCCAATCGCAAATAGGGCATCATCAGCGTCAATCTGAAAGACTGTCGTGTTGGTCTTGCTGAGCTTGATTCCATTAGCGGTAGTTACTGCGGATCCACCAACATAAACAGCGGTGTCACCATCAAAATCGCCATCCTGTAAATAAACAAGTTTTGGCGCGATGGATGGGCCAGCTACCTCGGTTCTAGCGGTGCCGACTGATACGGCTGAGTTAGTTACTGGCATTACGCACCTACGATCGCTAGTGCTTCGGCTTCGGTTAGACCTAGTGCCTCTAGCTTGGCTAGTGCTGATGCTTTAGCGGCGGCTTTAGCGGCGGCTTCGGCTTCTCTAGCTTCCTGCTCGGCCTGAGCCTGAATAGCCATCTGCTCACGCTCGGCAATTTCTTCGGCTGTAAGTGGAACGATGGACTCGCGCTCGCCTGCTGGCTTGCTCAAATCCACGATTATTTTGACTGGGGTATCTGACATAGTTTCTATCCTAACTTATGATGTAGAGGCTTGCGGTTGAGTATTGGGCAAAGTTACCAAATGAAAGGTCAAGTTCAATAGAAGTTATGGCCCCACTAGACGATGAAGCACCGCCTAAAATTTCTATCCAACTTGCTGTTGCGTTATTTTCAGTAACGGCTTCTAAAAATAATTCAGTTTTACCTGAAAGCGTGTAATTTGGTATGTACATAGAAACGCTAGAAAATGTGCTGGCCGTAGCATCAGCACCAGTGGCCCCAGCAAAGGTACTAAGTTGTGTACCATTAGATGCATATGTTGAATTATCGCTTCTATACATAGAACGATAAACACGACCGCTAGTAGTGTTGTTGAATTTGAATGGCATATAATCTGTTACCCCACCGCTATTGGAGGTACTTCTCGCCATTAGGGTTAGTAATAAATCCTTACCAGTTTGCGGTATGCTCGAAAAAGTAATTAGAGAAGCACCGCCAGAACCGACAGTGATTGTTTCTTGTAATGTCATTGTCATTTAGGCCACGATCCCATAAAGATAAACTCTGGTTCCAGAAGTTAGCGGATTGCCGTTACTGCTGTAAAGCTGTATCTCAGTTATAGCAGAATTGCTTTGAAACCTGCCAGCCAAAGTTTCATTACCATTGGCGGCTCGACCAATTCTACTAATTGTAGTTTTGTGTTCACTTGTCTTTGAATAACTGAGAAGTTGAACAACACAAATACTTTCGTTACTGTCAAAAAACTGATTATTACCAATTTGTAGGCCTGTTTCGTTTCCATAATTACCGCCTAAAGCGGCACCTGTGGTGTGCATAGACCCCCAGTCGTAAGAGCTGCTAGTCACTCCATTGAATCTCAATCGTGGGTAAAAATCGCCTGATGCGGCAACTCCTTTTATTACTAAAATCAAATCTTTGTAAGAAGTGCTAATTGAACTAAAGGTAATACTCGTCACATTAGAAGAAACAATGTTGCTAGTTATCAAATCATAAGTTGCGGTTGGCATTACTATCCTCGTATTCCATAGAGACTTAGACGGCTCCCACCAGCAAGGCTAGTTCCAGTTCTACTACCCAAAGTTATCTCGGTAATTGCTGATGTACTTCTCCAGCTACCGCTATGAACTCCGAACTGCCTTTGCCCTACTCCTATAAATCCAAACAATGTCTTTGTGGTTTTATAGGTTGTTGTATTACCAAAATCGTAAATGTCGATAATGTTTGCTGCTCTAATTTCACCCTGAGTAACGGCAGGAGATAAACCAGCGTCTATTCCTGTACCACCAGCACCGCTTGTGGATTCTGATGATGGGCTAAACCCTTCGCCAAATAATCTATGGCTAGAATAATTAGCTGCCGTATCTGAATTGAAACGGAGTCTTAGCCTTTCAATACTGTCGCTGCTTTGTCCAGCCTGTCTGGTAGTAATTCTCAATTGCAGATGTTTGTAATCAGAAGCATATGTGTTTATGTTAGAGAAAGTTACGGTGCTAGTGTCAGAACTTAGATCTACAGTTTCTAGCAAATCATAAGCGTTTGCGGCACCACCACCAGCCGCCTGACTATTCAGAATACCTAAAAGAATAAAGCTCATACTCAGCTCACGTTTCCGATAATTCGGTAGTTGTCTGTATCTACGCAGAAAATCGAAATAGCACCATAGCGCTTGCCGACTGTTAGTGTTCCGGCCGTTACCGAAGTTCCACCGCCGGCGATCGTTGCGCCATTAGTGGTAATAGCTAGGGCTGTTCCATCATTGAAAATCTGAACCTGCTGGCCGATTGGGAAGTCAGTTGCTGTTGATACGGTAATAGTAGCCGCGTTTGTAAATCTTAGGTAAGCACCGGCATCTGCGGCAGTAAGCGTATAGGTCGTAGCGGTAGAAGTTGTTAGCGCGGTCGCGGCGCTAATCGTTACTGAGCCAGATACGCCACCACCAGTCAATCCATAACCGGCTGTTACCGCAGTGATGTCACCCGGACTAGATACATCTGCCCAAGCTGTTCCGTAAACCTGTAAAGTTCCGGTGTCTGTTAGATAAGAAACCATACCGGCGCTAGGTGTTCCAAGCGCGGAGGATCTTGCGGCAGTTCCGGCAAAGACCATAACTGCCTGTTGCATTAGGTATGTATTTACCTCAGCGGCGGCCAGAACATCACCGGCCGACCAAGCCTTGTAACCAGCACCTGCCATTGTGTTTTCTCCTTAGAACGCTAGAGCGTTTCCGTTGTCCATCTTACCAAAGACCGAATCGTCTAATACTAGCAGAGCGAAATCTAGGGTCGAGAAGCCAAAGGTGATGGTGTGCGAAATAGGATCTATGCCGCTGTCTATGCGGATAATCTCTGCGTATTTGGTTATAGCCGGCGGCACGTTTCCGGGTGTGAATTTTATTTGAACGACATCGCCAATTTCTAGCGCTAGAACGCTGGCCTGATTAGCCGGTGAAAGCTGATCAACATCCACGCTAACTTCTTCAAAGCGATACTCAGGGCTACTGTATTTTTGAGCGTAGTAAGTCGCTAGATCTTCTACGGCTTGGATGTCGCTCATTAGTAAGCCGGTTTGAGTTAGGTTTCTGAGGCCGAACTCACCGGCCGAGTCTGTGTCTGTAACGATGGCTGTGCCGGCGGCTACGGATCCAATTTCTACTTGGTTGTATAGAAGTTCGTTACCATAAACAACTTTCATACCGTAGTAAGGAATACCGGTGCCATCGTCAGCTAAAGTCACCCCACCGCTAGTTGGTGCGGTGCGGCGATCGCGGAAAACAACATCTCCGTTTCTACCGACAAAGAAAGATCCTGGCTCAGAAGCGGCAACAATACGCAAATAATCCAGCGCGTTAGTAGCGTCTGCTATAACATCAGCACCTAGATTTTGAATACCGGTTTCAACGCTTCTATCAGAAAGCGGCCAATCAACATCAGCACTAGACAGGATCGCGTTGATACGCTGACCGCTAGTTTGTGGCGTAGCTGTTCCGCCAGTTAGGGTCTGGGTAGTGAAGAAGCTAAAAGCGTCAGAACAAGCGGCGCTCGCTGTGTTGTCATTGTTCGGATCGTAATCTAAATTCCAGTCATCGACCACACCCCAGAAAATGTATTCGCCACCTGAACTTATGCGTATAGATCGGCGAGGGATAATCTGGCCGTAATAAGGACTGAGCGTGTATTCCGGATCGAAAGTTCTATCTTGATTGTTGAATACGACGTTAGCTAGGCCAGTTTCAAAGGTATCTAATTCGCGGTTCTTGCCTCGCGAGATAGCTATGGACTTGACCTTGCTAGTTACGTCGTAGAAAAGTGTTCCACCTAGAACCCAGTTTGGATCGTCTAACTTGCCCGAAACAGGATCATCTAACTTTAGGAATGGGCCACGACCGGTATCAGTTAGATCGAAACCAATCTCGACTTTAGGTGTAGGAACTGCCATTAGACCGCCGCGCTTCCAATCTTCAAGCCACCACCGCGACCAATGTACTTGTTGATTACCTTAGTTACATCTCTACCGACCTGCTCTGGGGATTGAGTGCGATCTACTTTCGGCTCAACCTTGATAACTACCGGCGGCGGAGTCTTTTGGTTTATGGGCTGTGGGGTAACCGGCGCTGGAACTTCTGGGATCGTGAAATCTGTCATCATAGAAGCTAACTGTAATTCTTTGTATTTAGCAATTAGCTCATCCAGTTTTAGGATAAACTTATCCACAGTAGCGCCCATACCACCGAAGAAGCCATCCATCTCAGCTAGATCCTCTTTCAGGGTTTCCTTGATTTTTTCTAGGCTTTCGACTAGGGCATCTTGGGCTTCCTTTAGGGATTCCTCGAATTTAGCCTGTTGGTCTATTAGCGCCTCGGATAGCTCTATTTGAGTAACGGCGTATAGATCCTTTAGTTCTTGGGTGGCTAGACCTTGCTTTTGATAGATCTGAGCCGCGAGAGTATCCATACCGGTATTGGCGGTAGTTTCGACCTCTAAGAAAAGTTTCTTTAGCTCGGCTTGGGTTTCTGGCGTACTCTTGAGGATCGCGGCGGCTAGTTCATTACCGGTCGTAGTTCCGGCCTGAACAATCTGCTCGATGAAAGTTTGAGTAAATCCGGCCGCGTTTAGAGCGCCGGCGTTAGTTAGTAGATTGCGCTGACCCTTTAGCTTCTCGGTTAGACCCTTGACCAAATTAGCCACAGAACGCGTATCCTCGACCTCAAATAGATCGGCAAGGGAAATAGTGCCGGCCGTCCTGAAAGCGTCTGTAAGGCGCGCACGTGACTGGCTAGCTATGTCTGCGAGGCGCTTGCCGAAGTCGAGTTCGATCTTCTCTACGGCCTTGGTGTTGTCTGTCCTTAGTTTCTCTGTCGTTTTGTTGAACTGAGTTTGCGCCGTTGTTATCTCTTTTTGCGCACGCCTGATAAGCTCTTGAACCTTTTTGAACGCTTCTTCGCGCTCACGCTTGGCCTTTTCAGCCGCGCTTTCTCCACCACCGCTACCGCCAAAGGCGAACGGATCTGGGGTCTTAGGTGTTTTAGCGTTTTGCGGCACGAAGCCAGCGGCAATGTTTCTAAACCGGTTGAGTTCGCCGGCCGTGCCAGCAATCTCATTCTTTAGGCCGGTTAGCTTTATGTTGTTGAAGCGGTTGATCTCGCCGTTAGTGGCGGCCGCCATAATACCCATACCCTCTAGCTGAGAAGTTACCCTAGCGATACCATCGCGAGCTAGTTCTTTATTGGCCTCGGTGCCATTTTCTAGCGCGTATTGGTATTGACCTAGTAGGCGCTTTAGATCTTCTACGCGGCGAGCTTGCTTGATTTGAGCTTCGCTTAGACCCTCAGTATTGACTTTAGATCCATAAACCTCATTTGAATAATCGGCTAGCGATTGAACAAAAGAAGCCGCGCCGACAGCGAGCGCCGCCCAGGGCAGAAGTCTTAGCGCCGTTGTTAGGCCAGTTGTCGCTAGGGTAGCGCCGGCAGTCTTGGCCGCCAAGATCTGTAAAGCCGCCGCGTGTAACGCGCTAACAGTTGTCGCAACCTTAGTAACGACTACGAACCCACCCACCGCAATAGTTAGGTTGGTGATCGCCTCGCGATTAGCGACTACGAAACCAACAAAATCAACAAATCCCTTGATTAGATCTACTAGAGCCTGAGCTAGATCCTTGATGGTTTGAGTTCCCTGTGGCGAAGCTAGCCAGTTAGTAAAGTCTTGGATCGCCGGTAGAACCGACTCGCGCAAAATAATTGCGACCTGTTCTGCGGCTTGGCCTAATCCTTGTTCTAGTTCCGGAGTGATCTTTAGAACTTCTTCTGAAAAGTCCTCAAAGACCGGCAATAACTGAGCGCCTACTGTTTCTAGGATGTTCTCAAAAGCCAGCTTCATCCGGTCGCTAGCCTTAGCGGTAGCTTGGGCAGTTCCGCCGACCTGTGTTTCGATCGCGCCAAGGATTAGATTCTGAGCCTCTAAAATCTTTCCGGATTCAACTAGAACCTTGATCTTTTCTTTTTCTTGTGCTGTGAAAGTGACGCCAGATCTAGCTAGAGCAGTAATTCCCTTAATCGGATCTTGTAGCGCTTTGCCAAGCTGAGTGGCGTTGCTTTCAGCGGAACCGAAGCCGGCGGCCGCTAGATCTAGCGCGGCCATAGTTGCGCGGTCGAAAGATCCGCCCATTGTGTCGGCAGTTTGAGCTAGCTGTTTGAAAGTTAGTAATTTGGCTTGGGTGGCCTTGATAACTTCGCCATCAACACCAACTAAGACTTCATTCTTTTCAGCAAAGTCAATTAGTCGCTGAGAAACTTTAGCGGTTTCCGCGCCAAACAGGTTCATAGACTTAGCTACCTGTTCCAACCTGTTGTTGGCTTGCTGGACATTTTGAGCGGCAGAAATTGAGTCAGCACCGAACTTGACTAATCCAATACCTACGGCGGCAGTAGCAACACCAACGGCGGCTAGCGCTTTCTTGGCCTTATCACCAAAGTCGGCTAGTTCTTGTTGCGCCTTTTTGAGTCCTCTTTGGTCATACTCGGCCGCGATCTTTATGCGTATAGCCATTAGTTATCTTTCTGAGTAATGTAAGTAGAAGTTTCTTCGCCAAATTCTTGAATAATTCTGATGATCTTTTTTTGTATGTAAGGCATACGGCGAACCAACGCCTGAAAAGCGTAACGACCGGGCTTGGCTGTGTGGTTAGCCGGCAGGTGATTATTTAGCATTTTGACGAACGCGGCACCTTGTCCGTTTTGCGCAGTAACTATGTTGTTCTTACTGCTATTGACACGCGTGAAAGTTCTAGATACGCCGCCGATTCTAGGCGCGTTGATACCGGCTAATTCGGCATAATCAAAACCAAACTTCTTGTTACGGCCAGTTGCCTTAATAGCGATTAGCAGGTTCTTACCACCGGAGATCCGGTCAATGTCCACAGTTGCTTCGTTCCAAGCTGAACGACCAAAGTGAAAGAAGCCTGTATTTCTAGCTTGTTGAAGTAATGGCGTGGTTTCCTGAATAACCCGAACGACCTTAGCGCGATCTTCTTCGGTGGCAGAGCGCATACGATTACGCAATCTAGGGATTAGCGACTTATCGAATTTATTGAGTTCGCGAACTACTGCTTGTAGGCCGATAATCTCAATTTTCGTATCTAGTTGCTGTTCCATAAAACTATTGTAGCGTGGCGCAAAAATTAGTTTTTTGGCGGCAAAGCCCTAGCAACTAGGTATCGGTAGATCGTCCAAAGCATACGATCATCTAGCGCAAGTAGTTCGCGAGGGCTGATACCGGTTTCTACGGCGATACTGGCTATGTACCAGTGCGCTGAACTATCGCCTAACCCTTTGATTTTGGGTCGGCATCACCAGCGCCAACACCCTCAATCTTTTCTAGCCACTTCTCGAAAGGATCGGTAGTTGCACCGGTTCTTTTCTCTGAGTGCCAAGCTAGAAAGTAGAGGTAGCTTACTTTTGGATCGCTGCCCAAAGAAGCAATAGAAACACCAAATTTTTCTTCAAAAGCAACCATGTCGGCAGCGTTGGCAATGATGTCCTTGCCAACACCACCGTCATAGTCTATGTGTAGGTTTATTCTCATACGAGTATCGTATCAGATTTACGCGGTTGCGTAGGTAACTGCGCCAGTAGTTGGGAAAGTAACCGAGAAAGTCGCTAGGTCACCAACTGCGCCGGCGATTGGGGTGA
>Ga0315900_10006590_pt1 | contig 15514 bp, 16 predicted proteins | sample LakEriMetagenome_FD_203521 | JGI IMG/M metagenome (GOLD analysis project Ga0315900, IMG submission 203521) | Freshwater fungal communities from buoy surface, Lake Erie, Ohio, United States - Buoy 12 MA114 | ecosystem: Environmental > Aquatic > Freshwater > Lake > Lake biofilm | place: USA: Lake...
ACCTCATTTTCAGATACACCAGTATTGCACCAGTTATTAATTACCCTTCCTGTTTCTTCTTCTAGTTTAGTTGCCGGTTTACCATAAAACAAACCCGTTCTATCTTTAGAAGCTGTTGCTAGGTTTTTAATATCCAGTTCAAACACCAATGTAAACTCATAGTCTGTACCATCTCGTGTTACACTTTTTAGTCCTACTTTCTCAGGCACCATTTTGCCATTACGATCTGATAGAACATAATCTTGTTTAGAACGCATAGTACATATGAAATGACAAGGAGTTTGTAAAACGGCCTGAATAAAAGCGTTATGCCTAGGAGTTACCTTAGCCCAATTTGCAAAACTGTTACCCGGCATATTTCCATGTATATCTAGTACACCACCAATACCATCCCATTCGTGCGAGATGCTATCAATGATGATTACTTCCATGCCATGAACTTGAGCAACCTTAATGGCATCGATATACTTTTCAGGAGTAAACGGAGGTGTAATAGTAATTACATTGTAATCTCCTAAACTTGCATACAGATCCGCTGAATTGTTTTCAGTGTCTATAATCACTACTTTAGACCAGTCATCAACTAATCCTTTAGCTAAAAGTAAACTGCTGTATGTTTTACCACTGCCTGATGGTCCTTGCATCCCAATTTTAATTTTGGCTTTTTTTCTTTCTGATTTTCTAATTTCCATTTTGAATAAAATAAAAAAGGCTACTTTTCAGTAGCCCTGTTAAACATTAAGCCATTACAGGCTCGTTACTAAATACAACTTCCTCTAAATTGTTTTCGTTTGGCGCATAACCATAACGGTGATTTAAAGAAATAATCTCTCCTGTACTTTCATTTACATACTCGTAAGGATCGCATTCTCTCTTTACAATGCATCCTGGAAGTTGCTTGCCAATAATATTTCTGCAAGTAAATTCATCAAACGTTGTTGAAATACTTGCCTTTCTTGCGGTTGCATAAAAGTTGCCAGTTTCTTTTGATTGAACAAGTTCTACATCACCTTGTAGGATTAATACTAAGAACTCTTTTCCTTCTGAATTGGTTCTTTTTTTGAAATCGATAATTGTTACCATGTTTTCTAAATTTTAAATTGTTTTAAGTTTATACCCGGGGGGGCCCTTTCCCCGCGCCAGAAGGTAGTGGGAGTTGTTAAGAGGTGGTAACCGGTTGGATATTCACAAAAAATTTGTCCAACTAAAAAATTGAAGAGAACAATTGGTTATATTTATTATACCATGTTAATTAAAAGATTTCATCGTAGTGATGATTAAATTATTGAAGGATTATAACTTATGAAAGATATTTTTAGGTTAATTAGGTGCATTTTTAAAAGCAAGAACAGGAACAATCATCTTTATAAGAGCACGAAGAAAATTAATAATAAAAAATTCTATTCTACTAAAAACAGATGGATATATCCAGAAAGTGATAATACAGACGTATTTGGTAAGAAAAAATACTTTAAGCTTACAAAGCCTGAAATGAGCCTAAAAAATAAATGGCTACATCCAGAAGATGAGTTTGGGGAGATGGAAAACGGGGTATCTGATTGATTTTAGAAATATAAAATTTAAATAAAATGGGTTTAAATAAACGAGAATTGATAATCGACAGTATTAAGCACATGAATATTGATGCCCTTCAAGATTTGCTTAATGATAAATACACTTATCAGGACGTTAAAAAAGAAGTATTTGTTTTGAAGTTGAAAAATATTTTTGAAGCGCAGAAAATGTTGGGAGATACTCTTCTAATTCCGTATAAGGGACTGTGCTATTCAGAAACATGCGAAAATCAAGGTTGTGGTGGTGTTTCCTTTATTGGCGATATTACACATGAACATTTAGATTTAATTATGTTGGAAGAAGGAGATGATTTTAAAGATATTTTCTTTTGCGCACAGTTTGGTACTGATCAAGAACAAATAGAGAAAGGAGATCGTTTATTTATCGATTTTGAAACAGATGAAAAAGCAGATTTTAATGCAGACATTAATTATTTGGTTTGCAAACAAAAATGCGAAGAAGCCCTGTTGGAAATTGAAAAGTCCGGTTTAAAACTAAATTTAGAGGATATAAATTATTGGTTAACTAAGTATCAGGAAACATTTGAAAAGATAGAGCCGAATTTTAATTATAGTGCGTTCAATAGATTTGGTGAGATATATGAGAATTTGAAATATCTAGCCGAAATGACAGAAAAGGAGTATGATATCAATTTAGCAATTGAAAAACTAAATTTAATTAATATTGAAGATGATGATGAAATGACGAAGTGGTATTGCGAGCATGAGGAATTGAGAGATATATTTTATAATGAATTTCTAGGTGATAATAATACCGCACAAAAAGATTCTGATTATCTAGAATATAAAAATATAAAAGTATCTACTAAAGATTTTGAAAATTATATTAAAATAAAAAATTTATTTTTCCCACATTACTTCAAGATTTGGGAAAAATACAACAATTGCACAGAAGAAGAAATTGAAAAACTAACAGATGAAATTGGCCTAATCGATCAAGAGTATTACAAAATATCTTATCACTTAAAGAGATTGGGATTAATAAATTAAAATATTTAATCATCTTGTAAAACTAGCAGATTTCCTTATCATATAAAAACAAAACATTAAGATTGAAATAATAAATGGAGATATCGCCAAAATAAAAGCCGATGTTATTGTTAATGCAGCAAACGTGCTTAATCTAAGATGATAAAATTTCCTCAAATCGTTTTTATAAGTTATATACTATTTTTCGTGTTTGAGTATATAAATCGCAAGTTTATTTGATTTTGTAAATGGGTGGTATAGATAGACTGAGTTTTGTAATATTATAATTGCGTATTTTAATAAATAACCTACTTAATATTCGTGATTTTAAAACTTTTAATGATTTTTGAGAATAGTGGTTTCCATATTAAACTATCATTTTGTCTGTATGAAAGTGTAATAGAATGTAATCTGTCGTAATTTTGAAAAGAATAGTGTTCTACTTCTGTATATAGGTTATTTTCAAATTGTCTTACATAAGAAGTCTTAATTGCAGGCCTACCATTTACTAAAAGAAATTCTGTTTTATTCCATTTGATTAAATTTATTTTTGTTCCTTTAAAATTCTCATAGACTTCATTTTTAAAATAATCATCTAGTTCTAATAATTCTGTTTTTGTAATATGTATAGTATCGGTAAGTTTTTGAAAGGTACCGGCTTTTCTAACTTTAGTGTCAATTATAACTCTTGAGTATGTATCAAAACTTTTTTTATCTAATATATTTAAACCCTTTTGCTGAAATATTGTGGTTTCATGCGTATTTAGGTGTGTTGTTTTATTATTTATTTTGTCTTTTACAATTTTATTTGTTTCCTTATATTCTCCTCGCTGCATTTCCATCTCAATGGGGATATTAATAACGCCTATATTGTTTAAAATATATTTTTTGTAATCTTTTGAATTTTTGAAAGTATCACAAATAATCTCAATTGGTTTTATCTCTATTTGTTGGGGTTTTGAAATTTTCGGGAAGTTCCTATTTTGATTGGAATATTTTGCTAATAATAAAATTATAGTAACGATTATACTGTATATAATATAATTTTTAATCCCAGTTTTAGCGTTATTTACAATAGCCTTTGCACCTTCATTTGAAATTCCTCTAAGATCCTCAATAGTTCTTTGCGCTAAATCTACAGCTTGATTTCTGGCATTATTCATCCATTTATTAAGAATGTCATCGTAGATCGAGTAGTCAGAATATTCATATTTATTTTCATTTACCTTGGACTCCTGGTTATGTTTATTCTCCTCACTATTTTCCCAATTAGATTGGGATTTTTCTGCTCTAGATTTTTTAAATCTATTATATTCTACATTATATAACTCTCTTGCTTCTTTGTCTTTTAATATCAAATAAGCTTCATTGAGTATCTGCATTTTACTCGTTGTATCCAGGTTTGGATTTTTGTCAGGATGCCATTTTAAAGCCTGCCTTTTAAAGGCTGCCCTTATTTCATCTTGAGTTGCATGTTCTGAAACTTCAAGTAATGCGTAATAATCAATAAACATTTAATCTTTTTTCAAAACTTCTTTATCAGAAGGGGATTCGTTTTTCTTTTCAGGATTATATTTCCAGACAGCATAAATTCCTGCTAACATCGCAGGATAAATAATAAATGGCCCAATTCCTCCTGTTGAATATTTTGTTCCCATGCCAGCTTTTATAGCTTCAATTATTATTGTCCCTACCATAAGTATTAATATAGTTAAAACAATTTTAATTAGTTTTCTCATTTTAATTTTAAATTTTATGTATAATTTAAATTTACAAATTAATTGGCTTATTTTTTATTCTAAATAATGTTTATTGTTTATTGTAACCGAAAAGTAAATATAGCCCACCTAAAATTAATCCTAATATTATAGCATATCCAATAATCTTTTGAGCTATAGCAAGTATAACTAATACTAAAGGAATCGAACAAAGCAACCCGATACAAATCAAACTTATTTCTATGGTTTTATTCGATATATTCATGTTTTTTGCCATAAGCAATAGGATTAAGCCTATTACAATAGAAATTATTTCTGCTTTCGATAAACCAAGATGCGCATATCTCTCAAAATCCTTAATGTCTTCAATGTCTAAGTAATCATCATATCCCCGTTGTGCAAGCGTATTTATTGAAAACATTAGTAATAAAGATGTGATCGTTGTTTTTTTCATATTGTTGAAATTTCTTAATGTTATTTGAAATAAAAATTTAATGCTTTATTTTTTATTTATGATAGATCTCTCAAAAAAATGTATTAATATTTTATCCATTTTATTAATTAAAGATGTATTTAGGTTTACATATTCAACCAGTATTGGTTTTATTCTAGAAAAATCTTTTACATCATCTCTTACACTCGGTTTTGCTAGCTCTAAGCTTATTCTAAACTCTAATAACTCAATAAATAAAAATCTATACTGATCGGATGTAGCTTCAATATCTAAAAGTAAACGTTCATTTAATTTAAATGTTGGTATTATTTCTTGAATCATCTTTATGTCATAAATCCTATAATCATTAATAAACAACCCGTTTTCTATTTCGTTGATAGAGTAATCAAAATTCATCTCTTTGCACAAGTTTAAAAATTTAATTAGCTGGCTCTCTCTAACAACAGAAATCGGGTAAGTATGTAGGTTGTCAATTTTGAAAAATGCTTTGTATGTTAACAGAGATATAAGTTCGTTGTAGAATATGCTTATTTGTTCTTTCATATTGGCTTTTGAATTTGTAAATTTATTATGTAAAAGGTATTGAAAATTTATATTTTTAAAAAAACTAAAATGGAAAATAAATCTGAATTAAACTGGTTTAATGATTATGCTATTAATGAGAATATTAAAGAAAATGTTAGTATGTTAATAGGAGCCTATTCTCGTTTATCGTATGCTAATCCTGATCATATTGATGTATTGAAATGGGAAAATCAAAGCACTAAATGGAATAACTTTAGAATTAATATGCCGAGTTTATTAATATATTCAAAAGGAGAAGCAGAAAATTTAATTAATGAAATAGCTTCGGAACTTAAAGCAGTTCATGAATTTGAGGATAATATTAATAAGTAACGTAATAGGAAAATTTTCATTCTTTTTTTCATAAAAAGAAATGAAATTATCGTATTCTTTTCCCATTAACTTTTTTGTTATTTTTTTTCACGATTTTTCTTAGTGTTATATAATCATCTCTTTTTCCACTCATACGATGGAGCATTTTATGGCAATTTGAACAAACAGTTATTAAATCTTTTTCTGTGGTTTTAATAACACTTTGGATTTTTGAAAGTGGCACAATATGATGGGCCTCGGCAAAACCATTTCCATAAACGCCGTACCTATCAGTGAAGTTTAAATCACATACTTTACATTGATATTCGTCTCTTAGTTTAACCTTTTCTGCTAAGTCTTTAGATCTTTCTCTTTTCTTATGTAATTGATATATGATTTTATTTTCAAATGAAAAATTGTTAGTTGTGATTTTATTTTTTAATTGAAGAGATTCTACAACAGCTCTAATTAACCATTTAGTCTTTTTACTTACTTTTACTGCAAATGGTTTTAAATCACTATTTCTAATATCTAAATTTTCAAAAAAATAATAACTAAAGTATTTAGTTGGGTAAGGTTCTATTAAAAACTTTTCAAAATATTTTTTTTGAAGTGGATTTTCTAATACAAGTCCATTTCCAATATTTAATGTTTTATGTTGGTGATCATCTGTGAAATTATCTAAGTTATTAAGTGCAATTTTTTTTATACGTCCTAAATCTGTACTCCAAAAAGCAATTGATAATATTGGCCTATTTACATTTGGAAAATAATCAAGCCAAATTTGAATGGTACCTCTTCCCTCTATATTTCTAAATTTGAACAGGTCTACACTCCATCCAAATGTGTCGGTTTCCTCAACGGCTAACTTTTTAATAGGGATAATCCTTGCATCATTAATTTCATTTAAAATAATAGTTTGTATATCAAAAGAAATCTGCTTTAGTAGCGTTTTATATTTTGTAGCCGGATTTTTCATATTGGTATCTATTTTTTAATTTCTCCCTTCCATACCTCTTGCTGGTATAGCATTTATTATTGCGCTTATATTATATTCATTAAAGTTAGATCCACAGTTTTGACATAGCACTATAACTTCGATAGAATCTACAACTTCAATTTCTAATTCGTCATTATTTGAATTTAATGTGTGTTCCAGATTCTTTACTATTGAAAAATAGTTAATGCCAACCGGAATTACAGTTAGACACTTTTCACAAGTGCGTGTATTATTTCCCATTATAGAATGTTTTTTAGGTAAATTAATCTATTTCAATTGGTTCTCCTATATAGAAGAAACAATATTCTTTAATTTCACTATTTTTTGTACTCCAGCATCCATGTATGTATAAGTTGCCTTTTGAATCATAGATGTAATTTCCTTTAAATAAATCATCTTCGTTAGCATTGCGTGTAGTGTACTCATATTTAATGTTGCCACTTACTGTATTGTCTCTGTATAAAAAACCTTTGAAATTTGGCATTAATTCTTCCTTTTGATAGCTATTCATTTCAAATAGAATAATATCGTTAGGTGCATCAATTAAAGCATTAAGATTTTTAAACACATTGCACCTATTTAACAAATAGATTAGAGGAATTGGATTATCTTTTAATAACAAATTGAATTCTTCAATAATTTTATTTCCGCTCAATAAAGTTTGAACTTTTGAAGATATCACTATTCCTTTTTTAAGATTGCTAGTTTCCATATTAATATATTATTAGTTTATAATGTTTACGCCACCTTCAACTGATACAAATGTTTCTGGAAGTCGATAAATAGTTTAGCTATTGCACTTACTTCGCCAAGCTCTTGTTTGGCATCTTCTAAAGATTGGAATTTGTTTATTAGTAGTACCGGTAACTTTTCCTGATCTAATTCTTCAACACCAGATTCTACATACTTGGAGAGTACAAAATCTATAAATTCTTTTTGCTTCGGATTTAGTAGTGCAAAGATGGTGGCTTGTGCTGCTTTTACTCTTTCTTCTCGTGTAAGCGGTCTGTAATCAGCATTAAACACATATTCCAAAACATCAAACAAGTCGCTCTTTTCCATGTTTACAAGCTCCTGTAAGGTAAGTAAGTCTGCATTGGTAAATCCTGCTTCTTCTAACTTTTCTAAAAAAGTTTTACGGGTTAACGGATTACTCCAAATCTCTCTTAATTCATCTTCACTTTTAAAAAGCTCTGGTAGTTTACCAAATAATGATTCCATAAATTCTTGTGCAGAAATTGGTTTACCATCTGCACTCCAAAAGGAGGTTGACATCATGGATTGTATTTGCCTTACTTTGCCATCACTTAATTTTATTTTAACTTTTTGTACCCGGTTACAGTCGCAGCTAAACTTGCCACACTCTGGACAGGGTTCCGCTGGTGGTAAAACACAAGTACAAGGGCTATTATTACATTTGGTACAAACGCCTGGTATAGGTGGTGTTGGAGGAGGACAAATACATACTAACTGCCCACAAACATCACAAGGTAAGGCATCACCATCCCATTCGGGATCTGCAAAATGTGCATAGGCATTTACAAAATCATAAATGGTAAAATATTCCTTGCCATCAAATACCCTGGTGCCACGCCCCACTATTTGTTTAAACTCTATCATGGAGTTTACTGGTCGCATTAAAACGATGTTTCTTACATTACGAGCATCTACACCGGTAGAAAGCTTTTGTGATGTAGTAAGTATTGTTGGAATTGTTTTTTCGTTGTCTTGAAAATCCCTTAAATATTGTTCTCCCTGTTCTCCATCATTTGCTGTTACCCTTACACAATAAAAAGGGTCTTTATTTATTGTTTTATTTTGGTTTATTAAATCCCTAACTGCTGCTGCATGATCTTGATTGGCACAGAAAACAATCGTTTTTTCTTTTTGGTTAATCTCATTTAAAAATAACTGCACCCTTTTTTCTTCCCGTGCTTTAATTTCTATAATTCTGTTAAAGTCGCTTTCTGTATATCTTCTCCCTTCTTCAATTTCTCCTTCTATAATAGTATCATCATTGGTGTAGATGTAATCATCTAATGTGGTTTGTATACGCTTAACTTTAAACGGTGTTAAAAATCCATCATTAATCCCTTCTTTTAAAGAATAGATGTATACTGGTGCTCCGAAGTATTTATAGGTGTTTGCATTTTGCTCTCTTTTAGGAGTAGCAGTTAAACCAATTTGAACAGCAGGGGAGAAATAATCCATTATGGCTCTCCAATTCCCCTCGTCGTTTGCACCACCACGGTGGCACTCATCTATAATAATAAGATCAAAATAATCTTTTGGGTAATCTCCAAAATATGGAGCAGGTCTGCCATCTTTATCTGTGCCACTCATAAAGGTTTGGAAGATGGTAAAGAACACGCTTCCATTAGTTGGAACTCTACCACTCTTTTTAATCTCGGTAGGTTTAATTCTAACTAAAGCATCTTCTGGAAAGGCAGAGAAGGCATTATAAGCCTGATTAGCCAGTACATTTCTATCTGCTAAAAATAAAATGCGTGGTCTGCGTGCACCATCTTTTTGTATGTTCCAACGTGTTTGAAACAGTTTCCAAGCAATTTGAAAAGCAATAGCTGTTTTACCTGTACCGGTAGCTAAAGTAATTAAAACTCGTTTTTGATCGTTTGCTATAGCTTCTAAAGAGTTAGCTATAGCTATTTCCTGATAATAGCGAGGTTGCCAGCTACCACTTTTATCTTCAAATGGTATTTGATTAAATTTCTCAAACCAATTGTCGGTTGTACCATAAGACCAAGCCCATAATTCATCCGGTGTAGGATAGTTAGATACAATTTTCTCTTCTCCTGTTTCTATATTTATTTGATAAATTTCTTTACCATTGGTTGAGTACGCATAATTTAAATTTAGTTTAGTAGCATATTCTTTAGCCTGCATTACTCCTTCACCTACTTCACGATTGGCACTTTTAGCTTCTATAACCGCTAGTTTAACTCCTTTGTATACTAAGATGTAATCTGCAATAAGCGATTTACCTCTTTTACCGCCAGGCTGTATTTTGCCCGGAGCAATAGTATACTCCCTTAAAACTTTAGTTAGGTTTATATCTCCCCAACCAGCTGTTTTAATTTTAGGATCTATGAGCTCAGCTCTTGTTTCTGCTTCGTTCATTTCTTTAGTAGGTTTTTAAATTTACCTTCATTAATCACATCAAATCTTCCAATTAAGCCAAAGGTGTTGTGCTCAGTTATTTTCCATTTGCCGTTTGAGTATTTAAATGCAAAGCATGTTGTCATTTCGTTTGAATCGTTATTTAAAACAATTTCTAATGTATCTCTGTTTTTAAACTCAAAAGGTGCATCAAATGCATCTAGTTCATTTAGACGTTTAAGGAAAGTTTGTTGGTTATCTGCATAGTTTATCATTGCATAATCTGGAGGGAATGCAAGCGATCCAACTATTAAATCGTTTTTATTTTTATTGAAACGGTGGAGTAACCAATAATGCTTTAGCTTTTCCGCATTATTGCAAGTACAAAATTTTACTTTATCAGATACTACACACATTTGTAATAAGCCTTACTGCTTTTTTAATTTGAAACTGATTTCATATCTATAAAAATCTATATTAGAAGTTACAGATAATGCGCGCTTTATTCTTAAATCATCATCTAAAGCAATGATTGCTCCTTTCACCGATTGATTTTCTTCTGCAAGTTCTTCTTTTACATAGCCCATGTAACGCTGAATTTGACCTACTACATTATCGCTTGCTCTTCCTTTTTTTAACTCCACCACCAGTAAGGATTTTTTGTCTTTACTTATTGCAAGAATATCTATTGGTCCTGTATCACTTGGATACTGCTGACCAACCAATTCCCCTTCTTCTTCATAAATATCGTAATGCTTACCTAGTTCTGATTGTTTCCAGTTCTCTACTAAAAAATCTTCAAGATGCTTTTCCAATGCAAAACTTGAAGGGTCTTCAATCGTTGTATCAGTTGAAATTAGAGTTGGCGGTCTGTTACCTGCAATCAGGGTCTCAATTTCTGCTGCATGGCGGGTAATAGTGCAATAAGTAGCAATAGCGCCTGTTGAGTTTTTTAATGCATCAGACATAGCACTTCGTTCTATCATTACAGGATACCACTTTACTGTTCTGCGGTGAGGTAATCCTGTATTTATATGATAGGAATAATCGTCGAGTACTTCACCTACCATATAACTTCCTTTTCCATTAGGGCAAAGAACAATATCGCCTTTCACAATTCCTTTTGCAATAATCCACACAGTGGCGCAAGCTAAACCTGCCGTTACTTTTTTCTTTTCCGGGTGCTCTTTTAAATACTCTGGGATAAACTTCTGATTGAAATCACGCCAATTGTCAGGTAAGTGATGAGTGAAATCAATAGAACCCATGAATCCTACACCTATATAGTTTTCTTTAAAACATTCATCTGCATAAATGCTTTTGGCTCCTAACATCACTCTATAATAACTTTTCATACTTCTAATACTTTCTCCGTTTTTAATTCTCCTGCAAATGCTTTTTGTAAAACAGATTTTTTGAGTTCTTCTAAATCATCAATTTTCTGTAGATATACTGCATCTAATTTTTTCACTTCATCTCTTAGGGCATCTAATTTTTGAACGATTGTTTGTTGTTCCTTTTTAGATTTTGGGAAAGGAATTAGTATGCCTTTTACTTCTGCATCTGTAACAGCGGGATAACTTGCTCCTTTTTGAAGTTTCTCCATTTGCTTATTGAAACCATAAGTAAGAAGAAAGTAAAACACAAAATTATTACTTAGAAAATCTTTTGCTCTTAAAACAAAATAACCAGTGCTACACACTTGTTCATCATATTCATCAGTAATTAAAGCAACTCTGCTATGAGTTGGTCTAACAGTCGCAAAAATCACATCATTAGTTCTAACTAATTTTCTTGCTCGGCTTGGTGCATCTTTTCCGAGCAATACAGTAGTATCTTCAATTTCTTTAGTTTCCTTATTAACACTTGAAACATCAAGATATATAAACTCCTCATTTGGTTTTTTAGTAGGGTCAATTGTTTCAGTTTTTACTAAAACTTCCCCTAACGCCTTTTCCTCCCAATCCTTACCTTTATTCTCAAACACCCCTTGCAAATAACTTTCAAAAAGTTCTTTAGCGTTTTTGAGGTTTTGTTCGGCATTGGCTTTGGCTTTATCAATGGCTGCAAAACACTGGTCTAATAGGGATACAATACGTTTTTGTTCGGGGAGAGACTTTGGAAAATGAATTTCAATCTGTTTAAGATTATCATTGTAAAGTCTTGAAATTGTTGCTCCTTTTGATGCTCCCCAATTACATATTTCATAAAAGCGGTAGAGATAGTCGTTTAAAACCAGTTTTTCATTATTATCAATCCATACAATATTTGAGTCTTGAAAATATGCTGGCTCTCCATTATATCTTACTGTTCTCCCTATTGTACCTGATGCTGATATTAAAATGTCTCCTTTTTTAGGGAAAGAGTATTTACTACGAAACTCAATGTATCTTTCCTTAGTAATAAAGGCATCAGGAGTTTTTCCAAAAGTTCCAATTTTATAAAATGGAATATCTCCTTTGGCAGTTGTATCTTCCTTAAATATCCGCTTGCACATTGATACCTTACCAATTTCACCCAACTTCTTTATTTCCCAACCCTTCTTCATATCAATTCCAAAATTGAGTTTAAAATCTCTGCACTTTCTTTATCTAAAACCTTTATCTCTTTAAGGATATCTTTAGGCTCACGTAAACTAGATTCCTCTTTTTTGTTAGGGTTCTTAACACTTAAATCATAGGTAGTGGGATCTATATCGCTTACTTTAACAGACCAAGAGTTATCAGAATTAGCAAAGGTCTTTTGCAGTTTGATAAAATCGGCCAGGTCGTTTTCGTTTAAAGGATTGGTTTTGCCTAAGTTTCTATCCAAGTTTAACTGATAAAACCATACTTTTTTAGTAGGTGCACCTTTTTCAAAAAACAACACTACGGTTTTTACACCTGCACCGGTAAAGGTACCACCCGGTAAATCTAACACCGTATGTAAATTACAGCTTTCTAATAACTCCTTACGGATAGCTACAGTAGCATTATCGGTATTACTTAAAAAGGTATTCTTAATTACAATACCTGCTCTACCACCTGCCTTTAATGTTTTTATAAAATGCTGTAAAAACAAAGAAGCAGTTTCTCCTGTACGTATAGGGAAGTTTTGTTGTACCTCTGCTCTTTCCTTTCCACCAAATGGAGGATTAGCCAGTATTACATCAAAGCGATCTTTTTCCTGTATATCGGATAAGTTTTCTGCAAGGGTATTAGTATGGATGATATTAGGAGCTTCTACACCGTGTAAAATCATATTCATTACCCCTAATATATATGCTAAGGACTTTTTTTCCTTTCCATAAAAAGTACGCTTTTGTAAAATCTCTGTTTCTTTAGTGGTTAAGGTTTTACTTGCTTTTAAGTAATTATAAGCCTCGCACAAAAAGCCTGCAGAACCACAAGCACCATCGTAAATCTTTTCTCCAATTTTAGGCGATACCACTTTAATAATGGATGTAATTAGCGGACGAGGTGTATAGTACTCGCCACCATTACGCCCGGCATTACCCATGTTTTTAATTTTGTCCTCGTACAGATGGCTCATTTCGTGCTTTTCAGCATGGGTTCTAAACCTTAGCTCATCTATACGATTTATTACTTCACGTAAATTATAACCACTTTGGATTCGGTTTTTTAACTCGCTAAATATTTCACCAATTTTATATTCAATAGTATCGGGGCTTGATGCCTGTGCTTTAAATTTCTTTAAATAAGGGAATAACTTAGCATCTACAAACTCTGTTAGGTCATCGCCGGTTAAAGCTTTATGATGATCTATTTTACCATCTTTGGTTTTAGGAGCTGCCCAAACACTCCATTGAAATTTCTTTTCGATAATTGGGGTATACTCTTTACCGGTTAATTCAGCAGCGGTTGCTTTGTCTTTTTCTAAATCGTCGAGGTACTTTAAGAACAAAACCCAGGAGGTTTGCTCTACATAATCCAGTTCGCTACCACAGCCTGCGTCTTTGTGCAGGATATCGTCAATATTTTTAAATGTTTGTTCAAACATAAGGCCTTAATTTACAGACCTAAAATATACGAATTTTAGTTAAAATAATAAATGATGTTAGCCTATATAATGGTGGGAATTATGGGGGGTAAATAAAAAAACACCCCCGATTATTGGGGGTGTTTAAGAAGAATATTTGCAAAATTGCAAAATTGCAAAATTGCAAAATTGCAATTGGTCTATTTATCTTGATTTATACTAATAAACCCAGAGTTAGATTTTAGTAACAATTTTTCTTTTACAAGCGAATCTATATTGTTATAAACGCTTCTCTCTTTAAAATCTTTATTTTTAATTATCTTAACTAATTCGGATTGCTGTATGTTAATTTCCTTCTTAACAGTACTCAATATAGCTTCTTTAATTTCTGAAGAAGCTTTATTGTTTAAATCCGAATTGGATAATGCTTTGTCGTATATTTCTTCAGCATTATTTAAGCAACATAATAATAAATTAATTGCATCGAAGAAATTATCTTTATTTACTATAATTGTTTCCGCTCCAATAAAAGTTCCTTCGTTAACCATTTCAGAAATTCTAAACAAAGCGGCAACTCTCATTAAGTTGATGTTAAATCTAGCAACAATTGAATGAATTTCAGGTCCTTTTGAACTTATTAATTCTTTATGGATACAACTAAGAACTCTATCTTCTAACTGTATATATTCAGGATCAAAAACTACACTCTTTGGTTTTAATTCAGACTCATTAAAAATATCTCGGAATAGATTTTTATAAGGAGTTAATATTTTATTTAAATCGATACTTAATCTATCAGCTCTTTTTTTCCAATCGCACTCACCGTCATCAAACCAGAAAATGCTTCTAGATAATTCACCATTCGCTAGTTTTTTACTTGCATCATGCAATTGGTTTGGGGTGCCAGTGATTAACAATGATAATCTTGGGTTGATAATTTCATACGATTCTTCGGCTCTGTTTAATGTAATATTTTCGTTGTGGTATGCTTTTCTAAGTATAGTTGAATAATCGCCCCATTCACTTTTATTAGCTTCGTTTATTACATCAGCCTCGGTTTCTATAATAATAATCTTCCCTAAACTATCAAGGCTATTTAAAATTGCTTTAGTAGAATTATTACCACCTAAAATATATTTGCGGCGGATAGGTTTTTTAGTTTTACTTTTTTCTTCTTTACTTAATTTATTATAAGCCTCTAACTTTTTTAAATAAAGTCCGTTGCTTTCATTATCTACATCTTCTAATAAATATTCAGCACATTTGATATGAGATTTATTAGTACCAGGATTAGCATATATTTGAATGAATAGGTTTAAAGAGGTCATATTACCATTATCCAAAAATTTATTATTTGAGCAAACGAATGAAAGTGCGCCAAGTGTTGCTAATGTCGAATATTCGCTATAGTTATAGTTGGAAGTAATATCCCTTATTAAGGTAGGGATCTTTAAACTTTGGAAAGAAGGGTTTAAATTTAAAATTATTCTGTTTTCTAAAAGTATTTCCCAAAAAAGAGGTAATTCAGCTAGTAGTTCAATTGCTTTAACATCTAACAAATTTGATCCTATTTCTTTATCCTTAGTAAGCGATATATATCCTTCTATGTTTTTAGTGATAGCAACTTCCTGCTTTTCTTTTTCATCAAGTTGCATAAGATTAGTAGTTTCGATGAAATCTAGCAGCGGCATTTTTTCTGGGATTAATTCATTTATAAGAGAATAAAGGTTCTTCTTATTTAGAGTTAATTCAAGCTCATCATTATTTGGTAATATAATGTATGGATATTCTTTTTTAGTAATTATAT
>Ga0315900_10006592_pt1 | contig 15512 bp, 11 predicted proteins | sample LakEriMetagenome_FD_203521 | JGI IMG/M metagenome (GOLD analysis project Ga0315900, IMG submission 203521) | Freshwater fungal communities from buoy surface, Lake Erie, Ohio, United States - Buoy 12 MA114 | ecosystem: Environmental > Aquatic > Freshwater > Lake > Lake biofilm | place: USA: Lake...
CCGGTGTCGATGACGGCCTTGACGCGCACGCCGCCGACCATCGCCTCGACCCAGGGGACATGGCGATCCAGCAGCTTGATCCGCAGCGTCGTGAACCCGAGAGGTGCGCGCTCGCCGCTGGAGCGCGTGATCTCGATGCGGTCCCTGCGGAAGTCGGCGAGGATGCGCCGATCGCGCAGCGCGGTGGTCGCGAGCACGCCGTCAGCGCCGCCGAAAGCGTCGTCCACCACGACCATCGTCTGACGCTCCGCGAGCAGGTCGCCGATCTCGACCTGACCGACCCGCACCGTCGGCACCCGCGCGGAACCTGTGGTCCCGCGCAGCAACACCATCCGATCGAGATCCGGCTGGATCCCGAGCTTGTTGAGCGCGGCAGGCGTGAGCGCGGACCGGCTCGCGCCGGTGTCGAGCACGAGCCGCAGCGGTCCCTTGCCGTCGACGGTCACGGGCGCCCAGATGCGGCCGATGCGGTCGCGCAGGGTGGGCGCGACATACCGCGGCTCGGGCGCCGTCACCTTCACCTCTTCGAGCTTCAGCTCCTCGAGCGGCGCGCTCGGTGCGACGGATGTCGGCGGCGCGATGGGAGGGGTCTGCTGTGCGACCAGCACGGTCGAGACCGCCGCGATCGCCAGCACGGCCATCGCTGGACGCGCGTGGCGCGCTGCCCGATAGTGCGGCGCAGGGCGTCCTCGCTGCGGGGGCGCGGGAGAGGTGGATGATGCGTCGGCTGAAGCGTGCGGCGTCATGGATCGGCGTGTCGTTGCTGGTGGTGGTCGTGGCGGGCATCGTCTGGCTGCGGCCGACCTGGTTGCCCACCTTCGATGCCGCGGCCTACCGCGGTCTCGGTGACCGTTACGATGTGCGCATCTTACGCGACGATTTCGGCGTCCCGCACATCTATGGACGGCGTGACGAGGATGTCGCCTTCGGGCTCGCGTACGCGCATGCCGAGGACGACTTCGCGACGCTGCAGCAGAGCCTGATGACGAGCCGCGGCCGGCTCGGTCGGGTCGACAACCAGACACCGCGACTGATCAACGCGCTGGCCGGTGCGGTCGGTCTTCCGGCGCCGATGGCGGTGGAGGGCGCCGATCCCGCGGTGTCCGACTATCTCGTCGCGTTGCTGCGGGTGCGCGAACGGGTGCAGGAGGGTCTGCCGCGTGCTCTCGACGCCGGACAGGTCGCGCCGAAGACGCTGGCCGTGCTGCAGGGCTACGCCGACGGCATCAACCTCTACGCCGCGCTGCATCCGCGTGAGGTCGTGCACGGCTTCGAGGCCGTGAAGGCCGAGGACCTGGTGTCGGGCTTCACTTTCTTCACGCCGCTCTTCTTCGGGTTGGAGCGCGACATCCGGGCGCTCTTCGGCCCCGGCCCGCCCGCCGAGTCCGTACCGCAGGGCGGCGGGTCGAACGCGATGGCGGTCGCGCCCTCGCGCACGCCGGACGGCGCGACGCGGCTGCTCATCAACTCGCACCAGCCCTACACCGGGCCGCTCGCCTGGTACGAGGTGCGGCTCAAGTCCGAGGAGGGATGGGACATGGCGGGCGGCGTCTTCCCCGGCTCGCCGTTCATCCTGCACGGTTTCGGTCCGACGCTCGGTTGGGCGAACACGGTCAACACGCCCGACCTCTCCGACACCTATCGCCTCGCCGTCGACCCGCAGGACCCCGACCGCTACCGCTTCGATGGTGCGTGGCGACAGCTCGAGAAGCGCGATGCGGAGCTCGAGCTGCGCGTGTTCGGCCGCATCGCCATCCGGGTACGGCGCGAGGCGCTCTGGTCGGTGCATGGCCCCGTGCTGCGTCGGCCACATGGCACCTACGCGCTGCGATACGCCAACATCGACCGTGTGGATGCGGTGCAGGCCTACTACCAGCTCAACCGCGCGCGGGATTGGGCGGCCTTCGAAGCGGCGCTGCGGCTGCAGGCCATCCCCAGCCAGAACTATGTCTACGCCGACGCCACAGGCCGCATCGCCTACATCTACAACGCCGTGTTCCCGCGCCGCGATCCGTCGTTCGCATGGCGCGGCGTGCTGCCGGGCGACACTTCGCGCGCGCTGTGGACCGGCTATGAGCCGTTCGAGGTGGTGCCGAAGGTGATCGCGCCGTCCTCGGGCTATGTGTTCAACGCCAACCACACGCCGCTGCTCTCGAGCGGGCCCGGCGACGAGCCCGTCGCAGCCGACTTCCCGGCCACCCTCGGCCTCGAGACCCGCGTCACCAACCGCGGGCTGCGCTTCAAAGAACTGCTCGCGGCCGACGACTCGGTGACGGCGTCGGACTTCGAGGCCATCAAGTACGACAAGCGCTATTCGCGGGATTCACTGATCGCACAGCTCGTCACCCGTCTCGTCGCGCGCGACCTCTCCAAGGAACCGGATGCCGACGCGCTCGGCCGCGCGCAAGCGGTGTTGCGCAGCTGGGACCTCGGCGCCGAGGCGGCGAACCGCGGCACGGCGCTCGCGGTGCTGGCCGGCATGCCGGTGGTGGGCCGGGTGCTCACCGGCGAGCCGCCGGCCGACGAGCTCGAGGCGCTGCGCGGCGCGGTCGCGGTGCTGCAGCGCCACTTCGGGCGGCTGGATCCGCAGTGGGGCGAGGTGAGCCGCTTCCGTCGCGGCGCCATCGACGAGCCGACCGACGGCGGTCCGGATGTGCTGCGGGACTTCGAGGCCGGCATGGAGCCGGATGCCGACGGTCGGTTGGTGGCGCGCAAGGGCGATACGCTCTATTACTTCGTCGAGTGGGACCGCGAGGGTCGACTGAAGGCGCACGGCATCCACCAGTTCGGTTCGGCGACCCTCGATGCGGCCTCGCCGCACTACGCCGATCAGGCACCCCTGTTCCTCGCCGAGCGCACCAAGTCCGTACGCTTGGACGAGACCGATGTACGCCGGGTCGCGCGGCGCGAATACCGTCCCGGGCGCCCCGCCGCGCCCGCGGTGGCCGTCCCCGATTGACAAAAAAGCCGCCCGCCGCCACCGTTCCCCCATGAGCACCCCCACCGATGTGTCGCCGCAGCCGCGCGACCTGCGCTTCGACCTCGAGGCCCATCGCGGCACGCACTGGATGAACGGGGATCCGGTGGGCACCGCCGTGTTCAACGCGCTGTCGTTGACCTTCCCCGACGGCGAGAAGATGTTCATGGACTCGGTGCGGCACTACCGCTCGCGCCTGACCGGGCGGCTCGCGGAGGATGTCCGCGCCTTCCTCGCGCAGGAGGCGATCCACGCCCGCGAGCACCACGCGTTGAACTCGCTGATCGACCGCGGGCGCTACCCGGTCGCCGAGATCGAGTCGCGCATCCGCAAGCGCATCGCCTTCGCCCGCAAGCGCGGACCCATCCGCATGCTCTGCGCCACCACCGCGCTGGAGCATTTCACGGCGATGATGGCCGAGACCCACGATCTGATGCAGGACAAGCTCTTCGGGCGCACCGCACCCGAGCTCGAGCGTCTGTGGCGGTGGCATTCTTTGGAGGAGACCGAGCACAAGGCGGTCGCCTTCGACGTGTTCATGGAGGTGACGCGGGACTGGCCGGCGTGGCGGCGCTACATGCTGCGCGTCTGGTCGATGGTGTTCATCAGCTTCATGTTCACGCGCAACATCACGCAGTACGCGTCGCTGCTGCTGCAGGCCGAGGGCTACACGCCGCGCGAGGCCCGCAAGGCCGTGCGCCGGTTCCTGTGGGGCGACCCCGGCATCTTCCGCGCCAACCCCCGCACCTACTTCGCGTGGTACCGCCCGGGCTTCCATCCCTGGGACATCGACAACCGCGCGCAGATGGCGCGTTGGCAGGCGGAGTTCGCCGCCGAGACCGCCGCCGCGGGGATCCCCGCAGCCGGCGCGATCAGTCGCCGCGCAGCGACTTGAGGGCGGATTCGCAGAGCTTCTGATGCTCCTCGCCGAGCGGGCCCTTGCGTCCGGCTTCAGCGAGGCTCTCGATGACCAAGGTCGCGAACGCCGCGCGGCCGCGCTGCCGGGCGAGCGCGATGCGCAGGTGCTCGAGCACCTTGTCCTTGGCATCGAGCTCGCGCACCAACGGGTCCCAGTGCGGTGCGCGGAAGCGGTCCATCAGCGTGTCGACGACATCCTTGCGGGCCGCCAACACCTCGGGGGTGAAGTCGTTCTCGGCGAAATCGCGCAGACCTGCGACATCGCGCAGACCGGCGTCGGTCACGCGCTCGAAGCCCATGGTCCAATCCGGATGCTCGCGGCGCTCGATGGGCTTGCGCGACAGGATGCGGATGTCGTCGTGACGGGAGTCGCGGGCGATGCGGCCGACGAGCTCGTCCACCGCCGTCTCGGCGCCCTCGATGACCTGCAGGAAGGTGCCATTGCCGTAGAACAGCATGCCGGTGATGCCGCGCGCGGTGTTGTTCGCGTGGCACTGCTGCAGCAGCGCCAACAGCTGCTCCGACGAGAAGGGCGATGACGCCCGGCTGAGGTAAGAGATCTGGATCATGGTCAGCGCCTCCATGGCAATGCAGCGGCTCTACAGCCCGATCCCCCGCAGGCCATCTTAGCCCAAGCGCCGCTTGGGTGGCGTCCCGTCATGGGTTACCGTAAGCCGATGCACCGCAAGATGTTGTCTTTGGCCCTCGGATTCCTCGGTGTCGCAGCCCACGCCGCGCCGCCGGTCGCCTTCGAGGATCCCGACCGTCGTACGAAGCTGGCCACGGCCTATCCCGAGGTCGACCGGGTGATGCGCGAGTTCGTCGCGCGCGAGAACGTCCCCGGCGCCGCCTGGGGCATCGTCATCGACGGCGAGCTCGCCCACATCGGCACCGTCGGGTTGCGCGATGTCGAGGGCGGCCAGCCGGTGCGGGGTGACTCGGTGTTCCGCATCGCCAGCATGACCAAATCGTTCACGGCGATGGCGATCCTGAAGCTGCGTGACCAGGGCAAGCTCTCGCTCGATGATCCCGTCGAGCGGTATGTCCCGGAACTTCGCGGCCTGCGACCGCTGACGACCGATGCGCCGCCCATCACGCTGCGGCATCTTCTGACCATGTCGGCGGGGTTCCCCGAGGACAACCCTTGGGGCGATCAACAGCTCGGCATCTCGGAGCAGGAGTTCTCGGCGCTGATGCGTTCGGGCATCCCGTTCTCCAACCCGCCCGGCATCGCCTATGAGTACTCGAACTACGCGTACGCCATCCTCGGCCGCGTGGTCACGAACGTCTCCGGTGTGCCCTACACGGGATATGTGGAGCGCGAGATCCTGCGACCGCTCGGCATGACCTCGACCACGCTCGAGCCGCGTGCGGTGCCGCCGGCGCGGCTCGCTCAGGGCTACCGCTGGGAGGATGCGCGCTGGAAGCGCGAGCCGCAGCTGCCGGACGGCGCCTTCGGCGCGATGGGCGGCATGCTCACCTCGCTCGAGGACCTCGGGCGCTACGTCGGTCTCTTGTTGGGCGCCTGGCCGCCGCGCGACGCCGCCGAGACCGGTCCCGTATCCCGCGCGTCGCTTCGCGAGATGCAGCAGATGTGGCGCGCGCGGCCCGCGATGGTGACGCGCGACGCCGCCGGCGCCGTGCAGCTGAACGCATCCGGCTACGGTTATGGGCTGCGCATCTCGCAGACCTGCGATCTCGCGCATGTGGTGGCGCACAGCGGCGGGTTGCCGGGTTTCGGTTCGCAGATGCGTTGGCTGCCGGAATACGGCGTCGGTCTGATCGCCTTCGGCAACCGCACCTACACGCCCTGGGGTGACGCCTTCGGTCCGGCGCTCGCGGCGCTCAAAGATTCTGGCGGGCTTCGGCCGCGCGCGGTCCAACCCTCCGGCGCGCTCGTCGAGGCGCGCGAGCAGGTGACGGCGCTGGTGGGCGCCTGGGACGATGCCGCCATCGAGCGGCTCGCTGCGGTGAACCTCTTCCTCGACCGCGACAAGGCGCGGCGCCGCGCGGAGTTCGCGCAGCTTCGCGCCGAGGTCGGCGGGTGCCGTGATGCGGGCGGCTGGGTGTCGATCGAGAACCGCCTCCGCGGCGATTGGTTGCTGCGCTGCGAGCGGGGCGATCTCATCGCTTCGGTGACCTTGGCGCCCACCGAGCCGCCCAAGGTGCAGCACCTCGAGCTGCGCCGCGCGCCGCCGGGCGGCCCGGCCGCTGCGCGGACCTGCCCCTGAGCGCCCGCTGCCCGGCTTTCCGCCGCTACTTGGCGGCGGGGTAGGTGAGCGGTGAGTCGGGGCCGACCGGGAGCCCGAAGCCGAGCCAGATCGCGAACACGATCGACCAGCCCACCAGGAAGGTCAGGGAGTACGGCAGCATCACCGCGACGATGGTGCCGATGCCGGTCTTCGGCTCGTACTTCTGGAAGAAGGCGATGATGAGCGCGAAGTAGCTCAGCATGGGCGAGATGATGTTGGTGACGCTGTCGCCGACGCGGTAGGCGGTCTGGGTCAGCTCCGGCGAGTAGCCGAGCAGCATGAACATCGGCACGAACACCGGCGCCATCAGCGCCCACTTCGCGGAAGCCGACCCCATGAAGAGGTTGATGAACGCCGTCAGCAGGATGAAGAGCACGAACAGCGGCAGCGCCGACAGCCCGAGCGCCTTAAGCGACTCCGCGCCGTTGACCGCCATGATGAGCCCGAGCTGCGTCCAGTTGAAGAACGCCACGAACTGCGCCGCGAAGAACACCAGCACGAGGTAGCTGCCGAGCGTCGCCATGCTGGCGCTCATGCCCTTGATGACATCGTTGTCGCTGCGCACCGTGCCTGCGCCGACGCCGTAGGCGATGCCGAGCGCCACGCCGATGATGAAGATGAGCGCTACGACGCCCGACATCAAGGGCGACTTCAGCAGGTCGCCCGTCTCCGCATCGCGCAGGAAGCCCGCGCCGGGCAGGCTGCCCACGGGCAGCGCGGACCACACGATCAGCAGCGTGAGGGCGAGCAGGGCGATGCCCGCGAAGCGCAGGCCGCGGCGCTCGGTGACGGAGAGCGGCGCGCCCATGGCGGCATCGGCGGCATCCGCCTGGAACACGCCGTCCGGGAAGCGCTTGGCGGTGAACTTCTCGGTGACCCACCAACCGAGCAGCGTGATGACGGGAGTGGAGAACGCCATGAAGAACCAGTTGGCGGCCGGGCTGACCGAATATGTCGGGTCGACGATGCGGGCCGCTTCCTGCGATAGGCCCGAGAGCAGCGGGTCGATGGTGCCGATCAGCAGGTTGGCCGAGTAGCCGCCCGACACGCCGGCGAAGGCCGCCGCCATGCCGACGATGGGATGCCGCCCCGCCGAGATGAAGATGAGCCCGGCGAGGGGGATCAGCAGCACATAGCCGATCTCGCTCGCCATGTTGGACATCACGCCGGCGAACACCACGATCGGCGTCAGCAGGCGGCGCGGCGCCGACAGCACGAGCTTGCGCAGCGAGGCGGCGATCAGGCCGGAGTGTTCGGCGACGCCGATGCCGATCAGCGCGACCAGCACGGTGCCGAGCGGTGCGAAGCCGGTGAAGTTGGTCACGAGGTTGGTGAGGATGCGGTGCAGGCCCTCGAGGCTCAGCAGGTTCACGGCGCTGACGGTCTTGCCGGTCGTCGGGTGCTGCACCTCGAGGCCGGCGAGCGAGGCGAGCCACGACGCGAAGATGACGAGCAGTGCGAGCAGCGCGAACAGCGTCGCCGGATGGGGCAGGGCGTTGCCGCCGCGCTCGATGGCGTCGAGGATGCGCTCGAGGCGGGTCTTGGTCGTCTTGTCGGTCGTGTTCATGATCCGCTCGCTGACAGGCGTCGTGGCTTGAGTCCCGCCGCACGCAAGGTCTCTTCGACCTGCGCGGTATGCGCCGCGTCGCGGGTCTCGATGGTGAAGTCGAGGTCGGCGGCCTTGGCCGACACGTCGAGGAACAACCGGTGATGGGTGACATCGATGATGTTGCCGCCCGCCTCGCCGATGAGGCCTGCGATACGACCGAGCGTGCCGGGCAGGTCGGTGATCTCGAAGCGCAGCGTGACCAGCCGCTGTTCGCGTACCAGTTGGCGCTGCAGGACGATGCCGAGCAGGCGCGTGTCGATGTTGCCGCCGCAGAGGACGATCCCGACCTTGCGGCCGCGGAAGCGCTCCGGGTGGGTGAGCAACGCCGCGAGGCCGGCCGCACCCGCGCCCTCGACCACGGTCTTCTCGATGGCGATCAACAGGCTGATGGCGTTCTCGATGTCGGCCTCGTCGACCAGCAGGATCCCGCGCGCGTGCTCGCGCAGGATGGCGGAGGTGATGCGGCCCGCGTTGCGCACCGCGATGCCCTCGGCGATCGTGGTGGTGCCGCACTCCAGGGGCTGATCGTTGAGCAACGCGTGCATCGAGGGGAAGGCCCGCGTCTGTACACCGAAGATCTCGATGTCCGGCCGCGTCGCATGCGCGGCCACCGCCATGCCGGCGAGCAGGCCGCCGCCGCCCACCGGCACGCAGAGGCAGTCGATCTCAGGCTGGTCCTCGAGCATCTCGAGCGCGACCGTGCCCTGGCCGGCGATGACCGCCTCGTCATCGTAGGGGTGCACCAGCACCAGGTCCTCGGCGGCGACGAGTTCGTGCACCTTGAGCTCGGATTCGGCGAGGTGCTGGCCGTGCAGCACCACGCGCGCGCCGAGCTGCCGCGTCTGCTGCACCTTGATGAAGGGCGTCGAGATCGGCATGACGATGGTCGCGGGCACGCCCATCCGTTGCGCGTGGTAGGCCACGCCCTGGGCATGGTTGCCTGCGGACATCGCGATCACGCCGCGCCGGCGCTGCGCCTCGTCGAGCGACAGCAGCTTCACCAGCGCGCCGCGCTCCTTGAACGAGGCGGTGAACTGGTGGTTCTCGAACTTCAGGAACACATCGGTGCCGGCCATCGCCGAGAGCGTCTCGGACCGGAGGCAGGGCGTGCGGACGATGCGGCCGGCGAGCTGCGCCGCGGCCTTGCGGATGTCTTCGACGGTGACGGTCATGCGTACATGATACCTTTGGACACCGCTGTCATGACCTCGCCCTCCGAATCCCCCCTGCAACGCTGGCGCCAGGGCACTCTCGCCCCGTTCCAGCACCGCGTGTTCGCCCTCTTCTGGTGGGCGGCGCTGGTGTCGTCCTTCGGCAGCCTCATCCAGACCGTCGGCGCCTCATGGCTGATGGCGACCATCTCCCCCTCGCCCGACATGGTCGCGCTGGTGCAGACCGCGGGCACGCTGCCGTTCTTCTTCCTGTCGCTGGTCGCGGGCGCCTTCGCCGACACCCACGACCGGCGCATCGTCATGCTGGCCTCGCAGGGGCTGATGATGGTGGCCTCCGTGGTGCTGGTCGGCATCGCCTTCGCCGGCAGGGTGACCCCGGAGTCGCTGCTGCTGCTGACCTTCCTGATCGGTTGCGGCGCGGCCGCGTTCGCGCCCGCCTGGCAGGCCTCTATCGGCGAGATGGTGCCGCGCGAGCAGGTCCCGGCCGCGATCATGGCCAACGCCTTCGGCTTCAACCTCGCGCGCAGCGTCGGCCCGGCGATCGGCGGTGTGGTGGTGGCCGTGCTCGGCGCCGCCGCCGCCTTCCTCGTCAACGCGCTGTCGTACCTCGGCATGCTGGCCGTGATGCTCTGGTGGCGTCCGCAGCGCACCGCGAGCACGCTGCCCCGCGAGCCGCTCGGTTCGGCGATCGCCGCGGGCGTGCGTTACGCGTCGCTGTCGCCGCATCTGCTCGCGATCCTGTTCCGCTGCCTGCTGTTCACGGTGCCGCTCGCGGCGGTGCCGGCGCTGATGCCGGTGGTGGCGCGCGACCTGCTGGGCGGCGGCGCGCAGACCTACGGTCTGCTGCTCGGCGGTTTCGGCTTCGGCGCGATGATGGGCGCGTTGTCGAGCGCGGCGCTGCGCGCGCGTTTCACGAGCGATGCGCTGCTGCGCGGTCTGTGCGTGGTCGCGGGCCTCGCGATGGCGGGCATCGCGTTCGCGCCTTGGGCGCCGCTCAACCTGCTCGCGCATCTGGTGGCGGGCTTCGTGTGGACCCTCGGTCTCGCCACCTTCAACATCGCGGTGCAGATGTCCTCGCCGCGTTGGGTCATGGCGCGCATGCTCGCGCTCTACCAGACCTTCGCCTTCGCAGGCATGGCGTTGGGTTCCTGGGGGGCGGGTCTGCTCGCGGCGGATCTCGGGCTGCGCAGCACGCTCGGGCTCGCCGGTGCGCTGGCGCTCGCCACGGTGCCCTTCGCGCGCTGGCTGCCGGTCTCGGTGGCGCGGCTCGGTTCGCTCGACCCCTACGCGGCGCCCGAGGTGCAGCCGCCGAAGGCCGAACTCGACGAGTCATCAGGCCCGATCGTGGTCACCATCGAGTACCGGGTGCCGCCGCAGAACGCCGTGGAGTTCGCGGAGGTCATCAACGACCTCGGCCGCATCCGCCGCCGCGACGGCGCGCGCGCGTGGTCGGCGAGCCAGGACATCGACGACCCCGTGCTGTGGGTGGAGCGCTTCGAGAGCCCGACCTGGGCCGACCACCTGCGTCGCTATGCGCGGCCCACCCTCGCCGATCAGGCGATCCGTGAGCGCCTGCGGCAGCTCATCGAAGGCGAGCGCGGCAGCATGCGCCGCTATGTGGTGCGTCCGGCGGGTGCGGAGCCTTTGGGCGGCGCGGTCGTGCGACCGGAGCCGGTCGACCGCACCGCCGATCACGGTTGAGGTCCGGGCCGGGCGGGGACGGGTACGATAGGGAGATGGAAACCCCGACCTCCCGCTCCAGCGACCCCATCGCCCGTCTCGCCCGCTCGCGCCACGAGTTCGGCGAGCACGGCGGCGTCAACCTCTCGATCGAGACCAGCGCGACCTTCACGGTGCTGGAGGCCGGCAAGATGCCGGAGATCTTCGGCGGCCGCGCAGGTCCCCAGGGCGGCTGCTTCCTCTACGGCAGGCATTTCAACCCGACGGTGATGGTGCTGTCGCGGCATCTCGCCGCGCTCGAGGCGCTGCCGAGCGCCTACTGCACGGCGAGCGGCATGGCGGCGATCTCCGGCACGCTGCTGCAGGCCTGCGACAGCGGCGACCACATCGTCGCCGGTCAGGCGCTCTACGGCGGCACCTGGGCGCTGCTGCACGACTACCTGCCGCGCAAGGCGGGCATCGGGGCCACCTTCGTCGACCTGTCGGACCTCGATGCCGTGGCGCGCGCCTTCACGCCGCGCACACGCGTCCTCTACTGCGAGACGCTCTCCAACCCGACGCTGCGGGTGGCCGACCTGCCGGCGCTCGCCCGCATCGCGCACGAGCGCGGGGCCAAGCTGGTCGTCGACAACACCTTCGCGCCGGTCGCGGTGACCCCGGCGCTGCACGGCGCCGATGTGGTCATCCACAGCCTCACCAAGTTCATCAACGGCGCCTCCGACATCGTCGCGGGCTGTGTCTGTGCGAGCGGCGAGTTCATCGACCAGCTCTACGACCTGCACTTCGGCAGCCTGATGCTGCTCGGACCCGCGATGGATCCGCGCGCCGCCTACGAGGTGGCGACGCGCATGCCGAACCTCGGGCTGCGCATCACCGAGCATGCGCGGCGCGCGCTCGCCTGCGCCGAGCGTCTGGAGGCGCTCGGCGCCGCGGTGATCTATCCCGGCCTCGCCTCGCACCCCGACCACGCCGTGTTCCGTCGCATCGCCAACCCCGGCTACGGCGCGGGCGGACTGCTGAGCGTCGATCTCGGTACGGCCGAGCGCGCTTATCGCTTCATGGAGCACCTGCAGAACATCGAAGATTTCGGCTACATGGCCGTGAGCCTCGGCTATAGCGACACCCTGATGAGCGCGAGCGCCTCGAGCACCTCGAGCGAACTCGACGAGGCCTCGCTGCGCGCCGCGGGCATCAGCCCGGGGCTGGTGCGTCTTTCGGTGGGCTACACTGGAACCTTGGAGGACCGTCTCGACCAACTGGAGCGCGGCTACCGCGCCGCCGGAGGCTGAACATGCAGGAACAGGCCATCGCCCGCCCCGTCGACCGTTTCTTCGACGCCTATTCGGCGGACCATCGCGACGCGACCAACCAGCTGCTGCATGTGCTCTGCGTGCCGGCGATCGTGTGGTCGCTGCTGGCGCTGGTGTACTGCATCCCGCTCGGCGAGGGTGCGCCCGCGGGGCTCCTCGCCGCGGTGCTCGCGGTGGTGGCGGTCGCGTTCTGGTGCTGGCTGTCGCTGCCGCTGGGGATCGGTGCCGGCGTCGCGATGGCGCTGTCTTTCTGGTCGGTGGCGGCGCTGCACGCGGCGCTCGGCAGCGGCGGACTCGCCGTCGTCGGCGCGGTGGTGTTCGTCGTGGCCTGGGTCGGGCAGTTCATCGGCCATCACATCGAAGGCCGCCGCCCGAGCTTCTTCACCGATCTCGTTTACCTGATGATCGGCCCGGTCTGGGTGCTCGCCAAGGCCTACCGTAAGGCCTCGCTCGCCTACTGAATCATCTCGGCTCGAGCTGTCTGCCGTTCGGGTCGAAGAAACGCGTCACGGTGCATTCGCGCAGGTAGGGCCGCGTCTTGCGGTCGCACTGCACCTCGGCGACCTTGGCCGCGGTCTCGCGCGAGTCGAGACCGCAGCTGAACTCGTGCCAATGGAACCCGTCATCGTTCTGCAGGAACACATCGACGCTCCACCGCGCCGGGAAGCACCACGCGATGCGCTTGCAGGCCTGGGCGTTGCCGCCCTCGCGGATGCACTTCTCGCGGGCGCAGGCGAAGGCCTTCTCCGGCGTGCCGCCGGTGCAGACGCCCGAGCCCATCTCCGGGGCGTGGACGAAGGCGATGCCGGTGGGGCCCGTGGCCTGCGCGGCGGCGCTGAGGCAGAGCGCGGCGAAAGCCGTGATCCAGAGACGCTTCATGACGGACCCCTCGGGCATGGCCTGTGCTGGGTGCATACTATCCGAGGTCAGTCGACCCACGGGAGTCCCGCCATGCACCGGATCTTCGTCCTTGGTCTGTCCCTCCTAGCCGGCCTGGTCCACGCGGCACCTGCGGAGGCGTCCGACGCGCGGCGTTGGATCATGACGGTCGACAACGGCAAGCCCGCCGGCGAGCTCGTCGTTCGCTGCGCCGATGGCGGCGACTGCCAGACCCGCTACATCTTCAAGGACAACGGCCGCGGCCCGGAGATCACGGAGCGTTATCGGGTCGCCGCGGACGGCACGCTCGCGCGCTACGAAGCGAAGGGCAAGACCACCTTCGGGTCGGTCGTCGACGAGCGCTACGAGGGCAAGGGACGCGGCGGCTCCTGGCGCTCCACAACCGAGCGGGGCGGCAGCGATGACGCGCTCGGCAAGCTCTACCTGCCGCTCAACGGCTCGGGCATCGTCTACGAGAACATGCTGCGGCTCACCACCGGCGGCCGCACGCTCGATACGCTGCCGGTCGGCAGCGTGAAGCGCACCACGCTCACCCGCGCCACCGTGGGGCAGGGCGCGGCGCGGCGCGAGGTGGAACTGGTCGCGTTCACCGGCCTCGGTTTCACGCCGGAGTTCGTGTGGGCGACGCCGGGCGACCGGCCGGAATTCTTCGGTGTGGTGGTGCCGGGCTATCTCGCGGCGCTGCCCGAGGGCTATCAGGACGAGGAGGCAAGGCTCACGGACCTGCAGAAGGAGGCCGAGGCCGCGCTGCTCGGCACCATGACCGCGCGGCTCGCGAAGCCGATGCCCGGCCTCAGCGTCATCCGCAACGCCAAGGTGTTCGACGCCGAGAACGCGCGCCTCCATGACGGGCTGCGCGATGTCTACATCCAGCGCGGTCGAATCATCGCCATCACGCGCTCCGACGCGCCGCTCGAGGGCTTCACGCCCACCCGCCAGGTCGATGCCGCAGGTCGCGTGCTGCTGCCCGGCCTCTACGACATGCACGGCCATGTCGGTCGTTGGGGCGGCGGCCTCAACCTCGCGGCGGGCGTGACCACTTCGCGTGATGTCGGCAACGACAACGCCACGCTGCAGCAGATGATCGACGAGACCGCCGATGGACGGCTCTTCGGCCCGCAGATCGTCGCCGCCGGTTTCCTGGAGGGCGAGAGCCCCTACAGCGCGCGCAGCGGCTTCGTGGTGAGCACGCTGGAGGAGGCGAAGCGTGCGGTCGACTGGTATGCCGCACACGGCTACATCCAGATCAAGGTCTACAACAGCTTCCCGCGCCAGCATCTGCGCGAGACCGTGGCCCACGCGCATTCGCGCGGCCTGCGGGTGAGCGGCCATGTGCCGGCGTTCATGCGTGCTGCGGAGGTGGTCGAGGCCGGCTTCGACGAGGTCAACCACATCAACCAGGTGATGTTGAACTTCCTGGTCGACGACAAGACCGACACGCGCACCTTGCAGCGCTTCTACCTGCCCGCCGAGCGCACGGCGGGCCTCGATTTCGATGGGCCGAAGGTGCAGGCGTTCATCAAGCTCCTGCAGGAACGCGGCACGGTCATCGACCCGACGCTGACCACCTTCGATTTCCTGCGCCAGCGCGATGGTCAGCCCTCGGAGGCCTTCAAGGCGATCATGCCGAACATGCCGGCGGGCTTCCAACGCTCGCGCATGAGCGGAGGCATGGACATCCCGAACGACCGCGTGCAGGCGCTCTACGACAAGTCCTACTCGCGCATGATCGAGTTCGTCGGGCGTCTGCATCGCGCGGGCATCCCGCTGGTGGCGGGCACCGATGAGATCGAAGGCTTCACGCTGCACCGCGAACTCGAGCTCTACACGATGGCCGGTATCCCGGCGGGCGAGGTGCTGCGCATCGCCACCTGGAACGGCGCCAAGTACACGCGCACGCTCGCCGACCGCGGCAGCATCGAGGTCGGCAAGGTCGCCGACCTCGTGCTCGTCGACGGCGATCCGACGCAGGACATCACGGCGCTGAAGCGCATCGCGCTGGTGGTGACGCAGGGCCGCAGCATCGACCCCTCGGCGGTGTACAGCGAGCTCGGCATCAAGCCGTTCGTCGCGGAGGTGCCGCGCTGGATGGAGCCGCGCTGAGCGGCGCGCGCGGCGGGGCAGCATCGATGGGCGCATACGACTACTCGCGCATCCCGGCGCTGCCGCCGGAGGTGTTCGTCGCGCCGCTGCGCAAGCCCGCGGGCTTGGGCGAGGACTGGTTGGAGCCCGCTCAGCGGGACTACTCCGCGGCCGAGCACCGCATCTGGGACGAGCTCTACGCGCGGCAGATGGCGCTGCTGCCGGGTCGCGCATGCCGGGAGTTCATGCAGGGCCTCGAGCGGCTCGACCTCGGCCGCGGCGGCATCCCCGAACTCGGCGCGCTCAATGAAAAACTCCGCGCGCTCACCGGTTGGACGGTGGTGCCGGTGCCGATGCTCATCCCGGACCAGGTGTTCTTCTACCATCTGGCGAACCGCCGCTTCCCCGCCGGCAACTTCATCCGCACCCGTGAGCAGCTCCACTACATCCAGGAGCCCGATGTCTTCCACGATGTCTTCGGGCATGTGCCGCTGCTCACCGACCCGGTGTTCGCCGAGTATCTGGCGGCATACGGTCGCGCCGGCTGGAAGGCGCTGCGCTACAACCGCCTCAAGGCGCTGTCCGCGCTCTACTGGTACACGGTGGAGTTCG
>Ga0315900_10006596_pt1 | contig 15504 bp, 13 predicted proteins | sample LakEriMetagenome_FD_203521 | JGI IMG/M metagenome (GOLD analysis project Ga0315900, IMG submission 203521) | Freshwater fungal communities from buoy surface, Lake Erie, Ohio, United States - Buoy 12 MA114 | ecosystem: Environmental > Aquatic > Freshwater > Lake > Lake biofilm | place: USA: Lake...
ATAGTAGTTGACGGCAATACCGGTGAGCAACAGCAACAGGAAGAAATAGTCGCCGAAGATCCTTTTGAACTCTATTTTAAATTTTCCTAAAAAGAGCTGCATCCGTTCATAATTGGTTCAGGCAAGGTAATTCTTTGTATTCCAGGGGCTGGAACGGCTTAATCTGCTCAAATATACGCTACACCCGCCTGCTCAACTTTGTTTGTAACGTGAAATTCAACGTTTTATTGAAAACCCTTTCTTAATTTGCCCCCCTTAATGATCCCCCAGGAGACGATACAGCAGATTCAGAACAGGATCGATATCATCGAGATCGTAGGAAGCTTTGTGAAACTAAAGAAACGAGGTTCCAATTACCTCGGTCTTTGCCCATTCCACAATGAAAAAACGCCCTCATTTACCGTCTCCCCTTCCAAGGAGATCTACAAATGCTTTGGTTGCGGCCGCTCTGGCAACACCATCAGTTTTGTGATGGAGCACGAAAAATATTCGTACGTAGAAGCGCTTAAATGGCTGGCAGCGAGGTACAATATTGAGATCGAGGAAGAATACCGGAACCCGGAGCAAAAACTCCAGCAGCAAACGGCTGATAGCCTTTTTATCCTGAACAAGTTTGCCCAGGAGTTTTTCTCAAAACAACTGCTCGGGGAGGAAGAAGGAAGAATCGCAGGACTGGGTTATCTGCGGGAAAGGGATTTTCACGACGAAACAATTGAGAAGTTCCAGTTGGGCTATTGCCCTGAGGATGGGCAGGCCTTCTCCAAAACGGCACTGGAAAAACAATATAGCTCAGATATCCTGCTCAAGAGCGGCCTGGTAGCGATGCGGGATAACCGATTGGTGGACAACTACCGGGGCAGGATCATCTTTCCGATCCATAACCAAAGTGGTAAGATCCTGGGGTTTGGTGCAAGGCTGATTCGTAAGAATGACCGCGCACCCAAATACATCAATACGCCTGAAAATGAGATCTATTTCAAAAGCAAGTTGCTCTATGGAATGTATTTCGCCAGGCAGGCCATTGACAAACAGAACGAGTGCCTGCTGGTAGAAGGCTATACAGATGTTATTTCCCTTCAACAGGCGGGTATTGAAAATGTTGTAGCCTCCGGGGGAACAGCACTCACCATTGACCAACTTCGGCTGATCCGGAAGTACACCCAGAACCTTACCATCGTCTATGATGGCGATAGCGCGGGAATCAAAGCGGCGGCAAGGGGACTGGACCTGGCCCTGGAGGAAGGTCTTAACGTGCGGCTGGTATTGATCCCGGACAATGAGGATCCGGATAGCTATGTGAAGAAGATCGGTTCAACTGCCTTCAAGAACTTCATTGAGAAGGAACGGAAAGACATCATCCTGTTCCAACTGGAAATAGCGTTGAAAGACGCAGGCAATGACCCCACCCGGAAATCTGCAGTGGTGAACCAGATCGCAGAAAGCATCTCGCGGATCAATAAAGCAGAGGACTTCACCAAGCAGCAGGATTATATCCATCGCTGTGCGGAATTACTGAAGATCGACGAAGAAGGCCTTACGGCACTGGTGAACAAGAACATCCGGGAAAGGCTCCAGGTTGAAGAGAAAAAACAGGCCACTGCCGAAGCCAAAGCCGAAACAGAACTGCCACCGGAACAGGAAGAAGGCTTCGAGCTGATGTTCCGGGATGAGCTGCAGGAACGAGCCATGGTTCGCTCCCTCATGGAGTTCGGCATCAAACCATGGGATGATACACGTACCGTAGCTGATTTCATATTCGAAGAGATGGAAGAGAATGGATTGAACGAAATGTTCGACAACAAGCAGTTGCTGGAGATCATTGAAGTCTACCGCCAGTGGTACAAGGCCGGCATAGAGCCTACGGCCAAAAGTTTTCTATATCACGAGAACGAACAACTGAATATACTGGCCGTTTCGCTGATGGATAATTCCGCTTTTGAGATCAGCCCCAACTGGAGTGAGCATTTTGACAGGCCGGTTCCGTCAAGGGATGAGGTCTATCAAACCGAAGTCACCTCCTGCATGAATTACCTGAAGCTTAGAAAGATCAAAAGACTGATCACCGAAAACCAGAAAGACATGGAGAAAAGCCATGACCCGGCCATACTCAATAACCTGGTGGAAACGCACCATCACCTGAAACTCCTGGAAATGGACCTGGCAAAGAAAATGGGAACGGTGATCATGAAATAGGGGAACTCGCCAGACCTTTGGGGTATTTCGGCACAGCTTTGTCTCGGGAAAAGTTATTCTACTACGGCGAGCTCTTCGCGAACAACCAGGGCGCCTTTCTTGCCAAACCTGACAGCGGTCCAGACATGATCAAGTTCTGTTTCCTGAATGGACTCAAACCCTTTGGTTCGCAAACAAGCCCATGTACACTGCCTGTTCAAATCACTGACGATCTTAGAGGTAGCTTTTGGATATGCGATCCATAGTTTTCCCTCCGCATGCATAGCCGGCAATACATCCTGCATAATAGCCGTCAGCTGGTTCTGGTTAACGGCAAACACCAAAGCAAAATCTATCCTTCGTGATTTCAACAGCGGCGTCACACTTTTGGAGAAAGATGCCTTGGCAAATTGCTTCTCAATGGAGGAAGGTAAACCCTGTACCAGGAGATTCTTCTCTTCTTTGAGTTGAAGTTTTTCAAAGACGGTTTGAATCATTCTTCAACATTTTTTAGATTAGGAGGAGGGTAAAATTAACAATTTGTTACCTGATATCCAAGAAACTACCAATTTATCCGGAAGTTTTATAGTAGGTAGACGCCTCCTTGGCATACTCCTTTACTTTGGCGATCCGGGTTTCATCGGACGGATGGGTACTGAGAAGTTCAGGTTGTTTGCCTCCATTGCCACTGATCTTCGACATCCTTTCCCAAAAGGGTACGGCTGCATTAGGCTCAAAGCCAGCAATGGCCGCAAAGATCAATCCGAATCGGTCCGCTTCCAACTCCTGCTTTCGCCCGAACGGTAACACGCCGCCAACTTCTGATCCTACGCCATAGGCCGCCATGAAAAGGTCCTGCGTGGCCGCAGGCTTGGTAGCTATTGCAGCCGACAGGGCGACCCCACCAAACTGTTGCATCAATCCCTGGCTCATGCGTTCGTTGCCGTGGCGCGCAATGGCATGGGCGATCTCATGGCCCATGACAACGGCCAAACCACTTTCATCGTTCGCAACAGGCATAAGACCTGTGTACACAACTACCTTACCGCCCGGCATGCACCAGGCATTCACACTAGGGTCTTCCACCAATCTGAATTCCCAATCATACCCCTTCAGCAAGTCAGACTGGCCTTTCTGCTTGAGGTAACCGGTGATAGCGGAAGAGATCCTATTGCCTACCCGGCTCACCATCTCAGCCTGCTGGCCGGTTGGGATCACTTTATGCTGGCTGAGAAAGCTTTTGTACTGCTGGTTGGAAAGCTGCATCAATTCTGATTCAGATACCAGCAATATCTGGCTTCTCCCGGTGATGGAGTTCTTGGTGCAGGAAGCAGTAAAAATGGATAAACTGGCTAAGAACACTAGGTTTCGCAGTTTCATATCAGAGTTTTCGTTCCCTTCTCCTGTCTCGATATTTGAAGATTGGTGCTTTGCTTTCAGAACCGCGCAACAGCCTGGTGATGTTCTTCTGGTGGGTCAGGATCACCAGTAAGGCGACGGCTATGGCAAAGATCCTGTAGGTTTCGTTATCAACATTGAAAATGATCAGGATAAAAATTGGAAAAGCCAGGCTCGCCAGTATCGAACTCAGGGATACAAACCTGGTCAGGTACAGCACCATCATGAAAACACCCACACAACCCAGTGCCGTGATGGGAGAAATGCCCAGCACCAGGCCAAATAGTGTAGCCACCCCTTTTCCACCCCTAAATTCAGCCCAAAGCGGAAAAATATGGCCAAGCACCGCTGCCAAACCCAGACCGATCTGGAAATTGGTGCGGGCAAAATCGTTCTCCACATAGTAAGGCAACAGCAGGGCCAGTTTAACGGCAAGGAGGCCCTTGAGCATGTCCACAACCATTACAAAACTGCCCCATCTGGAGCCTAAGATCCTAAAGGTATTGGTGGCACCGGCATTTCCACTACCGTAATCGCGTATATCGATATTGAATACAGCCTTGCTGACCCATACGGCCGTAGGGATGGATCCAATGAAGTACGCAAGGATTACAAGGGCCAGTTCGTTCATTTAAACAAATTCTACTAAACTCAAATATACGGAAATTCGCCCAAAAGGGTGATCACGGGTTGTGGCGCCAGGGCCGATTGATGAATTCGCTAATTCGCAAATCCGTCAATTCTTTGCAAACGCCATCATTACCCAATTATTTCGTTCTACAGTATTAACCGGTTTTCCAAAGTATAACTCATATGCCCGCTCAATATCCGGCACGTCAGCCACCAGGATCCCGCTCAGCAGCACTACCCCACCCTTATTCATCGCAGCAGCGATGGCGCCCACATTGGCCGTCAGGATATGTTTATTGATATTGGCCAGGATCAGGTCGAAGGTCCGGCCTGCCGGGATCTCTTCGGCAAGGGCCAGTTCAATGCTATTTGTTCCATTCATGCCGATGTTCTCCGCAGCATTGTTGATGCTCCAACTGTCGTTGTCGATCGCAACCACCGATCCTGCACCCATTCTGGACGCAAGAATGGCCAGCAGCCCCGTACCCGTGCCAAAATCAAGCACCGAAAGTCCTTTCATTCCCTCCCCTTTCCCATACATCTGCTCCATAGCTTCCATCACCAGGTAGGTAGTAGCATGGTGCCCCGTTCCAAAGCTCATCTTCGGCGTAATTACAATTTCATACTCAACATCCTTTACAATAGAATGAAAATCAGCTCTTACTGCTACAAAACGATTGACTATAACAGGACTGAATGAAGACTCCCAGGTTGCGTTCCAGTTCTCCTCAGCGATCCTGTTAATGGTAAACGCGGCACCGAGGCGGGCCGACAATTCAGCCGCAAACGGGTCCTGGTAACCTTTCTCGTCAATATAGGCCTTTAGCAACCCATCTTCCTCGAGAAAACCAGAATACCCGGCCTCGGCGAGTTCGGCAACCAGGATATCTGACACATCCGGGGCCACATCTTCAAAAACGACTTCAATATATGTTTTCATAAAAAAACCCCCGCTTGGGCGGGGGCACTTAATTATCTGTTATCTTCCCTTGACCTCGGCGGCGGCGTTCCTTCAGGCTTTGGCATGAGGGCTTTGCGGCTCAGCTTGAACTTACCCGTCTTAGGATCCAGTCCGATAAGCTTCACTTTCACAATATCCCCTTCGTTCATAACGCCTTCCATGGTTTCCAGTCGCTTCCAGCTTACTTCGCTGATGTGAAGCAATCCCTGCTTACCAGGAATGAACTCAACAAACGCACCATAAGGCATGATCGACTTCACTTTGGCTTCATACACCTCGCCCACTTCCGGAACGGCAACGATGCCTTTCACCCAATTCACGGCGGCTACCAGGCCTTCCTTGTCCTTGCTGAAGATGCTCACTTCACCGTAGTTACCAACTTCCTCGAGGTTGATGGTTGTTCCGGTTTCGCGCTGGATCTCTTGTATGATCTTTCCACCAGGGCCAATGACGGCTCCAATGAATTCTTTTTCAATAAACAACTTCTCCATTCTTGGAGCATGTGGCTTCACTTCTTCACGAGCCGCGGGGATGCATGCATACATGGCATCCAGAATATGCAACCTGCCCCTGCGAGCCTGTTCAAGCGCCTCGCGCATGGTGTCCATACTCAACCCATCCACCTTGATGTCCATTTGTACACCACAGATACCGTCACGGGTACCAGTTACCTTAAAGTCCATATCACCTAAATGATCCTCATCTCCAAGGATATCAGACAAGATGGCGTATTTACCATCACCACGGGTTACAAGACCCATAGCGATACCACCTACATGCTTGGGAACGGGTACACCAGCATCCATCAATGCGAGAGAACCCGCACAAACTGTGGCCATAGACGATGATCCATTGGACTCCAGGATATCACTCACTACCCTTACGGTGTAGGGATACTCGTTACCTGGCATCACCTGGCGCAATGAACGCTGGGCTAGCGCGCCATGTCCTACTTCCCTGCGGCCCGGGCCCCTAAGGAATTTGACTTCACCTGTAGAGAAAGGCGGGAAATTATAGTGCAGGATAAACTTGCTGTATTCAGAAACGGCAGCACTCTCAACCAGGAGTTCATCTAAAGGAGTACCTAAGGTAACAGTTGTAAGTGACTGGGTTTCACCTCTTGTGAAGAGGGCTGCACCGTGTGGTGAAGGCAGGATATCCACCTCCATATTCAGCGGCCTGATCTCGTCCAGCTTACGGCCGTCGAGACGGGTCCTGTCGTCCAGCATCATATTACGAACCACTTCCCACTTCAGGTCCTCAAAATATTTCTTGGTCAGTTTCTTGTCTTCATCAGTCGCTTCTTCACCCAGGCTTTCCACCAGTTCTTTTTTCAGTTGATCGTACCCGGCACTTCTGTCGGCCTTGGCACTCGCTGATTTGGATATCTCGTACACACGCTGGCGGTATGGCTCCACTTTAGCCTGCAACTCTTCTTTTACTACAGGCTTTGTATAATCCCTTTTTCCCTTCACACCTACTTTTCCCCTCAGATCGTGCTGGGCCACGATTTGCGTGCGAATGGCCTCATGCGCGATCTCCAGAACTTTCACCAGGTCTTCCTCACTGCACTGGGTCGACTCACCTTCCACCATCATCAGGTTCTTCTCAGTAGCCGCAACAATGAAGTTCATGTCGCAGCTGGCGAGATCCGTACGGGTAGGATTTACAATGTATTCACCGTTCAGCCTTCCGACCCTTACCTCAGAGATAACCTCCTTAATGGGTATATCAGACACAGCAAGGGCAGCAGAGGCAGCCAAACAAGCCAATGCATCGGGCATCACCTCAGGGTCAGATGAGATCAGGGTAACGATCACCTGTACTTCGCAGAAATAATCTTCCGGGAAGAGCGGACGCAAGGCGCGATCGATCAAACGGCTGATCAGGATCTCGGAATCGCTCAGGCGGCCTTCGCGCTTGAAAAATGACCCGGGAATACGGCCTGCCGACGCGAATTTTTCCATGTAATCGACGCTTAGGGGGAAGAAATCCTGTCCTTCGCGAGCTTCTTTATTGGCCACAACAGTAGCCAGGAGAACGCAATTTCCTTGCGTGACGGTTACAGAACCGTCAGCCTGGCGGGCAAGACGACCTGTTTCCAAAGATATTTTATTCCCATTGCCGAGGTCGATAATGGAACTTATAGGTTGTGATAACATAAATAGAGTTAATGAGAAGGGTGCAAAAAGAACTATTCCCAACCATTAGTTGGGAATAGACAAAATATATGATCAGTTATTTCCTGAGACCGAGCTTTTCGATCAACTGGCGATATCCGGTGAGGTTTGTTTTGCTCAGGTATGTCAGCAAACTTTTACGCTGACCAACCATAGCCATCAGGCCACGGTGAGTAGAAAAATCTTTTTTATTTTTCTGCAGGTGTGCTGAAATATGGTTGATACGCTCTGTCAAGAGGGCGATCTGACCTTCAATGGAACCGGTGTTCTTCTCGTTGCCACCGAATTCTGCAAACACTCCTGAAATTTTTTCTTTCGTTAAAGCTGACATCTCATTTTTTTTTAAAGCATCCAATATTTTCCTAATATAATTAGCAGGCAAAGGTAGGAAAATAATTCCAACAAGCAAAAATAGCTTGAATCTTACGCACAATCGAATGCCGAGAGTTGATACGGCTACCCCATATGTTTAAGTTTCCGCCAATAAAGAATCAGGAAAAGTCCACCAATCAGGGCCAGGGAGATGGTCATTCCTATCCCCATAAAGTTGTCGGCCCCGTAAATAACCAAAGGGCTGGCCACCCAAACGGCAATTCCCAGGGCATAAATCCCAAATCCGCGCCTTTTCAGGTTAAACATCAGTCCGGCCCCAACCAGGGTGAGCACATTGGCCATAATATTGAAAATAGCGCTCTGTTTCTGCTTCCTCGTGTCCAGCAGCTCGGTGGCGCCGGAAAACATCTTTTCCACCATCCCCTTCTGTTCTGCGGTCTTCATTTTATCCATCGTTTCCTCCCTGCTCATCTCCAATCGCTCCCGCGTCATCTCGGACACAAGGTCCGCATTGTTGTAGCTATTCAGGTTGGACATGATCCCCGAAATACTTGCCACAAAACTCAGTACACAAATTACTGTAAGAAAATCTGGTCTTCTCCTGGGGCGATCACTGGTTTCCATGCATCATTAGTTTGCCCGGCAATAATAATAATTTCTATTAGGCCGATTCAATTTATTTTACCGTCGTATTTCCCCTGCATGAAGAAAATTTTTCTCTGTGTGACCACTAATCTGAACTACGACCAGCGTATGAGGCGGATCTGCACATCGCTGCATGGCGCAGGCTACCGGGTCACCCTTGTGGGCAGGCTCACCGAGGCATCGCCTCAGCTGGCCCCGGCAGACTATCAACAGGTACGATTGAACTGCTGGGCCAGGAAAGGCAAACTCATGTACCTCGAATACAACATAAGGCTTTTCCTCTACCTGCTTTTCCAAAAACCGGATCTGGTTACCGCCATCGACCTGGATACCATCATCCCCTGCTATGTGATCTCCAGGATCAGGAATATTCCCCGCGTCTATGATGCCCATGAATGGTTCAGCGAACTCAAGGAGGTGGTCACAAGGCCCGGGGTCAGGCGAATATGGTTGGCCATAGAGCGCTATTTTGTGCCCCGATTTCCACTGGGATACACGGTCTCCCAATCAATCGCCGATGCTTTCAAAAAGCTTTATAACGTGGATTATGAACTGATCATGAACGCCCCATTACTGGCTCCCCCAGGCAATACCACCACATCCGACGGCCCCAAATTCTTCCTTTATCAAGGCGCTGTCAACGAAGGCCGGGGTCTGGAATGGCTGATCCCTGCCATGAAGTCAGTAAAAGCCCCCCTCTGGATCTGCGGTGAAGGCAATTTTTCAACTGAATGCCGGAAACTGATCCAACGTCATGGCCTGGAGCAAAAAGTGATCATGAAAGGAAATATCCTGCCCACCGAACTGACCCATATCACCTCAAAAGCATATGCAGGCATCAACCTGGTAGAACCAGTGGGTATGAACCAGGTGTACTCCCTGACCAATAAGTACTTCGACTATATCCACGCCGGCATACCCCAAATCACCATGGCCTTCCCCGAGTACGAACGCCTCAACCGCAAATTCCCCACCGCCATCCTCCTGCATACACTCGACCAGGAATTAATAGCACGTGAAATGAACAATTTGCTGGAAAACGAGGTTTTGTATGCAACTCTTAAAAATAACTGCAGCCGTGCCGCCTCAGAACTGAATTGGAACAATGAGGAAGGCCGCCTGACGCGTTTTTACATGAGAATATTTCGTTGAGTTTTGGAGAATCACCTGCATATTGTTTCTTTTGACGTCCCCTTCCCCCCCGACTATGGCGGGGCATTCGAGGTATTCTATAAGATCAAGTCGCTCCATGAAAAAGGCGTCAGGATTCACCTTCATTGTTTCGAATACGGTCGCGGGCAACAACCTGAGCTGGAACAATTCTGTGAGGAGGTCCATTACTACCAGAGGAATACCGGGCACAAGGGACTAAGCATCTCCGCTCCCTACATCGTAAGTTCAAGGGCCAGCAAAGAACTGATCGCCAATCTTGAAAAAGACAACCATCCCATTCTTCTCGAAGGCATCCACTGTACATATTTTCTCCAACTGGGAAGGCTGAATAACCGCAAGGTGATCATCCGGCTTCACAATGTGGAATACAGTTACTATCGCCAGCTCGCAAGGCAGAGCCGGTCGCTGTCGAAAAAGTTCTTCTTCTTGCGCGAGTCCATCATGCTCAGGAAGTATGAAAAAAAGATCGCAGCATCAAAAGCCCTGATCCTGGCCATGACGGAAAAAGATGCTGCCATTTACCGTACTGAACTGGGTGCTAAAAATGTAGCCTGCCTCCCCGCCTTCATCGGTTGGGACTTCCCTCTCTGCCAGGAAGGTGTAGGCAATTTCTGCCTTTACCACGGCAACCTGTCGGTTCCGGAAAATGAGAAAGTAGCCATCTGGTTGCTGGAGCATGTTTTCTCCCAATTGGAAATCCCATTTGTGATCGCCGGCAAAAACCCCTCGGCCCACCTTGAAAAACTTGCCCACCGGAAAAAACACACCTGCATTGTTGCCAATCCGTCTGACAAAGAAATGCAGGACCTGATCCAGAAAGCGCAGATGAACATCCTACCCTCCTTCACCAACAGTGGCGTCAAGTTCAAACTGCTCTACTCCGTATTCTGCGGGAAACATTGTGTGGTGAACGATAAAATGACGGAAGGCACAGAACTGGGTCCTGCCTGCCATGTGGCCTCCACTGAAAATGCTTTCAAATCCATCATCATGCAGCTATACCGCAAACCGTTCGAAACGGAAGAGGTACAGTTGCGCGAAAACCTGATGCACCACTATTATAACAACAGCAAGACCGCGGAGAGACTGATCCAGTGGATATGGCCGTGAGGAAATGTGGTGAATGTGATGAATGTGATGAATGTGGGCAATGTGATTAATGCATTCCGGAATGCGGGAGTTTTTTTCTTTGGATAAATTGAACAGCGAAAATGTTCATTTATGCCTTAATTTAAAGGACTTTTTCCCTTTCGAATGAAAAAAATACCATTGCTTTTTCTGGCTTGCTGCAGCGGCATTCTGGCCGTGGCAGGTGATACGGAAGCCGCTGAGAAACCAGCTTTTTGGCTATGGGCCTTGTTGGGCCGATTGCATCCGATGATCGTTCATTTTCCAATCGCACTGCTCTTTATGGCCCTGGTGCTGGAATTACTGGCATGGAAAAAAATGCCGCAGTTGAAGCCGGCAATTACAGCGGTAGTGATCGTGGCGTCTGTTTCGTCCATACTCTCGGTGGCCCTTGGTCTGCTCCTGGCCAACACAGGATCCTACGGTAGCGACGTCCTGCCCCTGCACCAGTGGACAGGCATCTCCACACTGATACTCTCCCTGGTGTCAAGCTGGTATTATTTCGCAGGACGAAGGAACCTCGCAAAGGTTTTCCTCGTTGCAAGCTGCTTAAACGTTGTTGTCACCGGACACCTCGGCGCAGAGCTTACTCACGGTGAAGACTACCTGTCAGAACTGCTGCCATCGAAAGATGAAGGAGAGCAGCCGATCGCAGCGCTCTCCAATTTCAGTCTTGCCAGTATGAAAGGCCCCCTAAGCGAAGAGCAGGTGCTGGACCTGAACCTGCAGGTCAGAACCATCTTTGCCCACAACTGCTACAGCTGTCATGGAGCCGGGAAAGTGAAAGGTCAGCTGCGCCTCGACCGGAAGGAGTTTATCTTTGAAGGCGGAGAACATGGAAAAGTCATAACACCCGGTAATGCCGCCAACAGTGAACTGATCCGCAGGGTAAAACTGCCGCGGTCCGACAAAGAATCCATGCCCACCAAAGGGAAAGGCCTTACAAAGAATGAGATCGCCATCCTTGAGTTATGGATCCAGCAGGGAGCGCCCTGGCCAACTGGTCCGATGAAAAGCCTGTATCGCGTGGCCGCTCTGCAGCCCCGACTGCCAGAACTTCCCCCGGCCTCAGGGATATACACGGGTTCCATCGACAGGTTCGTCAATAAATATTTTGCAGGAAAGAAAATCGCCTGGGCTAAACCAGTGGATGACCGGACTTATATCCGCCGCGTTTACCTGGATGTGATCGGATTGATCCCCCCGGCAGATTCCGTTGACGCCTTCATGGCAGACAAAACCAATGACAAACGTGAACGCCTTGTAAAAAGACTGCTGGCGAGGAACCACGACTACGCGCAACACTGGTCCAGCTTCTGGAATGATCTCCTCAGGAACGATTACACCGGCACCGGCTATATTACTGGCGGCAGATTCAACATTTCATCATGGCTTTACAATTCCCTGGCAGACAACAAGCCTTATAACCAGTTTGTGAAAGAACTCGTTTCACCGCAGCCGGAATCACAAGGATTCATCAGGGGCATACAATGGCGCGGATCCATCAACTCCAGCCAGAGCACCGAAATGCAGGCGGCACAGAATGTGTCCCAGGTTTTCCTGGGCCTGAACTTAAAATGTGCAAGCTGCCACGACAGCTTTATCAGTGACTGGAAACTGGAAGATGCCTATGCGTTTGCAAACCTTTTTTCAGACACGCTCCTCGAAATAAATAAATGCGATAAGCCCACAGGAAAGATGGCGGGTAAAAGGATCCTCTATCCGGAGCTGGGCAACATCGACTCAGGCCTAAACCGAAAAGAACGCCTGGCGCAACTGGCGGACAGACTTGTTCAACCAAAAGACGGAAGGCTTTATCGAACCCTCGTGAACCGGGTATGGGCGCAGTTGTTCGGTCGTGGTATGGTAGAACCCGTTGACGCGATGGACAACGAACCCTGGAGTCAGGACCTGCTCGATTGGCTCGCCTATGATTTCGTCACAAAGGGCTATGATATCAAAGACCTGCTCTACCAGATCATGACCTCCCAAACATACCAGCTTCCTTCTGTAAGTGTAAAAGAACCCGAAATGCTGTTGGCCAAGGATTTTCAGTTCAGGGGCATGATCCGTAAACGTTTATCGGCGGAGCAATTCGCCGATGCAGTCAGTTCGTCTCTGATCCCATTGTATGGCGATAGCCTGGTGGTATTCAATGTACTGCCACCTACTGTAAAAGAGAATTTACCCTTCGCACGGGCTTCGCTGATCCGCAACAATCCATTCCTCCTTGCGCTTGGAAGGCCAAGCAGGGAAACGGTCACCACTAGCCGAAGTTCGCAGGCCAACCTTATCCAGGCCCTGGAGCTGACCAACGGTTTTACGTTTAATGAAGGAATGAAAAGGGCGGCAATAAAATGGAAGGGCGTATATCCGGATCCAGAACCTTTGGTGACTGCGCTTTACCGGAACATGCTGGGAAGAACACCCAGCAAGGATGAAAAAACGGTTGCCGTAAAGGCGCTTGGACCAAAGCCGGACACCGGGCAGGTGCAGGATCTGATCTGGGCCATGACCGTACACCCCGAATTCCAATTGATTTATTAGTAAATTAGTCTGCGTGATGAAAAAAAACTGGAACAGGAGAGATTTTCTCAAACAAAGCAGTGCTGCGACAATGGCTGCATTGGCCGCTGGTGCCCCCTTTGCCAGCCTGCTGCCTGGCTGCACCAGCGGTTCTAAGATCAGCTCATCAGCTGATACTGTGATCCTTCTCTGGATGGCTGGCGGCATGGCCCATACCGAAACATTCGATCCCAAAAAATATACGGCCTTTGAAAAAGGCATGGAAGGCAACCGGGTGCTCAGCACATTTCCTTCTGTACCTACCGTACTGGACGGCGTCCATTTTTCTGAAGGTCTTGAAGCCATCGGCAAAGTCATGGATAAGGGTACACTGATCAAGTCTTACACCGCTGCAGATATGGGCCATATCCTTCACTCCAGGCACCAGTATCACTGGCACACCTGCTACGAGCCGCCCCAGACCGTTGCAGCTCCCCATATTGGCGCGTGGATCGCTAACCTGCTCGGACCTAAGAATCCGGTCATTCCTGCGTTCATTGACATCGGCCAGCGATTTACCGTGGGAGAAGCCGAAGAACTCAAAGCCTTCCATACCGCAGGCTTCCTGGGTAACGAGTTCGGCCCTTTCATGATCCCAGATCCCTCGCAGGGGCTCGATAGCGTTCGCCCCCCGGTTGGTATGGACGCTAAACGTTTCGAAAAGAGAAACCAGATCTACAACGAGCTGGTCAGCAAAAGTCCCATCGGAGAGTTTGGCAGCGACTACCAGAAAGAATCGCTGCGCAGGTCCATGGAACAATCCTACATGCTGCTCAACTCGCCTGAAGCCAAAGCGTTTGACCTTAGCCTGGAATCTAAAGACAAGTACGATCTCTACAACACCGGACGTTTCGGTTTAGGCTGCCTTCTTGCCAAACGACTCACCCAGCAAGGAGCCCGTTTCATCAGCGTGACCACCGAGTACGAACCCTTCGTTGGATTCGACACTCACGAGAACGGACACACGAGGTTGAAGGACATGAAGAAGATGATCAATGAGCCCATCGCCCAGCTCATCAAAGACCTTGGCGAAAGTGGTCACCTGGACAGAACAATCATCATCCTCGCGAGCGAATTCAGCCGTGATATGATGGTAGAAGGCAAACCAGACCTCAAAGTGCTGGAACAGGTTCCCCAGCCCGATATCCTGTCCGATATCAAATTCTACGGCATGCACCGTCATTTTACCGACGCCGGTTCAGTACTGATGTTTGGAGGCGGGATCAGGAAAGGATTCGTTTATGGGAAAACCGCTGACGAAAGGCCCTGCAAAACAATCGAAAACGCGGTTCGGATCGACCAGTTGCACCAGACCATTTATCATGCGTTAGGCATACCGCCTGAAACGCAGTATGAAGTGGAACAAAGGCCATTCTACACTACTCCGGACGGCAAGGGGAAACCCATCATGGAACTATTCGGGTAGTAGCGGAGCCCTGTTAAGGCTGGTATGAAATAGAGGCATTGTCGATCACCTGACCCTTCTCGGTTTTAATGGTCCTTGCCGGGAATTTATTGATCACGATATAATCATGCGTGGCCATCACAACTGCAGATCCGAAATCCCTTGATACCTGGATCAGCAGGTTCATGATCTCATCGCTGGTCTCGGGATCGAGGTTACCCGTAGGCTCATCGGCCAGTATGAGTTTTGGAGAATTAAGCAATGCCCTGGCTACATCTACGCGTTGCTGTTCGCCACCAGAAAGTTCGAACGGATATTTGAACCCCTTTGTTTTCAAGCCTACTTTTTCCAGCACCTCCTGGATCTTTTCCTCCATTAGTTTTTTATCCTTCCAGCCCGTAGCCTCCAGCACAAACTCGAGGTTGTCGTGTACGTTCCGGTCGGTCAGTAACTGAAAATCCTGGAACACGATACCGATCGTCCTACGCAGGTAAGGCACTGTCTTCCAGGTAAGTCCCTTCAGGTCGAAACCCACCACATTGCCCTCGCCTTCCTTAAGCGGAAGTTCACCATAGAGTGTCTTAAGGAGGCTGGATTTTCCGGTTCCTGTTTTGCCCACCAGGTACACGAACTCACCGCGCTCGACCGATATATTCACATCCTGCAACACCAGGGATTCGCCCTGGTAAATATTTGCCTTCTTCAGTTCAAGGATTCTTTCAGCCATATTTCAAATTTATGAGAATAACTGTTGTCAGTTCTTTAATATTTAATGATGCCTTCGGGGCTGTGGAGCTCGAGGTATTTTTTCTCTGAAGCCACTACCCTGCCAATGACCCTTGCTTCAACGCCGTATTTGTTCGCCTTTTCAATCAGCGCAGGCGCTTTGTCCAGCGTTGTATAGATCTCCAGGC
>Ga0315900_10006601_pt1 | contig 15493 bp, 13 predicted proteins | sample LakEriMetagenome_FD_203521 | JGI IMG/M metagenome (GOLD analysis project Ga0315900, IMG submission 203521) | Freshwater fungal communities from buoy surface, Lake Erie, Ohio, United States - Buoy 12 MA114 | ecosystem: Environmental > Aquatic > Freshwater > Lake > Lake biofilm | place: USA: Lake...
AGTACGTGCAGGTCCTCCTGCCCACAGCGGGTCAGAACGGCAGATCGTCGTCGTCCCCACCGATCGGTGGCATGTCGGCCGCAGTGGGCGGGGGAGCCGCCTGGTAGCCACCACCGACCGGAGGCGCGGCCGCACCGGCACGCTCGATCCGGTTGCCGCTCAGGCTGAGGAAGTACTTGGTCACGCCATCGCGGCCGGTCCATTCGCGGCCGTTGACGTAGCAGGTCACGGTCACCTCATCGCCCGGGTTGAACCCGTCGAGCAGGTTCGTGCGGTCCTGGGTGAATTCCACGGGGATGTGCTGGGGACGCTGGCCACTGGGTTCGGTGATGACCAGTTCGCGCTTGCTGAACTTGTCGCTGACCTGTTGCGTCTTGCCTACGACCTTGACGGTGCCGGTGATGGTGACTTGTGCCATGATGAGGGGCCCTTGGGGCTTGGTTCGTTGTCAGTGTGCGTTGAAAGCGAGCAGGGTCTTCCAGGCCTCCTCCACATGGCCCTGCTGCAGCAGCAGCTGGGCGTGGCGGTGAAGGTGCTCCAGAAGGCTGTCCGGGTGGTCCTGGTGGGTGATGAACAGGTCGCTGAGCTCGGTGAGCTTGTACTCGTTCACGCTGGTCTCGTCCGGCACATTCAGGATGGCTCCAAGCCTGCCGAGGTCGTTGCCGGTGAATATCGTGCTGTTACGGGCCTCGGGTGGCAGGGCATCGACCCCCACGCCAAGCTGGGTGGTGGGCTGGGCCAGCTCAAAAAGGGCATCGCCATGCGCCCTGCAATAGAAGTGCCCCCCCATGCGACCTACGAGATCGATCTTCCGCTGGTCGATCTTGCCGCGTTCGTCCAGCACGGCCTCGTCCACGTGGATCATCACCACCTCGCAGAGCACCAGATTGCCGGCACCGCCACCCATGCCGGTCTCGATCACCTGTTGCACCCGGCATTCGAACTGCACAGGACTTTCCTTCACCCGGAAGGGACGCACCTTCTCGCTGGCGATGGGGGTGAGGCCGGCCTTCACGAACTCGTTGACACCCTCGGGGTACTCGGTGCTGGCCAGCGAGGTCTGCTGCACCATGGCATAGGTCACCACGTTGATCACCACCTCGGGAACGGCCTTCACATTGTGGTAGCTGTGTTTGGTGGTGTTGTCCCGTCCCCGGCGCGCCGGGCTAAAAATGAGCAGCGGCGGGTTCGCACCGAACACGTTGAAGAAGCTGAAGGGGCTCAGGTTGGGCCGCCCATCGGCATCAATGGTGCTGGCAAAGGCCACCGGCCGTGGACCCACGGCCCCCACCAGGTAGCCATGGAGCTCGGGGATGCTCAGGTCCTTGGGGTCGACGTGTTTCATGGGGTGGGTCCGGTGAAGGGTGGCGAAGGTAAGAAGGGGAGGGGGGGATGACTCGGAGCACGCCTGAACGTATGTATGGCCATACATATCTCCGCAGGTGGACCATCGTGGTTGGGCGGCGGACAGGCTATTGCCAGGATCGTCCCATGGCAGCTGGGGCCGGGGTGGGTTTGACCATCGGGGTGGAGGACGTTCTTTCACACTGCGGTATGACCTGAACTGCGTGGCGCTCGGCGGGTTTAAGGCGCTGGTAACGAAGTGGAAAGGCGTGCTCGCTGGGTGTGGAGAACTTCTCGGAAGGATGCATGGCCATCCATATGTTGATGGGAGAGCCCTCCACGAGCCCCAACCTCCTCTTCCACCATCGCACACCGCCGCATGGTCAGGTCCCTTCGGCTATCTTTGCAGCCCTTTCCACGGACGTGGCGGAATTGGTAGACGCGCCAGACTTAGGATCTGGTACCGCAAGGTGTGGGGGTTCGAGTCCCCCCGTCCGTACTGCGGCACGCCGAAGCCTTGGCGAAGGCGGCCAGTGAACCCCATCAACTAACACGCCCACCTGCGGCCCATCAGTTCCATGAACATCGAACGCGAAGAGACCGGCACCCTGACCGCCACCCTGAAAGTGAAACTGGCCCCCGAGGATTACACCCCGGGTGTGGAGAAGGCCCTGAAGGAGCAGCGCAAGAGCGCCGTGCTCCCCGGATTCCGTCCCGGACAGGTGCCCATGACCATCATCAAGAAGCGGGTGGGTAAGGCCGTGCTCATCAACGAGGTGGAGCGCCTCATCGACGAGCACCTGCGCGGTTACCTGCAGGAGAACGCGATCCGTGTGCTGGGGCAACCCCTGCCCAAGCCCGAGGCTACCGACACCAATAACTGGGACGAGCCCGGTGAGCTGAGTTTCTCCTATGAACTGGGCATGGCCCCCAGCATCACACTCGAGTTGAGCGAGAAGCTTGGTGTGGAGTATCCGGTGGTGGATGTGAACGATGAGCTCGTGGGCCGTGAAGTGGCCGACATGCAGCGCCGCTTCGGCCGTGTGGAGGATGTGGCCACCAGCGAGGACAAGGACATGCTGCTCGGCGACATGATCGAGCTCAATGCCGACAGCTCCATCAAGGAGGGCGGCATCATGAACCGCACCACCATCAGCCTGGAGTTCCTGGAGGATGCCGCCACCAAGGCCGCTCTCACCGGCAAGGCGGTGGGCGATGAAGTGGTGGTGGACCCCCACAAGGTGGGCCGCGACCACGACGACCTGGCCCGCATGTTGGGCGTGGACCACGACCGTGTGCATCACCTGGAGGGCAACTTCCTGTTCCGGATCGCCGAGATCAAGCGCATGGTGCAGATCCCACTGGGCCAGGAGCTCTTCGATCGCGTGTACGGCAAGGACGCCGTCACCGACGAGGCCGCCTTCCGCGCCAAGGTGAAGGAGGGGCTGGAGGCCATGTTCCGCCGCGACAGCGACCGCATCTTCAAGCGCCTCGTGGTGCGCACCCTGCTGGACCGCACCCCGGTGGAGCTCCCGGACAGCTTCCTCAAGCGTTGGATCGCCACCACCAGCGAGAAGCCCATCACCCCCGGGGAAGTGGAGCAGGGCTATGCCAGCTATGCCGATGGCCTGAAGCGCCAGCTGCTGGAGGACCGGATCGTGGAGCAATATGGCCTGGAGGCCAAGGGCGAGGAGCTGGACGCCTTCGCCAAGCGCTACATCGCCGACCAGTTCATGCAGTACGGTATGCCGGCGCCCGAGGGCGAGCAACTGCAGCAGCTGGCCGCCCGCATCCTGGGCGACCGGGAGCAGATCGGCCGCATCCGCAACACCATCGTGGAGCAGAAGCTCATGGCCCATTTCAAGGCCCTGCTGGCCCCCAAGGAGAACGTCGTCAGCTACGATGCGTTCGTAAACTTGGCCCGCACGGTGTGAACGGGGACGCTGAATGCCGTCCTTTGGACCCGTCGGACCCACGCCCATGTTCCCGAAAGACGAGTTCCTCAACTATGCGGTGAAGCACCGCGGCATCAGCAGCACCACGCTGGCAGGCTACACCCGCGCGCTGACGCCCTACATCATTGAGGAACGCCAGCTGAACGTGGCGCAGATGGACGTGTTCAGCCGCTTGATGATGGACCGCATCATCTTCCTGGGCACGGGCGTGGACGACCAGGTGGCCAACATCATCCAGGCCCAGCTGTTGTTCCTGGAGAGCGTGGACGCGAAGAAGGACATCCAGATCTACCTCAACAGCCCCGGTGGCGAGGTGTATGCAGGCCTCGGCATCTATGACACCATGCAGTACATCAACTGCGACGTGTCCACCATCTGTACGGGCATGGCCGCCAGCTTCGGTGCCGTGCTGCTGTGCGCCGGTGCCAAGGGCAAGCGCAGTGCGCTCACCCACAGCCGGGTGATGATCCACCAGCCGCTCGGCGGGGCCCAGGGCCAGGCCAGCGATATGCAGATCGTGATCAACGAGGTGAAGAAGCTGAAGAAGGAGCTGTACGACATCATCAGCCACCACACCGGACAGCCCTTCGAAAAGATCGAGAAGGACAGCGACCGCGACCACTGGATGATCGCCGCCGAGGCCAAGGCCTATGGCATCATCGATGAGGTGCTCGCCCGCAACCCATAAGCCCACTCCGAACGAACCGACCGCACATGTTCCCCAAGGACGAATTCCTCAAGTACGCGGTGAAGCACCGCGGCATCAGCAGCAACACGCTGCACAGCTACACCTCGGCGGCCATCACCTCCTCGATGACCCCCTACATCATCGAGGAGCGCCAGTTGAACGTGGCGCAGATGGACGTGTTCAGCCGCCTGATGATGGACCGCATCATCTTCCTGGGCACGGGCATCAACGACCAGGTGGCCAACATCATCCAGGCGCAGTTGCTGTTCCTGGAAAGCGTGGACGCGAAGAAGGACATCCAGATCTACCTCAACTCACCAGGTGGTGGCGTGTACGCCGGCCTGGGCATCTACGACACCATGCAGTACATCAACTGCGACGTGTCAACCATCTGTACGGGCATGGCCGCCAGCATGGGCGCCGTGCTCCTGTGCGCCGGGGCCAAGGGCAAGCGCAGCGCCCTGAAGCACAGCCGGGTGATGATCCACCAGCCGTTGGGCGGTGCCGAGGGGCAGGCCGCGGACATGGAGATCACCGTGCGTGAGATCCTGAAGCTCAAGAAGGAGCTTTACGAGATCATCAGCAACCATAGCGGCCAGCCCTACGAGAGGGTGGAGAAGGATGGCGATCGCGATTACTGGATGATCGCCGAGGAGGCCAAGGCCTACGGCATGATCGATGAGGTGCTCCTGAAGCACAAATAGCGGTGGATCACCATCCGCCCGCCATGCGCGCGGAACAGCAACAATGACCGAAGGCCGGTGGAGCGATCCCCCGGCCTTCGATGTATCTTGCAACACTTTTCCGGAGGCATACGTAGACCCCTCCTCCAACATCCCGCCGGCACCCGGCGCTGAACGATGGATAAAAAAGAGATCAAATGCTCGTTCTGTGGCCGGGACAAGCAGGACACCAATGTGCTGATCGCGGGCATCACCGGGCACATTTGCGATAGCTGCATCGCACAGGCACAGAACATCATCAGTGAGGAGCTCAACCAGCGCACCCGCAACGAGATGGAGGGCAGCCTCATCCTGCAGCGGCCCGCGGACATCAAGCGCTTCCTGGATGAGTACGTGATCGGACAGGACGATGCGAAGAAGGTGCTGAGCGTGGCGGTTTACAACCACTACAAGCGCCTGTTGCAAAAGCCCGCGTCCACTTCCGATGAGGTGGAGATCGAGAAGAGCAACATCATCCTGGTGGGCGAGACAGGCAGCGGGAAGACCCTGCTGGCGAAGACCATCGCCCGCATGCTGAACGTGCCCTTCGCCATTGCCGATGCCACGGTGCTTACCGAAGCAGGCTATGTGGGCGAGGACGTGGAGAGCATCCTCAGCCGCCTGCTCCAGGCCGCTGATTACGATGTGAGCAAGGCCGAGCGCGGCATCGTGTTCATCGACGAGATCGACAAGATCAGCCGCAAGAGCGACACCCCGAGCATCACTCGGGACGTGAGCGGTGAAGGCGTGCAACAGGCCCTGCTCAAGCTGCTGGAAGGAGCCACGGTGAGCGTCCCTCCTCAGGGTGGACGCAAGCACCCCGAACAGAAGCTCATCCAGGTGGATACGCGCAACATCCTGTTCATCTGCGGTGGCGCCTTCGATGGTATCCAGAAGATCATTGCCCGCCGGGTGAAGAGCACTGCAGTAGGCTACAGCGCCAGCCGCGACAGCGGTCGCATCAACGAGGAGCACCTGCTTCAGTACGTGAGCCCCACCGACCTGCGCAGCTACGGACTCATTCCCGAGCTCATCGGCCGCTTCCCCGTGCTCACCTACCTCGATCCGCTGGACAAGGAGAGCCTGCGCCGCATCCTCACCGAGCCGAAGAACGCGCTGATCAAGCAGTACGTGAAGCTGTTCGAGATGGACAAGGTGAAGCTGAGCTTCGATAAGAAGGTGCTCGATTTCATCGTGGAGAAGGCCATCGACTACAAGCTCGGTGCACGGGGCCTGCGCTCCATCTGCGAGGCCATCATGACCGACGCCATGTACGAGATGCCCGGTTCTCCCGAGCGTCCCGCTGAACTGCGCGTCACCCTCAGCTATGCCCGCGACAAGTTCGAGCGGTCCCGGTTGAGCAGTTTGAAGGTGGCCTGACTTGGGAGCCTGTTCGGGGTCTCCGCATTTGGCTCCGCAATGGTCTTTGGCGACCATACTTCGTTGCGGAAGCCGTTACGTAGCACCAGCTATGCTCCGGTTCCGCGCCTCGTCTGGTCGCCAATTACTCATCGCTCGCTTCAAAAGGGAGATCCCGAACAGGTTCTAAGGGTGGTATTTTTGGGCCCCCGAACCATCCGGCATGTACGGATGTTCGGCTCATCCAAACCCTCCCTATCATGATCAAACGGTCCATTCTGTTCGCCACCCTGTTCGCCGGTGGCATCGTTCACGCCCAGAAACTGCCCCAGCCGAGCCCGAAGGGCGAAGTGAAGCAGCTCGTGGGCCTCACCACGGTGAAGGTGGAGTATTCCCGTCCCAGTGCGCGCGGTCGCAAGGTCTTCGGCGACCTGGTGCCCTTTGGCTCCGTGTGGCGCACCGGTGCGAACCTGAACACCATCGTCGAGTTCGACGGTCCGGTGGTGTTCGAAGGCCAGAAGGTGGAGGCAGGCAAGTATTCCCTGTTCACCATCCCCAACGAAGGGGCATGGGCCATCATTCTCAACAAGAACATCGAGCTCTGGGGCGAAGGTGACCGCAAGCCTGAGGAAGATGTCCTGCAGGTGAAAGTGCCCGTGGCGAAATGCGACCTCACCGAGACCTTCACCATCGGCTTTGCGGATGTGAAGGACGATAAGGCGCTGCTGGAGCTCCGTTGGGAGCACACGATGGTGCAGGTCAACATCACGGCGGATGCCACGGAGCAGGCTTTGGCCAACATCAAGGAGGCCGTGAACAAGGAGGGTGCGAACGCCGCCACCTACCACCGCTGCGCCCGTTACTGTGTGGACAAGGGTATCATGCTCCCCGAGGCCCTGGCCTGGGCACAGAAGTCCGTAAGCATGGAGCAGAAGTACTGGTCCGTGTACACCCTGGCCCTGTGCCAAGCCGCCAATGGCAAGTACAAGGAGGCTGTGGCCACCGCCAACCAGAGCATGGAACTCGCCCAGAAGGAAGGGGACAAGAACTATGTGAAAATGAACAAGGAGCGCATCGACGAGTGGATGCAGAAGAAGTGATCCTTCACGAACAGGATCGGAAAGCCCTCTCGAAAGGAGGGCTTTTCATTTCCATGCGTTCAATGGACGTCCGTGCCGTCGAACCAGATCTCCGTGATCACGGTGTCGGCATGCCGGTCGCCGGGATGGACGCTTAGGATGGTGAACGTAAGGACCATGGGGGCTCCGTCGGTCCTTCGTCCGAACATGCGTGGCAGCGCGAACGCCTGGTCGGCCATGGTGTCGGCCAGCTGCAGGATGGCAACAGGTACGCCGTTCTCCGACAACAGGAGTTCCTGCACCCGCCCATGCGCACGCCAGCTCGCGGTGTCGGTGACCTGTCCATTGGCGATGAGCACGGTGTGCAGACGGGGGCTTTCCGGCGCGAACCGATAGGCCAGCCACTCGCCGATATCGGGTCCCTCCACACCCTCGGCCCAGGCCGTGCAGTAACTGAGGTCATGCGCATGGCCGGCATCGAACAACTGGCCGTCCTGCGGTGGCAGCTGGCTGGAAGCCCACACGGTATCCGGTCCGCCCCCGCAATACCAGCTGCATCCCAGGCCCACCACATCGCACGGGCTTTCCCATACCTCGCCGATCTCATCGTAGAGGACCTCCAGCCGCTGGGTCCCTTCCACCGTCAACCCGCCGTCCGTGTTCAACAGGGAATCGAACTCGGCGAAGCGCCCGAACGCGGCAGGGGATAGGTCCGGTATGTGCCCCAACTTCGGATGGATCCTGGGAAGGGTGTCCTGGGCCGCTACTGGCGAGGAAAGCGCCACGATAAGGAATGCCGGGATGCACCAAGGGTTCATAGCCCAAGGCTGAGCAGCCCGCCATCGGCCACCAGGCAATGCCCGGTGATGAAGGAGGCCTTGTCCATGCACAGGAACGCGATGGCCGCGGCGACCTCTTCCGGTGTGCCCACCCGCTTCATGGGCGTGCGCGCCAGGATCCGCTCCAGCCGCTCCGGTTGCGACAGCACGGGTTCGGTCAATGGGGTGCGGATGTACCACGGGGCCACGGCGTTCACCCGGATGCCTGCACCGGCCCATTCCACCGCAAGGCTGCGGGTGAGCTGCACCAGGCCGGCCTTGGCCATGGCATAGGCGGCACCGCTGCCCACATCCACGAAGGCCGCTACGCTGGCCACGTTCACCACCGCCGGGGCCTTCCCCCGGGCCAGCGGGGGATGTAGCTGCCTCAGGAGGTCCGCGGGCCCCAGCAGGTCGGTGTCCAGCACGGTGGCTTGTTCGTGGGGCGCCAGCTCTGTCCAGGGCTTCCGGATGTTCATGCCTGCATTGTTCACCAGGATGTCCAGCGCGCCCCAGCGGTCCTTCACGGCCTGGGCGATCCGCTCCCGGTCCTCGGCCCGGGTGATGTCCGCTGTCAACACTTCGCGCTCATCCATCGGTTTGCGGGCCACCACCAGCACCTCCGCGCCCAGCGCGTGCAGTTCATCCACGGTGGCCGCGCCGATGCCGCGCGTGCCGCCCGTCACCAAGGCCCGTTTGCCCGTCAGGTCCCAGTTCGCCATGCCGAAAGGTAGGGTCCCAAGTAAAAGGGCCGCTCCTTGCGGAACGGCCCTTTCAAGCGATGGGGTTGCGGCTTAGCGCACCACCAGCTTCTTGGTCAGCGGACGACCGTTGTTCTTGATCGTCACGTAGTAGGTGCCGGGAGCCCAGCTCTCGGTGCTCAGGGTGTAGTTGTAGTTGCCCACGCCCTGGGTGCCGAAGGCCTGTTCGGTCACCACCTGGCCACGGCTGTTGTGGACCACCAGGTTCATGCGACCGGCCTCCACCACATCGTAGCTCACCAGTACGGTGCCGTTGCTGACGTTGCCGTTGAGGAAGCTCATGCGGCTGTTGTTCATGGAGACTTCTTCGCCTACGCTGACAGCTTCATCGTCCACGACCACGAAAATGTAGAGGTCGGCGTCGAAGGTGCCACCGCCCCAACCAGCGGCGGGGATGGTGTACCAGTCATCATCGCTCCACTTCTCCCAGGTGAACTCGCCAAACTGTACCTCACCTTCCGTGGTGCTCACGATGGCTACACTGTCATTGGTGGCCAAGGAGGAGAAGTCAAAGCCTGCGGCGAACTCGGTGCCCACGAACACGGTGCTCGGGAACTGGGCTACGGTGAAGGTCAGCGTGCTGGTGGTGTCGATCTCGGCCAGCGTCAAGGGCACGGAGGCCAGCACTGTTCCTGGGGCAAAGTTGCTTGCACCCGAAGTGGTGGTTCCAGGGCCATCAAGAGCGTACAGGTTGGCATTCACCACGGAGCTTGGGCTGCCCGAGTTATCCGCCTTGGCACCGAACCAGAACAGGATCTCGGTGGCGCCGGCAGGGCCGTCCAGCAGGAACTGCTGGGCTTTGGCTTTGTCGCCGTAAACGTTGGTGCCGAAGATGAAGCCACCGTTGTCGGTAACGCCATACAGGGCAGGGTTGCCGGTGTCCAGGCTGCTCATGTACACCGTGTCAATGGCGCGGCTGCCGTCGGTACGCATGGGCTCCAGCATGCGGGCGGTGCCCACGTTCTTCTGGGCCATGGTCATGCTGGCCGCACCTGCAAAAAGTCCGAAGAGTAAGGTCTTCTTCATCAGGGTTGGGATTGTTGAGGTTACGTTGGTCAGAACACAAATGTAACGTTCGGACCGTGCCGATGCTACACGGCATCCGCTTCCAAATGTCCACCGGGCTACCGACCATTCTTGGATGTCCGTGACGTATGGTTGGTTCCGTCGAAGCCAGTGGGTCATTGGTCGAAGCTCCGGGTGGCCGTGGCGGGGAGAAGGGCCTGTAACACCACCGCCAGCACCACCACGATCGCCGGCGCGATCAGGTTGTACCACAGGAAGGCGATCTCCACGTCGGCGAAGTGCAGGTACAGGATGGCCGCCTGCGACACGAGTGCGGCAACGAACACCGCCGTACCCTGCACCCGCTTCAGGAAGAAGGCCACCAGGAAGATGCCCAGGATGGTGCCGTAGAACAGGCTGCCCAGGATGTTCACCGCTTGGATGAGGTTCTCGAAGAGGGAGAACACCGCCGCGAAGCCCAGGGCCAGGATGCCGAAGACCACCGTGGCCCACTTGGTGGCCACCACCTGCTGTTCGCCGCTTCCGCCGGTGCGCAGCACATCGACCACGGCGGTGGTGGCCAGCGCGCTCAACTGCGAGCTGGTGCTGCCCATGCCAGCGCAGAAGATCATGGCCAGCAGCAGGCCCACCAGGCCCACCGGCATGTGGTCCATGATGAAGCTGATGAAGATGTAGTCCTTGTCGTTCGGTTCGGCGTCCGGGGCGAGTTGCTTCAACCGCTCCCGGTACTGCGTCTCCAGGTGCGCCATACCGCGTTCCTCTGTGCGGATGCGCTGAATGGCGGCATCGGCCCCGGCCGCATGGCCTTGGCGCATGGCTTCCACCCAGGCCTCGGCAGCGGCCGTCCGGTCGGCATCCGCCCTGGCGTGCTGGTCCTCCAGGGTCTGCGTCAGCCGGACGCCGTCCGTTCCCCGGGTCAGCTCGAGGTTGGCCGCGTTCCAGTGTATCGGGGAACCGGCGAACAGGTGGAACACGAACACCATCACGCCGATGAGGAGGATGAAGAACTGCATGGGGATCTTCACCAGCCCGTTCATCAGCAGGCCGCTGCGGGCCTGTTGCGCGGTCTGTCCGCTCAGGTAGCGCTGCACCTGGCTCTGGTCGGTGCCGAAATAGGAGAGCTGCAGGAAGAAGCCGCCGATGAGCCCGCTCCACAGCGTGTACTTCGCCGACGGGTCCCAGCTGGTGTCGATCACGTCCAGCTTGCCCAATGCGCCGGCCAGCCCCAGACCCTCGCCGAAGCTCACCGTGTCGCGCAGCTCCCACAGGATCCACCCGAAGGCCACGAAGAGCCCGGCGAACATCACGGCCATCTGCTGCTTGTGCGTCACCCCCACGGCCTTGGCCCCGCCAGTGGTGGTGTAGAGGATCACCAGCGCGCCAATGAACACGCAGGTCCACCCGAGCGGCCAGTGCAGCACCTTGCTCAGCACGATGCTGGGCGCGTAGATGGTGATGCCGGTGCTGAGCCCGCGTTGCACCAGGAACAGGATGGCCGTGAGCAACCGCGTGCGGTGGTCGAAGCGCTTGCCGATGAACTCGTACGCGGTGTACACGTTCCACTTGTAGTAGAGCGGGATGAAGACCCAGCCGATCACGATCATCGCCAGGGGCAGACCGAAGTAGAACTGCACGAAGCCCAGTCCATCGAGGTAGCCCTGCCCCGGGGTGCTCAGGAAGGTGATGGCGCTGGCCTGTGTGGCCATCACGCTCAGCATCACGGCCCACCAGCGGTCCTCGTTGTCGCCGCGCAGGTAGCCCTCGCGCGTGCTCGTGCGCCGTGTGCGCCAAACTCCATAGCCCACGATGAAGCCGAGGGTGCCGAGGAGGATGGTCCAGTCGAGCCAGTACATCGGGAGGGATGGAATGAAGAATGTAAAATGTAGAATGTAGAAGTGCGAATGAGGCGCCCTACAAGGTCGGCGTCACTTCCGGGGGTTGTTGCGTTCTGCGGTCTTGACGCTGGCGGTGAAGATGGCGACCAGCTCGCCGCACTCTTGGATCAGCCAGGCATGCTCGTTGTTCTTGATGTCCATCATCCCGCTGAGCACCTGTACCCGCAGGTTGTTCTTCGACTCCCGCAGTTCCTTCAACGCCCCGCTCATCTTGTGCATGAAGTCGCGTGACGACTCTGCTCCTTGCACCTCTCCGTAGTGAAGGGCAGGCGCTGTACCGCTCCGAAGCAGTTGGCCGGCCAGGTGATTTCCGGCGCGCGTGTTCGGCATGTGATCGGTATGCTTCACCACTGCGGCCGCGAACACACAGCATCGCTCTTCGAGATCGTACTTCCTTTCCATGCGCCAGCGGTTTTACATTCTACATTCTACATTCTTCATTCTACATTTTACATTCTGTCTTCGCTCTCCGTCTTCACTTCGCATTGCGCGGTGAAATGAGATTCGCAAAAAGCCGGTACGCTCCCGGCACTCCCGCCGGCAACTGCCGGAAGAAGCTGATGCCCGTGTAGATGAAGCGTCCCTTGCCATGATCGCAGGTGATGAGGCCGCCGGTGAGCGATTGTTCGCCGGGATCGCTCCAGGCGATCAGGGGCGTGTACTTGTCGCCAAGGTCGCCCGCGAAGTAGAGGCCGCGTTCCTGCACCCAGCCTTCGAAGTCGGCAGCGGTGATCGTGTTCGGTGTGGTGAGCAGCGGATGCTTGGGATCGAGGAAGGTGGGCGGCGCCTCCTCCACGGTCACGCGGTCGCGGGTGATCTTGAAGGGGTGGGGGCCGAGCGTGCTGGGATCGATCTGGAAGTCCTCCACACCGGAGACCGCGAAGCGCGGCGTGGTGTTGTACTGCACGATGACTGTGCCGCCTTGCTCCACGTATTGCAGCAGCAGCGGGTGCAGCTCCTTCATGCCCTTGGTGGCGTTGTAGGCGCGGATGCCGGTGACGATGGCGTCGTACTTCTTCAGTTCCTCCAGCTTCGCGGTGGAAGGCTCAATGAACTCGACAACCACGCCGAGCTGCTCCAAGGCCTGTGGCACCTCATCGCCTGCGCCTTTCACGTAGCCCACGCGCTTGGCGGTGGTGGTCAACTCCAGCGGCACCAGCTTCACCTCAGCGGGTGTGTAGTACACCTGCGGCATGATGTGCGGGTAGTCGATCTCGTGCAGCGTGCGGTCGGCGGTGCCCTTGGGGCCCTTGAAGGAGAACTTGGCCGGACCCGCCTGCGCGTTGCCCTCAGGCTTCAGGGTGAACGTGAAAGTCTGCCGCTCGTTGCGTTTGTTGATGGTCACCGGCCAGGCATCGCGGCTCGCGATCCAACCTGCGGGCGGCACCATGCTCACTTGCCCAACAAGGCTGTCCGTAAGGGCTTCCACTTCCACGGTGATGGACTGCGGACCACCCCGCGCGATGAGCACATCGTTCTTCGGGATCACCGAGGCCACGGGCGTGATGTAGACTGGGCGGATACGCTCGCCGGCCACGCGGTCGACCCATTTGTGCATCACTTGCGTTTCGTCATTCACCGTTGCGCCCTTCTCACCGCTCAGGGCGTAATGGAAGTGTGCTCGGTTGTCCGTGACAGGCTCAACAGTGGCGTATGGTGGACCACTGAGGTCATACAAGGTGGTGTGTGGCTTCAACAGCCAATGAGGTTGGTCAAGAACAAGTGGAACACCAAGTAAGTAGGTGAGTTTCCGTTCCCACTTTTCGTTCATGGCAAGTACTTCTCCGACCTTCATTCCTGCGACGTCTGCTTCCAAGAAGTGGAGCAGTTCAAGATGCGAGTATGTGCGCTGAAGGGCCGTGAACGTGACGGTCATGGAATCTGCTGTTGAGCGATACGGTTGATCGCACAGAACCTCAACCACCAGCCCCATCGTGGAAGCGATGATGCGACTCACTTCTCGTGACTTGATCGGTGCCCACCACACATCTAGCTTCTCACGAGCCAAGCGCTCGAGTTCGCGCTGAAGACTGGAGAGTTCCGGGATGCTTCCATCAGGCTGGATCGGGAAGAAGTTCTTGTTCACCTTTTCAACCAGCTGCTGCGCGGTCTCGCCTCCTTTCACTCTTCCCCACGTCATATCGATCCCTTCGAAAATGTCCTTCGTCTTCGGTCGATCGCCTTTCACCAGTTTGAGGTACTCCAGCATCTCCCCCCGCGTTTCCGCCGCGCCAAAGCCCTGGCTCTTGTGCATGCTACGGCTGCGTCCGGCGATCTCGGTGTAGCTCAGGCCCAGCAGCGGGTCGTAGCCGCCCACGTCCACGGTGAACCAGTCGGGATCGTTCTTCGCGATCTCGGCCAGGTCCTTCTTCCACCAGGTGCTGCCGTTGAAGAAGAGGCGGCGCGGCTGCCACACCTCCAGCCCTTGTTCCAGCTGCTCCGGAAAGGCGGTGGGATCACCGGCCAGGTCGAAGGCCTCCTCGGCGAGGATGGCGCTGGCCTCGTGGTGGCCGTGCCCCGCGCTGCGGTCGGGCGCGAAGCGGGTGATGATGATGTCCGGCCGGAACATCCGGATCACGCGCACCACATCGCTCAGCACCTCCTGCTTGCCCCACTTCGCGAAGCTCTCGGCGGCGTTCTTGCTGTAGCCGAAGTCCACCGCGCGGGTGAAGAACTGTTCGCCACCATCGATCCGGCGCGCCTCCATCAGCTCCTGCGTGCGGATGATGCCGAGCGCATCGCCCAGCTCGGGCCCGATGAGGTTCTGTCCGCCGTCACCGCGCGTGAGGCTGAGGTTGCCGGTGCGGACCTTCTTGCCATTGGCGAGCCACGCGATCAGCCGGGTGTTCTCGTCATCGGGATGCGCCACGATGTAGAGCACGCTGCCCAGCACGTTGAGCTTCTGCATGCGGTGCAGGATCTCGGCGGCGTGGGGTTGGGCGGGGGGGCGCTGTGGGAAAGCGGCAAGCGGCAAGTGGAAAGCTGCGAGTGCCAGCGCGGCAAGGAACACGAACCTGGACATACAGTGCTGCATGGGGCCAAGTTAGGGAGGGCTGGTACGCAGCGTCCTTCGGACACGGGCTTCGGGCTGCTCATCTGCATCTGTTTCCGAGAGCGGAAGGCGGATAACACTGCCGCCATCGGCGAGGTGGATGCGAAGTGCTCAGCAGCCCGAGGCCCGCAGCCCGCAGCCGAGGTATCTGCGCTAGAGGATCACACCACCTGTTCCGCCAACACCTTGGCGATCTGCTCCTTGTAGCTGCGGCCGCTCACGATGCGCTCGTTGTTGGCCATGCTGAAGATGAACTCGTTGTTGCCGCTGTAACGCGCGTTGCGCACGTGGGCCATGTTCACGATGTAGCTGCGATGGATGCGCAGGAAACGCACGGGGTCCAGCTCGCCCTCCACGCCGTTCATGGTCATGCGGTAGAGGTGATGCCTGTCCTTCAGTTGAAGGCAGAGGTAGTTGCCTTCGGCGCGCAGGTACAGGATGTCCTCCACCTTCACCTTGAACTCGCTGCCCTTGTCCTTGATGGTGAAGGTCTCGATGTGCGTGCTGTTGGCGTGCAGATGCTCGCGCATCAGGTCCATCAGCTTGCCGGTGAGGCGGTCGTTGGTGCGCATCTCGATGAAGCGCTTGGCCTTCTCCAGCGAGGCGAAGAAGCGCTCGTCATCGTAGGGCTTCAGCAGGTAGTCCACCGCGTTCACATCGAAGGCCTTGAGGGCGTACTGGTCGTAGGCGGTGACGAAGACCACGAAGGGGACGGGCACGTGGCCGTTGTGCGCATGCACATGCTCCAGTACCTCGAAGCCGTTCATGCCGGGCATCTGCACGTCCATGAAGAG